>JAEEGL016716982.1_pt1 | contig 17560 bp, 17 predicted proteins | sample 9134231 | NCBI WGS metagenome assembly JAEEGL01 (sample SAMN16246548, study PRJNA631951) | gut metagenome | biome: gut microbiome; feature: rumen; material: fiber-attached | host: Bos | place: Iran: Karaj | collected 2018-10 | reverse complement strand
GTCGTGGAGAAGCTCTATGCCAGCGTGAAGTGCGGTCACGAAGCTCAGATCAGCATCGACAGCAACTCCAAGCCCGGCTACCGCGAAGGTCTGGAGAAGGAACTGAAGGCCCTCCGCGACAGCGAACTCTGGCAGACCGGCGCCGCCGTACGTAAACTCCGTCCCGAAAATGACTGATAACAAGCGGGTATATATCTTTGACACCACCCTGCGCGATGGCGAGCAGGTTCCGGGTTGCCAGCTGAACACCGTGGAGAAAATCCAGGTGGCCAAGGCCCTGGAAGAACTGGGTGTGGATGTGATCGAGGCTGGATTTCCCATATCCAGCCCCGGTGACTTCCAAAGCGTGGTGGAGATTTCCAAGGCCGTGACCTGGCCCACCATCTGTGCCCTCACGCGGGCGGTGGAAAAAGATATCGACGTCGCCGCGCAGTCGCTCCAGTATGCCAAGCGCGGCCGCATCCATACGGGTATCGGCACCTCCGACTACCACATCCACTACAAATTCAACTCCACCCGGGAGGAAATCCTGGAACGGGCCGTGAAGGCGGTGAAATACGCCAAGCGCTATGTAGAGGACGTGGAATTCTATGCCGAGGACGCCGGCCGTACGGAGAACGAGTTCCTGGCCCGGGTGGTGGAAGCCGTCATCAAGGCCGGCGCCACGGTCGTGAATATCCCCGACACCACGGGCTACTGCCTGCCCGAGGAATACGGGGCCAAGATCCAGTATCTCTGCGACCATGTGGACGGCATTGAGAACGCGATCATCTCCACCCACTGCCACAACGACCTGGGCATGGCTACGGCCAACACCCTGGCCGGCATCTGCCATGGCGCCCGCCAGTGCGAGGTAACCCTGAACGGCATTGGCGAACGGGCCGGAAACACCTCCCTGGAAGAGATTGCCATGATCCTGAAGAGCCACAAGGAGCTGGCACTGGACACGCACATCAACACCCGCCGCCTGTATCCCTGCAGCCGGATGGTGTCCAACCTGATGAACATGCCGGTGCAGCCCAACAAGGCCATCGTGGGCAAGAACGCCTTCGCCCACTCTTCCGGCATCCACCAGGACGGCGTGCTCAAGAACGTCCAGACCTACGAGATCATCGACCCGCAGGACGTGGGCATCGACCACAACTCCATCGTGCTTACCGCCCGCAGCGGCCATGCCGCCCTGAAGCACCGCCTGGAAATCCTGGGCGTGAAAGTGGACGGGGAACGGCTGGACCGCATCTATCAGGAATTCCTGCGCCTGGCCGACAAGAAGAAGGAAATCCACGACGACGACATCCTCATGCTCTCCGGAGCCGAGCGAAGCGACGACCGCCACATCAAGGTGGACTGGCTGCAGGCCACCAGCGGCATCGGCATGAAGCCCGTCGCCTCCATCTGCCTGGATATCGCCGGGGAGAAATTCGAGGCCGCCGCCACCGGAAACGGCCCTGTGGACGCCTCCATCAATGCCCTGCGCCAGATTATCAAGCGACAGGTCACCATCAACGAGTTCACCATCCAGGGTGTCTCGAAGGGGGCCGACGACTGCTGCAAAGTGCACATGCAGGTAGAATCCGAAGGCCGCATCTACTACGGTTTCGGCACCAGCACGGACATTGTGACCGCTTCCGTGGATGCCTACATAGACTGTATCAACAAACTTTAGCCGATGAACACGCTATTTGACAAGATTTGGGATGCACACGTGGTCCAGCAACTGCAAGACGGGCCCACGCAGCTGTACATCGACCGGCTGTACTGCCATGAGGTAACCAGCCCGCAGGCCTTTGAAGGCTTGCGCAGCCGGGGTATCCGCTGCCTGCGGCCGGACAAGATCTACTGCATGCCCGACCATAACACCCCCACCCGGAACCAGGACAAACCCATCGAGGACCCGGTCTCCAAGAAGCAGGTGGACACCCTGGCCGCCAATGCGGCCGAGTTCGGCCTCACCCATTACGGGATGATGGATCCGCGCAACGGCATCATCCACGTGGTGGGACCGGAACGGGGCCTCTCCCTGCCGGGCATGACCATCGTCTGCGGCGATTCCCATACCTCCACCCACGGAGCCATGGGCGCCGTCGCCTTCGGTATCGGCACCAGCGAGGTAGAGATGGTGATGGCATCGCAGTGCATCCTGCAGCAAAAGCCCAAATCCATGCGCATCAGCGTGGAAGGCAAGCTGGGTAAAGGCGTCACAGCCAAGGACATCGCCCTGTACCTCATGAAGGAGATGACCACCAGCGGCGCCACCGGCTACTTCGTGGAATATGCCGGAGAGGCCGTGCGCAACCTGTCCATGGAAGGGAGGCTCACCCTGTGCAACCTGTCCATCGAGATGGGCGCCCGCGGCGGCTTCATCGCCCCCGACGAGGTGACGTTCGCCTACCTCAAGGGGCGGGAATTCGCGCCCAAGGGGGCCGAATGGGACAAGGCCGTGGCGTTCTGGCGCACCCTGCGCAGCGACGACGACGCCATCTTCGACCGGGAAATCACCATCCGGGCCGAAGACATCCCCCCGATGCTCACCTACGGGACCAACCCGGGCATGGGCATGGCCGTGGACGGACACATTCCGGCCGACGCCACCCCCAAGGCCCTGCAGTACATGGGCTTCCAGGCCGGCGAGAGCCTCATCGGCAAGCCGGTGGACTATGTATTCCTGGGCGCCTGCACCAACGGCCGTGTGGAAGATTTCCGCGCCTTCGCCTCGGTGGTGAAAGGCCGGCACAAGGCCGACAACATCACCGCCTGGCTGGTTCCCGGATCGTGGGAGGTCCTCCGCCAAATTAAGGAGGAAGGCCTGGACAAGATTCTTGAAGCGGCGGGCTTTGCCATCCGCCAGCCGGGTTGCAGTGCCTGCCTGGCCATGAATGAGGACAAGATCCCCGCCGGAAAGTACAGCGTGTCCACCAGCAACCGGAACTTCGAGGGTCGCCAGGGGCCGGGTTCCCGCACCATCCTGGCCAGTCCGCTCACCGCGGCGGCCGCGGCCGTATGCGGCGTCATCACCGATCCAAGGACTTTGTTATGAAACAGAAATTCAATATCATAGAAAGCAGCTGCGTTCCCCTGCCCCTGGAGAACGTGGATACGGACCAGATCATCCCCGCCCGCTTCCTGAAAGCGACCACACGGGAGGAGTCCTTCTTTGGCGAGAACCTGTTCCGCGACTGGCGCTACCGCCCCGACGGCACGCCCAATCCGGACTTCGTGCTCAATGACCCGCGTTATGCCAATGCCCGTATCCTGGTGGCCGGCAAGAACTTCGGCTCCGGTTCCAGCCGCGAACACGCCGCCTGGGCCATTGCCGGATACGGCTTCCTGGCCGTGATCTCGAGTTTCTTCGCCGACATCCACAAGAACAACGAGCTCAACAACTTCGTGCTGCCCGTCGTGGTATCCGAGGGCTTCCTGGAGCGCCTGTTCGCGGCCATCGCCGCCGATCCCGCCACCCGGGTACGGATTGACGTGCCGGCCCAGACCGTCACGAACCTCGCCAGCGGCGAGACCGAGTCCTTCGAAATCAGCGCCTACAAGAAATACTGCCTGATGAATGCCCTGGACGACATTGACTATCTCCTGGAGCAGAAAGACAAGATTGAAGCCTACGAGCAGAAAGCCTTATGATTGAGGTATTGGACACCACCCTGCGCGACGGGGAACAGACCGCCGGTGTTTCGTTTAACGCCGACGAGAAACTGGCTATCGCCCGTCTGCTGCTGGAAGAGCTCAAAGTGAACCGGATCGAAGTGGCCTCGGCCCGCGTTTCGTCCGGCGAACGGGAAGCCTGTACCAAGATCTGCAGCTGGGCCTCGGCCACCGGCCATCTGGGTCAGGTGGAAATCCTGGGCTTCGTGGACGCGGGTGCCTCCGTGGACTGGATCGACGGGGTGGGTGGCCGATGCATGAACCTCCTCACCAAGGGCTCCCTCCGCCACCTGAGCGGCCAGCTCAGGAAAACGCCGCAGGAGCATCTGAACGACATCCTGCGGGAAATCGGCCTGGCCCGGAAGAAGGACATCGCGGTGAATGTGTACCTGGAAGACTGGTCCAACGGGATGGCCGATTCGCCGGAATACGTTTTCTTCATGGTGGACCACCTGAAGGATGCCGGCGTGCAGCGGATCATGCTGCCCGACACGCTGGGCGTGCTGAATCCGGAGCAGACGGCCCGCTTCTGCCGTCAGATGGTGGAACGCTACCCCGGGGTGCACTTTGACTTCCATGCCCACAACGACTACGACCTGGCGGCCGCCAATGCCTTCGAGGCCATCAAATGCGGCATGAAGGGCATCCATACCACGGTGAACGGCCTGGGTGAAAGGGCCGGCAACCTGCCCGTAGCCAGCGCCCTGGGCATCCTGAACGACCACCTGCACCAGGAGAACTCGCTGGAAGAGGGCTCCCTGATGCATGTGTGCCGTTACGTGGAGACCATCTCCGGCGTCCGCATCCCGTCGAACATGCCCCTGGTGGGCGAATACGTCTTCACCCAGACCAGCGGCGTCCATGCCGACGGAGACAAGAAGGGCGGGCTGTACCAGAACGCCCTGCAGCCGGAACGCTTTGGCCGGCATCGGCATTATGCCCTGGGAAAGACCAGCGGGAAGGCCAACATCGTCAAGAACCTGGAAACCCTGGGCATCGAGCTCACGCCCGAGCAGATGAAACTGGTGACCCAGCGGGTGGTGGAACTGGGCGACAAGAAAGAATCCCTTTCCCCGGAAGACCTCCCCTTCATCATTGCCGATATCCTCAAGGGCGGCCATGCCACGGAAGAGGGGCCCATCCACATTATCAACTACAGCCTGCAACTGACCCGCGGCATGCGGCCGGTAGCCAATCTCCGCATTGAGATCCAAGGCGAATCCTACGAAGATTCGGCGGCCGGAGACGGTCAGTACGACGCCTTCATGAAGGCGCTCTGGAAGATTTACGACCGCCTGGGACGGCGCCACCCGCGCCTGACCGACTACGTCGTGAAGATTCCGCCCGGCGGAAAAACCGACGCCCTGGTGGAAACGTCCATCTCGTGGGACCTGGACGGCTATTCCTTCAAAACCCGGGGCGTGGACTCCGACCAGACCGAGGCGGCTATCAAAGCCACCGTCAAGATGCTGAATATCATTGAAAACAGAATAGTATGAAACTGAAAATCGCAACCTTGCCCGGAGACGGAATCGGCCCGGAAGTGGTGGCCCAGGCCCAGAAGGCCGTGGACGCCGTCTGCCGCCGTTTCCACCATGAAGCCCAATACAGCTTCGGGCTCGTGGGTGCCTGCGCCATCGACGACTGCTCAGACCCCTATCCCGAGAAAACGCACCAGCTTTGCCTGAACAGCGACGCCGTCCTGTTCGGCGCCGTGGGTGACCCCAAATACGACAACGACCCCACCGCCCCGGTGCGCCCGGAGCAGGGCCTGCTGGCCATCCGCAAGAAACTGGGCCTGTATGCCAACCTGCGTCCCGTGGAGACCTTCTCCTCGCTGGTGGACAAGTCGCCCCTCAAGAAGGACCTGGTGGACGGGGCCGACTTCCTGTGCATCCGGGAACTCACCGGCGGCATGTATTTCGGGGAGAAGGGCCGCAAGGATAACGGGGACACCGCCTACGACACCTGCATCTACAGCCGCGCCGAGGTGGAACGCATCCTCCAGCTGGCTTTCGAGTATGCCGGACGCCGCAGGAAGCACCTCACGGTGGTGGACAAGGCCAATGTGCTGGAATCTTCCCGCCTGTGGCGTCAGATTGCCCGGGAGATGGAGCCCCGGTATCCGGACATCCAGGTGGATTACATGTTCGTGGACAATGCGGCCATGCAGCTCATCCGCTGCCCCAAATTCTTTGACGTGCTGGTAACGGAGAACACCTTCGGAGACATCCTCACCGACGAGGCCAGCTGCATCTCGGGCTCCATGGGCCTGCTGGCATCGGCCTCCGTGGGAGAGCACACCAGCCTGTTCGAGCCCATCCACGGTTCCTACCCGCAGGCGGCCGGCAAGAACATCGCCAACCCGGTAGCGGCCATCCTTTCCGCCGCGATGATGTTCGAGTACGCCTTTGGCCTCATGGAAGAAGGCAAGGCCATCCGCAGCGCCGTGGCGGCTTCCCTGGAGCAGGGTTTTGTTACCGAAGACCTGGCCGCCGGAGCGGCCGCCCACTCCACGTCCGAAGTGGGAGACTGGATTGCCAATCAAATCGAGAAATAATATGAGCAGCATCAACTGGGACACCCTGGGCTTTGACGCCTACCGCACCCGCACCGTGGTCCTGGCGCATTACCGGGACGGAGCCTGGTCCGACATCCAGACCACCGAGACTTTTTCTTTCACCATCGACCCGTTCACGCAGGGACTGCACTATGCCATTTCCTGTTTCGAGGGTCTGAAGGCCTTCCGCCAGAAGGACGGACGCATCGCCATGTTCCGGCCCGACCAGAACGCCGCCCGCATGGCCCGTTCGGCCCGCTTCCTCGGACTGCCCGAGCCGTCAGCCGACATGTTCATCAAAATGTGCGAACTCTGCGTGAAGAACAACCTGGAGTTCCTGCCGCCCTATGGTCACCAGGCTTCGATGTACCTGCGCCCGCTGCTCTTTGCACCGCACCCGCAGATGCAGCTGGTGCCCTACCCGGAGGTGATCCTCGCCGTGATGTGCGCGCCGGCCGGCTCGTACTACGGCGCCCACCTGCGCTCGGCAGCCGCCGTGATTCCCGGCGACTACGACCGCGCCGCGCCTAAGGGCACCGGGTCCTACAAGCTCAGCGCCAACTACGCCGGCACCTTCGTGCCCTACAAGATCGCGCACGAGCAGGGCTACGCCGAGCTCCTGTACCTCAACTCCGCGACGCGCCAGTTCGTGGACGAGTTCGGCTCTTCCAACTTCTTCGGCATCAAGGGGAACAGCTACGTTACCCCGCTGTCAGACAGCGTGCTGCCGTCCATCACCAACAAGACGCTGCAGGAATGCGCCGCCGACTTTGGCATGAAGGTCGAGAAGCGGCCCATCCCGCTGGACGAGCTGGACGAGTTTGACGAAGCAGGCGGCTGCGGCACGGCCGTGGTCATCACGCCGATGTCCCACATTGACATGAAGCCGGTGCTCGCGGAGCCTGCCATCTCCCGCAGCTTCCGCTACGAGGAAGACGGGGCCGTGGGTCCCATGTGCACGAAGCTGTACAAGCAGATTACGGGCATCCAGTTCGGCGAACTGGAAGACACGCACGGCTGGTGCTACTACATCTAGGCTTTCCCGCCTCCATAAACAAATCCCCTGGCCCGCTCGGGCCAGGGGATTTTTCTTAAAACCTTGATTTAGAGCATTTCCTGAATGTCCTTTTCAAAGGATGCGGGCTCGGCCGTGGGGGCGAAACGCTTGATCACGCTGCCGTCCCGGTTGATCAGGAATTTGGTGAAGTTCCAGAGAATGTCGCTGTCTTTCTCGACGCTTTTGCTGATTCCCTTGAGCAGGGTATGCGTAGCCTTGGCCTTGAAGCCCTCATAGGACTCCGAAGGAGCGGTAGCTTTCAGGTAGGTGAATACCGGACTCTCGGCGGGGCCGTTCACGTCCACCTTGCTCATGAGGGGGAAGGTGACGCCGTGGTTGATGCGGCAGAACTCGGCAATCTCGGCATCGCTGCCCGGCTCCTGGTGTGCGAACTGGTCGCAGGGGAAGCCGACGATGGCGAGTCCCTGGTCCTTGTATTTCTGGTACAGCGCTTCCAGGCCGTCGTACTGCGGGGTGAAACCGCACTTGGAAGCGGTATTGACAATCAGGAGCACCTTGCCTTCGAACGCGGCGAAATCAAACTCCCGGCCCTTGTTGTCCTGGGCCTTGAAATCATAGATCCGGGCCATATCAGAGTTGTTTTACAAGCCAATTCTGATAACCGATCTTCTCGATGAGGTCCAGCTGCTCCTCGTCCCAGTAGAGGTCTTCTTCCTCGTCCAGGAGATAGGCCTTGGTGAGGTCATAGGTCGTGGGATCGGAGACCAGTCCGGGCATGGCCTGGTAGAGCTGCTCCACACCCTGTTTCTGCAGCAGGTGGTCGGCCTCGAGATAGGCCTTGGGGTCCTCGATGAGCTGGGCTTCATTGTCCAGTTTCACTTCGGGAACATAGCCGAGGTCCAGCATGCGGTCGGTGTACTTCTCCACCCAGCCCATTTCCTCGGTATAGTGGTCCATGTACTTCTGGCCCAGTTTGGTGAAACCCTGGCTCTTGAAGAGCTGTCCCTGCATCTTGTGTACAAAGGCGCTGCCGGCCAGTTCGTTGATGATCATCTGAGAGATCTTGGCAGTAATCGTAAAGTCCATAGTGTTTGTATTTTATCAGTTAGTCATATCGTTCACGATGCAAATATACGACTTTATTTTTATATCGCAAGCGATATTTTTGAAAAAGTGCTTTTTTTCACTAAATTTGTTAACCATTGGATTAAAAACTGGAAATGAGCCCCGTATTTACCGCCTTGATGATTCCCCTGCTGGGCACGACGCTGGGATCGGCCTTTGTGTTCTTCATGAAAAAGGACATGCCTCCCCTATTGCAGAAAGTACTGCTTGGCTTCGCCTCGGGCGTCATGGTGGCGGCCTCGGTCTGGTCGCTCCTCATTCCGGCCATCGAGATGGGAGAAGGGTCGGACGCCATCGCAGCGCCCACCGTGGGCCTGCTGACCGGATTTGCCTTCCTGCTGCTCATTGACTACATTACACCGCACATCCACGCAAGCGGAGAGGCCGAAGGCCCCCAGAGTCGCCTGTCCCGCACCACCAAGCTGGCCCTGGCCGTCACCATCCACAATTTTCCGGAGGGCATGGCCGTGGGCGTAGCCATCGCCGGCGCCCTGACGGCCGATTTCAACATGGCCGGGGCCCTGGCCCTGTCCATCGGCATCGCCCTCCAGAATGCCCCGGAAGGCGCCATCATCTCCATGCCCCTGCGGGCTGCCGGCAACTCCCGCTGGAAATCTTTCTGCATCGGTGCCCTGAGCGGCATCGTAGAGCCCATCGGCGGCGCGCTGGTGCTGCTGCTGGCCACCTCCATCCTGGGCATCATGCCGTTCCTGCTGGCCTTTGCCGCCGGCGCCATGCTCTACGTGGTGGTGGAGGAACTGGTTCCCGACTACTCGCAGGGCAAACATTCCAACATTGGCACCATCGGGTTTGCCCTGGGTTTCGCCCTGATGATGGTGCTGGACGTGGTACTGGGATAGCGATGACAAGGATGAGATACTGGCTGCTGCCGGCGCTCCTGCTCCTGCTGCCCGTCCTGGCCTGGGCCCAGGAGGAGCCGGTGCGCGTGAAAGGACGCATCATCAACGAGCAGGGCGAAGCCGTCGAATACGTACAGGTGGGCCTGCCCAAACGTCATATCGGCACCATCTCCACGGTGGATGGACGCTTTGAACTGTCCATTCCGCCCGACACCCTCGAATTCTTCCACGTATCGTACCAGCCGGCCGCGGTTCCGGTCACCGGGCCGGCCGAGGACCTCGTCATCGTGCTGCGCGGGCAGGAACTGCCGCCGGCCGTTTTCACCGGCGGGAATACGAAAGAAAAGTACCTCGTCCGGCCGGGCATCCAGGTGAGCGGAACTATCGATTTCAGCCGGGCCGACAGCGGATCGAAAGGCGTCGAACTGGGGACCCTCGTCCACGCCAGAAAGCCGTTCCTGATCCAGCACATCCAGTTTACCCTCCGGGAGAATCAGATTCCGGGATGCGTCGCCGCCATCCAGGTCTATCGCATCGAGGGGAATCCGGAGACCTTTGTCCAGGTCCTGCACAAACCCGTTTACTTCTGCATCGGCGAATCGGCCACCCCGCAGGACTTTGACATCCAGCCCGAGGAGCCCATCCTGCTGGAACCGGGGAAATACTTCGTCGCCTTCCAGATCGTGGCCTCCGATGCGGATGCACGGCGGGAAAAAGTGCCGCATCTGTACACTATGCTCTACCTCAGGAGCAGCTACGTACGTTATAGCGCCATGGGAGAGTTGACTCCGTTTCCCTTCAACATCGGCATGTCCGTCAAAGGGCTGGAATATCAGTAAAATCAGGAGGAATTCTCAAGCGCTTTTATTATATTTGTAAGGTTTTGCCATTGACAAGAGAAAAACAAATAACCATCATTATGTCCTACCAGAAGTTCTTTCATCCGGAAGAGTCGTACTCCCGTTCAGAGATTGAGGCTTTGCAGCTGGAACGGCTGCAGGCCACGGTCAAGCATTGCATGAATTCTCCTTTCTACCAGGAGCGTTTCCGTAGTGCCGGGCTGACGCCTTCGGATATCCGTACGCTTGACGACCTCAAGAAGATTCCGTTCACCACCAAGCAGGACCTGCGCGACACCTATCCTTTCGGCATGGCCGCGGTACCGCTTGACCAATGCGTGCGGCTGCATTCTTCCAGCGGCACCACCGGAAATCCGACGGTCATCCTGCACACGCAGAAAGACCTGGACGAATGGGCCAATGCCGTTGCCCGCTGCCTGTGGATGGTAGGCTGCCGTCCCGAGGACGTGTTCCAGAACACCTCCGGCTACGGAATGTTCACCGGAGGCCTCGGCTTCCAGTACGGTGCCGAGAAGGTGGGCATGCTCACCGTTCCCGCCGCCGCCGGCAACACCTTGCGCCAGCTCAAGTTCTTCACCGACTTCGGTACCACCGTGGTACACGCCATCCCCTCCTACGCCGCCCGCCTCTATGAGGTCATGTGCGAAAAGGGCATCGATCCCCGCCGGGACACCAAGCTCCGTACCCTGGTGATTGGCGCCGAACCCCATTCCGAAGATACGCGCAAACGCATCGAGGAGATGCTCGGGGTGAAGGCGTACAACTCCTTCGGCATGTCCGAAATGTGCGGCCCCGGCGTGGCCTTCGAGTGCCCCGAGCAGAACGGCATGCACATCTGGGAAGACTACTACATCGTCGAGATCGTCGATCCCGACACGCTCGAGCCCATTCCGGACGGCGAGGTGGGCGAACTCGTGCTCACCACGCTCAAGCGCGAGGCCATGCCGCTGCTTCGCTACCGTACGCGCGACCTCACCCGCATCCTGCCGGGCGAATGCCCCTGCGGACGCCACCATATACGGCTGGACCGGATGAAGGGCCGCAGCGACGACATGATCATCCTCAAGGGGGTCAACATCTTCCCCATCCAGATTGAGACCATCCTGATGCAGTTCCAGGAGCTCGCCTCCGACTACCTCATCACACTCGAGACCGTGGACGGCAACGACGCCATGACCGTCGATGTCGAGATGAAGGACATGTATATTGACGATTACAGCAAGCTCCAGGCCCTGAGCCGGGAGATTACGCGCCAGCTCCGTGACGAGATCCTCATTACGCCCAAGGTCCGTCTCGTGCCCAAGAACAGCCTGCCTAAGAGCGAGGGCAAGGCCGTGCGTGTCGTGGATACCAGAAAGAAATATTAAATCCCATAGCCCTATGACTGTCCATCAACTTTCCGTCTTCCTCGAGAACAAGTCCGGCACGCTCGTGAGCGTACTTCGGCTGCTCAAAAAGGAAAATATCCAACTGATTGCCTCCACCATTGCCGATACCGCCGACTACGGGATCTTCCGTATCATCTGTTCCGAGCCGGAGAAGGCCTACAGCGTCCTCAAGGAAGCCGGCGTGGCCGTATCGCTCTGCGAGGTGTTCGCCGTCGCGCTGGACGACCGTCCCGGCCAGGCCTCAGACGCCATTGAGATGTTCGCCGGCGAAGGCATCAGCATCGCCTACCTGTACTCCTTCCTGCTCAACGGAAAGGGTGTCCTCATCTTCCGCACCGACAACGCCGGGAAGGCCGCCGAGGTCATTGCCTCCAAGGGGCTCAACGTAATCGAAGAGAAAGACCTCTCCCGTCTCCTGTAACGAAGGGAGCTATGCGGCCGCCAGGATTTCCTCGGCCCGTTTGAGGGCCAGGGAAATGTGGCTGCAGATGTTCTCCTTGCCCACCACGTCATCCATGCCGGCGTTTTCCAGCACCTTCATCACGTTGGGGTTGACACCGGACAGGACCACTTTCACGCCCATCTGGGCGCACATGCGGCACATGTTGGAGAGGTTGTGCACGCCGGTGGAATCGATGAACGGGACCTTGCGCATGCGGATGATACGCACCTTGGCCCGGCCGCCCATGTCGCTCATCATCTCCTCGAACTTGTTGCCGATACCGAAGAAGTAAGGGCCGTTGATTTCGTACACTTTCACGCCCTCGGGGATGATCAGGTGCTCCAGGTTGCCCTGGACGTCCGTATCGGCCATGGGGTCAATCTCGTCGCTCAGGACGGACACGTTGGTGGTCTCGGCCATGCGCTTCATGCACAGCAGGCAGGCGATGAGCACCCCCACTTCGATGGCGATGGTGAGGTCGAAGATCACGGTGAGCAGGAAGGTTACCAGCAGCACGATGATATCCGACTTGGGATTCCGGAGAATGGCCCGGAAACTGCGCCATTCGCTCATGTTGTAGGCGACAACCACCAGGATACCGGCCAGGCACGACATGGGAATATATTTCACCAGCGGCATCAGGAACAGATAGATGAGCGCCAGCACGATGGCGTGGGCGATGCCCGCGACCGGCGTGCGGCCGCCGTTGTTGATGTTGGTCATGGTGCGGGCGATGGCGCCGGTGGCAGGAATGCCGCCCACAAGCGGGGACACCATGTTCGCGAGGCCCTGGGCCACCAGTTCCTGATTGCTGTTGTGCCGGTCGCCGATGACACCGTCGGCCACGGCGGCGGAAAGCAGCGATTCAATGGCGCCCAGCATGGCAATGACCATGGCGGGCTGTGCCAGGTGGCGGACGCTCTCCCAGGTAATCCGGGGCACTTCCGGCTGCGGCAGGGCCGAAGAGATGGAGAAGCGGTCCCCGATGGTCTCAATGCCCTCGATGCCCAGCGCCTTCAGGCCGAGCGTGGCGAGGGTCATCAGGATGATGGCCGCCAGCGATCCGGGGATGCGACGGCTCAGCTTGGGGGTGAAAACGATAATCAGGATGCTGCACAGGCCCACCAGCAGCGACCACCAGCTGATGGTGCCGATGTGCTGGGCATAGACGCTCCACTTGCCCAGGAAATCGGCCGGAACGCTTTCGATCTGCAGACCCAGCAGGTCCTTGATCTGCGTAGCGAAGATGGTGAGCGCGATACCGGAGGTAAAGCCCACCACAATGGGGTAAGGGATGTATTTGATGATGGTCCCCAGGTGCAGGACGCCCATCAGGATGAGGAAGGCGCCGGCCATGAAGGTGGCAATCATCAGGCCGTTCATGCCGTACTCCTGGATGATTCCGTAAACGATGACGATGAAGGCGCCGGTGGGGCCGCCAATCTGGACCTTACTGCCGCCGAAGAAGGAAATGATGAATCCCGCCACGATGGCGGTGAGGATGCCGGCTTCCGGAGAAGCGCCCGACGCGATACCGAAGGCGATGGCCAGCGGCAGGGCCACAATGCCGACGATAATACCCGCCAGCAGGTCCTGAATCATGGTTTTCTTATCATATCCGTTCTTGAGAGTCAGGAACAGTTTCGGTCTGAAATCTCCTTTGATGCTCATAGTTCAGTCTTGTCAAAACAATTGTCGTTCATACCCTTGCGGGTTTTGCGCCGCAAAGGTACAGTTTTTAAAAGTTTTTAACAAGTGATATTTTAAAAAATTTTAACAATTCATCCGCCGCCTCCGGACTCTTTTTTGCGAAGCACTTCGCGATCCGGCAACCCAGCTCGATGGGAAGCTGCGTCATGGGTTTCACGCCAGCGGGTATCAACAGCGATGACACGGAAGTGCCTTGAAAACGGCTCCATCTGGTGAACGAAGTAACTGACATCCTCCCCGTTCCCGTGAAGAAGGATGAGAGGGAATCCTGCCCCCTGCTCAATATAATTGTGTTCTATATCCATCTTTCGAATGGTATTTCATCACGCGTACCGGGAGGTCAGAGCCCACTTCCAGGTTGGGGCAAAGCGTCTCTACCCCGGTATCCACGAACCCGCATTTCTCCATGACGCGACCGGAGGCCGGGTTGGACGGGAAGTAGCTGCCCCAGAGCGTCGTGAAGCCCTTTTCGCGAAAACAATAGTCAATGACCAACTTCAGCGCTTCCGAACAGATACCTTTACCCCAATACGGACGGGCGATCCAATAGCCCACCTCGCACTCGTTATCGGCAATCTGAAGGTTGGATGAGGAGGCGGGGAGATAGCCCACGCAACCAATGGCCTCCCCCGTTTCTTTCCAGATGACCGCCCACATTCCCTCTCCGGAGAACACGGTCCGGATAATCTCCAGACTTTCTTCCACACACTTGTGCGGAGGCCAGCCGGCACGGGGACCCACTTCGGGGTCCGACGCCCACTTATACAGCGCAGGCGCGTCGCTGTCCTGCCAGGGGCGGAGTATCATACGGCCTGTTTCCATCACCCCGTCAAAAAACAGCTGGCCTGGAAGGCGCATCTTCTCCTTTGCCGGGAAAGTGGCCTCATACTGCTCAAAAGCCTCCGGATTCTCATCGGCAACGAAATACCCCTTGGGCGGACAATACGACGCCTCTTCTATTCCGTTTTCCTTGAGCCAGCCGGGAATCAGTTCCTGGGCCAGGAAGAAGGGAACCGGATCATCCTTCGGGAAGTCATGATAATGAATGCCCCGTTTGCTGGCCAGATCGAAGCCCGCGTGCCTGTAAAAGTCGATATTCCCTTCCATACAAAGAAAGCCGATCCCCAGGGAACGTGCCTTGTCCAAGGCAAAACGCAAGAGTTTGAGACCGTATCCTTTGCGTTTAAACTTAGGATGGATGCAGATGGGGCCGAACGTCCAGGACGGCACCAAGGAGCCATCCGGCAACACCAATTCGGCTTTTGAAAACATGATGTGGCCCACCAGCCGGCCATTTTCCTCCATCACAAAGTCCAGTTCCGGAATGAAGTCCGGATTGTTCCTATAGCAATGCAGCACATAGTGCTCCGTGCATCCGGGACGATATACATTCCAAAAGGCATCGCGCGTGAGGCTCTCTGCCGCACGGTAATCTCCCGGTCTTTCCAGTCTGATTTTCATAGTGTTATCGGCATAATGGTTCAGTTGTCCGGAACACTTGGACAGCTTCGTGACTTACATGATGTAAAGATAAATACAATCCGAATAATCTCCAAAAAGTATTTGCCTCCCGCTGTGAGGGCTGCCTCCTGGTTTCTTCAGACCTTGCGTGTCCTGATCAAGTGGCCTTCCTGAACGGCGGCGAATGTAGCGACAGCGGCAACGAAGGCCAAGGGGACAAGGAATCTGAGGATCGTGATTAAGTTAGGAATGTGTTTCATCCTTCCAAGTTATTCTTTGCCGGTGAATGGTGCCGCGTGGCAATGTGGGCGTCGCATTTCTCGCAGTCAAGTCCGCCGATAGCTATCCGTTGTTTCATAGAAGATGTTACACGTAAAAATAGCTGGATGTAATGTCTTTGTCATAGCCCACCCGATCGGCCATTCTGGCTAGAGATTCCCGGTCAAGCCGGGAATGACGGTCAAACGCCGGTTTAACACACGATAATAAAAAAACCGGCCACCAATGCCGGAGGAATCCCAAGGGCCATTCCCATTAGAGCGCCTCTGATGTGGAACCCATAGTCATGGTAGGCGTCCGTCATGTCCTCTGTCCCGGGAATCACAAAATGCTTATCATGGCAGAACCAGAGGCAATCCAGAACCAGCGCATCAAACCAGTTGACAACCACCCAAAGGGCATAGGCAGTCAAAGCCCCGCACCAAAAAGAAGTGCAGCCATTCACATACTTCACCAGCAGTCCCAACAGGACGCCGAATAGGACCACGGCCGTAATTTTTTTGACGTAAAAGGCTACGCCACCGGGCTTATTGCCCGCATCCATGAGTCCCAATTCATTGCAACGCGCAACGATGGCAGGTGGATAGTTAAATACAACTTTGATTGGATTCCTGGACATCAGGAAAACAAAGAGCGTGAATATGGCGCAGGCAACGATGGATTCTATCAGGAAGGTCATTAGCAGATGAAATTAATGATGGAAACGACGAGACAACATAGGGCAGCAAATCATTATACCGATATATTCTCAGATTCCCAAACAGCGGCGTATCAAGGAGAGGATCATATCCGAGGGCGCGCCCTGACCATTGTGTATTTTACTGATGACAAGGAGCATTTTCACCGCGAAGAAAGGGAAAAGCGCCTGTTCTTTTTTCCTAAGCTCTTCCTGATTGGTTGTGCCGTAATAGGCCTTGGCAAAAACAGCCCAGTGCTGTTTAAGCACTTCTATGGGAAGGTGAAAAATGCTGAGGGCCCGCGGCTCGCTCATATAATTGGATGCATAATACATCATGCCCAGGTCCCATTCGGGGACGCCGTAGGCGAAGTCTCCCACATCTATCCACAGGGTGCGTTCCCCGTCGGTGATGACGTTGCCGATATGGAGGTCTCCGTGGAGACAGGTGGGAGAATCAGGGACCGCTTCCAGAAATTGCAACGCCTTTTCGCGCACATCCTCGGGAATCTCTTTATAACGGACAATCTGCTCCCTGATGAGGTTTTTCATGGATGGCAGGCGGGTGGTGTCGGCCGGAGTCCGGTGGATTTCCTGAGCCATAGCGGCAAAGCGGAGGGACAGGCTCTCAAGCTGTTCCGGTTCCTGCGATAGGATGCGGGCAAAGGATCGCTTGTTGGGAATGAGTTCATATTCGGCCCCGAACCGCGTACCGTCCGTCACCAGACGAAGAGGCTTGGGGGTGGGAATACCCATCTCATAAACGATCTTGTTCACCATGAACTCCCGCTCGGCCGTTTCGGCTCCCATGCCCTTCATGAAAAGTTTTGCCAGGGTCTTCCCGTCTTTATGAGAGTAGGAAAGGGCCGTTCCACCCTCTCCACTCTGGACATATTCATCAAGATTGATGTGTTCGTAGTTTTCCATATTCTGCAGTATTTAGTTAAGGCTTGACCGATAACGACTACTTGACTCCTTATTCATGATAATCACTGCTCTTCCAGTCGTATTTCACGGTTTCCGGGACAAGGTACCTGCCTATCTTGTAGTCGATGTTTGCCTTGTGGGCCTGGCTGAGCTGGTAGCATCTTCTCACATAGTACATTTTGCCGTCTTTGATGAAATGGGCACCCGTCTGGTGGAAGCGGAATGGGATATCCTTCGCGACACATTGCTCGCGGAGAGACAGGACCCAGTCATAGTCGCATGGACGGGCGTCAACCCCGGACTCGCCGCCCACCGAGACTTCCTCTATTGTTTCATCCAGATAGGGAGTCAGGTTCATAGCCGTGATCAAGGGTGATGCGATGATGCTTTTGTGCTTGATGGGGAGGGATCGAAAAATGGGCAGACGACAATCTGCCATCGCCTGGTCCTCCACGGTGCAGCCCACGATGACATTGTCGTAGCCGTCGCCCCAGTCTTCGGGCACGCACTCCATGAAACGATCGATACGCTTGGTGAAAAAGTAGAACCAGAGATCGCTCCGCCGCTTCATCATCTCCCAGCATTCCGGACGCCAGGGGT
>JAEEGL015878161.1_pt1 | contig 17560 bp, 16 predicted proteins | sample 9134231 | NCBI WGS metagenome assembly JAEEGL01 (sample SAMN16246548, study PRJNA631951) | gut metagenome | biome: gut microbiome; feature: rumen; material: fiber-attached | host: Bos | place: Iran: Karaj | collected 2018-10 | reverse complement strand
CATCGTATTTCTTATTTACTGGGTCATTAATATAGCTCATAAGAGATACATCGGCAAGCCCTGGGCTTTCTTTATATTTATCATCTATAAAATCTAATTGAGATTTTAAATCAAGGAGTGCTATTTTTGTTTTATTTTCTAAAAGAGACGAAGTAATTTCCTTAATTTTATTTTGGTCTAGAACCTCTCCATCTAAGGACTCTTCAATAATATAATTTCTTGATTTATCGACAGTTATAGCAAAATAATACTTACCAGATTTATCATCATTTTCTACAATAGAAATTCCTATTATCTCTTGAGATTTAGAATCATCTATAATGTTTGAAAGCATGAATTTATCGGATATAGTTTTGGCCTTAAAATCTATATCACTTTCTTTTGCTTCAAAAGTATTCTTTCCCGCTTTTTCAGTAAATCTATTATAAAACTTTTTTAATTCATATTTTTGGCATACTTCAAATGATTTTGGATTATAAATTGAATCTATCCTAGTATCTTCTAATTTAAAATCTATAGGAACATCTTTTCTTATAGTAACTAGGGTTTTGCAAAAATAAGCAAGGTCTTTATTATCTATAAGAGACTGCTTAACTGCTTTTTTATCTATTTTATCTATATTTTCATAAATGCCATCTAAACTACCAAATTCTGCAATAAGTTTAGGTGCTGTATCTTTTCCTATTTTTGGAACGCCTTTTATATTATCAGATGTATCGCCCATAAGAGCTTTTACATCTATAAACTGAGTTGGTGTTACGGCAAGTTCGGCAACGACATCTTTTTCAAAATAAGTAAATACTTCTGTTACGCCCTTTGTTGTTTTTGGAATGCGTACCTTTATTTTATCTGTTGCAAGCTGGAGCATATCCTTATCGCCAGATAAAATTACAACACTTGCGCCTTCACTTTCCGAAAGGACAGATATTGTGCCTATTAAATCATCTGCCTCAAAGCCTTGAACTTCAAAATGTTTTATGTTCATGCTATCAAGCATTTCTACTACAAATGGAACTTGTTGTCTTAACTCGGTAGGTGTTTCTTTTCTTGTTCCCTTATATTCTTTATACATTTGATGACGGAATGTATTTTTATCAACATCAAAACAAACAGCAATATAATCTGGCTTTTCTTCTTCTATAACTTTAAAAAGAATTGTAAAGAAACCATATAGAGCATTTGTTGGACGACCTTCTTTATCTGTTAAAATTCTTATACCATAAAAAGCTCTTGAGATGATACTGTAACCATCTACTAAAAGAATTTTCTTTTCTTTGACTTTCATATTTATCTATGTTATATTTTTTTAACTGCCACTGTGGCGAAATTGGTATACGCACACGACTCAAAATCGTGCGGGAAACCATGCGGGTTCGACTCCCGCCAGTGGCACTTTTTTATTTTGTACCAAAGATTCTATCGCCTGCATCTCCAAGACCAGGAACGATATAACCTTTTTCATTTAACTTTTCGTCTAGATTTCCTATATAGATTTGAACATCTGGATGTGCTTCATGAAGTCTTTTAACACCTTCTGGAGCAGCGATTATGCATAAGAATTTAATTTTAATTCCACCTTTTTCTTTAACAAGGTTTATTGCATCTACTGCAGAGCCACCTGTTGCAAGCATAGGATCGCATACAAAAATTACTCTCTCACTTATTGGTTTTGGAAGTTTGCAAAAATACTCATGTGGCTCCAAAGTTTCTTCATCTCTATACATACCAATATGTCCTATTTTGGCAGATGGTGTAAGTGATGTAAGTCCTGTTACCATACCAAGTCCTGCTCTAAGAATAGGAACAATTGCAAGCTTTCTGCCCGCAAGTATAGGCGATTTACACTTAGTGATTGGTGTTTCTACATCTATATCTTTAAGTTCTAGATCGCTTAATGCTTCATATCCAAGAAGCATGGCAATTTCTTCAACTAATTGACGAAACTCATTGGTCCCTGTCGTAATTGATCTTAATATTGTAATTTTATGTTTGATTAGAGGATGGTTAGAAATAAAAACATTTTTCTCACTTTGAATCATTTATAAACTCCTTATCTAATTTCGTATTCTACTATTACATAATCGCCATAAGTCTTAGATACTGGAACGCTGAAATAAAGCGTATTTCCTTTTCTATAGCTGAAGCTCTTTGGCCATTTTTCACGTTCATAATTTGAGAAATCTGCAACGTCAAACATATCTACATAATATGATTTTTTATTCTTTTTAATTTCTGTTTTGATTTTCGAAACTTTTGTAGGATCTACATTTACGAATCTAACTGAACTTGAAAGAATATATTCTGCAAGTTCATTAGATGTACATATATCATTGATACTTATTGTTTTTCCAGTTGTAAGATTTATACAGTTAGTATAAAAAATGTTAGAGGCAGATGTTGATTTAGATGTTGTACTTGACTGTTTTTTTGGAGCCTGAGTAGGGGCTGGAGGTGCAGGAGCAGCTGGAACGCCACCTGCTTCAAGTCCTTTTAAAATTCCCACAAGTGATTCTGCCTGTTGTTGCAAGATTGCTGCATTTGCTGCATTGGCCCCAGCTGGGAGTTGGCCTGGAATTCCTGCCGCAGGCTGAGTAGGGATACCTGTTGCAGCACCTGGATAAGCTGGAGTTTGAGGCATGCTATTTTGAGCCCCTACATTGCTGCCTGGATAAAATCCTATTCCACTAAAAGCATAAACTTTATTTTCAGTAGCAATCTCACCTTCTTTTGTAAGTTCATCATCTTCCATAGGAGCCATTGCAAGGATTTTGTTTTTAGAATATTTGCCTGTATAAATTATAGATAGATATTTCTCATTTATTGTATCTACAGTCGCATCAATTTTTAAGTAATAATTTTTCACAGGATAAAGTTCAATAATTGCAACTGCGTTTTTATGAATTTCAGTATTAATTTTTGTTTGAAGATCAAGGTCTTGCATATTAGATAAAACTGGATACTTAATTTGGATTCTGTCATTGCTAGAAAAGAACTCTTTATATGTAACTGTTGGAACAACTGGTGCAGGAACAGTTGTCTCTGTTGTTTCTGCTGCTACCGTCTCATGAGCCTTCTTATCTTTAAGGAAGGCCTCCTTAATTCTATCAACTATTTCTAGGTTAATTGTAAATCCATTCTTTGGAAGTTGATATGGATAAGAATTAACACACATAAACAAGAATATAGTTGCACAACAAAGAAGAACTACTGTGCAAATTGTAATTAAACCAACTAGGCAACCAGAGCCCTTTTTGTCATCATCATGTCTTATTACAACTCTTCTTCTTCTCATTTTATACCGCCACCTCTTTATTTTTTAGGAACTATTGTTCCATCAACTTTATATATACTGTTTGGAGGAACACAGCCTATTACAGAACTTGTTGGCATAACAAAAGCAGATCTTCCAACAATTGAGCCAGGATTGATTACTGAGTTGCACCCAACTTCACCACCATCTCCTATTACCCCTCCAAATTTTTTAAGGTTCGTTTCTATATTTCCGTCTTCACATTTTACTTCTATAAGGCTTTTGTCTAATTTTAGATTAGACATAATAACTCCAGCGCCTATGTGAGCCTTATAACCAAGTATGCAATCGCCAAGATAGTTAAAATGTGGAGCCTGAGAATTATTAAACATAATTACATTTTTTGCTTCACATGAATTACCAAGTACACATCCGTCACCTATTATTACATTTTCGCGAATGAAAGCTGCATTTCTTATATCGGCACCTGCTCCTATGATTATGTTCTTTCCCAAATAAACTGATTTAAGAACTGTTACTGATTTATGAACATAAACGCCATCTTTAATGCGGTTATATTCAGGCCCAAGTCTCATAGTAAGTTCACGAAACATAGTACTAATCCTTGGAATTGCTTCCCATGGATAAGTGATCCCTTTAAAGAGCATACTGTAATCTGTTTTAGATAAATCAAGTAAATTACCTATTAATAATTCTTCTTTCTTCATACACTTTTACCTAGCATAAAATTTTATCACATTTATATTTGTTTATCAAATTGTTTTATTTTATGCCTGTTTATGATAATATTTAGCGAGTTACGTATATTAAGGAATTAAGGGAATTTATGATAAAAAAACCAAACAATGAAGGCCTATATAGAATTGATTATCTCGTCACACTTATACCTCTTGTAATCATACTTGTTTTATTTGGTGTATTTGTAGCATTCCCTAGCAGGTCCAATACCTTGGTAGAAAGCATAAGATTCTTTTTTACTGACACACTTGGAATTTATTATCTAATACTTGGTATTTTACTATTTTCTTTATCAATTTATTTAGCTTTTTCAAAATATGGACAAATAGTTCTTGGAGATAAAAACGAAAAGCCACAATACTCTTTTTTCCAGTGGGGGGCAATGATGTTTTGTGCTGGTCTTGCGGCAGATATCTTATTCTATTCTCTATGCGAATGGCTCATGTATATAACTGAACCACATGTAATAGGTATGGGCAAAAATCCTTATTTAACATCTAGCGCTTACTCTCTATTCCACTGGGGACCTATGCCATGGTGTTTTTATTTATGCCTTGCCGTAGCATTTGGATTTATGATACATGTAAGAAATAGAAACACTCAAAAATTTTCTGAAAGTTTGAGACCTCTTATTGGAGATAATGTGGATAAGATTGCCGGAAAAGCTGTTGATATATTTGCGATATTTGCCCTTATCGCTGGCTGCGCCACTACATTTTGTATTGCAACTCCGCTACTTACGGCATCACTAAACAATCTTTTTGGCATTCCTGATAATAAAATTACAACTATCGTTATTTTATGTTTAGTATGTGCAACTTATACAACTTCACTTTTAAATGGCTTAAAAGGAATTAATTTCTTATCAAAATTTTGCATTTTTATTTATCTTGGGCTTATTGCCTTTATACTATTATTTTCAGGGCAGATAAGTTTTATAATTCAAAATTCGGCAAAGGCTATAGGTCTATTTATTAAAAACTTTATATACATGTCAACTTATATAGATTTTTCAAGAAAAGATTCTTTTGCACAAACCTGGACATGCTTTTTCTGGGCATATTGGATGGTTTGGTGTATAGCTGCTCCTTTCTTTATTGGAATGATAAGCAAGGGAAGAACTGTAAAGCAAACTATCCTTGGCGGTTATCTTTTTGGACTTTCAAGCACCTATATTGGTTTCTTAATCATAGGCAATTGGACTATGGCACTTGATGTAAATAAAATCTTAGATGTTCAAAAAATTTATAGTGATAGCGGAAGTTTATACTCTACAATTATTGCATGTATGAATACCCTTCCTGTATCTATAATACCTAACATGATTTTGATAATTTCCATGATGGCATTTTATGCAACTAGTTTTGATTCCATATCACTTGTTGCATCTTATTATTCATATAAAAATATTACTAGTGATGTCTCACCTAGTATAAAAATTAAATTGTTCTGGGCAATATTACTCATACTTCTTCCTATCGCACTCCTATTTTCTGAAAGTGGTATGACAAATATTCAAGGAATAAGTATTATAGGCGCATTTCCTATAGGCATAATAATGATATTGATTATGATTAGCTTTATTAAGGATGCTAGAGCTTATATAAATGGCAAATAAATCTAAAAAGTTAAATGGTAAGGCCTATGCCAAAATAAATCTATCTCTTGATGTGCTAAAAAAAAGAAGCGATGGATACCATGAAGTTGATTTAATAATGCACACTATCAAAAATCTATATGATGAGATAGAAATAAATACAAAAAAATCTATAAATAATAAACTAGCAATTAACGTCATCTCAAATAAAAAGATTCCTATTTCAATGAAAAAGAACCTTGCATATAAAGCCTGCGAAGCTGTATGCAAAAAATATAATATAAATGATAATATCACTATAAAAATAAAAAAGAATATTCCACTATCAAGCGGAATGGGTGGTGGATCATCTGATGCTGCAACTACTATCAAATTGTTAAACAAGATCTATAATCTAAAACTTAGCAATAAAAAAATGTGCGAGATTTCAAAACCTCTTGGGGCAGATGTTCCTCATTTCATAATAGGAGGGACCAATAGAGCAAGAGGTATAGGCCAGGATTTAAAGATGATCAATAAATTCAAAATGCCCACCATACTACTTGCAAAGCCAAATATAAATAAAAAAACAGGAAATATTTATAAAAAAATAGATAAATACCCAAAGCTTTTTGGAAAAATCAAAATTTCTAGAATAGTTTCACATCTAAACAAAAACGATATAAAAAAAGCATCTGCCCTTTTTGGAAATATTCTAGAAGCTTCATATAAAAACAAAAAGATTTCTTATATTAAAAATATAATGAATAGTAAAAATTGCCTGTGCGCTCTTATGAGTGGGGCAGGCCCAACAGTTTTTGGTTTATTTAAAAATAAAAAAGATGCTTTAGTCTGTGCTAAAATATTAAGAAGGGGAGATAAGAAGTTATGGGTAAGTATAGTGTAGAAGAAACAGGGATAGATGGATTAAAAGTTATAACTCCTATTATCAATGAAGATGCCAGGGGATATTTTTATGAATCATATAACAAAAGAGATTTTGAGGCACTTGGTATAAATATGGAATTTGTTCAAGATAATGAGGCAAGATCGACAAAGAATGTCCTTCGCGGTCTCCACTTTCAAATAAACCACCCTCAAACAAAACTTGTGCGCTGTACTAAAGGAAAAGTTTTTGATGTTGCAGTAGATTTAAGAAAAGATTCAAAAACTTTTGGAAAGTATTATGGAGTAGAATTAAGTGCTGAAAATAAAAAAATGTTTTTAATACCTAAAAATTTTGCACATGGATATTATGTAATGAGTGATGAGGCAGTTTTTTGTTATAAAGTTGATGACTTCTACCACCCAAATGATGAAGGCGGAATAATCTGGAATGATAAAGAAATAGGAGTAAAATGGCCTATAACTGATAATAAAATAAGTGATATTATCTTTTCTGAAAAAGATACTAAGTGGGAAGGACTAGATAGCTGGAAGAAAAAATATTTATAATATGGAAAGTGAAAAACAAAAATATATAAGAAAAATTACTTATAACGTATCTGAAAATTTTGAGGGCAAACAGCTAAGGGATGTGCTTTCAGGAATCGGCTATTCAAGAAATCTATTACAATATCTTAAAAATGTACAAAATGTAAGGCTTGATACCATAGTTCATGCTGGAGAAGAATTTAGTATAGAAATTATAGAAAATGAAAATTCTGCAAATATAACTCCAATAGATATACCACTAAATATCATCTATGAAGATGAAGATATTATTGTTGTAAATAAGCAAGCAGGGCTTCCTACCCACCCATCCTTAAACAATCACGACAATACACTTGGGAATGCACTATGCTACTACTTTAGGGATAGAAACTTTGTATATAGACCTATAAATAGGCTGGATAAAGATACAAGTGGTCTTGTTATAGTTGCAAAAAATTTGCTTGCAGGATCACTCTTATCTAAAGCATTTATTCAAAATTTTGTAAGAAGGACATACACAGGAGTGGTTTCTGGAAATCTATTTGATGTATTCTTACATGATCAAAAACTTGTAAAAAGTATTTCAGATAATCTAGAAATTGAAGGCATTATTCCAGCAAAGGACATTTATAAACATATAAAACCAAAGGGAATAGTTGAAATACCAATTAAAAGAGAGGCCGAAAGTTTAATAAAGAGAATCCCAGATAAAGACGGCGAATATGCAAAGACAACATTCTTTCCTCTATCTTACAATAAGAAAAACAATACAACATTTGCCAAATTTATTTTACAGACAGGAAGAACTCATCAAATAAGAGTCCACATGCTATCTCTAGGACATCCTATAATTGGTGACTTTTTATATAATCCAGATTATAATCTAATTAATAGACAGGCGCTCCATGCAGGTGAAATAATATTTGTTCACCCTATAAGTAGAAGGACCATGAGATTTATTGCAAAAACTCCAGATGATATATTAAAACTAATTTAAAAGACCAAGCATATCGCTTGGTCTTATTTTTTATTTTGTAGAATCTTTTATAAACTTTTCTATTCCTATGTCTGTGAGTGGGTGTTTTATGCTTTGCATGAGAACTTTATATGGAATAGTGGCTATATCACATCCAGCTTTAGCACATTCTACTATGTGGAGCGGATGTCTTATAGATGCACCGATTATTTCAGTTTGAATATTATAATTTCTAAATACATCAACTATGTCATAGATTAATCTCATTCCATCTTCTGAAATATCGTCTACTCTGCCAACAAATGGAGATACATAAGTTGCGCCCGCCTTGGCAGCAAAGAGAGCTTGATTCACATTAAATATAAGAGTCACATTGGTTTTAATTCCTTCTTTAGATACAATTGAAACTGCCTTTAATCCTTCTGCAGTCATAGGAATTTTTACAATCATATTCTTATGAATCTTAGAGATTTCTCTTGCTTCTTTAACGATATCTTCGCATTTTGTAGTTGTAGCCTTAACCTCACCACTTATAGGCCCATCTACAATCGTAACTATCTCTTTGATTACATCTTCAAAGCTTCTTCCTGATTTTGCAATAAGAGATGGGTTAGTTGTTACTCCAGATATAATTCCAAGACTTGCCGCTTCTCTAATCTCATTAACATCTGCCGTATCAATAAATAATTTCATACTTCCTCCTAAAATTTTTTATTTACCTAGAACGTTTCTTATTGCATAAGGCGTTCTATAATTCCACTTTGAAATTCTTATTCCAGCACGAGCACTTGCTGCGTGAACGATCTGATCATTTCCTATATAAATGGCAACGTGGTCTACTACGCCTGCACTGTTGGTATAGAATATAAGGTCTCCTATCTTCATTTCCTTGCTTGTAACTTTTGTTCCCTTTTTAACTTGGTCACGAGAAGTTCTTGGAAGTGAGACGCCATATTTTTTATAAATTGTCTGAACAAATCCAGAACAGTCAGCACCATTAGTAAGTGATGTTCCTCCCCAAAGATATGGATTTCCAATATACTGGATGGCATATGCTTTAAGGTCTGTTCTTGTTTTAGAAACACCAGGGGCAGATGCTGATGAAGCAACCTTCCATTCAATTGCTTGATCTAGTGCATAGCGAACTTGAACATAATTTTTAGATGTAGAAACATAACCATAGTTATCTTTTCCACCTTCACCACCATCTATTTCTATTTTTACCCAACCATCAAGCTGGTCTTCTACAAGGTATGATTCTTCTCTTGTTATTGTAGTCCATTGTTTATATTTTGTGCCAGGACCAGTTCTTACCTTCATTGCTGCTATCTTTACTATAGCACGAAGGTCAGCATATTGCACTGCAAGCTCTTCGGCTTTTTTACCTGTTGCTATATATTGTTTGTTGACATATCCCGTAACAAGACCCGATTTTATTTTATACCAATTACCTTCCGTAGCAAGTATTTCACAGCCACCTTTGCCAGGGAGTTTTCCTATTATAGTTCCATTATCTTTAGCTGTTTTTCTTATATTCAAATATGACTTGGTAGTTGAGACACCAAGGTTATCATAATATTTTATAACATCGTTCTTTAGATTCTGTGTTCTTGCAGCATTTAAGCAATACTCAACTGCCACATAGCTTGAATCAGCAGATATATAAGCATAAGAGACATCATCCATATTATCGGCTTCAACTACAAACCAGTCGCCAACCCTTTCTTTTATAGCATAACGCTCACCTTTAAAAGCTGCAGTAAGTTCTGTATCTGAACTAATTTCTGGTTTAGATCTCATCCATAATTTATCAACTAGGACTATGGCTCTTTTTTTAATATTTTGCCTTGCAAGTTGTTTTGCGGTGTCACCTGAAACTAAAAATTTGGTAGCAACATATCCTGTCATACCACCAGAAATAATTTTGGCATAATCTTTATTTTGAGATGATGGATTTTCAAGTATCTCACAGGCAACATTTTCTACCAGTTTTCCTATGATATTTCTTGTATTATTTTCATTGGGCTCACTTCTTAAATTTACATATCCATCACATTTAATCATTCCTATATTAGAATATGAATCAAGAACACCGTATATTTCTTTGTTGTGAATTTTATCTATGATTTCATCTATATATGCATCATAATTTGATTCTGAGTATCTGGCAAATGAAGATACACTAGATGATTGATTTGAGTTCGCATTACTAGCTGGTTTTCTTTCCGCAAACATAGATTTAACATAATTAAAACAAATAATAATTAATATTATTATGATGATAGGTTTTTTATGATTCCATAAAAATTGTAGAAATAAACCAAGAGCATCTTTATTCTGCTGCTTACGTCTTCTTGATTTTATCTGACTTGCTGCCGTAGATTGCCTTGTATGGCTACTTATCATTTTCTATTATTGCCTCTAAAGAAAACCGCAACTGTTCCAGGACCTGTATGGGTTCCTATTGTTGAACCGATAGAGCTAACTTCAACCAATTTTGATTTTGGAAATAATTTTTCAAGTTCTGCAATTACATTCTGTGCGATTCCCATGCAGTCTGAATGAGATAAACTAAAATCTAAATCAAAATCAAATCCATTTGATACATTATCTGTTATATATTTAATAACTGCCTTTATAGCCTTACCTTCACCGCGTACCTTATCTATAATTTCTAATCTGCCTTCCTTATTACATACAAGCACAGGGAAGATATTTAAAATTCCACCAACAGCACCAGCAAGTGCTGAAATTCTACCACCTCTAATTAAAGATGATAAGTCACTCATAAAGAAAATATGGTGTATTTTTTGTCTTGTATCTAGTGCATACTTTTCAAGTTCTTCAAGACTTACCCCCTCGTTTTTCCTTTCAAGTAAATTTTTTACAAAAAGACCATATCCTCCTGATGCACATAAGCTATCTACTACTTTTACTTTTCTATCTGGATACTTTTCTCTCGCAAGATCACTTGCAATAAGTGCACTATTATATGCTCCTGATATGCCAGAAGAAAGCGTTACATGTAAAATATCATATCCATCAGATAAGTATTTTTCCCATGTTTCAAGATATGCATCTGGTGATGGCTGAGATGATGTAGGCTTTGCACCCTTTCTTATCATGTCATAGAAGTCTTTAAAAGGAATACTTTGTCCGAAGTCATCTTTATAAGGCTTGCCATCAATAATATACTGAAAATTGACTATGCCTATATTATTATCTTTTAAAAATTTTGGATCAATGTCTACTGTTGAACAGGCGCATAATACATATTTACTCATATTACACCTCTATTAATTTTATATCTGCCCCAAGTGCAAGTAGTTTATTTTCAAAATCTTCGTATCCTCTTTTAATATATTCGATATTGGAAATCGTGCTCTTTCCACTTGCAGATAGTGCAGCGATGACAAGTGCTGCCCCTGCTCTTAAATCAGGAACAACAAGATCAGCACCTTTTAAAACCTCAACACCTTCTATTGTTGAAATTTTATCTTTTACTTCAATCTTGGCTCCCATCTTTTTTAATTCATCAACATATTTAAATCTACTTTCGAAAATTGATTCTTCAACTTTGCTTCTACCTCTTGCTTTCGTAAGAACCGCGCTTACTTGAGGTTGCATGTCTGTTGGAAAACCTGGGTATGGAAGTGTTTTAACTTGAGTTGGGTATTCATTTTCACAACCAACGACACGAAGTGCCTCATCATATTCAATTACATTGTTTCCCATATCAATTAATTTTGCACTTATTGAATCTAAGTGTTTTGGGATTATATCTTTAATTAAAATATCACCTTCTGTGGCTGCTGCAAGACACATATAAGTTCCTGCTTCTATTTGGTCTGGAATTACCGAATAAGTTGTTCCGTGAAGTTTTTTAACACCTCTCACACGAATAGTATCAGTTCCTGCGCCACGAATGCTTGCTCCCATAGAGTTTAAGAAGTTAGCAACATCAACAACATGTGGTTCTTTGGCAACGTTTTCTATATATGTTGTTCCATCGGCCATAGTTGCAGCTAGCATAATATTTATTGTAGCCCCAACTGAAACTGTATCAAGGAAAACATGTGTTGCAATTAAATTATCGGCCCTTGCCACAATTTTAGAATCTACTACATCTGCATATGCACCAAGTGCTCTGAAACCTTTTAGATGTAAATTAATTGGTCGCTCGCCGATTTGGCAACCGCCTGGAACTGGAATTATTGCTTTTTTAAATCTTGAAAGCAGAGCACCTACAAAATAATATGAGGCCCTTATCTTTTTAAAACAACCATCATTCCCAGCCTCAAGTCCAATGTTTTTGGCATTGATATGAACAGTGTTCTTGCCTTCCTTGGTAACAGTGCCACCTAGTTCAACTATAGCCTCAAGCATACTATGGATGTCTTGAACATCAGGGACATTTTCTACCGTAACATCGTCTTCTGTCATTATAGCCGCCGCTAAAATCCCAAGAGCTGCGTTCTTGGCACCAGATATTACGACCTCCCCGATAAGCCTATTACCACCATTTATCTCGTATTTCATACTAACTAATTAATTTTAATACAAATAAGGCAAAAAGTAAAGTTTGATAAAGCATTATATATACTCAAAGATACTTTATTAATATCCTCTTGCTTCTTTTGCCCTTTTTGCATATTTAGATGAAGGATGTTCTCCGATTATTTTATCAAATAGAGTATTGGCGTCTTTGGTCTTTCCTTGATTTTGATATAACCTTGCTAAAAGCCACATAGTTTCTGGATCATTAGGGTCAAGTTCTAAACTTAATTGATAATAATACACTGCCTGATCTTTTTTACCTGCATTCCAAGAATCTGTTCCAAGCTCACATAGTTTTTTTGCTCCAACTCCTTCAAGATATGATTTAGCTTTATTTAACAACGGAACAAGATTTTCATCGCTAATTTTCGTCTTATCAAGCTCCATATAATTTTTTGTTGCACGGCTTAAATAACCGTTTTCATAGTCAGATATAATACTATTTAGTTTTTCATATTGCTCAGAAAATAATCTGTTTTCTTCTTGATATGATTGAAGCCTTGATACTGCAGTATTTGCTTCGGCGCTAAGTGATTCATTGGAAGTTCTTAAATCTTGTATAATTTTATTTTGAGAATCTACCTGTTCAGAATAAATAACAACGTCTCTATTTAGTGATGTAATTAAGCTTTTCTTTTGCATAGGGTAGACGACATAGACATATCCAAGCACACACATTATAACCCCAAGCGAAATATATAAAAGTTTTTGTCTTGATGACAATTGTTTTATTATTTTTGGAACTATTCTATCACTTGATGATAAATCTTTAGATGTGTAGATGCTTGACAGTACTTTTTCATCAAGGTCGGATTTTTTCGTATTCTTTTTTACTACATCCATATAATAATTTAAGTTTGGATTATACTTATCAACTTTTAGTGCATTGAGTAAAAACCCGCCAGCCTTAACAAAATTTTGCTTTTGCATAAGGAGAAGTCCAAGGAGGGCATTGGCTTTTATATATTTTGGATTTAATGAGGTTGCTTTATAAAGCAGTTGCATTGCCCAATCGTTTTGTCTTTTATTGATACGGTAGAGTGCTTCATTATATTGCTTTATACTCTCGCTATAATTAAAAAGATTTTCTTTATCATTAAATAAATTGTTTATGTATTCAATCGCTGGATTGTTTTTTGGATTATCGTCATAAGAGATAGTCCATTCTATGATTGCTTCAGATATTTCTCCAATTTCAAATAGCACAAGGCCAAGTAAGTTTCTTGCCCATGTGTTTAATTTATTACAACGAAGAGAATTTTGTAAATATTTTATGGCAGTATTTAGGTCTCTTACCTTGGCGCGTTTAAGACCTTCATTATAATAATAATTTGATAATTGTTTTAACTGTGTTTCGAAATCCAAAATACACCCTGTTTAAACTTCATCAAGAATTGATTTCTTTTTCATTCCCTTAACATAATTAATCAGGAATTCATTTAAGTCCATGTCTTCTCTTTTTTCTACTTCTGTTTGAATATTTCCTATGTCTACGCTTGGTTTAAATCTTTTTATTTCTTCATCAAAATTAATCATCTAAACCTCCGATACTATCTAATAAATTATTATATCAAATGTTATATTAATTTACTATTAAGAATTGTGGACGCTTTTCCAAACTTCAAGATACAAATCCTCTATATCACTACCTAGATATTTATATATTTCATATCTTTTGAGACTTTCATCATCAAGTTTTGGGAACACTGATTCATTATTTAACTCTTTACTGCTTAAATCTTTTCTAACTAAAACGTTTGGACAACCATAGTGCATATATTCATAATTCATTTTTGAAATGTCGCTCCTTAGCATAAAGTCTATCCATTTTTTTGCATCTTCTTTATTTTTTGAATTGTCCGGAATGACAAAGCAGTCTATAGTCATATTGGTGCCTTCTTGTGGAATTACATAAACATATTCATTATCTGGATTAGAAGTTCTTATATATTCCATCTCACCAGAATAAGTAACACCTATTGATTTAGAACCAGAGACCATAATGTCGCGCACTTCATCTATAACATAATTTACAAGAAGATCTTTCTGATTTATTAAATCAACTCTCGCCTTTTCTATTTGGGATTTTTCTTTTGTATTTAAAGAAAAATTATTCTTCTTAAGGGCAACCATAAGAAGATCCCTAACAGCATCTTGAAGGAGGATTTCATCTTTATATTCTTCTTTCCATAGATCGCTCCATGATTTAGGATAAGGCAGATTTTTTTCATCAAGAAGCGTTTTATTATAAACGATCCCTATCGTTGAATAAACATAAGGAATAGCATAAGTATTATTATAATCAAATGATTTTGAAAGCTCTAAAATTTTACCATCTAAATTTTTATAATTTGAAAGCTCGTTCAAATCAAAAGAATAAAGCATTCCTTCTAGCGCCATTCGCTCTATCATATAATCAGATGGGCAGATGCAGTCATATATTACATTTCCAGATTTTAGTTTAGTATACATTTCTTCATTGGTGTCAAACATATCATAAACAATCTCTATCCCAGTTTCTTTTTCAAACATATCAAGTGTTGCTTCATCAATGTAAAGACCCCAATTGTATATATATAATTTTTTCCTCTCTTCATTCACCTTTTTAGAATTTGTGCAAGATGAAAAAACAAGTGAAAAAACTATAAATATAGAAATTATTTTTAGATTTAACAGATTAAATTTCATTATTCTTCTTCAAGCTTAAGTACGCTCATAAAGGCAGATTGCGGAATTTCTACACTACCAAATGTTCTCATACGTTTTTTACCTTCTTTTTGCTTTTCAAGAAGTTTCTTTTTACGAGAAACATCACCACCATAACATTTTGCAAGGACATCTTTTCGAAGAGCTTTAACAGTTTCTCTTGCTATAACCTTACTTCCGATTGCTGCTTGAATAGGTATTTCAAAAAGCTGACGAGGAATTTCATCTTTTAACTTTTCGCACATGCGGCGTCCTCGTTTGTCGGCACTATCTTTGTGAACTATAAACGATAGAGCATCTATGGTTTCCTTATTTACCAAAATATCTAACTTAACGAGATTAGATTTTTCATATCTTGAAAACTCATAATCAAGTGAAGCATAACCTTTGGACCTTGACTTTAGTACATCAAAGAAATCATAAATAATTTCATTAAGAGGGAGGTCGTATTTAATTTGAACTCTAGTTTTTTCTACATAGTCAAGACTTATAAGAACTCCTCTTCTTTCTTGACATAGTGACATAACATTTCCAACAAATTCGTCATTGGTCATAATCTGGGCAGATACAATTGGCTCTTCTATATGATCTATTTCTGAAGGGTCTGGGAGATTTGTTGGATTTGTTAAAATAATTTTTTCACCATTCTTTTTATATACATGATAGATAACGCTTGGAGCAGTTGTAACTAAATCTAAATTATATTCTCTCTCTAATCTTTCTTCTATGACATCAAGATGAAGAAGTCCTAAGAAACCACATCTAAATCCAAAGCCAAGTGCGACAGAAGTTTCTGCTTCATAAGATAATGATGCATCATTAAGCTGCAGTTTTTCTAACGCATCTCTTAGGTCTCCATACTTTGCACCGTCAGATGGATAAAGTCCACAATACACAACTGGTGTTGCCTTTTTATATCCAGGGAGAGCCTTGCTGCACGGATTATCAAAATCAGTTATCGTATCTCCGACTCTTGTATCTTTTACATTTTTAATAGATGCGCAGATATACCCAACTTCTCCTGCGCGAAGTTCATTTGCCTGAAGAAATTTGCCTGCCCCAAAGAAACCAACCTCAACTGTTTCAAAAACTGCATCTGTTGCCATAAGCTTAATCTTAGTTCCCTTCTTTACTGTACCTTCAAAAATTCTACAGAAAACTATAACTCCCTTATATGCATCATAAAGTGAATCAAAAATTAGTGCTTTCAAAGGAGCATTTAAATCACCTTTTGGCGGAGGGATAATTTTTACTATCGCCTCTAAAACATCATCTATGTTTATACCACTTTTAGCCGAAATACGTGGCGCACCTTCACAATCAATACCTATTATATCTTCTATTTCTTTGGCTACTTCATCTGGTCTAGCATTAGGTAGATCGATTTTATTAATTACTGGAATTATTTCTAGGTTATGGTCAAGGGCTAGATAAACATTGGCAAGAGTTTGAGCTTCAACTCCTTGAGCTGCATCAACTATGAGGAGAGCCCCTTCACACGCTGCGAGAGATCTGCTTACTTCATAAGTAAAATCAACATGGCCTGGTGTATCAATTAAATTGAATATGTAATCTTCACCATTTTTAGATTTATAATTTATGCGAACAGTTTGAGATTTTATGGTAATACCTCTTTCACGTTCTATATCCATATTGTCTAAGACCTGAGACTGCATTTCTCGGCTTGTAAGAACTCCAGTCATCTCAATAATTCTATCGGCGAGGGTACTCTTACCATGGTCTATATGAGCTATGATACAAAAATTTCTAATTTTACTTAAATCGTACATATAATCATTGCCAAAAATTTGATAAGGTTAATTATATTATATTTAGACATCTATTTCAATCAATACTATCTTGACAATTTAGTCAAATTTTTGTATTATAAGCAAGTAGATTTTTTTAGAAAAAAAGGATTAATTCCATAAAGGAGAAAATAATGGCAAATATTAAATCAGCTAAAAAGAGAATCAAGGTCGCTAAAAGAAACGAAGCTAGAAACAAATCAACAAAGTCTAAAGTAAAGACTTATATCAAGAAGGTTGAACAAGCTGCAGCTAGCGGAAATAAAGAAGAAGCAACAAAATTACTTAAAGAAGCAACAAAGCACATCAACAAAGCTAAATCAAAAGGTGTGTACCACAAGAAAAATGCTTCCAGAAAGGTTTCAAGAGTTGCAAGAGCTGTAAATAAAATGAAATAATAATTAAAAAAGAAATGCTAAAACATTTCTTTTTTTATATATCTTCAATTCCACCTATATCTTTTAGATAGTCTATGTATAGATTTAAGCATCTTT
>JAEEGL015417896.1_pt1 | contig 17560 bp, 34 predicted proteins | sample 9134231 | NCBI WGS metagenome assembly JAEEGL01 (sample SAMN16246548, study PRJNA631951) | gut metagenome | biome: gut microbiome; feature: rumen; material: fiber-attached | host: Bos | place: Iran: Karaj | collected 2018-10 | reverse complement strand
GGTCTGCTGATGTTCAAATCCTTCTCCATAACTTAATGCGCTTTGAATTAAATTGTTATTCCGCTGCGAAGATACGAATTTATTTTGATATATCCGCAAAATCCGTGGATTTTTTAGCAATCTATAATATATGTATAATGACACTACACCATTACCGATACCCAGGTATCGTGAATTCATAGGTCAGTACCGCCCAGGCCAGGGCTGCGATGCCGATGGCAATAATGGCGTTGGCCAGTCTCGGATGGCGATCCATCCATCCTGCGAACGGCACAATCATCCTTATCTCGTCCATTTCCGTAATCTGTCTCATAATTGCTTAATTTCTGATAGTTACTATAATAATATGTTCTTTAAAATGCCTATAATCATTCCAACGTACTCCAGTCGATAGCGTTGGCGATACGAAGCTGCTGCTGAGATGACAACTGCTCGATAGCCTGCCATTGATCCGTGTATAAACTCTGCACATACACCTCGATACCGAATGAGTTGCAGCCAATCTTCGTCACCCACCAGTCTTGCGGTTTCCAACCATACTTACGGTCACTCTCGCTCTGCACTTGCAGGTGAATGCCCAAGAATCCCTGCTTATCCTTCAGACGTGCGATACGCTTCCGTCCCTGCGTCATCTTCACGAACACTTCCTCCAACTTCCGTCCGTAGTTGGTCTTGATAGCCAATATGTTTGCCATAAGCCTAATCTCCTATATATTCTATAATGTTATGATTCCACGATGTCCTCTGGTTCCAAGCAGTAGTAGAAGTCCTTTGTATGTCTCTCCGAAAGGTCATACAAGCCATATTTCGTGCTGATACAATTTATTCTGTTCATAATCTTTCCTCCTATAATATTAGCAATACAAATCCCTCAGTTCCTTAATCAGTCGCTCTGCGAACTGGTCGATCATGTCAATATAGTAGCCATCCCTTTCCTCGAAAGGTTTGTCATTCCATTCCTCCTCAAACTTATAGGCTGCATCACGGATGGCACATGAGAGTGCCGTGCAGTCGGGTTCACGCATTTCGGGGTACACCTTATCCCACACCTGCGCAGTCAGCATGGCGATAGTCTCACCCAGTTGTCCCTGACGTTGCTTGTTCTCTTTCCTTACCTCAGCCTGCTTTGCCTCTGCCACCTCAGTAACCATTCTTGAACTCATAGCCTTTTCGTGCTTATAGTAGATGTTGCCACTCTGTGCATCCACAAATCCTACTACCTCACCTTCTTCGTCATCGTCGGCCGACTTCCATGCGTCAATACACCACCAACCATCTTCTTCGTTCAGATAGTCACACTTCACCTCACCATAGACCTCCGACTGCTCATAGAGGCGATCAATACTCTCATCGGTCAGCATATAGAGGGGAATGTCGTGCATCTTCCCGTCCTCGCCAACCACTGCCATCAGAGCCATGTGCGGCAATACTCTCACCTTACCCAAGAATCTGCCATGCTTCACTACGCAGTCATCCTTAAAGGTCAGTGTCTCTACCTCAAAACTCTTATTCTCGTTTGCTGCATTCTTGATTGCAACCATCTTCATATAACTTTCCATAATCTTCTTGAATTAAATTGTTATTACTCTATTTTCCTTAATGTTTCACATAGTCTATAATAAGGTCATGCCACTTTCTTTACGATGCCTCGCTCTGGCACAATATGGGTGCCTACCCATTCCGTCCATAGAATGCCGTATTTGGCTGCCAACTGATTCACTCTCCTCATGGATGGTCTGCCACGCAGCGCATCATAGTTGATATGCGAGATAAGGTCATTATCATCCATCTCAAAATACTCGTCCTCAAAGAGATCAAAGTAGTGCTTATCCATGTTCCACTCGTCAAAGAGGGCATAGATTTCCTTGCAGCCGTTGTCACCTTGTTTCACCCACTCGTTGTAGTCCAATACATACTTGTATCTGCCAACTTTCCCGAAAGCCAAAGCCACATCGTAGGGAATGATCTCATCTCTGCAAGTGGTAAGCCATATCTTACGCTGTAACTCACTGCTCTTTTCCACTTCTGCAAGGGTAGGGTAGCGCATCACGATACCATTCTTCTGAGTGTCGTAAGCCAGTCCGTCACCGAATAGCATTTCCACCTCAATGCCTTCCTCCTCGTTGGGTTCGTACCCTGCTTTCAGCAAGGTCTTATAGTCCGTCTTGTTGTAGTCATACACTACAATCACGTCCTTATAGTTCTTTACAAATCTTGTTTCCATAATTCCGTGAATTTAAATTGTTATTATTCTATTCCCATAGTCTATAAATAGTCTAATCTCATGTCCAGTCTGTAAAGGCTATCAACCCACAGACCTCGGTCTTGGTAAACATCAGATACACATTCCAACTGCTATCAAACTGCATACGGAACTTCTCGATCTGCACCATAATGTCATGGGGAATCATAGTGTCTATACTAAGAATTCTGTCTGTCAGTTCCTCAATGTCCGAATCCGTTACTTCCTCAATGGTGTAGTTGTACTTCTCAAACTCCTCGTTCACAACCATCTCCACTGCACTTGCAACCTCATAGTTGCTCATTAAATAACTCTTGCATTCCATAATCTTCTTGAATTAAATTGTTATTACTCTATTTTCCTTAATGTTTCACATAGTCTATAATTAGTCTAACTCATTACCGATTCCGATATATATATCCCAAGGGTTGTTGGGATAGTCAGTCCATTGTGCGCCTGCCCACCATGATAGCCCACTCTCTCGCAGTCCTTGATGCAGACTGCATAGTTCGTCCCATGCGTTGCAGATCGTAGCGTGATACGATAACAAGTCCTTGTCGTTATCTACCGCCAACATGAGGTTCAGAAAGTCCTCACGGCTCTCTCCAGTGCAGTCAGTATCGTCATTATGCTTCTTCAACAGAGAGCCAAACTCCCAGTTGAGAGCCATCAGATCAAATCCGTTCACCACCATCTCATTCTCAACCATTGTCTGTGCCATATACTTCATCAGTCGATGATGCAGTTCCGGTGCAATATCAGCCACTTCTGTCAGAGACATATTTATCTCATGAGTATCCGTTGAGTCGATGAAGAACACCTCTATCTTGTCTTTCCAATAGTCCGCATCCTCGCAGTCCTCCTTGAATGCTCTAAGAGATAGCGCATCCCAAACACGCTCTTCCTCTCCATACTTGAATGATGTGCCGTTACCTATCTTCCCTGGCAGATACCAAAGGTGCATGATACCATCATTCTCTCCGTGCTTGCGAACATACTCTGCAAACTGCTTTTCAATCTTTGTTTCCATATCTCTTAATTTTTTACTGGTTCTATAATACTTCTAAATTCTGAATATATCCATGTCTGCTACCATCCTTACTATCGTACTGAATTGTGAGTCCTTGCATGAGAGGGTTCTTCTTCTCGTCCACATCGCCATGAATAAGGAAAGAGTCGGAATGGTCGTTACCATCATCTTCAAAGCCAAGATCGCCTACCCAAGAGTTCCAATACACCTTGAATATTTCAGTAATCTCTTTCTCGTAGCGTTTGCCGTTATAGTCGAAAGCAACTTTACGACCAATGACACATTTTCCCTCGTTCTCGTCTATGACCTTCATAACCTCGGCTATCACATCTTCTTCCATTTCAGAAAAATAAACAATCCCCTCGTTTTTATCCTCGACATACTCATCACCCTCATGGATGGTGTCGATATGGATTATATCAAGATAACCCATAATATCAATAGGCATGTTCAGCCACATATCCACTTTCTTCAGCCCTCTGCCCTTACCTTGCTCCAGTACCTGCCAAACGCAGTCGTACACTTGTTCGATTCCGGCACAAGGAATAAAATGCTCAAAATCATTTGCTTTCCAACATTGGTACGCATCACCGATGTCGCCATTGGGATCGTTGGCTGCAAGTTCCTCGGTGTCTATATCGAGAATTACATCCAGTTTCAACTGGCAGTCCTCATAATATACCTTGCCAACCTCTAAGGTCATTGCTCCTGCACCATCAGATGGATAGCCAGTCACATACGCATGGTCTGCATCGCTACCAAGCAAATCCACCTCAAAAACACCATGCTCTACCATCAGAGCAACGATTTCTGCTACAATCGTCTTATGTAAATCCACGATTTCGGGATAAAAGTCTCTCTTCTTCATAATCCTTAATATTTTATAGGTTCTATAACTATTACTTAATCTCGCATTCTTCGATGGTGAGAGATATATGTCCCATGCTCCATCCGTTAGGATCAACCGCATACCGCTTACTATCATCTTCCTTATCCCATTCGGGATGATTAGCCATTACTTCGTCAAAGATATCGTCAGCAGCCTTTTCAGTCTTTTTAAGAGAATCGAATGCACCCAAGATAACATCGCAGTCATCACTCCAGTCACTTGTGTAGTGTTCACCTAATACCCAAACCTTTTCCGCTTCTGACTCCTCTTTCACGTTGTCAAAGTCCACAAAGTACAACCAGTCCTGCGAACTGACCTCCTCATCATTGAAAGCACAACTGAACTCATCAAGATGGTACATCTGTACTTGTGCCGTCTCGTCAGCATTCCAAAGGTCGTACAACTCCTTTTCGGTCATCTTCGACAAATCCCTGCGGTTGAATGTTCCGCTATTGAAAACTAAAACTCTGATATCCATAATATTTCTCCTTTCCTATAATTACTTATTCATCTCTACTTCATGGATCTCAATACGCACTTGCTCACCATGAGAACACCAAGAGATACGGCACTTATTGTCTTCGTCTTGCAGTATCTCATACTCACGTTCCTGCTCTTCCAGATCGGCAATCTCATTGTCTCGCCAACTCTTCAGCTTTGCCTTTGCTTTGTCGAGAGAGTCGCAGATAGCTACTTCTGAATATCCGTCTGCATCATATTCGGAGTCGGAAAGTCCGACATACGTTACTGCATACAACTTGGGTTCTTCATACTTACCATCTCTCATTGCATCAGCCATAGCCTTTGCGTGTGCCAAACACTCAAAGATGTCACCCTGCACCTCGTCTTCAAAATCATTCTCTGCGAACCATTTAATCTCTCCGGTTGCCTTGATCTCCGTACCTATTGCCCAATAGCACTCACCATCGTATTCCAATACGATACGCAGTCCGTCATTCAATAAATCTGTGTTTGCCATCTCCAGTACACCATCGAAATCATGCAGGGTAACATCTATCTTCACATCATTGTAGATAGTCTGTGGATCGTTATCATCGCTACTTGCATACTCGCACACATAACCCTCGCTGATAGCCTTGCCCTGCTTGTCCTTGCGGATGTTCACCTCAAAGTAGCCTTTAAAATCATCCTCCTCTGACTCCACAAATATCATTGCAGTCTCTTCGTCACGATAGTTCCGATCAAACTCGGTACGCATCGTTTCATACTTGTAACCTCTACTGGTTGTAAACTCTATATTGATAATCATAATCTTCTTAAATTAAATTGTTATTACTCTAATATTTCTCACTCACTATAACGTTATAATACTTCAAACGGATTAATAACAATGTCGATATGACCTTGAGAGTAACCATCTTTCTCCTCTGCGTAGAGACAACCATCTTCAATCTGCCAATGAGGGTTCTGCATCATTACATCTGCAAACCTCTCCTTTGCCTTTGCCTTTGCCTTTGCTTCGTCAGAGAACACACCGATGGTGGTATGTACGTTTTCATTCAAATGCTGACAAAAGTCCTCTTTCACTACCCAAACGACCTTACTACTGGTTTCCGGCTGACTGGCAACCTTGTTGTCCATCTTGTCATTCATCTGCTGCAATGCCTTTGTAATGTCTCTCAAAGCACTCGGCACTACGTTCATAAACTGCATCTCAATGTTTGTCATAACTCTGTTCTCCTATCATTAATTGTTATTACTTAAAAAATTCTACCATATATCTCAAGTTGAGTGCGTTGGTGATTTTACCGATCTGCTCTAACGAGAGGTCTCTGATATTCTTCACCACATCATTCCCTGCTGCATCGCAGAAATCAAACTCTATATTCACTCCATCGTGATTCAGTATGCGATACAGATCGCAGTCTCTTTGGTCAATAATCAGTCGTGCTATTGTCTGCCCACAAGTCGTTTCAATCACCAAGTCATCATAGTCCGGATGTTCCTTTCCGAAACGATGGATAAAGAGTGCAAACTGCGCTACCAGTCCTCTTCTCTCCACCACCTTATTCACCTCTGCTTTCACTGCTTCCAATACTGCCAAGAGTGACTCTGTGTCAATCTGCATCAACTCTTCACCTACATCATAGTAGTCCGAACCATCGTCACCTTTATTGATGAATGTCAGTACACCATTGGAGTCGTTACCAACTCCGGTACATACCATTTTGGTACTGCAATCTCCGTCAATAAAATGGATTACCATTGGTGTGGAAAGGTCATAGAACTTACCATCGCTGATCTGTTGGTGTATCTCTTCCAGTACTCCCTGCTTCATCTCTCGCAGATTGTTCAGAGTCCTTTGTGCATCAAACTCCTTTTGTTCGTCCTCTACTGCCAGTAAGTACCATGAGTCGGTTCTTGGAAGATTGTAGGAATTGTAGTCCATCTCAAACTCTTTCATGTCTGTATAGACTACACAATGGTCTTTATCAGTTCTGCTGCAAAAGTCCAGTAACTCTTTCTCTGTCATATCCTTTGCGCCTCGCATACCATTCTCCATAATCTCTGTATCAATCAATATAATCTTTGTCATAATCTTATCTTCTATAATTTCGTTAATACTCTATAATGTCTATAATTTGTGTAGGATTATTCCCAACCATCAATGTCACCATCGTAGAGAGGGTGCGCTTTCAGATCGTCTTGCGCCATCTTCAACGCTTCTTCTGCCGAATCAGCAGGGATTTCCCATGTACGACTGGCATACACCTTAATGGTGAAAGTCTTCTTCTTCTGACCTTCAAAGTAGTCAAAGAACTTATCCAAAGTATCATCATCCATATTTTCCAAAGGACAAATCAGACCTAGACCGAAATTATCTTCTCTGTCTTGGGTTACATACACCTTTCCATTGCTTTTCATACAGATTTCAGTCAGATTACCACCATCCTCAAACCAGTTGCCTGCATCGTCCTTAATGCCTTTGCAGCTGAATGTGCCATCCAGTTGTAGCACCAAGTTGCCAACACCCGAACCAATCCGGTCTAAGTATCTCTGTATCTTACCTATCTTCTGATTGTGTCGTGCATAGACGATAATCCGGTCAAGTTCGTCATTCTCTATAAAGTCATCGGTATTATCATGCAGAACCTCTTCTTCAGAGTTGCGGAATATCAGAGATCCATCCTTGAAAATGATTTGGTCTAGATAGCAATCTTCATGATGGTAGGTTGTGCCATCTTCAAAGTGCGCAACTCCGGTAAACTTGAATTCCCCACCGAAATAGAGTACACCATGATTTTCCTCGCACATCTCTTTCAGTTCATCCAGTATGCTGATTCTTCTCTCTTTACGGATGTAATACTCCACCTCTTTACGCATTGCCAACAGAGAGTCAATCGTAAAGTTGGTCTTTCCGGAGAACTCCTCCTTGTCATCGTCACCTGCAACCCAATGCAGTTCTGCCATCAGTTTGTCATCTTCCACATGAAGAGTCCTAACCTCTGCTGATGGGTTGTAGTTGTAGTCAACATAAGCAAGTCTGAAATCCCTACTTGGTTCAAACACCATCAGCTTATTACCCTCACTCTTCAACAGAGAGATGATGTCGGCTAAGATGTTCTCCTTGAATTCTGCCAGTCTCGCACTCTGATCTTTCTCGTCACCTATAACGTAGGCTACCCAATTAACACTAGTAGGTATCTCTTCGTTATTGTAGAGGTTTACAAACTCTTTCTCCGAATTGACGAAGAAACCAAATTCTCTGCACTGGTCTTTCTCGTTTGCATACTTCAACACCTCTGCATCTGTCAGACTCTTCCAATCCTTATCACTTGGAAGAATGTGTGTATCTAAAAAAACTATCTGTTTCATATCTTTGTCGAATTAAATTGTTATTACTCTGATTATTTTCTCTGTCTATAACGTAGGTTTAACCCTCTCTCTCAACTTTCTCCATCAGCACAATGCGGATTGCATTTTGGATATCTTCTGTCTTATAATCCGGATAGTTGGATATTCCGACAACATTGTCTGCAACCGCATTCCCAATGTACTCAAAGAGATGTTCTATATCACTCTTTTCCCAATGGTTGCTAAAGAGAATATTCAACTGGTAGTGGATTTCACGCAGTAATGCTTTGCGTTTGTCGGTTTGCTCCTTAACGTAGGCAACCAGTCTGTCAAGTTCAAAGTCCGGAATAAACCTCTCTGAATTGATATAGTTATCGCCATCCCAAATGTCACCAATCTCCAGTTTGCCATCTTTCAGATTGAGTGCCATCAGCTTTGTGTCCTCGCAAATAGCATACTGAATATCCTTATCTCTGTCATCTCCGATAAAGGAGAAACTGCCATCAAACGTAATCATTCCACCACAAGCATACACCATTGTGCGCAATTCCTTTAATTTCTCCTCTCTCCTATAATCCATGTTGCCATAACAGAAAGAGATGATGATCTCCAAGTCGTTATCGTCACACACATTCATCAGTATCTGTCGTGCATTTGTCATTGCGGTTTCCGCACAATTAATTTCCACTTCCAGTTTCTCTAATATCTCTTGTGCATCTCTCTGTGCAAGTGCAAAGAGAATCAGCATTCGGCTATTGGCTACTGCATCATCATTAAAGATGTAGTTCACCTTGCGTACCAACTCCGGATTGTGACTTTGTGTCGTATCCATTACTTCAATATATTCTTTCATATCTTTGTCGAATTAAATTGTTATTACTCTGATTTCCCTAATATCCTATAAAGCCTATAACCCTGCCAGTTCTGCATAGTCGATGGTTTCTTCACCGAATTGCCAACTGATTTCGTCTCTCTTCTCCTCTGCCATCTTCATAGCTTCGTTTGCCGAATCTGCATCCACCTCAATAGTGCCATTGAAGATCCTTGTGCAAGTTACAATATACTTTGCCATTACTCTGATATTTTACTGGTTCTATAACTTTCAATGATTCATTCTCATAAGTCGGATGGTGCTTACTACGTTTACCATCGTTAATGCAGCCATCTTAGCCGAATTGCCATTGTAGAGGGTGCATCTTACATTCCCATTGTAAGCATAGCAGGTATATTTACCACCAAACTCATAGCACTCTGCATTCATATTGATTTCTCCTCTTTCGTACATTCCGGAGATTTCCGCATCTGCCAGTCGTGCAAGATTGTACCAATGGTCTTCAGTTTGCTCTTCACCCTCCATCCGGATAATTGCCAAAAGGATTTCCGAATCAGTGGGATCACTCTCCAGTACACCACTATCAAGGTAGCAATAGATAGAGTTATCCAGTTCGGTTGCATCTGCCTGCGTACTCTCTTGGAGTGCTTTCGACAAGTCGTAGCTACCTATTCTCTCTACTCCGTAACCCTCAAAGATTGGTGACAAGTCAACCTCTCTGATTACATACTGGTTTCCGTTATATGTCTCAAAACTCTTTTCCATAATCCTTAATCTTTGATTTATCCTATAATCTATAACTACTCTCTCTCATGCTGCATTCTCTGACTGGTTACAATAGTCTTCCAACTCTTCTTCACTGCCAGTGAATTCTGTACCATCTGCAAAGTACCATTTGTCATACCAGTTATTGGAAATCATGTCTCCGATATGTTCGTCACTCATGCGATAATCGTCTTCTTTTTCCCATGAATGCATGAAGTCGGAGAAACAATCCTCAAAGAGATCATGCAGGGAAATCGTCCAGTTTGGTTTCTTGTACCATTCATGGATTCTCCATAAGATATTCAAGTCGTAACAACATCCGGTAAAACAACATCCGTAATCTATATCTTTCCAAATAATTTTGGAATATCTCTCCTTATACGACTTGCCATTGTTTTTCTCCTTGTCGCAATTCACCATAAACCATTTGCGAGTGCGAATCTGATAGTAGTAACGATTCAACCATCTCAAAAGGTACTTTCCGGAGATGTCATCAGCACTCCAGTCGTAACCATTCATGTCAACGTCTTTGAATTGCCAAGAAATGAATCTGTGTTGGTGGTCGTAGTCAATCCGATAAGTGATATCAAACAACTTGCAGAATGCGTTAAGCGTATCAATCCTCTCTTCTGCATCGTCTTGTTGTGCCAATGTACCAAAGTTGTCTGTACTCTCTCTCTCCTTGTCACAGATACGTCTTTTCGCATCCTCTGAAAGTTCTTCAAACTTAAATAATCTGATCTTAAATCCTTTCATAATTGCCAACCTTTTTTTCGCTTAGTCGGTTGTTTCTAAGTTCTAATTTTACACTAATTCTATAAAGTCTCTATAAAGTCCATCAGAATTGCACTTTGTCTGCATTCATGGCATTGTGCCGGAACAGATAGTATGCACCATTCTGCGAGTTTTTTGGTTCGGTATGGTGCTGCATTCCGGTTTGGTATGCCAGTACTCTCTTTCGGCTGCACCAAAGTACAAATGGTCGTTTGTAGTCTACCTTTCCAAGCATTTCGCACATCTGCATGACATAGTACTTCTGTGCTTTGCGGTTTTCACCGACAATCTCTTTTGCTATTCTCTGAAACTCTTCGTAAATAAATTGCTTCTTCATACTCTTATTTCCTTTCCTTAATTTTTCGTTAATACTATAATATGTCTATAAACTTAATCTTTTGAGATTTGGTCTTGTCCTTAACTGATCACTTATGATGCAACCTAATCCATTCCGGAAATATCCGTATCTCCAAAACCAGATAAAATGCGGTTTCTCTGCGTACATCTCTACAAAGTAGGTAGTGCCATTGATTTCGTACTTCTTATGTCGTTTTACTATTGTCATAATCACTAATATTTTTGAGGTTGTATAAATAGCTTAGTTTGCCAAGATAACATCATTTACATATTCCTCGCAATCTATGATGTCATAGCAATATCCTGCACCACCTCTCCAAGCTATTCCGTATTCCAGTAATTTCCATGTATCCCAACTCTGTTTAACAGATCTTCCCATACCTTTTGGCATACTGCCAGTACGATAAGACTCTCCACCAATAGTAATGTGAAACTCAAAAGCATTGCAATACGCAGAGAGTAATTTTTCTGCCATCTCATAACAATCTTCGTTGAAGAAATAATAGAAAACCTTGTCACCATCGTCAAAGAAATATCCTATATTATCTCCGATTTTGATCATATCGGGGTCTCCTTCAAAGAAAGTCAAGTCTTCACCTTTATTAAACCAATCGTCAAATGTTTCTTCTCCATCGTCAAAGAACTTGTTGTCCCTGCACCATTCGTAAAGTGCAAATGGATTTTCACTTACATTGATTAACTCTTTATTTCTTGTTACATTCGTTTCCATATCTTTATGCAATTAAATTGTTATTACTCTGATTTCCCTAATATCCTATAAAGTCTATAAAGTATCTTCTTCTTCATTCTGCCAAAATCCGTAATCCGAACCATCTCCAATGTTTGCACCAAAGTAGTAGCCAGTTGGGGCAACTGCATCTAGTTCGTCAAACAATTGGCTGCAAACCTCTCCGGCTGCATCTGTTTCCCAATACGCTGCACCCTCTTTCTTTGCATTCTTATCGCATAATGCGGTTAAAAGATCTGCATCCGTTTTCCATATATTGTGTGCTGCATCCGGATTAAGGATAAAAAGGTAGTGCAAGAAAGTTGGGATTAAGTCCTCGTTTCGCATTGTCCCATGAGAGATTGACAAACCGCAATTCTCTACGATGGTGTTAATTAACTCCTCTCTTTTCATTTTCTGATTCTCTGTCATAGTCTGCCAACCTATTTTTTTATGCTTAGTCGGTTGTTTCTAAGTTCTGATTTTACACTAATTCTATAAATACTCTATAATACTGGTTCTACTTCACCATTGCTTTGTAAATGGGTTGTAATGTCAGATAGAAAGCACATCCCAAGTCGTTTTCAGAATCTTCCGGTTGGTAATTGGATTTCTCTGCCAGTTCATGATACATCGCTTTTTCTCCATCTGTTAAATCGTCAACCGATTTATTTAACTGGTAATCTCTTTCCACTAAACCATCTACCAGTGCGTTAAGCGTTTTAATTGTTGCCATAATCCCTAATATTTTAGATGTTCTATAAAGACGTTTATTTCATACAATAGTGGAGATGACTCGTTACAATGTCCTGCGTTACTGGCAAAACGTTTAAATGTTCGTCCAACCAACCCCGATTAATAAGTTCGTCAAATATAAACTCTCTTTCCTTGCTTGTGAAACCTCGCAAGATCTTTGGGACATATCCCAAGCATTTGAGATTCACAATTACCTTAATATAGGTTTCTTCGTTAACTTTGCGTATATTGCTACTCTTTGCCATAATCTATAATTTTTGAATATTACTATAATACCTTAATTTCTCCGATGGTGTATAACGTTACCAAACTAAATACAATGGTATATTTTTTCTTTTTGAGTACTCCTCCGGAGTTTCGAATAGATAATCTTTACTTTCCGCAATTACGTCTACAATCCATTTGAAATCTTTAAAATTCATTCCGGTTGCCGATCGTCCATAATAGCACCAACCCAAGACAAAACGCTTTGCTTCAGAGTCGAAATATTTCCATATCCGGCAACCATTACAAACTAAAGTCTCTCCATTTTTAATGCGGTTGTAGGCATTCTTTAATAACTCTTTCTTTGTCATATCTCAAAACTTTTAAATCATTCTATAATACTGGTAAATCCTTAATTTCTCCGATGGTCTATAAATAGACAATAGTGCATCCACCAAAAGCAGAAAATATCCGGTTTAAATAGCTTTCTGCACTCGCTTTCGGTTTGTCGATTGTTGGGTGCAAATCGTAACACCAACCACAACCAGTTAACCGGAAACCATCTGAAAACTCATTTGGGAAGCAGATTTCACAAAGTATCTTGTTTCCCTGCTTATAAGACAAATATTTAATTCCATTTGCGTTTGTCCTCTCCTTTGCTTTTATAATTTGCGTCATAATCCGTTTTATTTGCTTGTTCTTTTCCTTTCTGTTGCGTTATCTCTCTGCCAGTGGTGGAGTTATCCGATATGCAAAAGATCTCTTTTCTTGCAACCTCTTATAATCTCATTTCTAAATTTAATAACTCCATCAGAACCAAACAAAGAATGATTTTTATTTAGATCTGTTTTAAGTCCTAATTTCTCCGTAATACATTGCAAAGCAAAATAATCGAAACTGCTATAGCCATATTGGAAATCATTTATTAGTGTAGTTTCGTTCTTTCTTCCAAAGTTAATCATTATCTTTTGGGCAAAATAACTATTGCCGTTAACCTTGTCAAACCAAGTTTTGGTAATTACTTCAATGGTTTTAATATCTTTTGTTTTCATACTCTGATAATGTTTAAATGTCGTTTTACAACTGGTTTTTACTCTCTGTTACAATCTTTCCGGATTAAGACTTTTTGCAGAGTCTAAGACCATAACACCGGATTTTGTATAATGGTAGCTAATATCGCTTAACTCCTTATAAGGAGAATTAGAAATATAAAAACATATTGCACTATTTGGTCTTGTGTAACCCTGCAAAATTGATCCTTTTTCCGTTTCTAGTTTTACCCAATAAACGTTATTACCTAAATTTGTGGTGGTCTTGTACCAAACATCCACAACTTTTGCACGAATGATATATTTTTTTGTTGCCATAATCCAAATCTTTTAAAATGTTGTTTTATTGCTTGTTCTTTTCCTCTCTGATGGTTTAAGGGTTTGCCAGTGGTGCAGCATGCCGGACAACTGGCAAAACCCTCTTCAATCGTTTTATTTTTTGTTCTTCTTCTGCTTTGGTTCTTTGTAGTATGCAGTTACTTTATATCCTGCCATCGTGAACAACTTGCAAAGCGTTACCGACTCTTTATAATAGAGGTTAAATTTAATACTCTTTACTTCAGAAGAAAACAATCTACCATTGTTTTTTAATATTCTCCGGATGTGTGCTGCATCTTCAAAGAATGTGTATAACTGCACCATTTTTTCTCCGGTTTTCTGATCGGTATAATAGTAGTTAACTACTGCCAAACAATTTCCGGCAACAATACGTAATTTGTAATCCTTTGCACCCTCTACAGATGTTTGCCGGATTGTTATTTGTCCATATCTGATGTTATTATAAAAACGTAGTGCCATAACTTTATAAATTTAAATGGTTTAATACTCTGTTAATACTCTCTATTTCCGGAACTGGTTTAGATCTTTTCTCTAAGTGCGTTTGCTACTTCGTACCAATCAGAACCGAATAAACGCAGTACTGCGTTATAATGTCGTTTACATCCGTTAAACGATTTCAACGCTTGTTTGTACTGCTTCATTTCTGTGTAACCAAATTCACTGCAAAAGTCGTCGAAATCCTTTGCACCATCGTAGCAGGATGCATCCGAAAAGAAACAATCCAAAGCGTTTAATAAATCGTCCTTTGCCAGTTCGGTTTTGTTCTTCTGCCAGTTGGCAAAAGAGTCGAAGAAATTAAACCTTGTTTTTTCACCATTGGCAGAGATGGAAACCAAGAACTTAAAATGGTTGTACCCATCATGCCAAACGTTTGAAACTGATTCTTGGCAATTTGCCGAAATAGTTACATTAACACCATTTAAAACTACATTAATCTTTGTCATAATTGCCGACCTATTTTTTTATGCTTTGTTGGTCGTTTCAAAGTCTTGTGATACTTAAATTAAAAATGATATAATACTAGTTTTCCTGCGTTATGCGGTTTTGATCGTTACTCCGGAGAGGGTTGCACCCTCCTTAACTACTGCGTTAATATCGCTTATCGGGGTTGTACTGGTGTAGCTAATCAATTCACCACACAAAACCATTGAAATAATAAATACCTTTGTTTCCATATCCTTATAAAATTAAATTGTTAATACCTTATTATCTGTGAATAATATTAGAGGTTGTAATAATATTCTTCGAATTTCTCTACATTTTCTTCAATCTCCGGATTAAATTCTTTGAAATACTTAACTCCTCTACGAATGCAAGATTTTTCCCACTTGATAAAATCGTCTAATTCAAAGTCAACAAAAAAATCTCCTTTTTCATCTTCGTACTCTGCAAACGCTCTACAAAGGTTTGTTTCTCCTGCATACAAAAAACCATCCTCTTTAATGATATAATTTGCATCGCAAAACTCCGGTGAACTAATAATTGTAGAGGAGTTATCTAAATAGATCTCATGTTCACCTCCACAACTGGCAATACTTTCCAAAACAAACTGGTTTAACTTTTCAACCTTTTTGTTTACTCTCTTCAAAACTTGCTCTTTTGTCATAATCTTAACACCTCTATTATATACCATTGGGGTTTCGGTTCTGTGTTAAATTTGCTGCAAATATACAAACAATATTAGAAATATCTAATAAAATATCATAAGAAACTAATAATAATATGCGTTTTATTGATTTAAATCAATTAGAAATATATAATATTTAGCAAAAAGTATCATTTTTACCTAATATTAGATATTAGAAAAAGGTAATATTTTGAAGATATTTTGCAACCTTTTCCGGATGTGGTTTTACTGGTAGCTTCTTTCCCTGCGTACCTATTATATATATGTACGCATGAGAGGACAACCGCAACCAGTTACGAAAAGATGCGGTTTTTGTCCTCTCTATTGCGGTTTCTCTCTGATGGTGGAGAACTACACCACCACCAACCCAAACGACCAACAGAGAGAACACCACAACACCAACACCGAAAGAGAGTGCAACCAGTTCCGGAAATGTCGCAACCCTGCAACCCTCTCCGATGGTGCAACCCTTTCCGGAATTGGTTGCGATCTGATCACAACCAACCGACCACACCGAACACCGACCACCACCAACAACAGAACACCGAAAGAGGGTGCAACCCTCTACAACTGGTCAAGATCTGCAACCGGATGCACTACCACCACACAGAGAACCGAAAAACAAATGTTTCACGCGAAAAAACATCTGAAAATCCCATATACAAAGGGTTTCGGCATATATATGAATGTTTCACGCAAAACGAGACATTCGAGGGTGCTGCGCAGTGTGGCGGTTGGTCTCGCTTTTGTTTATGGGTCATCGGCATATTTCCCAGAAATAGGAGTATTTGATTATCAGCAACTTACACTTTCTGGTCGGCATCCAACTTTTGACTTAAATCAAGACTATTGACTTAATTTGCTGAAAATTAGGCATTTCTGAGAGGGTTGAGCCTTCCGTTTCACTTTTTACAGAAAAGTAGTAGTTTTATGACTAAAAACCATCAAATAATTAGAAAAGCGTGATATAAACGCTATTTTTATAGCAAAAATGCCCTTAAAATATGAAAAAACTAATAAAAAATCATCAAAAAGTGAATAAAAACTTGCAATTATCATTAGAAATTACTAAATTTGCACGCAAAAATCAATAAAAAGTGATATGGATATCAAAGGAACAATGCGAAAGTATGGCTATACGATGGAGCAGTTGGCAGTAAAAATCAACGGCTCACAGTCGAGCCTGAGCCAGGTGATGAGTAATCCGAGTCCAACACTGAAGATGCTTGACCGCATCGCCGAAGGACTTGGGTGTAAGCGCTGGGAGTTCTTCCTCGACGAGATGGATCGCGAGGAAGTAATGGCAAAGCTGGGCATCACGATACCCCAGGCACCGCAACAGCAGGCTGACGGTCTGCCGTTCGGTAACGACACACAGGGGACAGGCACCGCTTTGACGTCGCAGCCATCACAGACGAAGCCAGTCCCTGATGTGTCGCACGCTGTCGCTGCATCGCTTATCTGTCCGCACTGCGGCGCAGCGTTCGTGGTTGAAGTGAAACAGGTTTAACTCTATAAAACTTTTGGCGATATGAAAAGATTAATGATTTTATTGGCGCTGGTGATGGCGATAGTCACGACGGCTGCGGCACAGGTGGAGATTTCAAAGTTCAAGTTCAAACGCGACGAGCCGTTCGGTATGTACCCTGGACGGAAGATGATCGACATGAAGTTCAAGAACACCAGCGACAGGGCGATGAAGTACCTGAAAGTGCATTTCTATGCCGTGAACGCGGTGGGCGACGTGGTGTCGGGTACGGATGCAGGTATTCGCGAGCCCGGTATGGAGTACATCAAACCGATGACGCTCGACTGCATGGGGCCGTTCGAGCCGGGCAAGCAGTACTCGCGATGGGCGAGCGGCGCCATTACCACACAACAGAATGGTACGATTGCCGTGCCATACGAGGTGGAAATCATCTACATGCAGTCGAACGACACGACGCGCATTCGCATCAACAAGGAGAACATTCATCAGTTCTTCCCGAAGAACGAGTGGAGGGAGTACAATCGTTACAACGACCAGTTGTAACATTGTTCATTTTCTCGCTCGTTCCGAGAAAACGAACCAAAAGAGGGACGCTACCCCCAAGGCCCCCTACATAGGGGGATGCAACCGTGCCGACACGGCGGCACTCATTCATTAAGGTAAG
>JAEEGL015335606.1_pt1 | contig 17560 bp, 18 predicted proteins | sample 9134231 | NCBI WGS metagenome assembly JAEEGL01 (sample SAMN16246548, study PRJNA631951) | gut metagenome | biome: gut microbiome; feature: rumen; material: fiber-attached | host: Bos | place: Iran: Karaj | collected 2018-10 | reverse complement strand
TTCATTTTCCAATTTTTGTTGTACCTTTGCACCCGCATTTGCGACATAGCGATGCAATCGGGATGTAGCGCAGTTGGTTAGCGTACACGTCTGGGGGGCGTGTGGTCGTCAGTTCGAGTCTGATCATCCCGACCATAGAAAAGAAGAGATAAGAGGTTAAGTTTCAGAATGTTACTTAACCCCTTTCTTTTTTTTCCTTGCGCTTTTGAAATGTGTTCTAAATTTCGGATTTTTTGCCAATAAACAAGAAGAAAAACAAGGCAAAAGCAAACCGAGACATCAACCAGAATCACATGAAAGGACGTTAAAAGGGAAAAGCTGTCTGAAATGGAGTTGTTGTCGCGTCAGCCAAAGTTAAAAAATGCTAAAAAATGGACGCTACAATTACAGTAATCTGCTACAAATCCAAAATCTTGAAAAACGGAGAATCTCCCTTGATGATACGAGTGTCAAAAGACGGGAAACGGTCGTTGAAGAGCCTCGGAGTCTCCATCAATCCTGTATTCTGGGACTTCAGCAAAAACCAACCTACAGCCAACTACCCGCTCAAGGCTGAACTATCCACCCTGCTTTCCGACTGTCTCTCCAAGTACCAGAAGCGTTTGTTTGAGGACAAAATCCAGGGAATCGAGAAAACGGCCGCAGAACTGGCTGAAGAACAAAGGCCGAAGAGAGTCACGGTAGAAAAGTTCCTCACCTCGCATATTGAGTCCTTGAGAAAAATGGACCGAATCGGGAACAGCTATGCCTACCAGAACCTTCAAAAGGCCCTGCAGAATTTTTACGGCAACAAACTCGACTTCATGTTCTCGGCCATCGACAAAGCCTTCTGCGACAAACTGGAGTCATGGATGCGCCAGAAAGACTATGAGGAAATCTCGATGAGCTTCTATTTCCGGATGCTGCGGGCTCTTTACAACAAAGCCGTCGAGGCCAAATGTGCAGACAGGAACCGAAGCCCCTTCACCGAATTCAAGCTAAGCCGTTTCAGCAGGCAAACCAAAAAACGAGCCCTGTCCAAGATGGATGTGATGAAGCTGCTGACAGCCGACTGTTCGGAAATGAGAGAAATCACCCAACTGGCACACGACATCTTCTCCTTCTCATACTTTTGTGGCGGCATCTCGCTGATTGATGTTGCCAACCTGACTCCCGAAAACATCGTAAACGGGCGTCTCGTCTATAAGCGGCAGAAGACACACAGAGGAATCAACCTGCTCATCCTGGACGAAGCCAAGAAGATCATTAAGAAATACGCATGGTATCAGCAGGAAGCATACTATCTTTTCCCGATACTGGACGCCCGCATCCATCAGACCCCTATGCAGAAGTATAACCGCGTTCGGAAACTGTGCGGACGAATTAACCATGAACTTATAGCATTAGGGAAGCTATTGAAGATAGAGGGACGCGTCACCACATATGTCGCCAGACACAGCTTTGCCACAGTACTGAAGAAATCCGGCGTCAACATTGGCATCATCTCCCAGGCCCTGGGTCACCAGGATTTGAAGACCACCCAAATCTACCTGGCCCAATTTGATGATGAACAGGTGGACAATGCCCTGCAGTTTCTTCTGTAAGACCAACTTTCTTTTACATAAATATCAAATTGAGGTATAAATTTGATTATTGGTTTGAAAAAAAATGGAATATATTTGCAAAAAGAAGGTATTTATTAGGCAATGATATAGCTGTTGACCCAAATAACTCGTAAATGCAGTCAGTAGTGGCTGCATTTTCTAATTAACGGGGTCAAACCTTTTATAGTTGCCTAACAAAATGACATATTGCCGAATTTGTACAACTCGGCAGTTTGGCAATCAATGTGTCCGTAAATGGCCCGACGTCAGACCTGACAATCGTACAACTCTGCTGCCGCTTGCAGCATGTTTTTCATGTGTTCCATGGATTTGCGGGGAGAGAGGATTTTGATGCCTGGACCATAGGACATGAACACGGAGTACATCTCAAAATTGATGACGACGTCGATTCGGAAGATGCAGCTGCCATCTTCCGGGTTTTCACGTATCAGGCGCTGCGAAGGGTGTATGGGCTTGGTCTTGATGTACTTGCTTTGTTCGGCACTTGCCCAGAACTTGACCTTTCGGCCGCGGTCGTGAATGTTCTTGCTTACTCCTATCACGTCGTCGAAGAAATGTTCAGGGTCAAACTCAAGGTTCTCGCGGAAGGGGACCTCGCTGGGCTCGATGCTGATGATGCGGTCGAGGGGCAGGTTGTACAGACGGAGGTCGTCGGCCGTCGAGCCGAACAAAAACCAGCGGTTGCGAAATTCCTTCAACAAATAGGGACAGAGTATATACTCTAGCGGCGCCTTGGCTGAAAAAGGCTGATAGAGAATCTTCAGCGTTTGCCGATGGGCAATGTGGTTGTAAAGTGGATTCAGCAGGCGAAGTCCTTTCAGGTCGGGCACATGGTCGAAGTGGACAATGGGCTTGCGGTTATACTTCGTGACAGAGAGCATGTCCTGCAGGCGGCTGACCACATCGCTCATCTCAGAAAACTTGTCAAAGTCTTGCAGTTGGCGCAACATGTCGACTGCTTCCTGCATCACCTCGTAATCGCCCTGCGAGAGCGGCATGTTGGTGATGGAGTAGTCGGGGTCGGCATAGCGATAGTATTTGTGCTCATATACCTCGATGGGGGCATTATAACCCAGTTTGTCGGAGCGCATCAGTTGGATGTCGCCCTGGACAGTACGCACACTGACCCCCTTACGGATGCCCTCACATTCGTACAAGGCATCGCTGCAGGCATCGACAAGGTCGTCAAGCGTCCAGCGGCGGAAAGGATTTCGCAGGCAGCTGTCAATGGTTTTGTAACGAATAAGCGCGTTTTTGTTGGCTGGCATAACAGGGTGTTTTTAGTAAGTTCAGCGCAAAATTACAAAACTTTTACGCAATCTATTTGCGTAGTAGAAGAAAATTGCATTTTTCTCGGACTTTTTTAAGAAAAATTTTCAATTACGCAAAAAGATTGCATAGTGCGTTTCTACCTTTGCAACCGCAATCTGGAAGACCAGAAGTGCATGGAGACTGGGCTATCGCACCACACATTATTAATTATTAAAGAAAGCGAAACAATGGAAGTAAAGATTATCAATAATCGTCCTGTCAAGATATGGACGAACACTGTGGAGGAATCCGCCATGCGTCAGATAGAAAATCTGACCACCCTGCCCTTTCTCTATCATCACCTTGCGATCATGCCCGACGTCCATGCCGGAAAGGGAATGCCCATCGGTGGTGTACTGGCTTGTAAGAACGTAGTCATCCCTAATGCCGTGGGAGTAGATATCGGTTGCGGCATGTGTGCAGTAAAGACGAACTGGAAAGTGGCCGATATCCCGACAGAGGTACTTCGCAAGCAAATCTTGCGTGGAATCCGCCATCGGATTCCTCTTGGCATGGACCATCACAAAGAGGCTCAGGACGAGAAGTACCTGCCCACGGGACACGACATCGACCAAATGGAAGTCGTAAAGCGTCGTCAGGTAGCTATTACCAAGGAAGTGGGGACGCTTGGCGGAGGCAACCATTTCATCGAACTTCAGAAGGATGAAGAAGGAACACTATGGATCATGCTGCACTCTGGTTCACGAAACCTGGGCAAACTGGTCGGCGACTACTACAACGAGAAAGCCCGAGTGCTCAACGAACGCTGGTTTTCGGTCGTTTCGCCCGACATTCGCCTGCCGTTCCTGCCTTTACGCACAAAGGAGTTTAACGACTACTGGCATGAGATGAACTACTGCATCGACTTTGCCCTCTGCAACCGCCGTCTGATGATGGAACGCATCGAAGAGGTGATCAAGGACACACTGCCTGACATCGAGTTCGAACCGATGATTAACATTGCCCACAACTATGCTGCGTGGGAGGAACACTTCGGCGAGCACGTCATCGTTCACCGCAAGGGCGCAACCTTGGCGACGGAAGGCACTGTCGGCATCATACCCGGATCGCAGGGAACAGCCTCCTACATCGTGGAAGGCCTGGGCAACCCTGATTCTTTTCGCTCATGTTCGCACGGCGCAGGACGCACTATGTCGCGTACGGCCGCCATTCGCGACCTTGACATGAAGAAGGAAGTGGAACAGTTGGAGGCCAAGGGCATCATTCACGCCATTCGTGGGCAAAGCGACATGCAGGAAGCAACAGGCGCCTACAAGGATATCGAGCAGGTCATCGCCAACCAGTCCGACCTCATCAAAGTGAAGACGCGTCTGCTGCCCGTCGCCGTCATCAAAGGCTAAACTTCTACGTATAACTATCGGAAAAAACTCAACGAAGATACATACCTTTGTACACACAAATCATAAGCGTTCTTTGAAACTAACACCAGTGGCTGCCGTAGTGACGGATTTCTTCGTGCAAAGCCTTAATTTGTAGGCATAATATAGAGCCGTTACGTTTGTTGCGCCACTTACCATAGAATCAGTTGCCGTAGTGTTGTTTTACTTCGGAGCTTTTTTAGGCCTGCTCGCGCCCTTTAGAGGGTTTGGCTTAAGTGCCGCAGCGAGCGCAGACAAACGACACGCTTGTTGCACTGATTTTCCAAATCATGCTGTACTGCATTGCCCTACAAGGGGGATCCTGCTTTGCATAGGCAGCATGAACAGAGGGCTTATGGTTCCCTGTCGATTGCCGTAGTTGGGGATTGCTTCGTACCCTGAAGGACTCAGCCAGGATTAGTGTAAGTCGCCCCAACGAGTGTTGCATCGAGAAAAACCATCATACCAGCTGCCGTAGTGACGGAATACTTCGGCAAAAGCAAAGCATGAAAGAACTCGTGCCGAAAGGTAAATGAACGAGATGTACTCAACCATCTCAGAGTTTCAAACGGGTTCGTGTGCCGCCACGATTGTTGCGCTGGTTTTTAATGAAACGATTAACAAAGAAAGAATATGAGTAAACTCAATCCTACAACAAAATCAACCAACCCTTTGTTTAGCCATGAAAGATTGGCTGGAGGATATGGAATGAAAGCAGCGAATGAAACAGACATTCAGCTGCTGCGAAGAGCCACATTAGCAAACCTTCTTTGGGAAGATGTTGCGTATATGGACGGAAAGAGTGTTTCTGCTGAGATACAACGCCTCATTCCACGCTGTAATCCAATAGATGTTTATAATCTTGCCATCGAAACAAGACAGAAACAGAAGTTGCGTCATACACCTCTATTCATAGCTGTGGAGATGTGCAAATATGATGGCCACCGTGAACTGGTCGGTAAGCTTTTGCCCCAGATAATCACTCGTGCTGATATGTTGACAGACTTCCTTGCCCTCTATTGGAATGACGGGAAAGTCACGGTATGCAATCAAGCTCGTAAAGGCCTGGCTGAAGCTTTTCATAATTTTGATGAGTATCAGTTTGCTAAGTATGATCGTGATAACATAATCAAAATACGCGACGTGATGTTTCTTTGCCACCCTAAAGCACGAGATGATAAGGAACAGGAATTATTCCGCAAGATTGCTAATCGCGAACTAACCACACCTGATACTTGGGAGGTTGCTCTTTCTGCGGGTGAGGACAAAAAACTCACATGGACAAGATTAATCAACGAGAAAAAGTTGGGAGCTCTTGCTACTCTGCGCAATATATCTAATATGATGTCTGCTGGGGTAGAAAAAAGTGCAATTGCAGGGGCAATCAAAAACTTGAATAGTTCCATGCTGCTTCCTTTGGATTTTTATAAAGCCGCTATGGTAAACAGGGAGTTTAGGCGTGACATTGAAAAGGCCATGCTGAACACATACAGCAATCTTCCAAAGATTCCAGGTAAGACATTATTTATTGTAGATGCATCTGGTTCGATGATGAATAAAATTAGCCACAAGGGTTCATTTACTCGTATGGAAGTTGCAGGTGTCATGGCCATGCTAGCCTCGATGCAATGCAAAGACTTTGAACTGGTCGTTACTTCAGGAGATGATTCGCTGCGTAAGCATTCTTCAAAATGGATTCAGTATCCGGAAAAAGGATTTGGTTTGGTAAGATCTATTCCAAATGCCGGAACTGGCGGTGGTGGCATTTTCACGCGTCAGTGCCTGGAATGGTGCAAAGAAACATTCAAAGACGTGGAGTTTGATAGGATTATTGTTTTTTCAGACTCACAAGATTGTGACTTTCCTGACAAGCGGATTCCTCAGCCATTTGGTAAGCGCAATTATATCTGCGATGTTTCTGCCAACACAAGAGGCATCAATTACAAAGGCGTTTGGACTGCTGAAATCAGTGGATGGTCAGAGCATTTTCTAACTTACATAGCATCGTACGAAGGTTTAGATAACTCGTTTGAAGAATAAATACACATTTAGGCAGTTGCCGTAGCAATGGGCTACTTCGGATGTTTAGATACCAGCTCGCACCCTTTGCGATTGTTGCACTGCCATTTTCATCTTAACTCATAGGGACACCAGGTTATTTTTTATTAAGAATTACAAAACAGACAGAAAGAAATGGAGAGTTACATTTACAATTATGAGACATGGTTGGAGGGACATGCCAACCGTAAGACAATGATGGAGAAGTTGGAGAGAAGCCTGGTTCCCTATGAGTTGTTTGAAGCCATCGGACTGAAGAACGACCAACAGCCGGCATCGGGCGAGATGGTCCTCAACGGCAACACGTATCATTACGACATCACCTACGACTATCGCTGTATCGGACACGATGTGTACGATGCGGTGCTCACCGTGACACAACTCGACAACAAGTGGCACAACCTGCTGATGGGCTACAACAAGTTCAAGGTGGTGATGGACCGTCAACGAGTGAAGACCATCTATTCCGATCACGAGAACTACTTCCAGCAGGTAATCGACATGTTCGAGCATGACGACTACGGTGCCCTTTATGCCAACCGTTCGGCTTACATCAACAACCTGTTGGCTCGTTACATCCTGCTCCGACTCTTAGAAGCGCACCACTCCAAGTTGCAGTTGTTGACAACGGTAAAGACCGACGAAGGCGAGAACGTGAGCGTGCTGGCAGCCAATACCAACCGTAGCGAACTCTACATGTATGCCTTCGGCAAGCGGGAGGCGCTCGAGTTGGCCAGACATCACGACGGCCTCTGCAAAAACCTGACGATTGTCTATTTCTTCAACCAGGACTTTGAGCGCGACGGCAATACCATAGGCTATGATTCAGGCTGCACGCACGTGGTCTCAGCACGTTCGTTTATGATGAGCCTGCCGATGAGTTCCACAGAGCAGCGTCTGATTGAAAAACGGATGTTGCTGTTGGTAAGTCTTCTCTATAACGACCATCTGGACTGGCATTTCAGCCGGATTGAACGTGTGGCAGTCAATCCTCCTCTCTACGGCAAGACCATGAAAGAGCAGAAGGAAAAGATGCATACGCTCAAAGAAAAGAGAAAGGCCAGGCAGAACAAGAATACGAGCATTGAAGGACAGCCTTGGTATCAGCGTATCTACCGCACATTGCTGGAGGATGCCCTGAACGTCATCACTGACCAACCCGTAAAGCACCTAGACATCTTCCATTTTCTTTGTGCCGCCAACATGGTCAATGCCTATGTCAATCAGTGCAAACAGCGTGGCATCTTCGGACAGAAACAAGTCATGCGTATGTTTCAGGCCAAGCAGCAGATTTTCAAGTGCCTCTTACAACTGGCTGAGGAACACAATCCCAATGTGAAGATTTCCGTGAGCACCCTGCCTGCCGTATTAGTGAATATCCGAATCGAAAAACAGGACTATCAAATCAGTTTCCGAGGTATGTCCAACGAAATGCTCCGCAGCTTTTGTGCGACAAGTATCAGCCAGAAAGGCTATTTCGAAGGCTACTATCTGCAACCCATCGCCACCGCCCTGTATATGTACTCGTACATGCTACGTTGGAAAGGACTCGCACCCTCCTCTGAAATTTGACAAAAACGCACCGCAGTCGAAAATTATTTCGTCCACAGTGCGACTATAAACGCACCGCAGTGCATTTTCAGATGAACTGTGGTGCAGTTTTTTGAGAATATTACGGCATTTTTGAGGTGGTATCAAGGTTTTTATAAAAATTGAAGAAAGCGAGAACAACAGGTAAAGAGTTCCCTTATTTTCTAATAAAATCATGAAGATTTGTTTTATTCAATAAATAACTATAATTTCGCAGCGAAAATAATAAAACGATAACCATTATGAATTTACAAGTAGAAAAAAAGGACATTTGCTTGATTGGTCATACAACATTCAGCAAAGATGGCTATGCGGCATTCATTTGCTCAACCCAACAAAATCACATTGAGTATATTCTACTTAGAAACATTCTCAAATGCTTTGGGAAATACAAGATTGTCGATACTTATGAGATGTTTGAAAACGAGGAAGATTTGTTATCTGTAACAGATAGGGTCTTTGTGACAAACTTACCTTTTAGTGTTTATTCTTCTATCCGTTTCATTTTCTTAGAGTCTCTATAATTTCCATTTCAAGAATGACATTGTGTATGCATTCTCGTATTATGCTGTTCAATCTGTGTTCGTTTAATTTCATAATAATAAATATCATAGAAAACAAGAAATACAGCCATTACTGACTGCATTTACAAATTGTTTGGGTCAACAGCTATATCATTGCCTAAATTTACTAAGAAATATGGATAAAGTTATATTAACTGAATCAGAACAAAAAGAAGTTGACCTTCTTATGAAAGAATTTCATGCAAAGGGGGGAATGAGTACAGAAGAACTTATTTCTCGACTTGATGCGATTCCTTTTGAGGAATTTATGAATAACATGAGCGAAAGAATACGGAACTATAATAATGGCAATATATGTAAGTAGCAGGGTAACAGTAAAGCAAGATGAATATGTGGAGTTTTTGATGAAGAGTTGTCATTACAATCTCGTTGAAGCAGAAACAAGACGATGGGAAATAGAATATCAAATTGGCTACGCTACAGACGAAAAGTGTGACATTACAACAAAAAAAGTACGCAAAATCTTCTGTCTTTCAATAAAGTTTGCTACCTCTATATTGAAAAGTCCAACGCCAACATTTGGAATGAAAATAAATAAGAATCCCGCCGCACGATACAAAACCATGCGGCGGGTGTGATTTTTTTTAATCTACGAGCAATCTTTAAACTTCTTTTTTCAGGCAATTCAAGAACTGAAATGCATCGGCAGGCAGGGTGTATTCCAATGCACCGTTGTCGCGGAGTTGCATCAGCAGACGGCCCAGCAGATTCGGCCCGACGAATGTGTCGCCTTGTTGCTTGACGCCCCATGTGTCGGGAGTCTTCTTGGGGAAACTCGTCTGGTCCTCGACAATGTATTTCCCGGCGCTTCGCTCCAGTTCGCTGCGAAAGTCAGGGCTCTGCGCGTATTTCTGCATCAGGCAGAACTTCATGGCATCGACAATCATCTGTCCCCAATCGCTGCGACGGTGTGTCTTTTCCCATTTCTTGGCAGTCATCTTGGGGTTGTTCGCCTGATACACGGCACGGACAGCCTCCTCGTCCTGAAACTTCATAAGCTGGAACAGATGCTCCGACGACTTGAACGTCACTCCATCAATCACGAGGGGTGTGCGAGCAAAGTTGCCCAGAATGCCCCAGGGTTCATTCACCCTATGAATGGCAACACACGAGGCGACCGGATACCTCTCGATGGAGTAGTATTCAGGGTAAAACGCCTGGATGAACGGGGCGATGCTGTAGAAATTCATGTGCGAGAGGCTAAAAGCTGTCGAGAGATATTTCCTGTGCCGAACCTTCAATGAACTTGAACTTCTTCGGATCAAGCTGCACCTTGTCGATGCGTATGATGCGAATCTTGTCGAGATTGAGAACGACGCGATTGGTCGGGCCGTCGGGCTTCTTCTGAGCCTGTGGCCATACAAAATACTCAAGGCCAATCTCGCTAAAGAACTTGGCAGCCGCCTTCTCGGCATCCAGGTCGGCCTTGTCAATAAGTTGCTTCGCCGTTCCCTCTTTCCCTGTCAGTCGGTTGCCGACATACTTGCGGAAAAACTTCCCGACTTCCTGGGCTTCGTCGGGAATCTTTTCACCCAATGCCTTCTCCGTCCGATCGACGATGGACGGATGGACGGGACGTGTGGAGAAGAGATGGTTTTCGTCCGTCAGATCGGGAATCTCCATCGTATAGACATAGTAGTCCGTACGTTCGGGACGATTCTTGTTGTGAGCATAGTGGGCAGCCGAAGTATAGACTTGCGTTACATACACGCCAAAACCGAACTTGGCCTTGCCGTCGCCTTCAAGGGCATGGGCGAGGTCGAACTGTTTGAACAAAGCCGATGATCCGTGATAGAATGTTTCCATAACTTTAGGTGTTATTTTGTTTTGTTGTTTCAAATATAAGGAAAATATTTAACATGGCGAAATAAAACAACAACAAAAAGGCGTAGAAACATTCTACGCCTTTGAAAATCAGACTTTATTCGTCGTTTGAGGATTCCTGATTCTTGCGCGCCTCTTCGAACTTCGCCTTCATCGTCGGGTTCTTGTAGGTCAGACGACGAATGGTGAGATCTTCAGCCTTGTCGTTGGCAAGACGGAGATTGTTTTCACTACCGAGAAGCGCCGATTTCACTTTCTGAAGGTGATCAATAGTCTTGTCAATCTCGTCAATTGCTGCATGGAATTTCTCGCTTGCCAGACGATAGTTCTTGCCAAACTTATCCTTGAATTCCTCCAAATCCTTCTCAAAGTTCGTAACGTCCACCTCTTTTTGCTGAATCTCGGCAAGCTGTCTCTTGTAGTCGAGGCTCTTCTTGGAGGTCTGCACCAGCAGATGGATGAAGGGCACGAAGAACTGCGGACGGATGACGTACGTCTTCGGGAAGACGTGTGACTTGTCCACAATGCCCGTATTGTAGAGTTCATTGTCGCTCTCCAACAAGCTGACCAGCACGGCAAACTCACAGTTCTTCTTCTTGCGGTCCTCGTCGAGTTTCTTCAGAAAATCCTCGTTCTTGTGCTTGGTGGCTGTCGTGTCGGACTCGTTCTTCATTTCGAACATGATGGAGATGTACTCCGTGCCGTCCTCGAAATCACGGAAGACGAAGTCTCCCTTCGTACCTTCGACGACTTCATTGTCCTTACCGAATTGGGCATTGGGCATCATGGGGCGGATGTACTGCTCGAACTGAATGCTGCAATGCTGCTCCAGCGTCTCGCCCACCATCTTGGTCGACATCTTCGTCTTCAGGTCTTTGTAGTAGTCAACCAAATCTTGCAACTTGCGTTGTTCGGTTTCGTACTCTTTGATGAGGGCTGACTTCTGTTGTTCTGCCTTCGCCTTCTCTAATTCCACGTCAGAACGGAGTTTGATGATTTCATTCTCCTTGTTCTGCATAACCTGCTGCGCTTTGGCTTGCTCCGCCATGACCGCCATCTGTTGCTGGTTTTGGCTCTGCGCAATGGCCGACTCCAGCTCGATGATTTTCTTGTCCTTTTCAGCCAAGGCAGAGGCGAGTTCACTCTTCTTCTCAGCCTCGATGGAGCCTAATTGGCTCTTCAGACGTTCAATCTCCGAATCCTTTGCGCCCAGCTCCAGCTGCTTCTGGTTCAACTGTTCCGTGAAAGTCTGCTCCGCCTGAGCGGTGGCCAGTTTTTGCTCAGTCACGTGGCGCTCGTGGAGTTCGGCCATACGACGCTCGAGCTCAGCCTCGAACTCTTGGTTCTTGACTTGGTTAACGATGGAAGCGTAGTCTGCCTCGTCAACCTGGAATACACTGCCGCATTTGGGACACTTCAATTCTTTCATAGTGTGTGTTTTTAAATGGTTATATTAAAAAAATAAGTTTAAGTTAAATAATAGAGTTGATTACTTGAACAGGTCGAAAATGTCCGTGAACGAGAAACCGTCGCTGCTGCCTGAGGGCGGTTCGACATGGGCTTCGATTCTGCCCCAAGGGTTGTTGCCCTGACGGAAGTTGCCGCCTTCGAATATGCCGCGGATGTCGCCATACGGGTCGTTGCCCATGCGCAGGTTGTTACCGTCGACGTGACCGATGATCTCGCCCCAAGGATTGTTGCCGCTACGGATGTTACCAGTGCCTTTTTCAATGTGGGCGATGATGGTGCCCCAAGGGCTGTCGCCTTCACGGATGTCACCTGTCTCCGTGTCTACTGTTGCCAGAATTCTACCCCAAGGGTTGTTGCCTTCTCTGATGTTAATCTTTGCCATAGTAAAAAGTATTTAGTTAAATGAATAATTGAATTTGACGCAAAGGTATGTCATTTTTTTGAGAAAAATGCTATACTTATACGTATGAGTCAAGTCGAGAGTTTCGCGTCAACAATCACCCTTCCCCTGTCTTTGGCAAAGGGGATGACGGTGCGACCGTTATGTTCGCTCGGATTGGCAATCTCGATGTCATTCCAGAGCTCAGAATGAGGCTGGTTTCTGAAAAGAACCTCCTTGACGGCCTCACGAATGGCCCTGCGAGACTTTGCAATCGCGTCGTTGACGTAATGATTGAAGTCCTTCTTCAGTGAGTTATAGAACGACTTTTCCGGATTTTTTGCAAACAGCTGAACGAACAGGTCTGCCAGTCCCTTGTAGTTGTTCCTCTCCAACATTCTGCGCTGGAAGCCTTCCGGGTGCAGCAATGTATAGATGTAGATTAAGCGTGACGGACGGTCGGGAAATTTCACTTCGACCTCTGCCCCGTTGTTCGTGGTCAGATATACGTTAAACTGACTGCATGTGCCCTTGTGGTGCTCGTTCTTGACACAGACCGACACAGGGAGTATGGTAGCGCTATGCTCCTTAGCCATGTATTCCACCAGACGCTCCTTCATTTCGTCCGCTGAAAGACCTTCTACAAAGTTCATAAGTTGAGTTCTGAGATTTTCCATAATACTCTTTAAAAATAAGGTTAATGCATTAAAAATGAGGATAATAATCCCTTACAAAAACTTAGTTTTTGCCAAGAGTCGGCCTGTCGGTGTCAGCTCGACGACCTTATCAGAACAGTACACAGAGAGTGCATTCGGCAAAGCCGAAACGTCAGATTTGTAAGATCTTTAATGGGGCTGCCTGTTGATGGTGGCAGCACGTCCGTTAGATGTCAGAACTTTTTTTCATACCGTGATACTTTTTAGTTGTTCGTTTCATACTTCAACTCACATCATTCTTTCCACCGTTGCCCACGGAAGGCTGGTTGGCTCGGTACTTAAACCGTCTCTGGATGCTTGTTTCATGTTTTTCGTGATGTTGTCGCAGGTTTCCTAAAATCAAGTCTTTTAGCCTTTGTCATTCGTAGGGTTTTTACTCCTCTGAAATCTTGTGCAAAGCTAAGTAAAAAAAATGAGAAAAACAAATTATTTGCGTAAAAAATACACATCAAACGCTAGAAAAGTGAAAATCGCACATAAAAAACGTGTTTTGTACACTCGATTTAGCAAAATGGCCTTATTTTGCCTCCTCAGGAGGTCTCAAATCGGTCGTTTTCCACATTTTCCTTGCTCCATGCTCCTTCAGAAGTTTCACGATTTTGGCACGCATATTCGTGAGGTATGTCGAGTCGCGTTCGAGGGACAATCCTCCCCAGAATTCAGCTTCGTCCCCCAGGAAATAGTCCAAGGCCGTGCCGTCTTTGTCGCAGGCATTCGGGTCAGCACCGTTTTCCAGCAGCCATTTCAGTTTGCTGTACATGAAGTCGCAGCGGTGCCTGCGCTCCGGGGTGTAGTGCTCCTGAAAGGTTTCCGATACCCTGTATGACTCGGCTCGCACACTTTCGCTGACAAGTGCTCCCTGGCTCTTGAAGTACTCCATGATTTTGACCGTTTCCTCCCACGTCCGCCTCGGATTGTACTCTACGGCATGGAGTCCGTCGCGCATGAGCATTTTCCACTCGTCTTCGGTGAAATCCTCCAGCAAACCCTCGTCGAAGATTCGGCGCAGATTCGTTACTCTGAGTTTGACGCGGGCAAGACTAGCCGTGTCTTCTTCGTCCCACTCAATGGGTGATCTGTAGTCTTCGTCTTTCATATTGTCGTCGGTGATAATGTCTGAAATCGCTTGCAAAGTAATGTAAAAAATTTCACAAAAGTTCTAGATTTATATGTAGAAATATGGGGCTTATATCAAACTTTTTATTATATTCTTCATGCCGCCGCCCCGCCACGACCACATTCAATTCTATTTATTACCTTATTATAATATAGACACATTCACTCTTCAACTTGTTATTTACCCACTCAAAAAGCGTCAAAAAACGGACTGCAGTGCAACTAAATTTACACTGCGGTGCAGTTATAGGCGCACTGTGGACGAAATAAATTTCGACTGCGGTGCAAATTTGAAGGTAGGTAACGCCTTCGTCAGTTCCCTAACGAAGGCATTTTCAACAGACCTTTGAACGGGGTGTTCTTGGGGAAACGCTTATCAATGTTACAAGGGTTATTGGGCTTACAAGGCTCGACGCCATTCGCCCGTGCGATTTCGTCGAAGCAGACGGACATCTTCGCCAGCATGTCGATGGAGGCCAACGGCGAATCCAGCTCTGACTCAATCTTCAGGATGGGGGTGTTTCGAGGGAATATGTCCTTCTTGTCCCTCCACGAAATGCTTTCCAGGATGAGGTCCTTGGCAAACTGCTGCTCTCTCGGAGTCAGGAACAGGACAAGGGCCGAGTCCTCCAAATGCTCTGAAAGGAAGATGAAGCGTCCGTGACAGAAATTGCGATAGTCGCACAGCTGCACGCTCGCAATGCCCGACTCAATCATCTTGCTCTCGAAGTCCACGGCCACAGGGCGACTCCAGCCGTTGTACAGCACGATGAAGTTGCGGATATTGCCCAGCGAAGGAATATCACCCTCCTTCCTCGGAGCATACGAAAAGCACCGCTCGGGCGTCAGGTCCAACTTGTACGTGCGAAGACCGTCGGCATCCTGCGTAAAGGCTTTGTAGAAAAGGCCGAACTTGCAGACAGTGTCGATGGTGGCAATGAACGGATTTTCCTGCGACAGCCAGTTATAGACAAACCAACGGCCGCCAACCCTTCGGAGCTTCTTGACCACGCCATTGTCGTCGTCTTCAGTCTTGACCACGGCACACGTCCGAGCATGTTTCAACTTAGCCACCCGTTGCGCCACATACTTTTCGTCCACGCCCTTCCCTTTGCTCGTCAATATCAGTATCTTGGCAGAGTTCAAGGCCTCGTCCGAAACAGACGACATCGACAGCGGCGTCACAGCCTTGGCCATACCCCCACCTGTCTCGTACAGCAAGGCCGCATAGTCTATCGAACTGAACGACCCACCGCTCGCAAAAGCATACATTGGCACCTCGGGCTGCTCGGTGAAAAACGTCCGCAGCCCCTCTACATCCTGTTCCGCCGCCCAGTTCAGAGCAGCGGGAATCATACTAAGAGATTCGTTAAAACTTGGCATTGTCAGGATATTTATAACTACTTCAACACCTCCACAAACGATTTGGGAAGGGTCACATTTTCAAGAGGAAGGGCATCGCGGAAGAGGGGTGCGATTTCTATGTCCTTAAATCCTGCGATACCACAGCCAATCCGAGTGACCAGAAAGGTCTTCTCGGGATGAGCTGTTGCATAACGGATAAACTCATCGACATAAGGTCTGATCGTTTCCACACCACCTTGCATGGTGGGGATGGCATAGCACTGGCCGGTCATGCCGACACCGACGCCCCACTCGGCGCCAAACTTCATGTTAGCCAATGCAGCAGCACCACCGCCATGTGCTCCTTGCAGATTACTGCCAAATACGAATACTTCGTTCTCCTTTAAGGAAATGATGTTGTCTGGGGTGAATTTCTTTTCCATAATCCAATTTGAACTGTTATTTTGAGAAAAATGTTTTCTTGTTTTTATATCTTCAATAGAAGTACCCATGATTCCACTTAAGTCATTCTCGACTTTTGTTAAATCAACGAGGTTGTTATTTAGAAAATCATCTGGATTAAATGAAAAAGGTAATTTCTGAAGGGCTTCTTCCATACTTTCACAATAAAACCCTACTATTTCTTGAGGATAGCAAAAAGGTGTGCTCAGCCATGCACTGCGACTACGGGAGATGCGAATAATACCCCATCGGTTGCATGTGTCTTTTGCAACAATATAGTCCTCATCATTCCTACTAAATCCATATATTGAATTAAAGGAAAAGTTGGGAGAGACAGAAGCATAAAGACTACCTTCATTCATATTCCTCTTGAAAGGAGCCAAAACTGTATATACTCCTTCTTTGTTTTTTGCTATAATTAGAACTATGTCTGGATGGGGATCAAATTCAAAAGAATAAATGGAAACATCCTCTTGTTCTTGAACACATTTTTCTAGGTCAAGAGTTTCGTTTTGGAAGTTTACACAAAAAGTGTTATCGCGCGTAAATGTATGCAACCAAAGGATATCGGTTTTGGGATCGCGTAGGAAATTACCAATGAGTTTTTTCTTTTCCATAATTTATGAGTGTGTTAGTTAGACATATCAATGATTCGCAAAATTAATAATAAAATCGATTCATACAAAGAAATAGGGAATGTTTTCAAACTCGGCGAGATCCTCATCGCTCAGCGTGTAGCGAGAGAGGAACCAGTCGATTCCTTTTTCTTGGATGCGCTGTCGCTCGAAATCTTGCCAAAGGAAGAAAAGCCCTTCTTCGTCGTCGGGCATCTCGTCAATATAAATAGCATCCTCGAGGGCATTCTCGGGAACGAACTCACCTGAAGCGCTGTCATGTTCAAACCACTTGCGCTGTTGCTCCTCATTGAGCATGATGTCGCCCGATGCCGCATAGCGCAGGACCATATAGTTGCGTATGGCTGTCTGTGCAGCTTGATCGATGCGAGCCCACAACTCCGGTTCCATTGCACTGAGTTTCTCCATGCTATCAGGTTTGCTCATATTATCGGCCTGGTTGACGTGTTTAAGAATCCGCTCTTTCTCATCGTTTGAGATTTCAACGGAACACTTTACACTCTCCATTTCATGAAGGGGAACACCGACACAAAGGATTCCCGCCTCAAAACCTACTTCAAACGTATACAGCATAATGGGGTATGAAGTTAGAAAACATTTAGTCAACGTCCGCATTCAGGAAATTGTAGTCGCCGTCGTAGTCATCGCTATCCACGACTTCGCAAGGAACGGCATTACCGTCAAAGTCGATGTAGAATGTCTGATCACCCTTGTGGAACACGACATTCTCATCGATTTCGATGTCAACGACGTCGTACTCTGGCATGACCACCTGCATGTTATCCAGGCAGAAAAGACCGTATTTCCCGTCGCTCGCAAGTTTCACCACACCATTGACGGGCATGTCGCTGATGCCTGTCAGGATATTGGGGACAAGCAGCTTTCCATTCGGCCAAATCAGCCCGAAATGCTTTTTGTCTCCGTCCCAATAGGCCATGAAAAGGGTAGAAAAAGGATATCTCACGATGTAGTCGTATTTGAATTCCGTCAATTCCTTTCCACTGCCATCCGCCATTACCAAGGCGAATTTGTCACCCTTCCGGACAGCATGTGGATATTCGTGCAACATCAGAAACGACTCTGTCATA
>JAEEGL013382257.1_pt1 | contig 17560 bp, 15 predicted proteins | sample 9134231 | NCBI WGS metagenome assembly JAEEGL01 (sample SAMN16246548, study PRJNA631951) | gut metagenome | biome: gut microbiome; feature: rumen; material: fiber-attached | host: Bos | place: Iran: Karaj | collected 2018-10 | reverse complement strand
AGCAGTCGTTCCCCACTGCTGTCCCCCTGTGATAGGCAGGTTCCCCACGCGTTACCCACCCGTCCGCCACTAAGATGCCGCAAGGTTTGGCCGAAGCCGCCCCAGCGAAACATCTCCGTTCGACTTGCATGCGTTAAGCACGCCGCCAGCGTTCATCCTGAGCCAGGATCAAACTCTCATAAAAAAGTTGATCGACCAGAATTATCTGGCTTCTTCTAAAAAATCCCGTTTTACTGTTTTCAAGTAATAGGTTCATTTGAATGTTTTGAATTGATAGGATTATTATTACTTTCGCAATACCAAATCCCAATCTCACACCATCGCGCTTCGCGCTTTTGTTTAAAACACGAGTGTTTTAAACGGTGTTCGATTGTGTTTTGGTAACCGCTTCGCAGTTTACGCTCATCCAAAAGTTTTGTTGCAAGCAAGCTTGCATAAAACTTTTGTAATTCGCTGTTGCGAAAGCAATTACACTATTTTCAAAGTTGTCTCTCTATTCAATTATCAAGGTACTTGCTATCGTCAAGCAGTTCAATCAAGTCTCTCAACCGACAGCTTATTTAGAATACCACTTTTCAAAAGGAATGTCAATACCTTTTTTTGAAATTTTTAGTGTTTTTTCTTTCTTCTCACCAAAATTAGTATAAAACCTATCAAAGACACGGAACCAACAACTATTCCAAGTATAATGTACTTATTACCAGTACTATTATCACTCTTTACATCATCACTTTCCGCCTCAATAGCTTCCACATCTGAAGAATCTATCGTTTCACCCATCTTTGCGTTTTTTGAATAATCGATACTTGAAGTAGTGGAAGATTTAGAAGAACTATTAGAAACAGCACTTTCCGAATCTGCACCTGAGGACTCTTTAGTCTCGTTGGTTGCAAGCGCATCATCATAAGCCTTCTTAGCACTTTCATATTCAAGTGCAGCAGTTTCTTTTGCCTTCTCAAGACTTGCAAGCATTTGCTTTAACTCTGATAATTCACTTCTTATCTCGGTTATTCGAAAACTTGCGGATTCTTTTTGCTGTTTCACTTCATTGTAAGCATTTTCAAAAGCATCTCTATCATTCTTTGCCGACTCCAAGGTTGATGATGCCGCATCAAGCGATGGCTTAAGACGGTTCATCTCGTTCGTGACCATGTTATAGTAGTTCATAAACTTTGACTCATATTCATCAACAGTATAATTGATTTCATCCGAAGAATCATATAAGAATGTCTGACCGCAAGCAAGACCACTGCTACTGTAGGCACAAGCAAAGCCAGTAACTTTATATGAAGGATTTATGATATTAAGGTAATGTCCCACCTGAATATGAGTGTAATTACCGGTAAGATATGTCGCTTTTTCCTCAGTATACCAGCCATCAAAAGGATCAGAATAGCCCCACGCAAGGTTCTCACCTACTCCAAAGAACACAGAATGCCTGTACTCTTTCCTGCTATAATTAAGTCCAGCCTGAGCGCATGCCATCATAGAGTCCGTGATCTTGAGCTCTGAAAGACCCTCCTTAGCCCTCAAGTCATTGCACTCTCTTAAGAACTTAAAAGTAAGCTTCATATTCTCGAGATTCGTTGCATCTTCCGCCGCGCCAACTTCATTGTAACCACTAGCATGATCAAGATAACCCGCACAATAATCAGAACCCATGTATTCAAAGAAGCCATAGCTTCCCCTATTATACTCAGCACAAGCTGCATCGTAGGCTGACTTCACCGAATTATACTGATTCTCAGAATTAGCCGCCTTCTTAATAGAACTTTGCCAATTCTTATAGGCTTTATCAACAAGCGCTGTATAATCAGTTGCGCTTATTGTTGCAAGTTCACTCTCAAGCGCACTTATTCTTTCCTTCGCAGAATTATAATCGCCATCCGCCTTCTCTTTAGCGTTTTTCGCTTCTTCATACGCTATCCCGACGCTCTCATCGATTGCATATATCCTCACAGCATGAAGATTAGTACACAAAAACACAGCTATAAGAACATATACTAAAATCTTAGTTTTCATATTCACCCCTCCTCTTATAAGCATACCACCTATTAACAAGACTTATATATCCAAGTTTTTTAAGTTCACTATATCTAATCCTATAATTCCCCTTATTATGTCTTCCCGTTATACAGAATCTAACATAGTCCTGCATATAGACATCTATTTGCTTTAACCCCCGATCTGTTGTAATGACCGGAAAGAACCATCTGCTCCACGAAAAATCATCATCCTCCACAGAATAGAATTTGCGATTCATAGATTTTATCAGAACCTTAGCTCCTTTTTCGTACGAAACACTCTTCTTATCACACCATCGCCTTATGCTTTTGGCTTTTCTTTTTATCTTACCCTTCAGCTTTTCCTTGGTTGCAAATGACAGATCAACCTCGCCATCAAGAATAGAAAGACCGAGAAAGTCTATTGGTTTTTTCCCAACAATTATGGCTTCTTTCGATACATTTATCTCTAATCCATACTCTCTAAGCCTATCATATAAATCACTCCTGATTTCATTTAGACTCTTCTCATCACGAGTCATTATCAGTATGTCATCGGAATACCTATAGTACAGAATTCCGCGCTTTTCAAACTCACAATCAAGTTTTCTTAAGTAAACATTGGCAAAAAAAGAAGCAACCGGAATTCCCGCCATGGCGCCTCGTTTTTCACAGACCTCACAGCCTCTTGCTGCGTCAAATGCTTTGTCCGCCCTAAGCATTCTCTCACAGAAAGCAAAAAGCCTCTTATCATGCACAAGGACCTCCGATAACTCGCCACAAAGCATATCGACATCTATGGAATTAAAATAATTGCTGATATCAGTTTTTATAGCATATAAACAAGATTCTTTGCTTTTTTCCTTCAAGGTGCCGATCACACTCCTGAAACTTCTATCCCGCCTAAAAGCGAGACACCCGTCAGCAAAGCAATTATCATATACGTGAAGACAATAAGCTATAATCTTTAGAACATTAGAAAAATCATAAGGATATGTATAGACAATCCTCTTTTTGGAAGAATTAAGCTTATTGATCTCACACCTTACAGGAACAGGTATCTCATAACTTTCGTTAATTATAGAATCAACAATCGATTCATATCGCCTGTTATCTATATATGCTCTGAGTTCATCTGCCTCTTTACAAGACATATTACCCTGAGCTATCTTATATTCATAAAATTCTGTCCATGTATCATATAAGCTTATTCTATCTAATAAATCCATAATAAAGTAAAAAAGGGGAAAGAAACATTTTGAAAGAATCAATGATGATTCTACTGGATTTTTATCAGGATGCGACCGCCCGCAAAATCATATTCAAGTCTCGCACCGCGAGACTTGCGCGCCGGATTCGGTCTGCGCATGCAGACAAACTTCCTTTTCGAATCCGTGCGCATCCTTTTAACTCCAGTCGGAGATTGGGCTCCGACTGGAGTTAGCATCCGACTTCATCCACAGCAGGCGTGCTTTGACACATTCTTTCCCCCGTATAATCAGTATATCACATCAAGTTCATCAACATGATATGTCTCTTTGAATATCTGTATATCCTTCTCTGAATTAACAACACAGACCTCATGAAAGACCTTATCTTCAACACCGACAAATCCAAGAGCACGCTCACCGGTGCATATACTAGCCCTGATGACAGGAGTATACAGACTTCTGTCGGCATACCTGTCATCAGAAATCTCTGATTTATTAATCCGTGGTCTGTTAATCTTGAACATAGGTCACTTCCTCTGTCTCATAAAACAAAGTCTTACCATTGCGAACCTTTACCTGAATCTTGTCTCCATCATTAAGAAGTCTTGCATTGACCTTAAGTACCTGAGGCGATACATATTGAGTCATGCACTCCTCACCGTTGATACTTACTATACAGAATTCATTGAATCGCCGCCCGGTAACAAGGACATCATAATTCTCAACAGCCACAGACTTAATCTTCGGTTTCTTTATTCCATACTCGATATCAGTAGCCTCAAAAAGACTTTCTCCATCATAGACATAACGTTTTCCGCCTATCATGTCATATTCCAATTGCTTGAGATTCTCAAGATAATCCGGAGAATCCGCAGATGACTGATGATACTTAAAAAGTGTACCCTCATGTATCTTCGTAAGATTCATAACATATGCTGTAAGCTGATATGCTTCAAGATCTTTATTAAGAGCCACAATTCCGAGATTATTCCATACAACATACTGAGTCTGATATATAGAACCACCCGAAAGATCCTCATCATCGAGATTAAAGGTCGGGAGATGGTCTCCATAGAATACTATTATACTCTTTTCGTCACGCGCATTGACAGTATCAACGAGCTTCTTAACGAAATCATCCATCTCTTTTATCTGGTTACAATAATACCTGAACGACTGAGTATTGGCAGAATCAGCAAATCCCTTTATATCTATAGGCATAAGATTTGGATCGTAATCAGCCGGATACTGTCCATGTCCCTGAACACTTATAGTATATATATAATCACTTCCAGGTGTCGAATCAAGCGCATCATTAATCACATCAACGAGACAATCATCCTTGGCCCAGCCCGTAACAGTCTTCTCGTAGCCACTCATCATCTCTATAGTGGTAAATGTATCGAAGCCTATATTGGAGAAGACAACATTTCTACTATAAAAGGCTGCCGTATTGTTGTGTATCGCATGCGATACATAGCCTAAGTTCTTAAATGCAAAGGCTGCCGATTCGCACGTCATACGATTAAATACAGTTTTATACGGATATTCACCTGTTCCGAAGTCATCCATATTCATGCCGATTATGATCTCAACCTCAGTATTGGCAGTTCCTGCACCAAAAGAAGGCACTGACAAATATCCATGAGGAAACCTCTCATAATAATACCTGAAATTAGGAATCGGATCCTCAGTTATCTCCAAGGTTTCAAGCCTCTTAGGATCGAAGAACGACTCAAGCTGTACAAAGATCACATTAGGCTTAAGCATAGAATTGACAGCTATATCACTGTTCTCTTTTTTATTCTTATCATCTTCAAACAAGCCAGCCTTGATCTCATTGATGATTTTTGAAGAATAACCCTTCGGTTTTCTCACACCACGATTTATAAGAGAACCTGAAAAACAGTAAGTAAATCCGTATGACTTATAGGCTTTGGCGATATTAGCAAAGCTTAGCTTAACGATTCCTGTATTGATATATATATATGTCACTATATATACAACCACAAATATCGCACTACAGTAACCTAAGTTCTTCAATCTTCTCAATACGCCATTATACTTAGGCATAACAAAGAAGCATGCCACGATAAGAGCGATAAGAAGTAATACACCAATTATGATAAAGAACATCTGAACCTTCGTCAGATACAGATTCCATATCCTAAGCGCATCACCGACAAGTATTATATCAGTAAAAGTAAAAGGCGTTACTCTTAGGTGAAGTATAACACAATTCGTTATACCACCTGCCAGCCAAAGTATCGAAAAAAGCAGATACCAGAAATACCTTCTTCGAAGAAGAAGACCTGGACTCAATGTAAGCATGATTATCAATACTCCATACAAATACAGATGAGGCTTTGTAAAAGTAAAGATGATACTATCAGTCAAACTGCTCCTGCTGAAAATCTCCACAACAAAATTAAGAACCAAAGCCAGAATAAAGAGATTCAGCAAACAATACCGACTAACCGGTTTTATTCTTTTTTTCAGCTTTTTTACATAAAAATCTCTAACTTTAGACATCCCTTATTACCCTATCTTAAAAGAACTCTTAAGCGGCACGATTCTGTTAAATACAGTTCTGCCATTCTTAGCTTCCTTAGAATCAAGGCAAAAATACCCTGTTCTCACAAACTGGAATCTCGCATCCACATCCACGTCAGCCAAAGCATTTTCAACCATACAATCCTTAATGACTGTAAGTGAATTAGGATTAAGATTCAAACTTCCATCCTCTTCGTTATATACGCCCTTTTCCTCATCAACAAGGTTCTCAAAAAGTCTTACCTCAGCCTTAACAGCAGTATCGGCATGAACCCAGTGAATAGTTCCCTTAACCTTCCTCTCAGTGAAGTTAAGATCGTTACGTGTAGCAGGATCATAAGTACAGTGAACTACTGTAACATTGCCATCCTCATCCGTCTCATAACTAACGCACTTTACAAAGTACGCATACATAAGTCTTACTTCATTGCCTGGGAATAGTCTGAAATACTTCTTCGGCGGATCTATCATGAAGTCATCACGTTCTATGAAAAGCTCCTTACCAAAGGTTATAGTCCTTCTTCCGAGTTCAGGATTCTCCAGGTTATTCTCAGCAATAAGCTCCTCAGTCTTACCTTCTTCATAATTATCGATCACAAGCTTAATAGGATTGAGAACAGCAAGATAACGATTGGTAGTAAGCTTAAGATCCTCTCTCTGGAAGTGCTCAAGCATAGGATATTCAACCGCACCCTGACTCTTCGTGATACCGCACGCCTCGATAAATGCTTTGATACCCCCAGGTGTAAAGCCTCTTCTTCTAAGTCCGCTAAGAGATACAAGTCTTGGATCATCCCATCCATCAACTATGCCCTCTTCGACCAGCTTCTTGATATATCTCTTACCTGTTATGACATTCTCAAGGTAAAGCTTACCGAATTCTATCTGCTTAGGTGGTTTCTCATATCCCACCTCTCTTACAACCCAGTCATATAGTGGTCTATGATCCTCAAACTCAAGAGTACACAAAGAATGTGTAACTCCCTCGATAGCATCCTCGATAGGATGAGCAAAATCATACATAGGATAGATGCACCACTTATCACCAGTTCTGTGATGAGTCATATGAGCAACTCTGTATATAACAGGATCTCTCATATTGATATTAGGCGAAGCCATATCAATCTTAGCACGAAGGACCTTGCTTCCATCCTCGAACTTACCATCCTTCATAGCAGTAAAGAGTTCAAGATTCTCTTCGACGCTTCTGTTTCTGTATGGGCTTTCCTTACCAGGTTCTGTAAGAGTACCTCTGTACTGTCTTATCTCATCAGCACTTAAATCACAAACATAAGCCTTGCCCTTCTTAATAAGAGTCACGGCAGCCTCATACATCTGATCAAAGTAATCTGATGCATAGAGAACTCTATCCTTATAATCAGCGCCAAGCCACTTCACATCCTCTTTGATAGAATCCACGAATTCAAGCTTTTCCTTAGTCGGATTGGTATCATCAAAACGGAAATTAAACTGTCCATTATACTCCTTAGCCACTCCATAATTAAGAAGTATGGACTTTGCATGACCGATATGAAGATAACCATTAGGCTCTGGCGGAAATCTCGTAACTATCTTATCATACTTACCTTCAGCAAGATCTTTGTCTATAATCTGCTCTATAAAATTCTTACTCGCTTCATTTTCCATGAGTAACTCCTCCGTATCATAAGTTTCTCTGTCTTTACATAATCACATCATATAGTATATCACATTTTTTCGGAAAAACAAAATATTTTTCTTGACAAGGGATAGGCGTTGATATATAATGATTATCGTTGAATGCTATTGTAGCACAGTGGTAGTGCACTTCATTGGTAATGAAGAGGTCGGGGGTCCGACTCCCCTCAATAGCTTTCTTTTTTTATCTAAGCCTGCTGTTAACGCAGGCTTTTGCTTTTCCTTTCAGTCTTTGCATCGCATTATCAACAGACTTTGGCGTCTTATCAAGTATCTTCGCTATATCCACATAATCATACCCTTCTATATAAAGCTTGAAAACCTTAACTTCATAAGAACTAAGGGCACTCTCTATAGCATCCATAACTGCCTTTTCATCAAGCTTCCCGAAAAAATAATCCTCAGGACTTTGCTCATAACCCACCTCGTCCTCTACATCATCGATGTTCGAGAAAGTATTAAGCACCGATGAATTGCAGGTATTATCATGCTTAACAACATTGATAAGTCTTCTCGTTATACATAAAAGCGCAAATGTATAGAAGGATGCGCCGGCACCCTCCTTATATCCTTTGATCGCATCCCACAAGGCCAACATACCTTCCTGAAAAAGATCATCATGATCGCCACCGATTATATAATACTCCCTTGCTTTCTTCTTCACAAGGTTCTTATACTTGTTGAATATATAATCTACAGCCTCCATATCTCCAGCCTGACAGATAAGCACAACCTTTTCATCTTCAAGTTCTTCTAGTTCAAAACCCTTATTACTCAAGACTTTCCTCCCAAACGCTGTCTTACAACTTCAAAAGCAAGCACACCTGCCGCAACAGAAGCATTGAGCGAATCTATATCTCCCTTAGTCGGTATGGAGACAACAAAATCACAGGTCTTTCTCACAAGATCAGACACGCCATTACCCTCATTGCCTATAACAAGTCCAAGAGGCCCTGTAAGATTAGTCTTATACATATCATCTCCACCCATATCCGCACAGGCAAACCACAGTCCCTCTTTCTTCAGCTCCTCTATGGTCTTAGAGATGTTGGTGACCTTCGCAACAGGAGTGTAATTAATCGCACCTGCTGATGCTTTAACTGCGGTAGGAGAAAGAGTTGCAGCTCTATGCTTATGTATGATCACTCCATGAGCGCCACACATGTTAGCAGTCCTTATGATTGCCCCGAGATTATGCGGATCCTCGATATCATCAAGTATGAAGATAAAAGGATCTTCGCCCTTGTCTCTCGCTTTTTTCAAGATATCATCAACCTCTGCATACTCAAAAGCCGCAGCTTTCGCTATAACACCCTGATGAGACTTAGACCTGCTCATCTCATCGAGCTTTTCTTTTTTGATATACTTAATTATAGTATCCTGTTTCTTAGCTTCTCTTAGGATGGTCATGATAACGCCATCCTTTAATCCCTCCTGAACATAAAGCTTATCAACAGCCTTACCAGAACGAAAGCACTCTAAGACAGGATTTCTGCCTTCTACTACATATTCTTCATCTTTGTCAGACATGACTCTCCTCCACTGCCTTAACGGCAAGTTCTTCTATCTGTTCAAGCCTATCGGTGTCGCCCTTTAAGTAAAGATAACCTATCAAAGCCTCAAAACCGGTAGCCTTATGATAATCAACTATGGATGCGTTCTTGGAAGAAGTATTAGACTTGGCGTTCTGCCCGCTTCTATAGACAGCAAGCTCTTCCTTAGTAAGCTTATCCATTATCGCATCTATGGATATCGCCTGTCCCTTCGCACTGACTATCATTATGGTCTTCTTATGAAACTTAGCCACAGGCATCTTGTGATTTGCCACAAAATGCATCCTGACATACAGTTCATATACCGCATCACCTATATAAGCCAGATTAAGCGACGAATACATATTGGCATCCATCATACTCTTTTCCACTTTACGCCCTCTCTTGTATCCTCGAGAACAATCCCCTTACTAAGAAGAAGATCACGTATCTCATCGGCCTTCTTAAAGTCTTTATCGCGTCTTGCCTGAGTTCTTGCAGCTATGAGTTCTTCAACCTCACTGTCTAAGACCTCATCTTCCTTATCAACAACAAGACCAAGAACATCACAGAGTATGATAAGTCTCGCCTTGATATCCTGTACATATTCTACGGATGATTCAGCGTTACATGTGATGTTAGCGTACTTAACAAGCTCGAATACAGCAGTTATAGCATCCGCTGTATTGAAATCATCATCCATCGCGTCTTCGAACATCTTAACATATTCAGCAGTCTTTTCGAAAGCATCGATTTCTTCATCCTTCATAGCCTTAAGAGTATTGTTTGCTATGAGATGATTGAGGTTTTTAACTGCGTTAGTTATTCTGTCAAGGGAATTCGCAGCAGAACTCATAAGATCTATGCTGTAATTAAGCTGATTTCTATAGTGCGCACTAAGCATGAAGAATCTCAAAACCTGAAGATCAAACTTCTCAGAGATCTGTCTTACTGTAAAGAAGTTACCGGCAGACTTTGACATCTTTTTGTTGTCTATATTCAAAAATGCATTGTGCATCCAATAGTTCGCAAAAGGTTTGCCGTTAGCTGCTTCACTTTGTGCAATCTCGTTCTCGTGATGAGGGAATATGAGATCCTCACCACCCGCATGTATATCTATGGTGTCGCCGAGATATTTTTTGGCCATAACAGAGCACTCTATATGCCAGCCTGGTCTTCCGTTAGAATACTTGCTCTCCCAGTATGGCTCACCATCCTTCTTAGGCTTCCAGAGAACAAAGTCAAGCGGATCTTCCTTCTCATCAGCACCACTGACCTTAACAGCATGACTTTCATCTCTGTGTCCTGCCTCAAGCTCGTCTATGTTCTTCTTAGAGAGTTTACCATAGCCTTCAAAACTTCTTGTACGATAATATACAGTACCATTCTTCTCATATGCATAGCCCTTAGCGATAAGGGTATCTATCATATCGAGCATACCAGGGATTTCCTTGGTCGCAAGCGGATTATATGTAGCAGGCATGATATTCATACCTTCCATATCCTTCTTACACTCAGCTATAAAGCGTGTTGAGACCTCATCTGCAGTGGTATTTCCTTCTATCGCAGCCTTGATTATCTTATCATCAACATCAGTGAAATTAGATACATATCGCACTTCATAACCCTTGTACAAGAAGTATCTTCTAACCGTATCGAATACTATCATAGGACGTGCATTGCCTATATGTATATAATTATACACAGTCGGACCACACACATACATCTTAACTACACCCTCTTCGCAAGGCACGAATTCCTGCTTCTGCCTTGTAAGAGTATTATAGATCTTCATATCTTCAAATCCTCCTCGTTATATATAACACATGTATTCTTGCCTTTTGCTTTAGCTATATAAAGGGCCGAATCCGCATGCGAATATAATTCATCAAAGTTTTTACCATGTTCAGGATATAGAGATACACCAAAAGAACAGCTTAAGTCGATCTTAAGTTCATCCTTAACAACCTTCATGATCTTATCGTTAAAGCCAGAACACTTTCCTGATATAAGGTCCCTATTATCCACGCCATACATGAATACGACGAATTCATCTCCTCCAAGCCTTCCGATAATATCGTTGTTACGGAAAGTCTTTCTTAAGGTGCCAGCAACAAGCGATATGATCTTATCTCCTGCTGGATGACCATATTCATCGTTATATCGCTTAAAGTTATCTACATCGACCATGATAAGCGCATGTGGCATATTGCTCTCAGCACTTATGATTTCATCGATCAGCTTGATCGCTGTGACTCTGTTATATACAACCGTCATCTGATCGATTCTTGCGAGTCTCGCAATCTGCGAATACTTCTTAATAACTTCGCGCATACGCATATTAGCTTCAAGCACATTGTTCACTCTCATCTCCATAACTTCCGGAACAAATGGCTTGATTATGTAATCACTTATGTTATAGGCTGCCATCTTAGTCTGCAGCTTATCACCCTCCATAGCTGTTATGACAACAACCGGTATGGATAGAAGTTCAGGCTTCATACTCCTGTATTCAAGGAAGCTCTGTCCATCCATATGTGGCATGATAAGATCAAGCATCACAACATCTATACTCTCGTTATTAATTATGTCTATGGCTTCTTTACCATTGTGCGCTTCATAGATATCATAATCTTTTGCGAAAACATTTCTGATCATAACACGGTCAACAGCACTGTCATCAACTATGAGGAGCTTGAACTTCTCTGCATTCCCATCATTCAGAGCACTTCTGTAAACTGCCAGCTCCTTGGCGTTCTCATGGATCTTGGTAACATCCTCTAAGGCACCTATAACTATGTGAAGATTCGAAACTGCATGAACATACTTAAGTCTCAGATTGATCCACCTATTCTGGTCGCTCACACGATTAAAGAGAATCTCTTCTCTCTTCTTTGAATCACATACTCTTAAAAATGCGCTTGAAAAGATCTCCTTATCCGAATCAGCCACAAATCCTGTAACGTCGATAAATTCTTTGCTGACCTCATCTGCACCGAAAAGATCATAATAAGTATCATTGACACGAAGAAGGCTGACGTTACCGCTACCATCTACTTCATAAACAGCCATGGCAGAAACAAGATCCGAAAACATCCACTTAAGCTGTGGATTATTCTCAAACATCTCATCAAGATTCCTGTTACTGTTCTTAACAATCACCGAAGAATCGCTTCCGAATCTCTTCTTTCGCTGAATAACCTCGAATTCCTCAACAGGCATAGGTCTGCCGTAAAAGTATCCCTGAACATATTCACAGCCAACGCTCCGCAAGAACTTCAGCTGCTCCATGTTTTCCACGCCCTCGACCAAAGCAGGAAGCTTAAGCCATCTGGCCATCCTGATAACCGAAGCAAGGATGTTGCGGCTCTTCCCCATATCCTTAGAGTGCGCAAGAAAACGCATATCGATCTTAATCTCATCGACATTCATGTCATTGAGCATATTAAGCGAAGAATAACCGCTTCCAAAATCATCCATGAGAATACGAAGTCCTTTATCATGAAGCTTGGTCACGACCATCTTCATAACATCAGGATCATCCATATACGCACTCTCGGTGATCTCAAGCTGAAACAGATCTGAAGGAATATCGTATTTTTCAAGAAGACCTGTAAACATATCGACAATATTAGGATTGTAGATGTTGACTCTCGATACATTTACCGAAACAGGAACAACCTCCTGCTTCTCATCAAGCCATCGCCTAATAGTCCTACATACATCTTCCCACACGTAATAATCAAGCTTAGTTATATATCCATTACGCTCAAAAAGCGGAATAAATTCACCCGGCGAGATCATACCTCTGACAGGATGCTTCCATCTGACCAAAGCTTCACTTCCACAAAGAGTGTCATTCAGAATATCATACTTCGGCTGATAATAGACTTCAAACTGTCTGTCACCGAGCGCTCTTCCCATCTCGTTGATTATGTGCTGTTCGTTATTCAAAGTCTCAGACATATGCTCATCATAGAATCTGTATACATCAGAATAACTGCCCTTTATGCCCTTAGCAGCAAGCTTCGCTTTGTTGAACATAACAGTGATGTCTTCTTTGTTATCCGTTATGGAATACACACCAAAGCTCGGGATAACGTTGAATTCTCTGTTAAACTGTTCTATGTTGTAGCGCAGATTGCCTATTAAGTCAACCACGCCCTCATTATTGATACAAAAAGCAAATACATCCGCTTCGATTCTGCCATATGTCGAATGCCTATAAAGCGACATATACTTCTTCAAAGCCTTAGATATGTATATGAGAAGCTGATCACCTTCACGAGTTCCATAATAATCGTTGATTAGCTGGAATCTGTCAACATCGAATCTCACAAATACAAACTTCTCATCAGGATTCTCATCAAGCATCGCTCTTGTAAGATTAAAAAAATGCTTTGCACTCGGGATATTCGTCAAAGGATCATATTCAGTTGAACGCTTGATCATCCTGAGTGACTTCACTTCACTTCGCTCTATGGCATTAGAAAGCTTGATCTTAAGGATATCACTATCATATGGCTTTCCGACAAATTCCCACGCGCCGCCAAGCAAGACCTTCTTTTCGTTCTCAGTACTAACTACACTCGAACTAACCAAAACAGGAATCGAACTGAATCTATCATCTTCCTTCACGCGCCTCAAGAATTCAAAGCCGTCCATATTAGGCATATATATGTCAGTCAGTATAGCGCTTAAGCCTTCTGCATGTTCATTCAAAAAAGCCAAAGCCTCTTCACCGTCAGACGCCTCATAAATCCCATATTCACTTTCAAGCATGTCTCTTAACGAAGATCTCGTCAACACGCTGTCATCAACGATGAGTATATTCTTCTTTGCCTTCATACATATACCTTATAATTTGAATTAATTATCTATTCTTCAACGGACAGTTACCTGCACAGGCACATCCACTGTTAGCACCTACACTGCCATCTTCCTGTGAATATGCAACGAGTTCGTCAACATATCTCACATTATCAACTTCTCTCAACAGACATACAGCATGTGCACTTATTCCTTCAAGACTTCCAGTAAAGCCAAGTCCTTCCTCTGTTGTTGCCTTAACACTTACCATAGACATATCTATGCCCAAAGCATCAGCGATATTCTTACGCATATCATCAAGATAAGGCGCAAGCTTCGGCTTCTGTGCAACGATAATACTATCTATGTTCTCAACAACATAATCATGCTCAGTTATAAGCTTCGCAACAACACGAAGAAGCTCTATACTGTCAGCACCCTTATATGTAGGATCCGTATCTGGAAAATGCTTTCCTATATCGCCAAGCGCCATCGCACCCAAAAGTGCATCCATGATCGCATGCGTAAGAACGTCCGCATCAGAGTGACCTATAAGTCCGTACTCATAGGGAATATTCACTCCTCCTATCACAAGCTTGTAATCCTTACCAAGCTTATGAACATCATATCCATTACCTATTCTCATACTTATAATCTCCTAAGCAAACTACCAATTATTATACTATAATTCCCACTAAGAAACAAGAGAAAAAAAATGGGGGAAAAATTTTTCAAAAAAAGTGTTGACAAGTGTCTGATTTGGTGTTATATTAATTAGGCAGGCTTGAAAAAGCGCTTGGGATCTTAGCTCAGCTGGGAGAGCATCTGCCTTACAAGCAGAGGGTCATAGGTTCGAGCCCTATAGGTCCCACTTTACTAACTTAATATCGAATTTGGCGAGATAGCTCAGTTGGCTAGAGCACATGGTTCATACCCATGGTGTCGAGGGTTCGAATCCCCCTCTCGCTACTAAAAAAGGGAGTGTAGAATAACTCCCTTTTTTATTATCCGTATGACTGCGAAACAACCGCGTGTCCTAATGATTGTTTTTTACCGTAACAACCACACAAACAACTCCAAAAAACATAAGCGCTACATCTATAGCATAATTCGTTGTCTTAGGTTCGTCTGGCTTTGCAGGATCTATCAGTACAGTGAACTTCTTTCCGTTCTTCATAACAAAGGCATTATAGTACGAAAGAACCTTATCTTCATATCGCTCTCCCTGATAATCATAGGTAACATAAGCCTTTTTTCCATTTTTAGGTTTATGGATCACTTTCATAGAAGATTCCACATGCTCAAGTTTTACACTCTTATATACATCAAATCCGAAGAGCACTGCTGCCACCAGTATGAGCACAATTCCTACAATTAAAACCGTTCTGTTCTTATCAGACTTTTTTACATACGCTTTAGCTAACCCCATATATACTACTCCTTATCTGTATATATCAAGCGGATTATCTTCCGCTGCATCTGTCGGCATACTAAGGTTCCACACATATACCTTCTCGACAGAACCACTGTTATCCTTCATAAGTATCATAACAAGCTCCGAATTCTCTGATATATGAGCATCCAAAGAAGCATACCTTTCACTCTTATTAAGAGTAAGCTTCTCCATGAAGATACCATCCTTAAGATCATATATCTTGAAGTCAAGCCCCTTCGCTCCATCCTTAGTCACAGTCAAAGCAAGATTCTGATCATCGTAGAATCTCACATCATTAAGCTCCTCTTCATCCTCAAATCGAAACAATTCAAGAATTCTTGGTCTTTCACTAGAATAAAGACCCACACAAGCCTTATCCTTATAGTAATCCAGATAAACAAGGCCTCCACCCGAACAACAAAGCTTATAATCAAGCACACCACGGTCTGTCAAAGTATGCTCCTCAGAGTCCACGATCATATAACCGGTACCGCCAACGCCTTCATAACTAAAGAGATATACATCTGCGCCAGAGCATTCACCTAAGTAATCCTTGATATTCTTATCAGAATCAAATGCATAGATAAGAAGCGAGCTTTCTGACTCAACATCATGCTTATAAAGCTTATTATCTTCATCGATATACAGTATACCGCTTCCATCCGAAAGAACCACTGATTTTTTTATATCCTTGAGAATGGTAAAAGCCTTCTTCTTCTCAAGCTTGGAATCATATACAACATAAGAATGTGTAGTCCTGTCATATACATATATATCCCTGTTATCGCATACATAGAAGCCAAGATTCTTAGAACTTGTGAAGAAAGAATCCTCTTTACATTCATATTCAGCTTTTCTTGTTATCTTATTCTTGAACAAATCATAGATGATCACTTCAAAGCCAGTACCGTCCTCTTTTTTCAAAAAAGCAGCCACTTCATTATTACCTCTGAAGCTCGCATCAGATATAACACAATCCTCTTTAAGAAGGTGTTTCTCAACTTCTATTAGGCTCTCATTCGAATTATCCACAATCTCTATATCCTGTACAGTTGTCTCTTCGGTCGGCGCTTTGCTTTCTTTTATATCACTTTTACTATTATCTCTCTCAGAACAAGAACACAACACAAAACACAAAAGCACCATCAAACAGACAGATGTATATCTTCTATATCTCATAAAAACCATGATTCTATCCTCCTCTGTCTATTATACAAAAAAAGTCTAAGGATTTCAATTTGCTTTTGACATAATCAGCAAATAATGCTATAATCAACACTATGAGCAAATTAATAGATTTATTTAAAAAGAACAAATCGGTTCTGTTCTTTGTATATCCACTCATATACCTCGCGATATTCTTTTATCTCGAAAAGAACATACAACCGACACATATCATATATTCAGAGATTGATGGAAAGATTCCTTTTTGCGAATACTTCATCATCCCCTATGACATATGGTTTGCATATATAGTCCTTACATACATAGTTCTCTTTCTTTTTTCAAGAAAAGACTTTGTGCCTACCGCAACCATTATGACCATAGGTATGACAGTATTCCTGATAACAAGTTTCATATACCCTAACGGACTTCCATCTGATTTTAGACCGAACTTGGATTCACTGAATCGCGACAACTTCTGCATAAGACTTGTCAGAAGCCTCTATGCTTCCGATACATCAACCAATGTATTCCCGAGCATTCACGTCTTCAACTCCCTCGGAGCCACATACGGCTTATGCAAATGTAACAAAATCCCGAAGCCTGTGAAGTATATATGCATATTGTTATGCTTATCGATAATCGCCTCCACAGTCTTCTTAAAGCAGCACTCTATAATCGACTGCTTTGGTGGAATCGTATTAGGAATAGTGATGATACCAGTGTATAATGTAGTAAAAGAGAAGTGTCTGTAAGTGCCATAAACAGCCACTGCTTGCAATAGCCACTGCTTGCAATAAAAGGATAATAAAAAGCCAGTAACGCGTGCTTGCACGCAATTACTGGCTCTTTTGTTATCCGAGCGACTGCGAAGCAGTCGCACCCCACACATCGAAAGAACGAAGTTCTTGAGATGCTGTGGGGATTGCAAGCAAAGTAGAGTGCGTCATACTATGGGATTGTCACAACCTAAAAAGAATTCATCGTCGTACGGCGACGATTCGCAAGATTTCGTTATACTCGAGCGTGCTAATGCAAAGTCCGAAGCATGTTTCACCAGTTACTGCTTGCAATCATAGGATAAATTAAAAGCGATAAGGCATACGTGTATGCGCTTATCGCTTTTGGTTTATCCGTGTGGCTGCGAAGCAGTCACGCCACACACATCGAGTGAGT
>JAEEGL012791107.1_pt1 | contig 17560 bp, 14 predicted proteins | sample 9134231 | NCBI WGS metagenome assembly JAEEGL01 (sample SAMN16246548, study PRJNA631951) | gut metagenome | biome: gut microbiome; feature: rumen; material: fiber-attached | host: Bos | place: Iran: Karaj | collected 2018-10 | reverse complement strand
TTATTAAGATGATCTATCGTCTTGTCGATCTCGGCAATGGCCTTGTCAAAATGAGAATGTGCAAGGTCATAGTTTCTTCCGAAATCCTCCTTGAACTTAAGGAGATTGTCCTCGAAATCGGATATGTCTATATCCTGGTTACGCACCATGGCAAGCTCCTGCTTATACATCAGTGAGTTCATCGCAGCATTTCTAAGGAGCGTTATTATCGGTATAAAGCACTGCGGCCTTACCACATACATCTTGTCATATTTGTAAGAAACATCAACTATACCTGCGTTATACAGCTCGCTGTCCCTTTCAAGCAAAGAGACCAGAACTGCATATTCACAGTTCTTTTCGGTCCTGTCCTTGTCAAGTTCCTTAAAGAAATCCTCATTCTTTTTCTTTGTCGAGGTTTCATCCATCTCGTTTTTCATCTCGAACATGATCGAAATGATCTCTATACCGTTCTCATCACATTCACGGTAAATAAAGTCTCCCTTGCTCCCGCTTCTTGCATCATTGTCCTTTTCAAAGTATGCATTCTTAAAAGCAGTGGCGCGCAGCTGATTGAATTGTATCTCGCAGTGCTGCTCAAGTGTCTCTCCGACCATCTTTGTCGACATGCGCTGCTTAAGATCCTTGTAATACTCGATCTGATCGTCTTTTTCCTTAAGAAGGATCTTGCCCTTTTCCCTTTCGTTTGAAAGTTCGTTCTCAATATCCCTCTTTTCGGCCTCGACCTTGCTGACCGCTTCCATCACGGCGATCTTCTTTTTGTCTTCTGATGCATCCAGAAGATGCTGAAGTTCTGCCTTCTTATCTTCCGATGCCTTAAGCTCGTCCCGAAGCTTCTGAAGCTCCTTTTCCTGATCTTCCTTAACACTCAGTCTGATCTCGTTTTCCTGTGCCTCAAGTTCAAGCTCGTGCTTTTGCAGCATGTGCTCTTCAAGTTCACTTATCCTGGAATCAAGATCCTTTTTAAACTCGTTATCTCTTATCTGACTGATTATCGAGCTTAATTCGGTGTCATCGACCGTAAAGGCCTGTCCGCAATGAGGACATTTTAATTCTGCCATATGTAACTCCCTGATCCTTCTTAAATCTTCCTGTTCCGTTCACTAAATAAGGTCCCTACCATACATAAGGATGCATGTAGGGTCCGGGCTCGGGACCGCAATATAATCCGTAAGCATCACATATCCAATAGCTTCCGTCACCCATCGGCACCCTGCACCACTGATGAGACCACTGGTTCTCGTTAACGTGTTCATAGGGTATTCCGAGTATGTTAAGGCAAAGGCCCGTTGCTCTCGCACATCCCGCACATGATCCGACACCTGTCACGAAATATCCGTACGGATCATTGTAGTGCGGTGCCGAAGTAGTATAAACAACCTGTCCGCTGTCCACTCTGCTCCTTATCGCATTTGCTATTCCGACCAGCTGTTCCTGGCGGCTCTTTCCGGCAAGAGGAGTGACTATGCCAAGTGCCACATTGTATGCTGCCTGGAATTCGTCATTGGACATCTTCTTTTTAAGGCTCTTATAATTTGCGAGTTTCTTTATTGATGTAAATCCTGTTGCAGCAGGTGTCGCTGCAGCAGGAACAGTCGATGTGACTTTGGTGTTTGCGATACCGTCTACCGCTTCACCCGGCTTTGCTCCATTGTATGGATATCTGCCTTCCTTCATCCCGTAGGTAACATAGTGTGTGTAAAGCGCATTAGCGTCCGTACCGAGCACTGCAACTACATCGGGATATAATGCAGCATAGAATGCAGGATCAAAATCCGCTGCAAAAGAATTCACCGGGATCGCTATGATAAGAACCGTTGCTGCTATCGCTGATAATATCCCGAGTTTTTTCATCTTCTGTAACCTCCTTGTTTCCTTCTTATGCCATTTTCTGATGTCATTTCTTCTCATAATGCGGTCCGAGCACTTTAAGAAGCGGACATGCTTCAACAAGTTCGGCCTTCATTTTTTTACCGGCCTCATTTTCATGATCACCGTCTATCTCCACATAAAAGTAATACTGCCATTTGCGTTCTTTGACAGGGCGGCTGTGAATAACACTCATATTGTAGTTGTACTTTGCTATCGCCTGTATCGGCTCAAGCAATGCTCCCGCCTTATCCTGAACGGTAAACAGGATGATAAAGCTCCTGTGTTCTTCCCGGTAGCCTTCGATACATCCCTTCTGTTTCGATAGAACGACAAAGCGGGTAGTGTTATCCCCCGTTTCGTTAATACGCTCCTCAAGAACATCCAATCCGTAGATATCCGCGGTTTCTATGCTTGCTATCGCAGCTACGCTCTTATCGTTTAGCTTTGAGACCTCGCGTGCAGCTCTTGCGGTATTTGAAGCCTGAACGGTTTCAAAGCCTTTTTCTCTTATATATCTGTCACATTGTTCAAGTGCTTTGGGCTGACTGACTACTTTTTTGATATCTTCGATCCTGCTTCCTTTGATACCGAGCAGGTTCTGTGTAACAGGAAGTGAATAAAGCGCATTGATATAGAGATCTCCTTCAAAAAGAAGATCCATGACATCTGTCACCTCGCCCGAGTAACTGTTGTCAATCGGAAGCACGGCATAATCACAGTCACCGTTTTCGACAGCTTCATATGTATCCCTGAAATTGCCGTAAGAAACAGGCTCGTCGTCTGGAAACAGTTTTCCTGCAACTATATGTGCAAACGCTCCTTCTATGCCGCTGTATGCTATACGTTTTTTACTCATTTTGTGTTTTCCTCCGGCCGGATAGATATCTTTTAAGGTTTGTGTAGTTTTCTTCAAGTTTCAGTCTGTCATCGCTGCTTATATCTTCCGAAGAATACAGTATCTTTTCAAACCTTTTTATAAACTGAAGATGATCTGACGGAATGTCATTACAGATCCTTGCTTCATATTCTGACAGGGTCTCTTCTTCCCTTCGTCCCAGATGTTTTTTCTTAAGCAGTTCGAGACAGTTCCTGCACATGAACCCGCTCTTTTCTTTTTCACTCATTTTATCATAGCGTCTTTTTCTTAGGAATATATCAACTGCGACAAGGATGAGTGTAAATATTTCTCCCGAGCCGAGCGGAATTGCTACCTGATACCATTTTAACCTGAATCGGGGTTTTTCTTCCTCTTCAGGAGTCTGTGAATCATCTTCGATGTTATCATAGGGCGATCCGGGATTGACCGCGGTATCCGGGATATCCTCGGTACCGGCCTTTTGTGATACTGCCCATGAAACCTCGCACTTCATTCCGGGAGTAGGTTCAAATATGATCCATCCGAGTCCGTCTATGTAACTCTCTGCCCAGGCATGCGCCCGATCTGAGTTGACAGAAACGTTCTTTTTCTTATTAACGGGTACGCAAAATCCCTGAACATATCTTGAAGGTATCCCGATCTGCCTTGAAAGGATCACAAAAGCGGAAGCATAATAACTGCAATACCCTTCACCCCTGTCAAACAGGAGATAGTCGAGGAATCTCTCCGGTGAATCTATATCGGAAGGAAGCGGTCCCGTATCATCTGTATACCCCATGCCCCCAAGGAATCTTTCTATCCTGGTAAGCTTATCATAGTCACTTTCCGCTCCTTCAAGGATATTATCAAGAAGATCCGAAGCTTCATCGGATATTTCATATTTTTCCAGATAACAGTCATATATCTCTTTATGATATGCCTCCATATCCTTAAGTGTGATATCGGCTTTTATGTCACATTTGCTTTTCGACCTTTCAAGAAGTTCCTCTGTGAGTACATGCTCTGCCCCTGCAAGATCGGTAAATACCTCCGAATCCCTGTTCATTCTGTAAAAGGTGATCTCATAGGGTTTTCTTGTATTTCTTCTTTTGGAAAAGGAATGCTCTCCTCCGAAATAGACAAGCTTTTTATCCTCACTCTTGATCTTTACAGTCTTTGGCGCAGAAAAAAGACACATGCTGTACAGATCTTCATATCTGATGACAGCCGTGGATCTTTTCATATAGTCGCCCAGTGGTCCTTCTCCTGCCGTATCAAGTGCGGCGGCCACAGTCTCAAGTGAATCAAGAAGAGTCTGATCCGTACTGCTTTCATCAGTCTTAGTCCAGTTTTTTCCATCGAAATGGTCGAACATCTTTCCCGTAAGATATATCTTCGGATCATTCTCGGAAAGTGATTCAAATTCCATCACGGTACGTACGGATCTTTTCAGATCTCCTCCGACATTTGCGTTTTCGGAAAATCCTATAAAGGGTTTGTCTCCGTCCCAGACGTTTCCGTTAAACAACGACTCGCTGAGCATGATAAATTCACTTCGTATGAATCCTGTTATCCTTTTTGCAATATTCCAGTCATAGGGTTTGTCGGGAACTGAAATGATAAGAATGAGAATAAAAGGAACTACCATGAAGACCGAAGTTGCGACAAGATGCTTTTTAGGTTCAGTGTTCCCTTCCTTGCAGGATGCTCTCTGAATGATATCCGCAACGGTAAGAAGCGTATATAGAAAGATCATGCATACACCTGTCTTGTCAGCTTCAATGCCCCGTACAAGCATTACAACAAGACTTACGATACCCGCAACAGCAAGGAGTGCCCTGAGTTTTATATACCGGCAGGAGATCATTGCAATGATAAAGATCACGGCAGCTAGTGCGATCTCTTTGAGTATCCACACATTCTCGCGTATTATATTAAGCCGTCCGTCTGAGGGTAAGATGATCCATACGGCAAGAAGCAGCGTCAGAAGTCCTCCAAGCAGATAAGCCCTGCCTCTTCGTTTTAAATGCTTCATAAAGAGCATATATACGGAAGTGATTAACGGTATCAGTATCCATGCGATCCCTGTCTTATCAGGCTCAATGAATCCATGCAAAAAAGCTGATGCGGTCAGTTCGAATGGTATCAGGAAAAGAAGGTCGTAGATAAGCTCTGTCATATTGCGACCTCCGATATCGGATCTGTTCCGACAAGAATAAGTTCAACTCTGCCCGACCGATCTTCGGCTTCGGAGGTTTCAACCCTATCTTTATTTACCAGATATATGCGCATGGGAACCTCATCCTGTCTGAACATCTGCACATACTCAGACACGCTGTCCGGATCCTGCTGGCAGATGAGGATCATCATCCTGTATCCGCCAAGTCCGGTTTCCGCCCCCTCTTTGGTACAAAGACTGTAAGGACTGCCGTCTTCCCTGAAATGAAACTCTTTCATATCCGCATAAAGAGTTTCATAATCTCCGGCATTCCTGATCATCAGTTTCTCCGGCTCTCCGTTGTCAAAAAGAACATCGACCGGAATGTTGTTTTCCATAAAATACAATGACAGTGCAAGCAGGAGCTCTATCACTTTGTTTTCAGCCGGAAGATACTCCGCTATATCCCTGCTGTACCTTCCGGGATCCATAATTATGATTACCCCGCTTTTTTCCTCACCGTGGTTTTCCCGCACCATCAGTTTCTGCATGAGCGATGTTGCTTTCCAGTTTATGAATCTGGGATCATCCCCATCGACATAGTCCCGCAGCGGAATGTCGGGTTCGTTATTTTTCCTTGGATCGTCCCGGTCCGAATCAATGATAAGGTCCCTGCCTCCGATATCCGTAAGGTGTACTATCGCAGGTGAAACAATGACCGATAAGGGTTCAGGTATCCTGTACGTCACGGAAAAAATCCCAAAAAGATCACCGACGACTATCTTTTCAACGCCGACGTTATATTCTCCCCTGTATCTGCACAGGAGTTTCGTTCTTTTCAATACAGAAGTATGCGGAGGCAGTTCGTAAACCGTTCCGTCATCTATCTGGGACACCTCGGAAAAAGAAGAATAAAAGATAATCCTGAGTGATGAAAAAGAAAACAGTCCCTCATTCTGAAGGGTTATGTAAAAATCGGAAGGGGACCCGCTTATCATGTCTCGCCCGTCTGTTCTCTGATATATCTTGAGGGAGAATATCACACATAGAATATAAACGTATGAAATGACCGGAATAAGCAACACCAGGATAAAAAAAACATAAGTCACCGGTCCCCCATAAAATGATATTCCTACGAGAGACAAGATAAAAAGCGATGCAAGAATGAGCACCCCTTTATTTTTCATTGTCGGACTCCATGGGGATCTTTGCTTTGATCACCAGTGCCTCAAGAATAGTTGCACTGTCCTTTTTCTGAAGCCGCATCTTCGAAGTAAGTATAAGTCTGTGAGAAAGCACGGGAACAGCCATCTTTCTGACATCATCGGGTGTCACGTAACCTCTTTGCTCAAGAAAAGCACAGGCTTTGACTGCCGAGATAAGATGAAGCATCGCTCTCGGGCTGGCGCCCAGCTCAAATGAGCCGTCTGTCCTTGTTGAAGTAATGATCTCATGTATATATGAGAGCATTCCATCGCTAATATGCACTCCTTCGACTTTTTTCCGAAGAGCTGAAATATCATCAACAGCAAGAACCGGACTGATATCATCCATATTCCTTCCGGCTGCATTTTCTCTTGCCAGACGGATCTCCTCATCAGCAGGAGGGTATCCTATCGAAAGTCTCATCATGAACCTGTCAAGCTGTGCTTCGGGCAGCGGATAGGTTCCCATAAAGCTTATGGGATTCTGAGTTGCTATGACCATAAATGGCTGAGGCAGCGGATATGCTTTACCGTCAATGGTAACCTGTGCTTCTGCCATTGCCTCAAGAAGCGCTGACTGGGTCTTCGGGGATGTACGGTTAAGTTCATCGGCAAGTATGATGTTTTTCATGACTGCACCCGGACGATACCTGAACTCACCGCTCTTCATATCATAGACAGTAAGTCCGGTCACATCTGCGGGCATCGTATCCGGAGTGAACTGAATGCGTCCGAACGAAAGCCCCATTGAAGAGGCGAAGCACCTGGCAAGCGTGGTCTTTCCGACTCCCGGAACATCTTCAAGGAGAACATGTCCTCCGGCAAGAAAACAGCAAAGTACATTATCGACTACAGTACTCTTCCCCACAAAATATTTATTCATCTGTTCCCTGAACGAAGCAAGGATTTTTGTATAATCCATAAAATTCCCCTCCGGATCTAACTTTCCCTTTCTGCGAGAGCTAGAACTCTGAAATAACTGACAAGCGCAAGGATCGATATGATCAGTATAAGCACCAGTGCAATCAGATCATGGTTCACTCTGGTGCCAAGGATGATCACCAGAACCATCATTATCATTCCTATGATCATGTTAGGAAACATATATATTGCAACTCCGGCTCCCTGCTTAATGACTTCAACTTCATTTTCCCAGTCAAGCCGCATATGCTTAATACCAACCACACATCCCCGTGCCGTCGAAAAAGCACAGAGCGCCGCACCGAGTATCAGATATAAGATCGTTGTGATAAGCGGCACCTTTGCTGATAAGCAAAGGCACAGTGTTGATATGATCATAAACGGAACGGTCAGATACATGTTAAAGAGCATCTTGCCTTTATAAACATCCGACATTTTTATAGGCAGGCTCCGGATTATCCAGTAGTTCTTCCCCTCAAGTGATGGTGAACATACTGTCGAAGCTACCATGCCGATAAAGAAATATACGATGAAAGGGATAGCAGGCTGTACTATTGCATAATCAAAGGGTGCTCCCTGAGTCACAGTCGATACGATCTTTTCGAACCCTATTATCAGCGTGACTATACCGAGAAGCACTGCAAGGATCTCACCCATCGCGACATTTGTCATGTATGTGGTCGAACCCGTCATCCTCTTTAATTCCTTGAAGGCGATCGCATTGACAACGCTGCGTTTTTTCTGCGATGTCATCCTGTAGTTCCTGGAAGCTGCATGTGACTTCAATGCAGAATTGATCTTCCTGTATGAATTACCGACTATGCGGAATACAACTCCGAAGAGCAGTATGCTCACACCGACCAGAAGCAGCATATCCGACAGACCGTTCTTTACAATTGCGTTTGAAAACCATCCGACGGGCGGGTATATCCTGCCTGCTTTACCAGTCAGCTCTGATATGCTCTCCAGGGTGCTTTCCACCTTATCATCTTTGAATATGGCTTCAATGATATATCTCAGTGAAAAACAGAAAATTATAAAAACGAACGTAAGGATCGTCTGAACGATATTATTCTTTCTGAATCCGGAACTTATCTTCGCAATGATAAAACCTATAAAGGAAGCTATAAGCATCGGGATCAATGGTACAAAAAGAGAAAGAACGATCCATAGCGGATAAACGTAGATCGCCGGTCCGGCATAGATCCCATAACCGATGAGTGTGGCAATTGAAATGCTCAAATACCACGGAAGGCTCTTTACGTACATATAAAGGAATTTGCATGCAGCCACTGTCTTTGCCTCAAAGGGAAGGGACATCAGCATATCATATTCCTTAAAGTTAAAAAGATATCCGTTCGTCCTGAAAAACGTAAATACCAGTGCAAGCATGCTTATGATAAGCGAGCACAATCCGGGTATTGAATCGGTCAGTCCGTATTGACCGTAACCTGCACACATGGCAAGAGTATAACCTATTAACATAGCATAAAGAACAGTCAGACCGATCGTGGCAGCGACTATTCTTTTCTTTTTCTTACTCTCCCCGGTATGCTTATAGATATTTACTGAACTCGTTGATAAAAGAAGCGTCTTAAAGAGCACAAGGTTGTTATTTTTCATTGTCGGCCTCCAGGAATTTCTCCTCAAGAGAGTGGCCTTCCGTCAGTTCTTCCATTGTTCCGGAGGCAATGATCCTGCCCTGCTTAATTATCGCAACCTTATTGCAGAGTTTCTCCGCCACATCAAGCACATGTGTTGAGAAAAAGATCGCAGTTCCTTCCCTGCACATCTCGTGCATTATCTCTTTAAGCGTAAATGTTGCCTTGGGATCGAGTCCCACAAAAGGCTCATCAAGCACCAGAAGTCTGGGCTTGTGAATGAGTGCTGAAATTATGGCAACCTTCTGCTTCATTCCGTGTGAATATGAACTGATAAGATCTCCCAATGCATCGGTTATCTCGAAAAGATCTGCATACTTTTTGATCCCTGCCTGGCGGTCTTCGGCACTTATATCAAATACATCCGCAATAAAGTTCAGGTACTGTATTCCGGTAAGGTTCTCATATAGATCCGGGTTGTCCGGAATGTACGCTGTGACCTGCTTACAGGGCAACGGCTCCTCCTTGACCGAATGACCGTCTATATATATCTCACCTTCGGTAAAATCAAGCACGCCTACCACGGCACGTATCGTTGTCGATTTACCCGCCCCGTTATGTCCGATGAATCCGTAGATATCACCGCTGCAGACATCCAGCGAAACGTTGTCGGCCGCTTTCTTTCCCTCACTGTATGATTTCGAATAGTTTTTGATCGACAGCATGACATTATCACTCATTTGATCGACCCTCCTTATTTTCTATTAATGTACGTTCAACCTTCTTGTCAGGAAGGTACTTCATGAGGAGTTTTTCAAGTGCAAAACAGTCAACGGGCTTTGTCATGTAATCGGTAAAGCCCTCAGCCAGATATCTTTCTTTTGCTCCAATGACCGCATCGGCGGTAAGACAGATCACCGGACTTTCCGAGCTTGCTCCCCCTTCGGTCTCACGTATTCGATGGAAAGCCTCCGTTCCATCCATCTCCGGCATGCGCTGATCCATAAGGATAATGTCATAAGTCGTTCCGGCCGCCATTTCCACTGCCTGCGCTCCGCTCATTGCCGTATCTATTTTTATCTTAGTATTTCGAAGAAGATTCACAACTACCGTCAGATTGATCCTGGTATCATCGACGAGAAGTATCCTTGCATCCGGTGCACGGAATGATTCCCTGTAAGATCCTGCCTTCTTAAGATTTTCTTCGAAATGCAGCTGATAATCTCCTATCGGAGCTTCATTAACGATCTTCTGAGGGAAAGTTACGGTAAATACAGAACCTTCGCCATACTCACTCTCCACACTTATCGTTCCGTTCATCGCCTCAAGGAGCTTCTGGGTTATCACAAGCCCCAGACCTGTCCCCTCCACGGTACTGTTTCGCTCCATCTCAAGACGCTGGAACCTTGTAAACAGTTTATCGCGGTCTTCGGCTTTGATACCTATTCCCGTGTCTTTGACTGATGCGGAAACGATCAGTGTATCCTCATCCTTCTTTTCTCCGCGGACTGTCAGCGTGACATACCCTTTCTCTGTATACTTGACGGCATTATTCAGGATATTCGTTAGTATCTGTCTGACCCTGACCTCGTCACCTGAAAGCTCATCCGGCAGTGACCGGTCCACATCTATCGAAAAGTCAAGCTTTCTGTCCTGAGCTTTGAAAAATATCATGTTATTAATATCATTAAGGACAGAACTAAGCTGGTAGGGTGCTTCCGTTATATCCATCCTGCCCGCTTCGATCTTTGAGAAATCAAGGATGTCATTTACTATTGCAAGCAGATTATGGCCTGCGCTCTTAACTTCTCCCGCGTAAAGGTCTATGTTCTCAATACTTTCCTTAACCCCTTTGACATCAGAGTCCTTAAGTTCCCTGGCATGATGGCCCTCCCTTAATATCATCTCATTCATTCCAAGCACCGCATTTATGGGTGTCCTTATCTCATGAGACATGTTTGCAAGGAATTCGCTCTTTGCATGGTTCGCACTTTCCGCACGTACCTTTTCCTCAAACAGTTCTCCCTGCATCTTTACAAAAGGTCTGACAGTAAGCATTGAAAGCAAAGCTGCTACAAAAAGTGAGATGATCAGAATGATCACATAACCTGCAATGGTGGAACGAGTCTGTGCCGAGAGCTGATCTTCAAACCACTTTTCGGCAAAATCAACGGCAACTATTCCTGCCACTTTTCCGGTCGAATCAAAAACCGGACTGTAAGCGCTGTAGAAATCTCCCCACTGGTCAGTATACGGTGTCTCGTCAACCGCAGCGATCCCACGCCCGGCGCTTTGAAGCGCCCTGGTAAATTCCACCAGATCCCCGTAATGAGCTGGTGTTAACTTGTCGGTGTCCATTATGAAAATAAACCTTTCGGGGCTTTCTTCCTTTATGCAGTATACGTACTCCAGTTCAACATTATCCCTGAATATGGCAAGCGTATCATATACACCGTTATATTCGGCACTTCCCACGGTATCCTCATCAAGGGTCGCAAGAATGTCCCCGTTGACTGAACCCGAAGCGCAGTTGGCGATATCCAGCATTCTCTGCTGAATGGCCTTTCTGATACCGACTCGCGATCTGTAGATAGAAACCGAGCAGAACAGGATACTGGATATCAGCAGTATCACTTCAACCATGATTATTATCTTTGTTGAAAGGTTTGATTTAAATGCCACGCGGCAATCTCCTTATAAATAGGTATACTATTTGCATTTTACCACAAAAGCACGATAAAAATCCCAAAAAAGGGATCAGGAACCGCATGGCAGGATACGGTCCCTGATCAGAAGGCATGTTATGTGGGTTTCTTTATTTATCAGTCTAATATTTCTGCCGCTTCTTTCATAAGTTCAATGATCGGAAGGTGCTGAGGACATACTCTTTCGCACTGGCCGCACCCGACACAGTCTGAGGCTTTTCCGCTCCTTTGAGTGAGTCCTGCATAGAAATTCTTCGATCTCCAGTCATCGGGATATCGCCTCAGGGTATTTATCGTCCTAAACACATCGGGGATACTTATCTTCATAGGGCATCCGTCACAGCAGTACTTACATGCAGTACATCCTATCTGAGGCACACTGAGAATAGCATCTGTCACTTCATCAACGAGCTTAAACTCATCTTCGGCCATCGGTTCAAATGACGAGAACGTTCCGATATTGTCATCCATCTGTTCTTCGTTAGACATTCCCGAAAGTATGGTCATGATTCCCGGAAGTGATCCTATAAACCTGAGTGCCCATGAAGCGATCGACTTTTCGGGCTGACGTGCCTTAAACTTTGCTTCCAGCTCGGGTGCCATGCCCGCAAGCATTCCACCTCTTACAGGTTCCATTATAATGATAGGGATATTCCGGTCACGAAGTATCTCGTAAAGTTTCTGTGATCTGACAACAGGGTTGCTCCTGTCTATGTAGTTATACTGTATCTGAACGAATTCGACCTCGGGATGGGCATCAAGAACCGTTTCAAGAAGCTCCGGGCTTCCGTGGAACGAAAAACCAAAATGTTTTATCTTCCCTTCGGCCTTGCGTTTCATGCACCAGTCAAAACAGTCATACTTGACATAAGTGTCATAATTAGATCCATCCTCGATCGAATGAAGGAGATAAAAATCAAAATAATCGACTCCTGCACGTTCAAGCTGTTCGTTAAAAACCCTCTCAACATCTTCAGGCTTTTTGATTTCCCATGCAGGGAGCTTGGTTGCAAGCATGAAACTGTCTCTGGGGTATCTTTTAACCAGCGCTTCACGGGCTTCCACTTCGGATTTTCCGCCGTGATACACATAGGCTGTATCGAAATAGTTCATACCGGCTTTCATATATTTATCAACCATGTTGCAGACCTGCTCGTGATCGATCACACCTTCCTTTTCGGGAAGACGCATAAGACCGAATCCGAGTTTTGGCATAGCAGAAAGATCAATTCCCATATTACCCTCCTATTTTCATAAGTACTGTTCAATAATAAGTTTCTTCAAGCATTAAACGCTGGCTCTGTAGATAGCAAGCATTGCTTCTTCGTCAAGGAGCTTTGCAGAACCCATCTGACCACCGACACCTATTGCGCACTTTTTAGCCATAAGTGCAAGTTCCTCATCGGTAGGCTCCACACCCAGTTCCTTAAGATTGGTAGGCATGTTGATGCTCCTGTAGAAGTCCTCCATTGCTTCGATACCGCTTAATGCGATCTCTTCATCGGTCCCGTAATCTTCAACTTCCATTACATTAAGAGCAAATTTCTTAAAGCGGGGAAGACAGTCCTTATAAACGTATCTGGCCCAGCTTCCCCAGATGGCTGCAAGTCCGGCACCGTGTGCTACATCATAAAGTCCTCCGAGTTCATGCTCCAGCTTATGAGTCATCCAGTCACCGCCGTCATTTCCGCATCCGGTAAGCCCGTTATGCGCAAGGCTTCCTGCCCACATCACTTCTGCACGCGCATCATAGTCATTGGGGTTTTCACAGAGGATAAGAGCGTTTTTCTTAACCGTTCTTAAAAGCCCTTCCGCAAGTGCGTCCGTTATCTCCATGTTGCCGCCATTGGTAAAATATCTCTCCATCGTATGCATCATGATATCAGTACATCCGCATGCTGTCTGATAATCAGGCAGAGTCATCGTAAGCTCCGGATTCATGATCGCAAATTTGGGACGACAGAAATCACTGCTGTATCCACGCTTAACAAGTCCCTCTTCCTTTGTGATAACGGATGAGTCACTCATCTCGCTTCCCGTTGCTGCGATAGTCAGGATAACACCAAGGGGAAGGCATCCTTCTGCCTGTCTCTTGTAATCATAAAAATCCCAGACATCGCCGTCATTAACAACACCGTATCCAATTGCCTTTGCTGAATCTATTGCGCTTCCTCCGCCTACTGCAAGAAGGAAATCAACCTTCTCCTTTTTGCAGAGTTCTATACCTTCATAAACAAGACCAAGATGAGGATTCGGCACAGCGCCACCCAGTGTTACATAACCGATGCCAGCTGCATCAAGCGTGTCGGTAACTTTTTTAAGGAGGCCTGAGCGTACTACACTTCCTCCGCCGTAATGAATAAGTATCCTGGTCCCGCCAAATTCTTTTATAAGGTCAGCGACACGACTTTCTGTATTCTTTCCGAAAACAACTTTGGTAGGGGTAAAATAGTTAAAATCAAACATGAGCCTGTGCTCCTTTCTTAGTAGAATCCGATCCTGTCGAGGATCATGTCCAGAAGTTTCGCGTTCTTTATTGAAAATTCGGGTGTGACGTGAGGCGTCTCACCGTTTTCTATGCAACGCCCCAGCTGTTCGCATTCGAGCGTATAATTCTGCTTTGCGTTTACTGTCCTTACTGTCTTTTGTCCGTCAACAGTGATCGTGTAGCAAAGTTCCCCGGCCTGGTTGTATTCAACATCCGACTTTATGCATCCCTTTGTTCCGTGAACATAAAGTCTGTCATGTCTGCCATAGGATCCGGGCGGGAATATCATTCCCACATTGAAAGCTGCTCTTACTCCGTTTTTGAATTTTATAAACGCAGAAGTATAAATATCTACTCCGTTCGAATTGAATTCCGCATCAGCAAGTACTGTCTCAGGTTCCGAATCCGTGATGGAAAGGATCATTGTCGTGCAGTAACATCCAAGATCATAGACTGCTCCGCCTCCCATCTCCTTATGAAGTCTGAAATCATCAAGGAGCTCCTGTCCTACAAATGCCGTTTCGATGTAATCCACATCGCCGATGATACCGCTTTGGATATCTTCCTTTAAAGACGCAACATAGGGACTGTGCTGATAAGCATATGCCTCCATGAGGACCACATTGTTTTCCTTTGCAACTTCAAACATTTCCCTTGCTTCATCTGCATTGATCGCAAGCGGTTTTTCACAAAGGACATTCTTGCCTGCCTTAAGTGACTTTATCACCCATTCTTTATGAAGATCGTTTGTAAGAGGGATATAAACAGCCTGAACTTCGGGATCCGCAACTAGATTCTCATATCCCACATAGGCCTTTTTAAATCCGAACTCTTCCTTAAATCTGTTTACCTTGTCTTCTTTTCTTCCTGCCACTGCATAAAGTTCACAGTTTTCTGCCATCTTCATACCCGGGATCGTACATCCCCAGGCTATATTGGCAGTTCCCAAAACACCCCATTTAACCGCCATAAATACCTCCTTCGTTATATACAAAAAATATAATCCGACTAAATGATTATAATATGTGATACCCTTTGAGACTTATTAAAATCTGTCATTTTATGGCTTACTTTTTGACAAAAAAACAATATTTTCCTTTTGCAAAAAATGATATCTGAAATCTCAAAAAACAAGAAGTTTCTTTCCTGAAACAGAGATAAACTTCAGCACGTAATCAAACAAAACCATTGCAGTAACAAAAGGAGGAATAAATTATGAAATTGTTTACAAAAAAGGAAAAGATAGTTTTAAGATCTGAGCAGCAAAAGGATGTACTTATCGAAAAGCTTGAGAACGCTCATATCGAATATGATATCCGCGAAGATAAGGAAAGCGTTTTTGATAATCACACAACTTACATCATCCGCATTCCCGCTGCTGATTACAAGAAAGTCTGCTGATAAAATCAGCAGACTATTTATCGTTTTTAACAAACAGTGATCTGTATTCTCCCGGTGCCATGCCCTTTTCTTCACGAAATACTCTGTTAAAGCTGGGTATGCTCTGGAAACCTGACATCATCGCTATCTCCGTAAGCGTTCGTCCCTCTTCGGCAAGAAGTTCAGAGGCTTTTTCAAGACGGATCATATTGAGCCATTTGCTGTAGTTCATGCCTGTCACGTTCTTGAATATCCTTGAAAAATAATCTCTGCTGATCCCGGCCATTTCGGCCATCGCTCCCTGTGACAGATCGTCCGCAGTAAGATTATTCTTAATATAATCGGTTACCGAGATCATACGCTTCATGACATCGTCGGTATAGCCGTACTGATCATCCTCGCTTAATTCCGGTGCGAGCTCCTTTCTGTATTCAAGGAGCTTCAACATGAATTCCATAAGGAGCATACAGCATCTTATCTCTTTATCCTGCCTGTCGGTAAAGAATATCTCCTTCATCTTAAGAGTGATCTCCTTAAGCTCCTTTGCAAGCTGCGGATGGGCATTGATACAGATCACGTGAAGGTTGCGGAACATATGCATGATCCTGCGAAGGTCAAAAAGGGAATTGATGAACGCATTTGAAAACTGGATGACAAGTGACTCTTCCCTGTCCGCATCCACAATAGCATGCATCTCCATTGGCCATACTATAAGAAGATCGTCCGGCACAAGCTCGTAGGTGTTTTTCCCCACACTGTAGATATTTGTATCACCGGGACCGATAAGAAGTATCTCACCGTATGAATGCCAGTGATCCTTATAGCTTCTCTCCTTATATCCGGTCGACATATTAAATGCACTCACATGGTCAAATTCATAAATCTCATACGTACTGTAATCCATAATTTCGCCTTCCCTTTTACAGCAAACAACGCGTACTTGCCTCTTCTTTTCTATTAAGAGTACCATAAATACGTTATATTGTGTACATGTTCGACTGACAAAAAATGATATATACCGGACAGAATATAATAAGAGGGCATACGCTTTATCATGCTAATATTTTTATATGAAAAAGTGACAGAGGAGGAGCGTTTTCGTATGAGGCTTGGTACATCATCACCGCTTAAACATGATTCACCTGAAGAATGGGCATCAAACCAGGTAAAGCTCGGCTGCTCGGCTGTAGTTTTTCCTGTTTCAAGCAGCGAACCTGAAGACAGGATAGTCGCTTATAAGGAAGCTGCTGATAAGGCCGGACTGATGATCGCCGAGGTGGGAATCTGGAGAAACGCTCTGTGCGCCGATTCCGATGAACGCAGAGCCAATATGGACTACTGCGTGGAACAGCTTCGTATGGCGGATTTCCTTAATGCCCGGTGTGCGGTAAATGTGGCCGGTTCTTTTGGGCCGGTATGGGACGGAGGATACAGAGAAAACTTTACCGATGATGCGTGGAAAAAAACCGTATCAATGGTACAGGAGATAATCGACAGGGCAGATGTAAAAAACACGTTCTTTACTCTTGAGCCTATGCCATGGATGATCCCCACTTCTCCCAGGGAATACGTTAAACTCCTTGAAGCGGTCGACCGTGACAGGTTTGCCGTTCACATGGATATCATCAATATGATAAATTCCGCTGACAGGTATTTTCATGCGGAGGAATTCTTAGATGAATGTACGGATCTTATCGGAGACAGGATAAGAAGCTGTCATATAAAGGATGTGCATTTAAGTGAGCGTTATACGATCCGGCTTGAAGAATGCGGTCCCGGAGACGGCGAATTTCCTCTTCGTTACTATGTTTCAAAGATGAACGAACTGGATCATGAAATGCCGGTCATACTCGAGCATCTTAATACTGACGATGAATATATTAAATATTTCGGATATCTTAAGGAGGAATTAAATGGCTTATACAAGACTCTCTGATGCAAATGAGATCACAGAAAGATTCATGGATTCGATACTTATAGGAGAAAAGCTTATCGATTCAACGGTCGCTGACCTTAAGATCGATTTTCTCGGAGAAACTTTTGATATGCCGGTCATGACTCCGGCTTTTTCGCATCTTGGAAACTATAACGGACGTGAAAAGAACGGTCTTGAAGAGTATTCTCTCGCAGCAAAGGAATGCAACCTCCTTAACTTCTGCGGAATGATGGAAAACGACATGTTTAAAAGGATCGCGGATACCGGGGCCAAAACGGTAAGGATAGTTAAGCCCTATGCTGACAACGGCAAGGTGCGTGACCAGCTCGCTTTTGCAGAAGAAGCCGGTGCCTTCGGTGTCGGAATGGATATTGATCATATTTTCGGAGAAAACGGATATGATGTCGTAGTCGGCGAGGAAATGACATGTCAGACGAC
>JAEEGL011309182.1_pt1 | contig 17560 bp, 5 predicted proteins | sample 9134231 | NCBI WGS metagenome assembly JAEEGL01 (sample SAMN16246548, study PRJNA631951) | gut metagenome | biome: gut microbiome; feature: rumen; material: fiber-attached | host: Bos | place: Iran: Karaj | collected 2018-10 | reverse complement strand
TTGAGCCTGACCTTTTTCTTGTCGATGACCAGCATGGTGACATTCTGCCGGTACTGGTCTATCTGCGCCTGCTGTTCCTCCTGCTTCTTCTGGGCTCTCTTACCCAGGAAGTAAAGGACGACCAGAATAGCCACCATTACAACCAGCACTATTATGAGCCAAATGGGAATGTGCATTTATCTTCCTCCTGTCAGAACCACATTACAAATCCTGCCGGGCCCCTCAGAGCCCGCGCCTTAAGATCCTCTCTCCGGGCAGTCTCACCTCTGCACTCTGCCCGAAGCGTCTCCTCCCGCAAGTTTTTTTACTTCCGCCACGGTCATGCGGTTAAAGTCTCCCTCCACGGAATGCTTGAGGGCGGAAGCCGCAACGGCGAAATCAATGGCATCCTGAGTCGGATAATCATTTGTCAGGGCGTATATCAGGCCGCCTCCGAAGGAATCTCCGCCTCCGACCCTGTCCACTATCCGCAGATGATACTCCCTCGAGAAGCAATACTCCTTGCCGTCGTAGAGCATGCCGGCCCAGTCGTTATCGGAAGCTGATATGGAGGTGCGGAGGGTGATGGCCACCTTTTTGAACCCGAACTTCTCCATAAGCTGGCGGGCCACCGACTTGTAGCCGTCCTTATTGAGCTTTCCGCCGTAAATGTCCGTGTCCTCGGCTTCGATGCCGAACACGTCCTTGGCATCCTCTTCATTTGAGATGCATACGTCCACGTATTTGCAAAGCTCGGTCATGACCTTTCGCGCTTCCTCACGGGTCCAGAGCTTTCCCCTGTAGTTCAGATCGCAGGATACGGTCACGCCCTTCTTGTGCGCCGCCTCGCAGGCCGCCTTGCATATTTCCGGCAGGTTTCCGCCGAGAGCGGGAGTAATGCCGGTAAAATGGAACCATTCCGCGCCGTCAAAGATCTTATCCCAGTCAAAGTCGTCCTTCGCCGCTTCCGCGATGGCGGAATGGGCTCTGTCGTAGATGCAGACGCTTCCTCTCTGGGACGCTCCCTTTTCAAGGAAATAAATACCTACCCTGTCTCCGCCCCTGACTATCTCCGAGGTGTCCACGCCGAAGTACCTGAGTGCGTTCACCGCCGCCTGGCCGATGGCGTGCCCGGGGAGCTTGGTCACATACACCGAATCCAACCCGTAATTTGCAAGGGATACCGCCACATTAGCCTCGCCTCCGCCAAAGGTGGCCTGCAGCTGGTCGTCCTGAAAGAACCTGTAGTACCCGTTCGGCGCAAGTCTCAGCATGATCTCCCCAAATGTAACTACCTTACCCATTTTTCATACCCTCCTGATTTTCATGATTATTATTGTTTTTATTATCGCGTTCCGTTTCCCGGCCGTTATTCACTTTGCGGCTGCGGGATTCTCGACCTCCACCAGCTCGGTCCAGTAATGGTTCCCGTACAGATCCGTCAGCCTGTAACCGAATTTGTATTTCGGATTTTCGATGTTCATCTTGGACACAGTCAGCTTCTCGCTGGCCTCGAAAGGTTCTCCGAGATAATAACTGTCGTCAAACTTTCCGCTCCTGTCGTAATAATCGCAGATCAGCTCTATCTCCGAGCCCTGGACTATTTCCGTAAGTCCCTTGTCCTGGAGTCCGTTTTCATTTACATGCTTATAGCCCAGCACGACTCCCCCAGGCTCCTTGTCGGTGAACCTGAGGATGATGTCTGCGCGCACCCCGTCGATAAATGCGGGGACATAGCCCTCCGTCACGTAAGACCCGTCCTCTTCGTACTGATCCGAAGTCATGTAATAGCAGCAGATGTGTGAATCCAGGGCAAGCCAGGCGCCGTCGAAGGCCACTATGAGATCCCCATCGTCATCAAACTCAAAGAGATTGTCAAGACCCAGGTCCACATATCCGGCTCCGTCCTCGCAGAACACGCTGAGTTCCATGGTCTCCACGTTCTTCCATACATCCTCCGGCAGGCTGAGAGCCCTCTCTCCGTGTTTATCGATAAATGAGAGATCGACCCCGTTCAGGCTGTGCTTTTCCACATAAGAGGACGCCATCTGAACATCCGACTCGCTGACCCAGCTGTCGTCCCCCAGGATGGAGGCATAGTCCCTGCCGCCTCCGGGATAACCGGGCTCATATGATACATCCACGGCGTCCGACGGAATACTCCTGGCACCGGCGCCCGAAGCAAGCGCCTGCATGAGCAGGGATCCGTAATCGATACCGGAAGATCCCATGGCTGAAGACAGCCCGCCCATCATGAGCGATCCCATAAGGCTTCCCTGACCGCCCTGGGTGGAGGTGGATGCGATCTGTCCCGAAGCCTCCAGAGTGGCGAAGGACTTCACGGATGAGGTAAAGGCTTCATCCATATCGATATTTTCGTAGATCTCATTCATATCCTTCATAGAGCCGGTGGCCCTGAAGGGGAAATAAAAACTCATGCCGTAGGCTCTCGGAACGTTTGCGGTCCGGTTGTATTTTACGGACTTCTTCACCGCTTCGGACAGTTCCTTCGCTTCTCCGCTCCCGAGCCTGTTGCAGAAATCCACCAGATCCACCTGATCTATCTTCTTGTGAAATTCCTTTGACCCTGCGCGGGCGTCGGCCACGGACTGATAATTGTCCTCCTTGATATCGGAACTGATCTCGTTTCCGAAGGCCGTCAGTTTTTCGGGAACAAGCCCGGAAAACTCCGCAAGATCCGTAAGGGACAGGGTGATCTTGTTCCTGTCGGGAGAGGACCTTTCGACAAAATCGTCTATTATATGTTTCCCGATATCCGTTGTGGGAGTGGAGGGGTCCACGGAAAGAGCGCTGAGCCAGTTGGTATAATACCAGCCCGTCCCGGGTTCGGTCTCCTCAGACGCCACCAGATAATCAGCATAGGGCTCCAGCGCAAAGGCGGTCTCCATTCCCGCCATAAGGCAGGCGTCGAATCCGACAAAGTCAAATTTTATCCCCGAATCCTTCAAAGCCTTTGCAACGCCGTCCAGACGCATGGTACCGTTGGGGTAACGCTCGTCATAACCGAAGCCGGAGGCAGAGCCGCCGCCGTGGTCCCAGAGTACCAGCATATATCTGTTCGCGGGAAATCTTTCTGCGGAAAACTTTATGAAATCCGTCAGCACTCCCGGATCCGTCATGGCCGCGCTCCGGAGATTTTCAAGAGGCTTGATCCCTCCCTTCACCACCTCGTAGCGGCCCAGGGAATCGGATTTGACGACGGAATTGCGCCATTTTTTCGCTCCGCCGGTCTCCACCACCACATGGACCTTGTCGTTTTCAAGCGCGGCTGACGCCATCTCGTTCAGGTCCGAGGTCGCCATGCCGTTCTCGCTCTCCAGGTTGGAGCCGCAGATATAGACCATTAAGGTGACGGAATCCTCGCCGTTACCTTTGATCACCGTATATTTGTCGCGGGCCGCGGAGGACACGCTCCTGTCCACATCGGCCATATCCGTGGGCGAAGCGGGAACGCTCTGGTCAAAGAGCGATCCTGAGGACGGACTTCCCGATGAGCCTGTGCCAAACCCCGTTACGCCGTTCTGGTCGTAGCCCTGCTCCCCCGTCAGATCATTTGCGTCGTCGGAGTATGAGGAACCGCCGAAGCCACCCATGGACATCATGAATATCACGATGATGATCACGAGAATGAGGGTGCCTCCCCCTATGGAGCGTCCCCTTGTCACGCCTTTTTTGTGGGTGACGGGAGTTCCCCCGATGGGGATTCCGGATCCCGAGCTGCCGAAGCCGGAAGGCCCTTTTCCCACGGGCCCCGTTCCGAGCCCGCTTCCTCTCCTGTGTACGGATGCGGAACCTGTGGCTGCTGTGTTCAGTCTTGAATGCGGTCTGTTATCCATCTGTATCCTCTCTCCCTGAATCCTCTCTATGGTGCCGTCTTTTCACGCGTCCGTCAGACCACTCGCCTGATGGTGACGATGGGTCTGTACATCGCCGAACTGATCTTGATGCCTGTGGCGGGGGTGCTGGCGTGCACTATGGTCCCGTTGCCCAGATAAATCCCCACATGTCCTCCGTAGTAAATGATATCCCCGGCCTTTGCATCGCTGTAGGACACGGAGGTACCCACTCCCGACTGGGAATAGGAGGTTCTTGGCAGGTTTATACCGAAATGCTGGTACACTGCCTTCACAAAGCCCGAACAGTCTGCGCCGCCGGTGAGGCTCGTACCGCCGGAAACGTAGGGGTTTCCTATGAACTGTGTGGCGTAAGAAGCTATCTCTGCGCCTTTGCCGCTGCCGGACACCGCTGCGCCCGACGATTTTTTGCCGGAGCCGGAACTGCCTGACGATCCCGCAGCCGGCGTCTGACCGCCGCCTCCCGAAGACTGGGCGCCTCCCGCCTGTTTAGCCGCCTCGGCAGCCGCCAGCTGCTGCTCTTTTCTCAGGCTCTCAGCCTGTTCGGCAGCTTTCTTTGCCTTCTGCTTCTCGATCGCGCTTATCTGGTCAGTCTGTTTCTTTATCACTGCGGAATATGCGGAAGCCTGCTGCTTTGCCTTGGCCAGCATGGTCTCGTAATCCTCATATTCGCCCTTCTTTTCCTCAAGGAGCTCGGCCAGATAATTCTCTTCCTCCCTTAGTTCGTTCTGGGAGGTCTCCAATTCTGATTTATCCTCATCCAGAGCCGTCTTCAGATTTGCGATCTCATTTGCGGTCTCCTGGTATTCTTCCAGCTTCTTTCTGTCGTAATCGTACAGCCTGGATATGTAATCGGATTTGACCAGCGCGTCCGCCATGCTGGCGGAGTTCAGGAGCATCTGGATGTAGTTCATGTCCCCCGCCTCATACATGTAGCGGATCCGCACCTTCATGGCCTCATACTGGGCGTTATGCTCCTTTATGGTGTCATTATACTGAACCTCGGTGTCGGCTATCTGTCTCTCGATATTCTCTATCTGGCTTTCAATGAGGGAAATATCCGTGAGGATACCCACTATGCTGGCGTCTATCCCTTCGATCTCGGTCCTCAGGTCGTCCTGGGCTCCGGTGATGTTCGATATCTGCCCTTCCACCTTCGAGAGCTGGCCTTCAGCCTGCTTTTTTTGCGCCTCAGCCGCCTGCTTCTGGCTCTCCAAAAGCATCTGCTCCTGTTTCAGCTGCTCCTGCTTCTGTTTCAGGGCGTTGATCTCCGCAGTGGACTGGGTCTTTTGCTGGGTTGCGGCAGACGACTTTTCCGAAGATTTATCCCCGGCTGATGAGGCTTCCGACTGCTCTCCCTCCTGATCCCCGGATTCGGAAGAAGCTTCAGCCTCCTTATTTTCATTTCCTTCGGACTCGGTCGCCCCGGAATATGTAAATAAAGACGCGCAAAGACAGAGCTGCAGCAGGATCGCAAGCCCTGTCCTGATGATTCTTCTGTAGTTCCTTTTTCCTCTTAAACTCACTTTTATCTTATGTGTAAGGTCTCCTGCCTCTGACCCCTTCCTGACCTGCGCTCTCTTACAATCCGCAGTTCCCGGCCTTCACGGGGTCCTGCCATCATGCCCGCATTCTACGCCAGTTACGGCGCCATTCTCCTGCACCCGCGGTTTCAGGCCGTCCCGGCGCCCTGCTCTTACAGTTCGCAGCTTCCGACTGTTCTGGGGAAGGGCACCACGTCCCTGATATTTCCCATTCCGGTGAGGTACATCACACACCGCTCAAAGCCCAGGCCGAAGCCGGAATGGGTGACGGACCCGTATTTACGCAGATCCGTGTAATACTCATAGGTCTTCTCGTCCATGCCGCACTCCCTGATGCGCTTGAGGAGCAGGTCGAAATTATCCTCTCTCTGGGAGCCGCCGATGATCTCCCCGATTCCCGGCACGAGACAGTCCATGGCTGCCACGGTCTTCCCGTCCGGATTCTGCTTCATGTAGAAGGCCTTTATTTCCTTAGGATAATCCGTGATGAACACGGGGCGCTTGAATTCCTTTTCGGTCAGATATCTCTCGTGCTCGGTCTGAAGATCGCAGCCCCAGGATACCTTGTAATTGAACTTGTCGTTATGCTTCTCCAGAATCTTCACCGCATCCGTGTAGGATATCCTGCCGAACTCGGAGGTCATCACATGGTGAAGACGGCTCTTCAGCTCCTTGTCCACGAAAGTGTTCAGGAACTCCATCTCCTCGGGCGCGTTCTCAAGCACATAATTGATGATGTATTTGAGCATCGACTCGGCGCACTCCATGTCGTCGGAGAGATCCGCGAATGCAAGCTCCGGCTCGATCATCCAGAATTCAGCCGCATGGCGGGTGGTGTTCGAGTGTTCGGCCCTGAAGGTGGGTCCGAAGGTATAAACGTTGCGGAAAGCCATGCAGTAGGTCTCAACGTTCAGCTGTCCGGAGACCGTAAGGTTTACGGGCTTCCCGAAGAAGTCTTGGGAATAATCCGGAGCCCCTTCCGGCGTCATCGGTACCGCTGCGGGATCCAGAGTGGTGACCCTGAACATCTCGCCCGCGCCTTCAGCGTCGGAGGACGTGATTATGGGAGTATGCACGTAGACAAAATCCCTCTCCTGGAAGAATCTGTGTATGGCGTAAGCCAGTATGGATCTCACCCGGAACACGGCCTCAAAGGTATTGGTGCGGACCCTGAGATGGGGGATGGTGCGGAGATATTCGAAGGTGTGCCTCTTCTTCTGAAGGGGGTAGGCCGGATCGGACTCTCCCTCAACGGTTATCTCCTTCGCCTGCATCTCGAAGGGCTGCTTGGCCTCAGGCGTAAGGACTATGGTGCCTCTGGCAAGTATGCAGGACGAGATGCTGAGTTTAGCTATATCCGCAAAGCCCTTGAGCCTGTCCGAATATACCACCTGCAGATTCTCGAAAAAACTGCCGTCGTTCATCACTATGAACCCAAAGGTCTTGGAATCCCGGTTTGAACGGATCCATCCGCCCACCGTGATCTCCTTTCCGTCAAAGGACTTGGGGTCCTTATATATATCCCTTATCTGTGTAAGGTCCTGATTCATATCTGCCTCCTTCCGGGCTCAGGGGATCCGTCTGTTCCGCATTCCTCACACTGCGCAGATCCCCCTTCAGGTTAATAAAAACCGTTTTCAACGCATACAAAATCATGTTAACACATAATCATCAAAAAAACCAGCGTCGAATGCAGGAGGAGACCGCCGGACAAACGTAGCTGTTTCTTTACTTCTTCTTCACCTTCACCGTAACCGTCTTCGCCGCCCCTCCGGGGTAGGTGAGCTTCAGTTTGACCGATCCGCTGTTTTTAGTGACGTTCAGGATATCGATCTCGGTCTTATCGGTCTCATTGACCTTTGCTGTCACATTCTTCGGAGCTCCGACGATCTCCACCTTCTCCGGGGCGATGGTCTTAAACATACCGGAGTTCGCCTTATAACTGCTCACGATATTCGCCGTTCCGATGATCTTTCCTTCCGCTTCTTCAGTCCCGGCGGGGATGGTCACGGTCCCGGCCTTCACGGTCGGCGATGTCTTCTTTGCCTTCACTTTATTCAGCATGAGCTTTACCGGCTTCTCCAGGCCGCTGATCTTAAGCGAAAGCGACAGAGTCCCGATGTTCAGGTCATGGACGCTGTACTTATCTCCGGTATAGTCGATCTCGATGTTCCCGGCCTCGTTCAGCCTTGCGATAAAACCGTTCTCCGACACGGATACCGCCTCGATATGGCCGCTCATATCCTTAAAGACCGGCACGACCACCATGCACTGTTTCGTCACCACATCGTACTTCGTCTGCACCTTTGCGGTGACTGCCTCATCTACGGCCTTGTCGCTCACTTTGATCTTTACATTGGCCTTCGCCCCGCCGGCCTGCAGAGTGACGGTATAATTACCATTCTTTACGCCATCCCTGTACGCTATCACCAGTTTCCCGCCGCTTATGGCCGCCAGTCCCGTGTCCTTACTGTCAACAATGGTCACTGCGCCCTCCTCAGGCGAAACCCCGTTCAGCGTCACATCAAATGTGAACTCCTGTCCCTTCGCGTTACTGTTCACCACCACCGTCTTAAGCCCCTGAAGGTCTACGCTCAGCGCATCCCTGTCGGATCCCTTCACGGTGTAGGGCAGGCTCACCGGTTTTGCGCCGTCCCAGCCATCCTTACTGATACTGATCTTCCCCTTGCCGGCAGCGGAGGTTCTGATCCTGATCGATCCGTCATCATCCTTCGTCACGGTTCCGGTTCCGATCCCCGTTCCGGCCACCTTCACATCCGTCATATCGAAGGGCTCGTAGGTGCCGGATGCGTTCTTCACCAGAAGGATCGTCTTAAGCACCGTCTCCGTGCCGTTTTTGATCACAAAATGAGCGGAACTCAATTTAAATGAAGGCTTCACATAGCTCACGGGCAGCGCATATTCCACTGCTCCTGCATTTCCGAGGTCAAATTCCAGGACAGCATTTGATGCCGCCTTCTTCCTGTCGCCGGTCACCTTCACGGTGATCACGGATCCCTTCAGCTTCGCGTCGTAATAAGCCTTTGACTTCGCGTTGCTGTTCGGAACAATACCGTTCACGCTGACCCCAAAGACCCTGTATTCATGCTCTGACGGATCCTCATACAGATTCCAGACATCATCCCCGACCGGGACCACTACGGTTGCCGCCTTCCCCGCATAATGTGTCGCCGTCTCCTTTACACGCACATAATATGTACCGGCGGTCAGCCCGGTTATCGTTTCGCCGGTGCATGGAGTCACGGTGCTGAATGAGGGATCGTCGGAATACTCCATCTTTTCCGTAACACCGGAGATCTTCCCATCGCTTCCATCCGGCGTGGTAGGAGATTCCCCCGAGAGCCCGGTGGGGGCATCGGGGCCGTCCCCCTTGTCAATGCTCCACAGGACAGACTTGGGCTCCGTTGTGCCGTCACTCCACCTGTAATCCGTGGTGCGGGTCAGCGTCGCCGTGGCGGTGTAACTGCCGACTTCGGTGGCCGCGCCGTTAGTCACGGTGTAGCCCTCGCCGGAAGCGACGCCCGTTTGCTCGCTTCCCGTCCATTTAAGGCCGGTGGCAGCTTTGGGGATCTCAACGGTCCTGGGGTTTACGGTCAGAGTCAGGGTCGCGCTGCCGATGGATGTATCGGATTCGTAGCTTGCGGTGATAACAGCGGTTCCGCCGCCCACGATGGTCACAACGCCCGCATCGTTCACGGTGGCGACGGCTTCATTGCTGCTCTCCCACGTCCACGCGCCGTTGGCGCCCTCATCCGTAACCGAGCCTGCCAGGGTGAACTCCTCATCCCCGTAGGTCCTGACGCTTTCCCCGCTGATCTTAACGCCCGCGTCGGACTTCCGGATCAGTGTTATGACCACGTTGACTGCAGAATCGGCGTAGTTCGTGGAGCTGATGGTCACAGGCAGTGTGATGGTATCGTTCTCCATGCCGCCGGAGACAGCTGCGCTCACGTTTCCGCCTGCATCCACGGTATAACCGGAAATGGTCGCGCTGCCGGTTGTCGTTGCGCTCCCCGCCGTATAGGTCACCGTTCCCGCGTTCCCCGGCATAAGACCTGCAACGGAGGCCTTTATTTCCCTCTTGCCCAGGGCCTGCCCCACAGAGATGTCGGCAAGGGTGCGGGCGGCCGCCTTACCGATCGCAAATTCCTCATTAACGGTGCTGAAGCTGTAATTGCCTGTGGCAGATTCCGTAACTGTGACCCTGCCCGTTCCCGCGTTTACATTATCCGAAAACGATACCGAATAATCTGTCGGTGAAAGCTCATTGATCCCGTCCGTGACGGAACATACGGGTGTCACGGCGCTTCCCGTAAAGCTGTACGTTCCGGTAACGGCAACTGCCGCGACTATATCCTTCTTTGATACCACGAATTCCTTCTGAACGCTTCCCGTGCAGTTCCCGCCGCTTACGGCAGTGACTGTAAGCTTATAACTGCCCGCATTTAATGCAGTGTTTCCGGTCACCGAATATTCATCGGAAGGGATCGTCTCACCGCCTGATGTCAGTTTGGTTACGGTCTGGGTCTGGACCGCTCCCGAATAAGTGAGCGAAGGCCCAAGGATGACCGCTGCATCCGACAGATCCGCCTTCTTTATCTTCACATCAATGCTCCGGGGAGGAATATCCTCATAATTGCTGCCGCCTTCAACCATGTACCAGACAGTGTGATCACCGGCGTTTATCTCCTCAGGAACATTTTCACTGTATTCCCCGTCCTTATTCAGACTGTACTTCATTATTGTTCCGTCCGGACCGCTGCCTTCGGTCAGGAGCTTCTGTTTCTGACCGTTGTACGTAAGATCATTCGCCCGGGGAGCGGTTATCAAAGGGACTCCTTTGGTGACCGTCAATACCCCCGGCACACAACTGATGTCGTAATTCCCCGTCACGTTCGTACTGCCGTTATTGATAACAGGTGTAGAGGGAGTGATCGTTCCGGAATCGGTCACATTGTCTGTCGGGCTTGAGGTAAGCACGACTGATGAAAGATAATGTCCCGACAGCGCTCCGTCAAGTTCGGCGTAAGAGACACCGTTTGCGATCAAACCGTTAAGGGACACTGTCTGATCCTTGGCTTTCACAGTCGCGGGCTTTTTCGAGATATCAGCTGATGTCTGCTTCTGCTGATCGGTGGATGCAAGCTCATAATTTGCAGCGGATGCTCCGCCAAGCAACATATCCGAGATCCCGACTGTTTTGCCGGTTCCGGCATTGGCATCGGCAAACGCCCCTTTAGCCGTAACAGAAAGAGTGTCCCCATCCTTCTTTCCGGTAAAGCTTACTTTTTCGAAGCCGAGTACCGCATCGGTCTTTCCGTCATACTCCTTGTTTCCGGCAGTGATCCCCGCCACTGTAACTGTAGCTTTATTGATCTTATAGCTTTGTGTGACAACTGCGGGAAGCTTGTAATCATCATTGTCAAGCGCCGTTACTGAAGCTGTATGATCGCCGGCATTTACCTGCCCTCCGGTAACCGTGAGCAGACATGTGTCCGGAGCGATAAGCCCGGTTGCTTCCGCAGTGGGCGTATGCATCGATCTGTCATAGGTGAATACCGTACCGGTCCATTTGATCCCGATCTCCTTTTTGCCAACAGTGAGCGCATAAGAAGCCGAGCCTTCTTCATGAGTGTTCGTGGGCGCCGCTCTTGCGGTTATGGTCGTCTCTCCGGTCTTCAGTATGTGTATCTTCCCGTCGGATGCTCCGACGGTCGCAACCGACGTATCGCTGCTTTCGTAGGTTATCGCTCCTGAGGCATCGGAAGCTGCTGTGTATGTGAAATCCTCATCTCCGTAAGTCTTTGATACCTTCCCACCCGTGATCCCTTGGAAAGTCACGGTCTGCGGGGCTTTGTCGAGAACTGTCAGGGTCACGTCTATGGTGTGGTCATTATAATTTTTCCCGCCATTTACCGGGACCGTAACGACGGCTGTTTTATCCTTCTTGCTCTGATCGTTATCGATCGCGAAGCAGAGCTTATTTCCCGTAACGTAGGGAGAGCCATCCAGGATCTGATCCGGATCACTGCAGCTTATGCCTGTGGTTTTAAGGCTTCCGCCGGCAGGTAAATAAGGGCTCAGGTCAACCTCCCCGGTGTTGCCGTACCTTGCCGACCCCGATGCGGATCTGTTGCCGCAGTCCGCCTTACCGATGGTAAATGCGGTGGTTTTCACTGCCGGCAATCTGTAATTCGGATTTGAAAGGGAGTCGGCTGTGGCAGTATAGGAACCGGCGTCGATCGACGGAGAAGCGGTAGAAACCGTGACCGTGCAGCTGTCGTTATTCAGAAGGCCGGTGGCCGTTGCGAAAGGCTTCTGCTGCTCTCCTTTGTAGGTTAATTCCGTGCCGGTCCAGCTGATGCCCGCTTCCTTTGGCTGCACGGTGAGAGTCCCCGGGGCATAGGTTATATCATAATTTGCCGCGCTGAGTCCGGAGGGCGTGATCACATAAGAGCTTCCGGCGTCGTCATATTTTTTGTAATCGTAGCTGTAGGTAATACTGCCCGTTACGGCACCCGATGTATCGCCGTTTACAAACCCGCTGTATTTCACTCCGTTCCCGGCAGGTTCGTCACCGTAGGTGATGACATTATCATTGGCAGTTACGGTAAGAGCGGCCTTATTGACGGTAAGGGTCATACTGCCCGAGCCCTCTGTGTCATTCGAGGAGTATCCGGCGCTGATCACGGCCGTGCCCTGCCCCGTTACCGTTACAGCCCCCGTCGAAGGATCTATCTCGGCAACACCCGGCGAATCGGAGGACCAGCTCCACTCTTTGACCCCGCTCCCGGGTATTGACGCCAGCGCGCTGAGGGTAAAACTGTCCGCCCCGTATGTCACGGTTTTATTTCCGCCTTCGATCGTCACATTTGTGGTCGCTTTCCCTATGGTGAAGTATTTTTTTGTTTCATCAAAGGAATAAGAGCCCCCGTCACAGGGCGTGACCGTGACAACGGCGGAATTGCTGCCTGCGTGGATATTGTCACTGTAGGATACCGAATAATCAGTGCCTGCCCGAAGTACCGTATTGTCATCCTTTACAGTCACCTCCGGTCTGCATTCGTTTCCCGTATAAGTGTAGTTTTCCTTTGACAGCGTTACAGACGGCACAATGGGCTTTGGGGAAATGCTAAATATCCAGTTCTCGTCCGTGAGCTCGGTAGCAGTATAATAAGTCGAGGCTTTTGTCCTGATCATGATCCCGTACGTTCCCGCCTCACTCGGTTTGTCCGTACTGTAGGAGGAAACTGCTCCGTTTACCTTTCTGCCGTAAAGCACGCTGTAGCCCGCCCCACTGACCTCATCGTTGGAACAGGCGACCGTCGCCCCCTGAGGCGAACCGTTATAAACGGTTTCAGTATCCGATATTGTGAAGAAGGATTTTTCAGCCGGGCTGCCTTCAAGGGTTGTAAAGGCTATGCCTGTTCCTCCCCCGTTACTGTCATCCGTAAAAGCCTGTACGGCCATCCGATAGATTGTATCGGGAAGCAGGTTTTTCAATGTATAACTCGTATACCCGGCGCCGACCCTTTCCACTTCAACCCAGTTCGTTTCATATCTGCTGATCACATAACCCTGGGCTCCCGGTATGGCGCTCCAGGAAAGAACGGCGGATGATGCCGTTATATCGCTTACGGTCAGATCATTCACTTCCCCGAGGGGAATAAGCGCCCCGCACGTGATGTTGCACTCTCCCTGCGCATCCGTAAGCACATTCGTTCTGCAGCCGTAAACACGGTAATAATAATATCTTCCGTGGATCGCTGATGTATCCGTATAAGCGTTTACTCCCTGAGAGGCGGGAACGACCGCCAAAGGAACGTATTCGCCGGTGCTTTTTTGCTTCCTGTAAACGGAATAATAAGCGGCGCCTGTGATCCCGGACCATTGAAGCTTTATTGCCCCGTCCGAAACCGAAGCGTTCAGACCGGAGACCGGCTTCAGTTTAGGATAACAGCTTACCGATCCCGAGACATACTCAATGGGCGTACTGCCCCCGCTGAAACTGTAGACACCTGCTCTGATCCTGAAATAGTACTTTGTATTGGTGACAAGATCTTTGGCATACCTGACGGTTCTGGGTTCCTCGCTGCCGATATAATACATTTCGACCTGGCTGAAATTTACATTATCCGTACTTTGCTCCAAAGTATAATACCAGATGTCTTCCTGATCGTCCCAGGTCAGTTTTACCATGCTTGAATTATACGGCTCGGCTTTCAGGTTTGTGACGGCATGGCATTCGCCGCTCTGTGTGGTAAATTCAACATTACAGTAGTCACTGTAGGCCTTATCAGCCCCCTCGTTCTTAAAGGATCTGACCCTGAACCAGTGGGTGCTTCCGGGATCGAGCTGTCTGAGCGTCAGCACGTTATCTGTTGTTTCTTTCGGGGCAAAAGAGTAATAACCCTTTCCATAGCTGTACTCATACCCGTCGCAGTTATCCAGCGCATCCCATCTGACCACAGCCTGATACTTGCCTACGCTTACGATCTCAACGGCAGGGATCGCGGTTACGGTAGTCGCGGCCGCAACCGGTGATACGCCTGCTTCATATTTTAATCCGCCCTTCACCGGATAAACCTTATGATAATAGGTGGTACCGGCCGCAAGGCCCGTATGTCTGTAGCTCCTCTCATCGGCGGAAGTCTGTCCCGCTTTTACATATTCGCCGTTTTCAGAATCCGAATACCATATCTCATATCCCTCTGCATCCTTTGCGGCGGACCATGCAAGAGAGATGGCCTGATTAGTCCTGCCCCTGACCGTAAGGTTTAATATGCTGTCCGGCAGTGAAGACTCACCCTTCGTATCTGTAAGCGCTCTTATACACAGGTTCCCATATCTCCCGCTATTTGAACTTTTCGAGATATCCGTCCATGCGGATCCGGATCTGATAAAGCTCTCCCCTTCATTTATGGCAGTATCCATCACTACCTGTTCTTTCCAGGTGAGATCACTTTCCTGGTCTATTGCCCTCTGTGTGGTCACAACAACCGAAAAAGTCTGTCCCCGGGTCAGATCCACGGCTGAATTGAGCGGGATAGTGTATTTCCCCGCGAACGGAAGACTCCCGCTTACCTCCTCCGCCTTAGTACCGCTTTCAGGATTTGAAGCATCCGCCAGATTCGTATATATCTCAACAGTGTATGCTCCGGGTATATTCATCGTCGAATCGATCTGAACAGCCTTTAACGCTTCGGAATCCTTCATTGCGGTAAAGACATTGGCCGCCTTGACTGCATCAGCCGTCGTGGCATTATGGGTCTGAGAATCATAATTATAGTTGTTTTCGTAATACTCTCCGCTTTCCCTGTCTGCCATCTCAAATACATAGGCTGTATCTCTCAGGCTCCTGTCCTTGTATGAGAGCCAGAAATAAGAATAGAACGAATATCCGGTATTTTCGGTCCAACTGTTTCTCACAAGCCATGCTCCGTCCTCATGAGGATCGGTCTTGAAATTCCCCGCAGGATAAGAATCATCCCAGCCCACTATCGCAACGGCATGGTTGGAGGAATCATCCACATTGTTGTAATAGGCGTCAGTCTGAAAATTCATGTATTGTTCGTCGGCATATATGCTGACGCCCACGATGCCGTTTTCCTTAATGGCCTGTTTAACAAGTCCGGGATTTGATCTTATGTTTATGTGATATTCATTTTTGAGATGAGCAGTATCCATTAATGACGCATATTCCGCTGCCATGCCGTTTTGGATCACGTTGGCAGCATTTGAATACGCCGCAGGTCCTTCATCGTTTGTAACGCCGTTGAAACGCATAAGGCTCTGCGAAGCAAAATCAAGGTTTCCCCCGAAATCCATGAAAGACTTCTTTTCTCCCGAGCCGCTGTCAAAATGTACCCTGTCACCCGTACTTCCGTTTACCGGATCGGGCGCCTGATCATAGCAGAAATAAGCGAGCTGCAGTTCGCTGTAATTCACGGTGTTGTCCACTTTTCCGAGATCGTCCTTAAGACCTTTGCTGATAAGATAAAACTCCGAAAGAGCCACCGCGGAATGGGCCCAGCAGCTACCATAAGGATTCTGGCTTCTCGTCGGAGGATATTTTTCCTGCAGATAGGCAAGTATCCCGCTCTCTGTTTTATCCGGATACCTGCTGTCGGCGGATGTCTCCGTGACATAGGTGTCCAGCTCGGGATCTTTCTCCTTTTTGCCGTATGAGTATAGCGGTTTATCCTCTACTATCATGTCGACCGCTTCTTTATATCCGAGGTCTTCACTGACAACAGGGGTATCATTATCCCAGGGCATTTCGATATAGCCCCCGGCTGTTATCTGACCGTCTTCGTTTTCGCGCGTGATATCCCCGGAAGCGGGTTCCGCATCCGTTTCAATCGCGCGGGCTACGATAGGATTGCCCGAAACAGCAGAAACAGTTACCGTCAAAGCCATGATCAACGCTGTAATCCTCTTCATTTTGATGCCCTCCCTGATAATACACGGCTATGATCCCGTTCTTTTATTCCGCAAAACCATGATGTATGGTGGTTCCGGTGTTTATTCTCCACACTGGTATAGTACCTTTATCCGGTATCAGCGTCAATTGAGGGTCAAAGATCCCTTTACAAGCCCTTAGCCCCTACGACTTGTTAGAGGCTTCTTTCTTATGCTATCATTAAGTCGGTATGATTGACAGAGCAGGCGGTTCTGCGCGCTGATGATGGAGGAGTTATTCATGGGCATCTATCTGAATCCGGGAAATGATAATTTCAAGGGCTTCCTGAAAGCGCCTATCTACGTGGACAAGACCATGATGCTCGATGCGCTGAACGGTTTTATCGACAGAGAAAACAAGTATGTCTGCGTATCCCGCCCCAGGCGTTTCGGAAAGACCATCGCGCAAAACATGATAGCTTCATATTATTCAAAGGGGTGCGATTCTCATGCTCTTTTTGAAAATCTGAAGATCGCCAGGGCCCCCGGATACGAGGATAAACTGAATAAATACAATGTCATCAAGATCGACATGAACAGCGAGTACCAGAATACCGAGAACAGGAAGAACGTACTTAAAGAACTAAAAAGAGAGATAAAAAAAGAATTTCAGAAAGCCTTCACCCAGGTATCATTTTCGAGAACAGATTCTGTGGCTAAGTGTATACTGAAAGTGTTCGAACAGACCGGCGAAACCTTCATCATCCTCATCGACGAGTATGATGTGCTGGTCAGGGAGCAGGTTCCGCAGACTCTCTTTGATGAGTTCTTAAGCTTTCTGAACGGATTATTCAAGAGCGACACCCTGAGACCGGCCATCTCTCTTGCTTATCTCACGGGCATACTCCCCGTGGTCCGGGACAAGGTCCAATCGAAACTCAACAATTTCGAAGAATACACCATACTGGATGCAAAGGAACTGACGGAATATGTTGGCTTCATCCCTTCGGAGGTGGAAGCCCTCTGCAAGGAATGGGGCATGGACTATGAGGAATGCCGCAGGTGGTATGACGGTTATTTCCAGAACGGTTATGAGATCTACAATCCCGAATCGGTGGTCAAGAGCATGACAGGAAAGAAATTCTCCAACTATTGGGGGAAGACATCTTCATACCGCGTGATCAATGACCGGATGGAAGCAAATTTCAGGGGATCAAAAGACGCTGTCATCCGCATGCTTGCGGGCGAAGAGGTTCCGGTCAATGTGTCGCAGTACCTGAATACCATGGATTCATTTGCCACGCTGGATGACGCCCTGACCTACCTGATACACATCGGATACCTCGCTTACAATGAGGCTGAAGAGAGCTGCCGGATACCTAATCTCGAGATACGAAAAGAGTGGGCTAACGCCATCTCCGTCATGAACGATCAGGAGACCACGGACAAGATAATAAAGGCGTCCAAAGATCTCCTCTCCTCCACTCTTAAGGGCGATGAAGAGGCAGTGGCGAAAGCCTTGGACGAGAGCCATATCCATGTCACCAGCAACCGCAGTTACAATAATGAGGACGCTCTCCAGAGCGCCATCTACCTCGCCTATATCTATGCGCTGAACAAATACACCGTGATAAAGGAGATGACCACGGGAAAGGGGTTCGCTGATGTGGTATTCATCCCCTTCGTACCGGATCTCCCCGCCATGGTCATCGAACTCAAGCACAACAAATGCGCCGAAAG
>JAEEGL010111485.1_pt1 | contig 17560 bp, 16 predicted proteins | sample 9134231 | NCBI WGS metagenome assembly JAEEGL01 (sample SAMN16246548, study PRJNA631951) | gut metagenome | biome: gut microbiome; feature: rumen; material: fiber-attached | host: Bos | place: Iran: Karaj | collected 2018-10 | reverse complement strand
CATGCTCTACACAGTAAGCATGCTTTCCTGCAGGATGGCTTCCGGATCAGCGCCGTCTATGTCCAGTCCGACGGCCTGTATGAGCCGGATGTCCTGAATACCGTAGAAGTTCTGCGCCAGGGATTTGATATATCCGTACCCGTATTCTTCAGGGACAAAGGTTCCGCCTGCAGTCATCACGTAGTACAGCGAAGCGGCCCTGCACAGGCTTTGCGGATAACCTTCCGGTGTGTATTTAAATGTGATGCCGGTCACATTGATCAGTTCAAAGTACCGCTTCAGGGAAGCAGGGAAGGAAAGATCCCAGTACGGCGCGGCGATCACGATGCAGTCCGCCGCCGCAAACTGCCTCGCAGGTGAAAAGAGCGGGTCATCATAAGCTCCCGCGGCAAGAAGGGCATCCCTTCGCTGAAGGAAGGCCTCGTCGATCTCAGGGTACGGGATCTCAGAAGTGCAGACCTCCTCGATCCGGATCTGTTCATTCCGGTCTTCCGCCTGTTCTTTCAGCTTTGAAAGCAGGCAGTCCGCAAGTCGTTTCGTCCTGGATCCGCTGCGCACGCATGAATTGATAAAAAGAATATTGGTCATGGTTTTGGTTCTATGGGTCCTTTCAAATAATGATTTCAAATGACTCGGGCTCATGCCATGAATACTTGGTCAATGATCCTGTGCGGTACCCTGCCCCGGTTGAAGCCTTTGGAGCGGTACGCCAGGATCATTATAGCATGCAGGGGTCGAAACTGAGGCGGCGTGCAGCAGGAATCGGGCTGTGAGTATCCATTGAGGGAAGAAATATAACATTTGGCCAGGTCCGAGGCCAGTATTTTGCGTGGTTTTAACGAATAGTTGAGAGGGGCAAGCGGATACAATTCGCTATTTATATGGATTGTATCTGCTTGATGAAGGCCCTGCAGATGGTTGAAACCGTGAACTGAACAGACAATTTGCGTACAGCATAAGATATTTCTGAAATTGGAGCTAAAAATCTGATAAAAGCAACCTGATACCGTTTCAACTATTCGCGAAAGCAGATTCAATAGCAGACCAAAACCATCAAAAATGGCAAATGTATCCGCTTTCCGGGGAACAGCGGGGCTTAGAACCAGGGAACAGCAGGGCCCAGGGCTGCCAGGACCGGGAACAACCGGCAACAACATGGCCTGGGAACCGGGGAACAGCAGGGCTCAGGACTGCCAGGACCGGAAACAGCAGGGTCAAAAAAGCTCTGCCCGGCAGGCCGCCAGGTCCGCCGGGCAGAGCAGCATCTCATTTGTTCTGTACTTATCTTACCTTCCGTGGCCGGTCAGCATGGCGGCCGTCTCTGCCATGATGTCCGGGATAGCGATGTTCTGCGGGCAGACTGAAGCACAGGAACCGCAGCTGATGCAGCGGCCGGGATCCAGGGAAGGATCTTCTTCCGCAGGGTTGTAGCGTATCGTCCAGTCCCCGTTCTTGACGCCATTGTATGTGGCGATGATCTTCGGGATATCGAGTTCCATCGGGCAGCCTTCCGTGCAGTAGCGGCATGCCGTGCAGGGGACAAGGTTCATGAGGGAATCGGCGATGCCGTACAGGATGTCTTTCTCTTCTGCGCCAAGCGGTGCCGGCGCTTCGAAAGTCTCCACATTTTCAATGATCTGGTCCATGGTGGACATGCCGGAGAGCACGACGGCGATCTCAGGGATATCCTGCAGCCAGCGCAGGGCCCAACGCGGTGCGGAATCATCCGGCCGGATGGCGGTGAGCTTTGCCATCTGCTCTTCGGGCAGGGCGGCGAGCCTTCCGCCGCGGACGCCTTCCATGACTACGATCTTCAGGCCGTGCTTCGCGATGGCTTCGACTTTGCCTTTGGCGTCCTGCAGCGTCCAGTCCAGATAGTTCAGCTGGATCTGCACGAATTCAAAAATGCCTTCATACCTGGTCAGGAAATCGTCGATCGTCTTCGCGCTGGCAGCATGGGAACTGAAGCCCAGATGACGGATCTTTCCCAGTTCTTTCTGCCTGATAAAGTAATTGATGATATCCAGTTCGGGATCGGTGTAGAGGGGGATCGACTTTTCGCTGACGTTGTGGAGCAGGTAAAAGTCGAAGTAATCCACCTGGCATTTCTTCAGCTGTTCCTGAAATACACCGTCAACAGTGGAATCCGGCATGCCGGAGAGCATGCCGTTGAAGCCCAGTACTCCGCCGCCCTTCTTTTCCATCATGTGGCCGGGAAATTTGGTGGCCAGACAGAAGCTGTCACGGGGATATTTCTTCAGTGCCTCGCCGATGAAGAGCTCTGATTCGCCGCCATGATAGCGGTAGGCGGTATCATAGTAGGTGATCCCGTGGCTCATGGCGTAATCGATGATCTCCTGCGCTTTTTCCCGGTCGATCTTTTCACTTTGTTCGTCGAGCTTGGGGAGGCGCATATTGCCCATACCAAGGGCGGATACCTTTGTATTTCCTATCTCGCTGTAATACATATTCTGTTCTCCTTCACTGCCGGGTCTATGTTCTGCTTCCGGAAGCGGCGGGAGGATCATACCCTTCTTCTTCCGGTGCGATAAAAAAAGGATGCCGGCAGAAGGCCGGCATCCCGCAGCATCATATTATATCAGTTGAGCATCGCCACCTGTACTTCACCGGGCTTGTTCTGGTAATTGCAGAGCACCAGGAAGTCGACCCATCCTGTCGCGTCGAGCTTAGCGGAGAGGTTATATCCCTTCGGCAGGGCCATCGCGAAGTTGTGGCCGTTGAACGGGAAGGTAACGACAAGCGTTACATCCGGGCGGAGCTTTAAGGCGTTGGCTATGTTGACATCGTAAGCCAGCGGCTTGGTCGCGGCAACGGAGACTGTGCCGCCCTGCGGTGCGGAAATAATGCCTACGCAGGTGTTGTAGATAAAGGCCGGGTCGTGTGTCGCTGTCGCGGGCTGTACGACCGTTGTAGCCCCGGGAACGGAAGCGGACGGTACGACCGTGGAATTGCCGATGACATTGACGGTGCAGGCAGCCGTATAGCCGCCGTCCTGCGTCCAGGCCGTGATCACGCAGGTGCCGGCATGATAGCCGGCTACGGTGCCGTCCTGGTAGACAGACGCTACATAGTCGTTGCTGGAACGCCAGACAACGTTCTTGTTCGTCGCGTTGGACGGATAAATAGCGGCACCGAGCCTGACATTACTGTTCGCGTTGAGGGTCAGGGCATTCTGTGAAAGGGAGATGCCCCGTACGGGAACGGCCGCGCCGTAAACATCAACGCCGCAGGTGCCTACGATCTGGCTGTTTTCCTGACTTCTGGCGGCAACGGTCGTATGGCCGTAGTTGATGCCGGTCACGACGCCTCTGGAATCAACGGTAGCGATACCGGTATCCCAGGATTCCCATGTGACATTTTTATTGGCGGCATTGGTCGGGGATACGAAGGCCTGCAGCTGGTAAGTCGCGCCCGCGCCGACGGAGATGTTGCCGGGATTGATGGAAATGTTGGATACGGCTGAACTGCTGTGATCGGGACCGACAGTGACTCTGAAAGTGTCATTGTCGATATTCATTCCGGCTATGCGGAGCGTGACCGAGATGGTGGCCGTGCCTTCGTTCATCGCGTAGATCGTAGCGCTGTCGCTGAATTCATTCGCCTGTACGGAAACGATGTCGTCGTTGGATGAGAACCAGTACAGTACATAGGAATCCGCATTTGTGTGCACGGAACAGTCGACTCCTCTGCTCTTGCCCCGCTCCAGGCTGATATCATCCCAGGTGATGACGGATCCCCATATGTCATCATCATCATCTGCTTTGGCCTGCATGCCGAAGACCGGCAGGAACAGGGCCAGGCCCAGGGCCATTCCCATGACCAGGGCGAGCGTTTTCAAAACGCGTGAATAAGCTTTTTCTGATTGTCTTTTCAACGCAATTACCTCCGTTTTCTGTAGAAGGAAATACTGATGATATTACAGTCTGTAAATGCTGTTCATACATGGGTACTGTATACAGAAGCTGTATAATTATTATATCGCAGAGTGCTGTACAGGGGAATAAAAGTATGATACTTATGACAGGTTTTGCCCCGTTTGACGGGGCAAGGATCAATCCGTCCTACGAAGCGGTGAAGCAGCTTGCGGAAATATCCGCGCCGGAAGAGATACAGATCATGGAACTGCCCGTCGTTTTCAAAAAGGCGGCGGACCTCCTGCTGCAGACGGTGCGGGATGTCAGGCCGTCTGCCGTGATCTGCACCGGCCTTGCCGGCGGCAGAAAGGATATAACACCGGAGCTCATAGCAGTGAACTTCAGGAACGCGCGCATACCGGACAACGAAGGAAACCGGCCGCAGTGGGAGAAGATCGTTCCCGGAGGGCCGGACGGTATATTCTCACGGCTTCCCGTCAGGGAAATGGTCCAGAGGATGTAGGAAGAGGGGATACGCGCCTCGCTCTCCCAGTCGGCGGGGGCCTATGTATGCAATGAAGTCATGTACCGCCTGCTGTATGAATACGACGGTCCCGCCGGATTCATACACGTGCCGTCCTGTACGGAACTGGGCGGGGAAATGGAGATCGCCAAGATGGCAAGGGCGCTGGCCGTCTGTATCCGGTCTGTTACAGCTTAAGGAGGCTCAGCGCGATAAGGAGCTGGCCGACGTAGTAGAGCACTGTATTCGTGACGCGCAGGCCGAATCTTGTCCGCGGCCCGAAAGTGTTCAGGATCAGGACGATGTCGCTGATCAGGAACAGGAGAGCGCCTGCTGCAAAGACCAGCGAAAAGGCGCCGGGATGCTGCACGAGATTGAAAATGGCCGCGCTGTTCAGGATCACGATCGCGCCGATATAGATGATCCCGAAGATCCGGAACGACTTTTTCGCGGTTATCCGGCCAAACAGCCAGCCGATCAGGACGGCCGTAACAGCGGCGCCGGCGATCACGGCTGTCAGCCGGTGCCGTATAAGGGGAAAGACGGCGGCCAGGTACAGGATATGACCGGACAGAAATACCAGGATCCCGGCCAGGAAGACGGACTGTGCCTTTTCCTTAAAAACAAAGCGCAGGTTCAGAAGGATATCGGCGATCATACCCAGGATGAGGCCGGTGATGACAAGCGACGCGGTCTTTCCGCCGGGGCTGCACAAAAGCCCGAGGATGACGAAGGACAAAGAAGCGAGGCCTTTGAAAACAGTGGCGGGCACATGCTTTTTCTGCCTTTCGCCGTACAGGCAGAGCGCCAGGAAACAAAGGCATAACGGTATCAGGATATACATGATCCACCTCCGGTACAACAAGCTGCCATGGCTTAGGTTCAGGCTGTCGGGGCTTCATAGCTTTCCAGCATATCCCAGGCACGGTCGTTGATCGTGCGTCCTTCTTCGGGAAGGGAATCATAGGGGACGAGGAAAGGATGTTTTTTATCGGGATCGCTCCGTTCCGGGGCGTATTCCCAGTTGTTGATCAGGTGAAAGCGCACCCAGCGGATGTGCTCGATCCTGCGCAGGATGTCCAGCTGTACGGGATCGTCCTTGAGACTGGTCCAACGGCTGCATGCCCTGCGGATCAGATCGGGTGTCGTTCTCGGAATGGACCGGTCATCCAGCAGGATGCGGACTTTCTGGATAACGTGGTCGGCTTCGGCCATATTGGACCTGCGGTGGAAGTCTTCCATAAACGCGTTGACGTAAGTATTGTGAAGGGCCCGTGCGTTGTTGATCGTGGTCTCGTTGAGCAAAAGGGCCGGTGTATAGAGCCGGTCCCTGAATTCCCAGAAAACGGTGTTGCCCTGCAGGCTGCCGTCCATGGGACCGTCGCACAGGACACAGATCTGGCAGCGGATGTTGAAGAGATTGCGGAGCTTTGAAAGTATCCGCAGGTTATCCGCGTCGTTCCCGCACAGGATGATCCTGTCCGCAGTCTTTAACAGGTCCGGATCATCGTTCCAGAGGGCAGAATGCATATATATGCGGTCGCCGCTTTCGTCCGCAAGACGGACACAGTATCTGGGACTGCCTTCATCGGTCCACTCCTGTGTGCGTTTTCCCAGGCACCAGTGCTCTTTGAAATAGTCGTCGTCGGAATTGAAAAGGTGATAGGAGATCTTCTGGCCCGGCTGGTAGACATTGATCAGAAGTCCCTGTTCCAGCAGGCCTTCGGCCTCATCTTTTTCTCCGATGATCATGATATTCCTTTCGCCGGCAAGCAGTCCGTTGGAGTGCCAGTACAGGCGCGAAGCGGTACTGATCTCATTGAACACACGGATATCCTTGGGCAGGAGGGAGCGGCTTACATTCGTTTTGCAGCAGATCGTACAGTTGATGTTATTCACCCGGATGAACGTACGGTAACGCAGCGCCAGGGAAATATTCCTGCGGTCGTCCGGATACAGGAAATAGAGCTGGGTATTTTCGGCGGGGCGCTTTGACCTTTTGCGGAGGATCTGTTCGGCCGAATAATCGGTAGTCATGATCCGGACAGACCGGCTGCCGGTCCTGACCGGTGTCTCAGACCTTCCATGCCGGTTCGCCGGCAGGATATACAGGAAACCGTCGTCGGTATGCTCGGAATCGATCGCGTTATTCATATTCTCAAGGAAATTGGTGAGCGTATCCGTATCGCCGGCCAGTATCACCCAGGTGTCATTCTGCCGGAGCAAGAGCCGGAGGAGCGGGATCCAGCGGTAGACAAGGAAAGAACCCGCGAAGCCCAGCGCCAGGGCGATCAGGCCAACGCTGACGAAGGAGAACAGGATGCCGATGATACGGCCGGTCAGGGAAACGGGATACATATCACCGTAGCCGACGCTCGTCATGGTGATGAACGAATACCACAGGGCATCTCCGATACTGGTGATCGTAGCGTCCGGATACCGGCGCTCGGAAATGATCAGTATCACGAGCAGGATAAGGTAGATCAGGGCGGATATGGTAAGTAAGTATTTGATACGGCTGTTCTTTTTCAAATGCAGCTCTCCCGTCGTCTTCTGTCAGTCTCCGGTGTCCTGATTAAATTATAAGGCTTTTGGCCGGCGAGTGGTGCCGGGCATAAAGAGAAAGTATAAAATAATACAGAATAAAACACTTTGAAAAAGGGGTGGTGATATGGATAAAAAGCTGTTTGCCCAGGCGATCACCAAATTTCTGGCGGGGCTGGTCCTGGTCTCGCTGCTGCTGTTTATACCGGCGGGCACTTTTACCTGGCCCAATGCCTGGCTCCTGATCGTGATCCTGTTCGTGCCGATGTTCTGCGCCGGCCTTGTGATCATGGCTAAAAACCCGGAACTTCTGCGGAAGAGGCTGAACGCCAAAGAGGAGCAGAAAGAGCAGAAGGAAGTTATCTTCCTGAGCGGGTTGATGTTCCTTGCCGCGTTCATTATTGCCGGGCTGAACTTCCGGTTCGGATGGATCATGCTGCCGGCATGGGTGCCGTACGCCGCAGCAGCTGTCTTCCTTGCCGGGTATGTGCTTTACGCGGAGGTGCTTCGCGAGAACACGTATCTTTCCCGGACCGTGGAAGTGCAGGAAGGCCAGAAAGTCATCGACACCGGCCTTTACGGGATCGTGCGGCATCCGATGTATATGGCTACCTTCATGCTGTTCCTTTCCATGCCGCTGGTCCTGGGATCCGTCCTTTCCTTTGTGATCATGCTGCTGTATATCCCGATCATCGCGAAGAGGATCCGCAACGAAGAGGAGGTCCTGGAAGAAGGGCTGGAAGGGTACGCGGAATACAAAAAGAAAGTACGGTATAAAGTGATACCGTTCATCTGGTGACGCAGGAGAGTGAAATGAACTACAGGATCATAGACATAGACAGCTATTACCGGAGCGGCGTGTTCAGGCACTTTTCCGAGGACTGCAGGTGTTCCGTTTCAATGACGGCCAGGATCGACGTTACGGATCTTTCGGCCTGTTCCGCACGCAGGGGCAGGAAGTTCTATATCGATTTTCTGTATATCCTGTCTAAAGTCCTGAACTCCAGGGATGACTACAAAATGGGATACCTCTGGCAGACGCAGGAACTGATCTGCTACGACCGGATCAATCCGACGCAGTACGTTTTCCATGAAGACACGGAGACATGTACGCCGGTCTATTCCGTCTATACGGAAGATTATGAAGAGTTTTACCACAATGCGCTAAAGGATGCGGAGGAAGCGAAGAAAACACGGGAGTACGGGCTGGATGTCGCCGGACACCCGAACTGGTTCGACGCGTCTTTCATTCCCTGGCTCTCATACGATGCCCTGAACATAGAACTGCCGGACGGGCATCTGTTCTTTGCGCCTATCGTGAACTGGGGCAGGTACCGCGAAGAAAGCGGCCGCCTGATGATGCCGGTCAGTGTAAGGCTGAACCATGCGGTCGCGGACGGCTACCTCGTGGCGAACGTGTTCCGCCTGCTGGAAAAGGAGATCGCGGAATTTGGCCGGGAGCATCAGTAAATGATCCCGGAAAGTATATGATATATACAAAACTGTGATAAAGTATCAGGAGCGGCAGAAACTGCCGGACAGGATAAGATCTTTTTTGTGGGAGGAACTGTATCATGTGGTTGATATTTGCTTTGGGATCTGCGGTGTTCGCGGCACTGACATCGATCCTGGCCAAAATCGGTATCGAAGGCGTGAATTCCAATCTTGCCACGGCGATCAGGACAATGGTAGTCGTCGTGATGGCATGGGTAATGGTCTTTCTGACGAATACGCAGGGCGGGATCACTGCTATCAGCAGGAAAAGCTGGATATTCCTGATCCTGTCAGGCCTTGCGACAGGCGCTTCGTGGCTGTGTTATTACAGGGCGCTGCAGATAGGCGAAGCTTCAAAAGTCGTACCGGTCGACAAGCTCAGCGTGATCATCACGCTGGTCATGGCGTTTGTTTTCCTTCATGAGAAATTTACGCCGAAGTCGCTGGCCGGCTGTGCGCTGATCGGCGCGGGAACACTGCTGATGGTGCTGTAGATCTCCGGATCCGATGTATTGATAAGCGAAAGGAGATAAGGATATGGCTGCAGGAATAATAGGGATACTTCTGGTCTTTTTCATCGTAATGGCCTGTGTCAGCATAGCGAGGCGGCAGCGTTACCATGCTTCCGGGGAAGGAAGCGATATCAGGAATACCGAGGAATACGGTACACCGGTGAAGTCTCTGTACACCAGTACCAAGGTGTTCACGCTCCACCACAGGATCGAAGTGACGGACGAAGCCGGGGAGACCGCATACCGTTCGGAATCCAAGGTCATATCCATCCACGACAAAACGAACGTATTCCGGGCGGACGGAACACACGTAGCCTATATCTGGAGAAAATTCTTTACACTGCATGAGAGGCACTTCATCGAGATGGAAGACGGGACGAAATTCGAGCTTTCGAATGAGATCCTCCATATCATCAAAGACGTGACCAATATTGAAGGCCTCGGCTGGCAGCTGAACGGCAATATTCTGCAGCTGAATTTCGTGATCACCGACGAGTTCGGACAGGTCGTCGCGACGGTCGGGCAGAAGATGTTCTCTATCCATGACAAGTATTCGGTCGATATATATATGCCGCAGCATGAGGAAAAGATCATTGCGATCCTGATCACTCTCCAGCATATGATCAGAGACCGTGCGAATTCTGCAGCCGCTTCTTCCGGAAGCAGCAGCAGCTCGGGCAGCTGAGAACGGAACACCATGCTCTGGCTTGAAGAGTTCAGCTTTGCGCCGGTGGAACAGGAAGAACAGTTCCTGAATTACATAAGGCCGACCTGCTATGATACGTACTATCCGTTCGGGATCCTCAGCCGGCACGGTTTCAGGAGCATCAGTTTTGAACCGCTGACGATCCTGTACGGCGGCAACGGCTGCGGCAAAACGACAGCCCTGAACATCATCGCGGAAAAGACGGGGGCAGAACGGGATACCCTGTACAACCGCTCGAGCTTTTTCGAGGATTACCTGAAGATGTGCGGCTGCAGTTTTGGGAGAGGGCAGAAGGGACCGGAGGAGATCCGGATCATCACCAGCGACGACGTATTTGATTTCATGCTGAACCTGCGGAGCCTCAACGAAGGTCTGGACGCCCGGCGGGAAGAGCTGTTCGCGGAATACGCCGATGCGAAGTATTCACATTTTCAGATGCGTTCGCTGGACGATTACGAGCAGCTGAAAAAAGTTGTGGAAGTAAGGAAACGATCTTCATCAGCTTCCAGATATGTCAGGGCAAACATGATGGGGAACGTCAGGGAACATTCCAACGGCGAGAGCGCGTTCCTCTATTTCACACAGAAGATCTCCGGCAGGGGGCTCTACCTGCTGGATGAACCGGAGAATTCCCTTTCTCCCGGGAAGCAGACGGAACTGGCCGGATTCCTGGAAGACAGTGTCCGCTTTTACGACTGCCAGATCATAATGGCGACCCATTCACCGTTTCTTTTGTCCATGAAAGGGGCCAGGATCTACGATCTGGACGAAGAGCCGGTCGATGTGAAGCGGTGGACACAGCTGGAAAGTGTGCGAGTGTACCATGATTTCTTCCTGAAACACCGGGAAGAATTCTGAAGAAAGCTCCGGACAGACCTCCGAACAGAGCTCCGGGACATACCGGATAACAGTATGAAGCTGAAAAAGGACCCCGTTCCAAAATGAAAGGGAACGGGGTCCTTTGCTGTCTTTACGGAGTTTTCCGGCTGTGTCCTGATCAGTCGTCGTTGTCGATGCTGTATTCCAGGATCCGGCCGGTGAGGGCATCGATATCGTAGTCATACTCGGTCCTGCCGACGTTGAATTCGATCTCATAGATCTTTCTGCCGTCATCATAATCGAGTTTGTTCCTCAGCCAGGAGATCTGGTCCTCGGTGAGGCCGGCATGCTCAAGCGCTATCGCGAGCGCGGCCTCTTTTGTGATCTCCGCGGATGCAGCCGGCGCGGGAGCCGGAGCGGGCTGTGCTGCGGGTGCAGCAGGAGCAGGTTCTTCAACGGGTGCTTCCGCAGCTGTTTCCGCAGCTGTATCCGCTTCCTGTGAGGAAGCCCATACCGGCTCGGTCACGCCGTTTTCTTCCACGATCGTGTCATACCATTCCTGCATGATCTGGGCGGCAGACTTTGTATCGTCGGCGAGAGTAATTTTATACAGCTCTTCATATCCGCTGTCTGTATTGGTCCTGCGGACATAGCTGCCGTTGGTCTCGTTCTTAAAGAAGTCGTACCGGGTATCTTCTTCCGGGAAATTGAGAACGACATATTCGCCGTCGGGTGTTTCTTCAAGATCAACATATTCGTACTGTGCATTGCGGATCAGGGGCTCAACGAAAGGAGCGGCATCGACCGTACCGGGTTCAAGCGGCCCGAAATCCAGCGTACTGACAGTATAAACGGCATCAGCGGCATATGCTGCGCGGGCAAGTTCGATCGAAGGACCCGCATTGCTGTAGGAAACGGCAAAGAGCCCGGCATTGTCTCTGACGTAGGATTCTTTTACGGAATAAGCCCATTCGTTGAGCCTGCCCCAGCGCGCCATGGATTCTTCGTCATATCCGCCGCCTTCACGGACAATGCGGACATCGGAAGGATGATAGAACAGGTAGTACTGTCCGTCGGTATCCTTCGCGAAAACGTCCGCGTTGGACATATCGTAGCAGAGCAGCTCATGAAGCTTTTCTTCAGTGACTGTTCCGATCGAGAAGAGCCAGCCTGCACCGTCCGCAGAATCGGGATCGGACTTTTTGGCTGCTTCTACGGATTCCTTTTCCGTTACGTCATAAAGCATACCTTCTTCCATGACTTCATCCTCGGATGATGTCACGATCAGCAGATCCGCGTACTCTTCCGGTATCGCGAGATATGACGTAACGTCCCCTGCCGGAGCGAGTTTTACATATCCGGAAAGATCAAGATCGCAGAAGACGCCCTCGTCATAGAGGTCAGTATTGCCGTCATACAGGACATATTTCCGGTATGATCCGTCTTTGCCGATGCAGACTATCGTGTCTGCCTTAAATTCAGTCCCGTCCTCAAAAGCGATGGACTCGTCAGCGGCTGCATAGACAGCGGCGATCGCCGGAGCGGGGCCTTCCTTGGCGGCATCCGCCTCTTCCGCTTTTGCCCTGAGCGCGCTGCTTCCAAGGCCTGCGGTCATGACGCAGATCACGGACAGTACGGCTGCTGCCGAACGGAACAGTAATTTACGGTTCTTCATCTGTAATACCTCCCATGATTTATTGTAAGCTTGATCGATCTGTCTTCAGTACCGGCGCACACAATGTCCGGCAGGTATCGGAAGATATAAATATTATAGTCTGTGAATGGTATAATTACTAATATGAACATTCAGATATTCGGAACAAAAAAGAGCGCTGATACGCGCAAGGCGGAGCGGTTCTTCAAGGAACGCGGCATCCGGTTCCAGGCGGTCGACATGAAGGAAAAAGGCCTGAGCAAAGGCGAGCTGGTCTCCGTGATACAGGCTGTGGGCGGACTGGACAAACTGATCGATACGGATTGCAGGGACAGGGAACTTTTATCGCTGGTCATGCACATCGCCGAAGAGGACCGGCTGCAGAAAGTCCTGGAGAATCAGTCGGTGCTGAAGCTTCCGATCGTGCGCAACGGCCGGCAGGCGACGTGCGGCTATCAGCCGGAAGTCTGGAAGAGATGGGAATGACCTGTCATGCAATACGTCTGTTCGGATATACACGGACAATATGATCTTTACAGGCGGCTTATGGAAAAGCTGGACCTTCAGGAATCGGACACGCTGTATATCATCGGCGACGTGATCGACAGAGGGCCGGACAGCGTCAGCATCCTCAGGGATATCATGGCCAGGAAAAATGTGGAACTGTTCCTGGGCAATCATGAACTGATGATGCTGGATCACTATGCCGGGACCGGTATGCCGGCGTCATGGGAAAGACCGAACAACGGCGGAACGGTGACGATGCTGCAGCTGGAGGAACTGCCGGAATACCGGCGGGAGGCGATTTTTGCCTTTGTCGAGAATGCATGGCTGCAGAAATATGTCGTCGCGGACGGCACGGAGTATGCCCTGCACCATTCTTACTGGCTGCCCGCGTTCGAGGGAAAGGACGTACGCTATTCGGACGTCGGCCGGGGCGAATGGAAGGCGATCTTCGACGCGGTCTGGTATTCCCCGTACCGGCTCTTTGAATATGTTCCGCCCGAACTGTACCGGGACAGGTACATCCATATCATCGGGCATGTGCCGGTACAGATGATACCGCCGGACGTCCGGCAGGGAGAAACGGTCCTTCCGCCGTATACCGACGCGGACGGACATATCATCAATATCGACGGCGGCTGTGCGCTGATCAGCAGGGGAGGACCCGGCTGCCTGTACTGCATGAGCCTGGAAAAGGACGAAGAAGGCAGGCGCAGGGAATACCTGATCAGCCCTGACAACGGCCAAAGCACATAAGATAATCCATACGCGGACAGGAGGGAAGGCTATGCTGGCAGCATATATGGTGCCCCATCCGCCGATGATCATTCCCGGTATCGGAAGGGGAAGCGAGGCACAGATCGCGGAAACGACGGCCGCCTACCGGCGCGCGGCCGAAGAGATAGCTGCGCTGGAACCGGAAACGGTCATTATCGCGAGCCCGCATTCGGTGATGTATGCGGACTGGTTCCATATTTCTCCGGGCCGGAAGGCTTCCGGGGATTTTTCTGTTTACAGGGCTCCGGATGTGGCCTTTCATGAGGAGTACGATACGGAACTGGTGCAGAAGATCTGTGACCTGGCAGAGGAAAGAGACCTGCCCATGGGCACGATGGGAGAGCGTGATCCTGCTCTGGACCACGGGACGATGATACCGCTGTATTTCATTGAACAGTTCTTCCATGACTTCCGGATCGTCCGGATCGGGCTGTCCGGTCTGCCGCTGACGGCACATTATGAAGCCGGCATGGCGATCAGGGACGCGGTTAAAGAGACCGGGCGGCGCGCGGTCTTTGTCGGCAGCGGGGACCTTTCGCATAAGTTAAAGACGTATGGACCGTACGGATTCGCGCCGGAGGGCCCGGAATATGACGAACGGATCATGGACGTCTGCGGACGGGCCGCCTTCGGGGAACTGTTCGAGTTTGACGAGTCTTTCTGCGAAAAGGCGGCCGAATGCGGGCATCGTTCTTTTGTTATGATGGCCGGCACGCTGGACGGTATGGCGGTCAGGACCGAAAGACTGTCCCATCAGGACGTTACCGGCGTCGGATACGGCATCTGCACCTTTACGGTCACGGGAAAAGACAGCGGCAGGCATTTCCTGGCACAGTATCTCGAGAAGGAAGAAAGAGAGGCGTCTGCGCGGCAGCAGGATGAAGATCCGCTCGTGCGCCTGGCCAGGAGCTCGGTGGAAAGCATCGTCGGCACCGGCAGAAAACTCCGTATGCCGGAATGGGTGACCGCGGGGACAGGTCCCATGACTCGGAGATCCGCAGGGACAGAGGATGCGGCTCGGATGATAAATGAGAGGGCCGGCGTCTTTGTTTCGATCCATGAGCACGGGCGTCTGCGCGGCTGTATCGGGACGATCCTGCCGGTCACGGACTGTATCGCGCAGGAGATCATCGACAACGCGGTGAGTGCGGCCACCAGGGATCCGCGGTTCGAGCCTATCCGTCCGGACGAACTGAAATACCTGGACATCAGCGTCGACGTCCTGACCGCACCGGAGAAGATCCCGGGACCGGAATACCTGGATGTAAAGCGGTACGGCGTGATCGTTTCCGCAAAAGATCCCCGGGACAGGAGACGGGGACTTCTGCTGCCGGATCTGGACGGAGTGGATACGGTGGAAGAACAGATATCGATCGCCAGGCAGAAAGCAGGCCTTTTGGAAGATGAACCGGTCATCCTGGAGCGGTTCGAAGTGATCCGGCATCACTGAAGGAGCGTCTATGGCAGTCTGTGAAGTCTGTTTCCGCCATTGCGTGATCGAAGAGGGAAAGACCGGCTTCTGCGGGGCAAGGGTCTGCCGGGACGGCAGGGTCACTGCCGGCAATTACGGCAGGATCACATCCCTGGCGCTGGACCCGGTCGAAAAGAAACCGCTGGCGCGGTTCATGCCCGGGAGCCTTATCCTTTCGGCGGGAAGCTACGGCTGCAATCTGCGCTGCCCGTTCTGCCAGAACCATTCGATCTCCTGGTCCGCGGAAGCGTTCGCCATGGCGGAAAAGGCGGAAATACTGACACCGGAAGACCTTACGGACATCGCGGAAAGATACAGGGCAAAAGGCAATATCGGCATAGCGTTCACCTATAACGAGCCGCTTATCGGCTATGAATTCGTCCGGGATACAGCCAGGCTCGTGCACAAAAAGGGAATGAACAGCGTGCTGGTGACGAACGGTATGGCAGAACTTCCCGTGCTGGAAGAACTGGCGCCGTATATTGACGCGATGAACATCGACCTGAAGGGTTTTACGGACAGGTATTATTCGGAGGTCTTAAAGGGTGACCGCCGCATGGTCATGGAATTTATCCGGGAAGCCGTAAAGGTCTGTCATGTGGAAGTGACGTGCCTGATCGTACCAGGCGAGAACGACTCCCGGGAAGAAATGGAAGAGATCAGCGGATGGATCGCCGGCCTGGAAGACGTTTACGACGGTGACGGCAGCATGATCCCGCTGCATATATCCAGATTTTTCCCGCGCTTTCACATGACAGACAGGAGAGCGACGGATGTCGGCCTGATCTATGACCTGGCGGATACGGCGCGCGGGAAACTGAAGTATGTATATACCGGGAACTGCTGAAGAATGTGAAATAACAGGCGAAAATGTGAACATAGCGGCAGTAACAGGTGAAGCAGAGCGAATCATTGGGGACTGTTCCGGAAATATACAGATGTAATCCATTATTGTTTATACTCCATCGGTACGATTTCAGAAATGGATTTTTAAAAACACATATTGCATCAGCCCTGCCTGTATTCTCATATGTACTCGTTTATTTTTTAACTGCGACAAATATATATGTTTTTCGGTTATACGAGTCATTGATCGGTACTGACCTATAAAGAATGTCTGATGAAGTACATACTGAAAATAAAATATGACAGGAATGAAGGGTATTGCCATGAATTTGAAAAGATACAGTATACATACCAGGTAATTCACAGCTGAAATTCAGTATGTATCCAAAACGCGGACAGTCTATATGAGGACAGATTGATACGGCCTTAAGGGCGGAATAGTATGTATTTTCGGATCATGACTCCATAATTCTCTGCTGATCAGGGAAGCTCCGGCAGAGAAAAATAAAAGGACCCCGGCGGAATTTCCGTTCCGCCGGGGTCCTTTGGATTCATTCAGTCAGATACAGCAGTCTTATCACCACACCAGGACTCTGTCTTCTTCGGCCAGGTACATGTTGTCGCCTTCCTGGATGTCATAGGTCTCCAGGAATTCATCAAACTGCTGCAGGGTCGCGTTCGTCCGCAGATAATGCATCGGATGCGTATCCTGTGTAATGTAGTTGAATTCAGCTTCCCGGGTATTCAGGCGGCGCCAGATAGTCGCGTAGGCCCTGAAGAATTCGTCATAGTTGAAATCCTCTTCCCTGGACGCGATCGTGAGGACAGCCTTAATACCGGCCATATCGGCGATCGCTTCTGTCTGGATGAGACGGCCGATCATGGGACGGCCATCCCAGGCCTGTACAGCGTCATAATAAGTAATCAGCTTTTCGGCGCGATCCTGGAAAGCAGCGTAGTCTTCTTCTGTCCACCAGTTGGCAAAGTTGCCGTCCTTGTCGAACTGCGCGCCGTTGGTGTCGAACGCGTGGCTGATCTCATGGCCGATCACGGCACCGATCGTACCCAGCAGGGCTTCTTTTGACATATCTTCGTAATAGAAAGGCTCATTCAAAAGCCCCAGGATGATATTGATCGAGTTATCGTAGGGATTGTAATAGGCGTTTGGCTCCAGGATATCCAGATTCCATATTTCGGGGTCGATCTTGCCGTTGGTGTAGCTGGCATTCAGTTCCAGTTCAAATCTAAAGATGGCCCTCATGCAGTCGATATAAGAAAGACCGGTCAGATCCAGAGAACTGTAATCGATCCATTTGTCCGGATAGACGGAATTGATCCTGATATTGTCCAGCTTTTCAATGGCCTTATCCCTGGTCTCATCGGAGAGCCATTCTTCCTCTGCGAGCATGTCACGGTAAAAGCCGATGATATCTTCGCATATCTTCCGGATCTCTTCCTTTATTTCCGAAGCATCATATTTTTCAAGATACGCGCGGTCCATCGGTCCGCTAAGCAAGGAACGTACGATATTGAAAGCTGTTATTTCATCCGCTTCCCGGCCCTGGGAACCGGTCATGATGTTTTCAGCCAGGATGACTGCGTCATAGGCTTCACTGTCCAGATAGGAAGCGACCAACAGCACAAACTTGACGACACGGTAGGCTTTGATATCGTTCAGGTTCTCTTCCGTATACAGCTCGTTTACCGCCTTTATAGCGTCAGGCTGATAGATTAGGAATTTCTCCGCATCCTGGTATCCGGTGCTTTCGAGGAAGCGGGCGATCGGGAATGCAGGGGAGAGCTCCGCCAGTTCTTCCGGGGTATAAGTATTGTTG
>JAEEGL010036736.1_pt1 | contig 17560 bp, 9 predicted proteins | sample 9134231 | NCBI WGS metagenome assembly JAEEGL01 (sample SAMN16246548, study PRJNA631951) | gut metagenome | biome: gut microbiome; feature: rumen; material: fiber-attached | host: Bos | place: Iran: Karaj | collected 2018-10 | reverse complement strand
GGCGAGTTCTCGCTGAGTGTGCGCGACGGCGGTGCCATGACGGCAAGTGACGGCACGGGCATCCAGACGGAGATGCTGCTGGCCTCCGACCTGCGCGGTTACGTGCACCGGCCGGAGTATTATTTCGAAAAAGGATACGACCGTCATGAGGCCCTTGACCTGTTGCTGATGGTGCAGGGCTGGCGCCGCTACGAATGGACGCAGATGGCGGGTGTTGCACCCTTCCGTCTGAAGCAGCCGGCTGAAATGAAACAGCTTATTGCCGGCCGTGTCATCGACTGGAAACCGAAGAAAAAGCAGGAAGGCACCCAGCCGCTGGTGAACCTGGTTCTCTATGGCAGCGCCAACCTCTTGACCGGCACGGCACAGGTGGACAGCCTGGGCTATTTCGCCATGGAACTGAAGCGGCCGCTCTACGATGACATTCTCGGAGCCTTCACCGTCACCAACGAAAAATACCGCCGCCAGCGGGCCAACGTGGCGCTCTTCCGTCACTTCGCCCCGGCGCCGCGGGCTTATGACCTGCGTGAAATGATGCTGGAATCGCCCGAGGCGGTGCGCCGTCAGGCCACGGCGCGCAGGCCCGAACTGTTCCACTGGGTGGACACGCTGCCCAACGTGCGCATGTTGCCCGAGGCCCGCAAGGATGGCGTGCGCCGTGTGCCCGACGCCGGCAGCCGGTTTACCTGGCTGGGCGGCGAGAGCTACGGACAGCGCTACGCTTCGCTCTACTATAACTTGGAAAATGAGCTTGAGACCTATCTCGACAAGGGCGAATTGGAGCCTTACCTGTGGGATTGGCTCAAGGAGGTGAACCCCTATTTTGAATATCAGCCCGGCGGAGGCGATTTCCTCTACAAGCGCCGTCCGGTCCACATCATCTGCGACAATGCCGAGCCCATAGCGCCCTATGAATACGAGATGCACGAGTTCAAGACCCTCATCATCTCCGAGGATTACGAACTGAAACGGGGATTCAACTCCAGCAGCTACGTGCGCCCGCCGGTCACCTTCTTCCTCTACTCCAATCCCGGCAGCCAGACGTGGAACCAGGCCGGCAAGGGCTATCGCTACACGCTGATACACGGCTTTTCGCGGCCCGACGAGTTTTTCAGCCCCGACTACCGCACGATGGACGCCATCAACCCCGCCGACCTTCGCCGCACGCTCTACTGGAACCCCAATGTGGTGACCAACGCAGAGGGGCAGGCCAATGTGCTCTTCTTCAACAACGCACGGCAGGGAACCCGCCTCAATGTCAACGCCCAGGGCATCGCCGTCAACGGAGAACTCTTCGGCACCCGGTAGCGGGAAACGGGCACGGAAAGGCAGAGCGGCATTTTGGGTTCACCAAAGTGCCGCTCTGTTTTAGAGGGAAACCGTCAGGACATTCCTAACTCCGTTTTCGTCGCACCTAAATCGGATTTAGTCAGGCCCAAATGCGTTTTCGTCGTGTCGAAGTGTGGCGGGAAAACCGGCAGGGGGCAAGACTGTAGGCGGGCAGGAGGGGACGGAAAATGAAAGTTTTTTGTTTTGGCATTTGTTCATTTCATTAAAAAGAGGGAAATTTGCATGTTACTTCAAAAGAAAAAACTAAAAAGCAAACAAATAGAACCATGCAAAAGAAAAGCTTAATGAAAATTTGGCAACTGCTGCTGCTGGCGGTAGTCTGCTTCGGCGTGACCGGTGTGAAGGCCGTCACCACGGTGAATGTTGAAACGGCCGGTACGCTCTCCACGCTGTTGACCACGACGGAAACCCAGCTGAAAGTGACCGGTTTCATCAACGGAACGGACGTGAAATATCTCCGTGAACTGATAGACAACGGAAAGGTCACCACGTTGGATCTGGGCGAAGTGAAAATAGTCAGTGGCGGCGAAGCTTACTACAACGACTACACGACGGAAAACGACGTGATAGGCACCAGCATGTTCAAGGGCTGTTCCAAGCTCCGCAACATTGTCCTCCCTGAAGTCTATACCATTGCAGCCACCGCTTTCTCCAATTCGGGCCTGCAAAAGGTGGACATACCCAACAGCGTGACGAAACTGGGCGGCGATGCCTTTGCCTACTGCAGTTCGTTGGCCACGGTCGTCATCGGCAAACGTGTGAAAACGCTCGACCAGGGCGTCTTCTACAGTTCACCGGTGAAGCACGCCTACGTCAAGATGGCCACCCCGCCTGCCACTCCGGCTTACCTGTTCTCCAGCAACCCCACCATCCACGTCTATTCCGACGTGCTGGACAGCTATAAGGCCTCGTCGTGGAAAAACTACGGCACCATCACCGGAAAGCTCGAAGACACCTATCCGAAAGAAAAGGATCCTATAGACATCATCAAGGAATCGTTCCCCGGCTATTTCGAGGATGCCGCCTGCTCCCAGCTGAAGAGCGAATACCAGACGATGAGCGACGAAGAACTCACCGCCGCCATGACGTCAGTCGGTATGCCGGCATCAATGATAGCCGTGGCACTGAAAATAAAGAACAACACGTGGGCCCCCTACGAGCAGTACTTCCGCGTACACAGTTATCAGGCCTACTCCGATGCAAGCTATTGGAGTTCCAAACTGATGAGCACCGGCGGCTGCTACATGGGCAACCCCACCGGCATCTATTCGGCCGACCAGAGCCCGCTCTATGTCTTCGTCGACTCCGACATACCCGAGGACGCCACGCTCTATATTACCGGTTGTACGGGCAATACGCTTATCTACAGTGCCACGTCGGGAACGAAACTCACGAAGGGTCTGAACATCATCGAAGGCCAGAAGGATGCACTCTATTACATCCTCTACACCGCCGACACCCGCTCCATGACGAAAACCCTCGACGAGTGGCCCGACATGAAAATACATATTGAGGGCGGCGTAGTGAACGGCTACTACGAACTCTCCCGTCACAGCGATACGGACTATCAGGCGCTTCTCAATGCTGCCACCCATGAACTCTTCACCGCGAAGGGCGGACGCTGCGTGTATAACTTCAAGAGAGAATCGTACAAGGAAGTATGGCCCAGGTCGATTGACAAGAGCCTTATCTGGTTCGATAGCATCACCGTCTGGGAGAAAGAACTCATGGGCTACTGCGTCTCCGTGGCCAACGGCGAACGTGCCGGTGCTCCCTTCTATCTCACCGGCGGCGAGGCCATCTATCCCGCCTACTACAACAATCCCAACTTCTGTATCGAAGGCAATGCCTCGTCGTCTGGCTGGGCCAACTCAACAACCTACCGCACGTCGTACAACTCGCTGGCCTGCATCAAGTCGGCCCTCGACGTGACCCAGGCTAACCACGATGAATGGTGCGCCGCCCACGAGACGGGCCATAACAACCAGCGAGCCATCAACCTGGAAGGCTGTACCGAGGTGTCAAACAATTTGTTCTCCAACTACATTCGCTTCCATAGCGGCATCTCCACCACTTCCGGCCTGTCGCTGGCCGTCACCATGAACGACTTTGCCAACCACGTGCCGTTCTTCACCCGTGACATCAGTTCCATGATGCGAATGTACTTCCAGCTCTACCTGTACTACCACTTGGGCCAGCGCAACATCTCGTTCTTCCCGACGCTCTTCAAGGCCCTCCGCGAAGACCCGCTGAGCCTCTGGAGCAACACCAACAACAGTTCGCTGAAGTTTGTCCGCAAGGTCTGCGAGGTAGCTCAGGAAGACCTCACCGACTTCTTTGCCGCCTGGGGATTCTTCGAGCCCTTCGACAACCTGACCATTAACGACTATGGCACCCACACCTTCAGCGTGCGCCAGGCTGATATCGATGCTACGCTTGAAGAGATTTCAAAATATCCCGTGAAGAACCGCCAGATTCTCTTCGTGGAGGACCGTATCGACTACATTCCCACTACCGGCTTCCTGACCACTCCCGGCCAGAAGCGCCGCGACTCCGACAAGGTGGGCCAGTGCGGTAATCTGGGTCAGTTCACGTCCTACCTCCCCGGTGGCTCCGAACCCTCCAGCTACACCTATTCGCAGTCCGATTCCATCTACGCCATGCATGGCAGCGGCGGCGTGGGCTTCGTTCTGCTCGACTCCGAGGAGCACATGATTTTCGGTTCTAACTCGACCTCCTTCTGTGTGCCCAATTGCCTGGGTACTGACTTCACCATCTATTCCATTGATGCCGACGGTACGCTCCATCCGACCCGCCGTGAAGGCGAAGGCACCGTCACCGTCACCCTTACCCGTGCCGGAACGCTTTCCGATTCGCTGCCAGACCAGACCATCAAGGCGATCATCAACGGTCCGCTCAACGGTACCGACGTGAAATACCTGCGCGAGCTCCTCACCGACGGCGACCTGTCGTCCATCGACCTCTCGGGAGCCAGAATGGCCAGTGGCGGTTCCGCCTACTACAACAACTACCGCGGTGTGGCCAACGCCATCGGTACGAGTGCATTCAATGGTATGATGAATCTGGTGAACATCACCCTGCCGGAGAAAATCACCAAGATTGAAGGTACGGCCTTCGCCAACTCCGGACTTAAGGAAATCGTCATCCCCGAAAACGTTACCAACATCGGCGGCGACGCCTTCGCTTACTGTGGCCAGCTCACGCGCGTCGTCATCGGTTCCAAGGTCAAGAACATGAGCCAGGGCGTCTTCTACAGTTCGCCCGTCAAGGAAGCCTTCGTCAGAGCCCTTACGCCGCCGACCATTGCAGCCTACCTCTTCTCCAGCAAGCCCGTAATCCACGTCTATGCCTCTGCCCTGGAAGCTTATCTGGCTTCGCCTTGGGCTCAGTTCGGCACCATTGTGGGCGACCTTGAAGACTACGACTATATGTTCTACGATGCTGCCGATGTGAACCGTGACGGTGTCATCGACTCCGCCGATATCGTGGCCGTCATCAAGGAAATGCCCGACGGCGCCGAGAAAGCCGACGTGAACCGCGACGGTGTCATCGACTCCGCCGACATTGTGGCCGTCATCAAAGCCATGAAATAAGCCACGTTATATAGTCGGACGAAACAAGGCGGCGCCTCGAATTTTCGAGACGCCGTTTTGTTTTTTCGAGGCGCCGTCTTTGGGCGGCGGAGCCGGCGGATGGGAAAGCAACTCTGTTTTCAGTCGGCCTATCTCCGTTTTCGTCGCGACGAAAACGGAGATAGTGGTCCGCCAGGGCGTAAAACGTCCTCTCAGTGCATTTCCGTCAGAAAAACAAGAAAGAAAAGCATAGCTATACGTGCGTTTATTCGTACCTTTGCACATGATAAAGAATTAATTTCGGAATGAAAATACTCGTGACAGGCGCCAGTGGATTTATAGGCAGTTTCATTGTGGAACGTGCCCTGGAACTTGGCTTCGAGGTGTGGGCCGGTGTGCGTGCATCGAGCAGTCGGAGGTGGCTGACCGATGCACGCATCCGTTTCATTGACCTCGACCTGTCCGACGAAGGCCGCCTGCAGCGGTCGCTCGAGACCTTCAAAGCCGAAGGCGGAGCCTGGGACTACGTGGTCCACGCTGCCGGAGCCACCAAGGCGAAAAACCGCGACGGCTTCATGGCCGTGAACCGCGACGGCACGGTCCGTCTGGTCACCGCCTTGGCACAGATGCAGATGGTGCCCAAGAAACTGGTCTTTCTCAGCTCGCTCAGTGTGCTTGGCGCCATTCACGAAACGGACTACGCCCCCCTGACATCGCTCGACACGCCACAGCCAAACACGGCCTACGGCCAGAGCAAACTGGCTGCCGAGACGTTTCTCAGACAACAGGGCGAAGTGCCCTGCATCGTGCTGCGGCCCACGGGAGTGTACGGTCCGCGGGAGCACGACTATTTCCTGATGGCCAAAAGCATTTGCCAACACGTGGACTTTGCCGTGGGATACAAGCGGCAGGACATCACGTTCATTTATGTGAAAGACCTCGTGGAGGCCGTGTTCCAGGCCCTGGAGCATGGCGTGCCGGGGCAGAACTATCTGCTCTCCGACGGCAAGGTGTATGACAGCCGCGACTTCAGCAACCTGTTGCAAAAGTATCTCGGCGTGAAGCGCGTCCTGCACCTTAGGGCTCCGCTGTGGGTGCTCCGCGCCGTGTGTGTTGTTAGCGGGTGGTGGGCCAAAAAGACAGGAAAAACGAGCACTCTGAACAACGACAAATATCATATATTAAAACAACGCAACTGGCGCTGCGACATCGCTCCTGCCTGTGAAGAACTGGGCTACGTGCCCCGTTATGACCTTGAGGCCGGCGTGCGCGAAACCGTGGCGTGGTATAAACAAGAACAATGGATTTAGATCAACTTTTTGAAGAACAACGCCCGCTGCCCGGCCTTATCGGCATTGAGCGGGTCATGGTGTGTTACTGTGGTTTCACATTTCTGCTGCTTGGCGTGCTGGGCAGTGTCATGGGCAACTGGTGGGAACCCGTCGCCTGGCGTGTCGGCATATTGGCTGTGACGTTCCTGCTCTACCGCTTCTACCAGAAGCATCCCTGCAACCTGACCTACATCATCCGCGTGTTCTTCCAGTTGGCATTGCTCTCCTACTGGTATCCCGACATCTACCACTTTGCCAAACTGATGCCCAACACCGACCATCTCTTTGCCCTGGCCGACCAGACGCTGTTCGGTTTTCAGCCGGCGCTGCAGTTCAGCCAAACGCTGCACGGGACTTTCTGGAACGAACTCTTCAACCTGGGTTACTTCTCCTACTACCTGATGCTCATCGTCGTCGTGCTGTGGGCCACGGTGCGCTGCTTCCGCCGCTTCGACCGCACCACCGTCATCATCCTCACGTCGTTCATGCTCTATTATGTCATATTCATCTTCCTGCAGTCAGCCGGACCACAGTTCTACTTCCCTAAAATAGGTATGGAGAATGTGACTGCCGGCACCTTCCCCGCCATAGGCGACTGGTTCCGCTGGCACACCGAACTGCAGCACCAGAGTCCTGTCACCGGGCCGTTCAGTTATCTGGTACACATGGCCCAAGGCAGCGAGAAACCCATTGCCGCCTTCCCCAGCAGCCACGTGGGGCTCTCCACCATCATGGTGTGGCTGGCATGGAAGATGTCAAAGAAGTTGGGACTTTTCCTGTTGCCCTTCTACATCGTGCTCTGTCTCTCCACGGTCTATATCGGTGCTCACTATGCCATTGACGTGCTGGGCGGATGGATTTCTGCATTCATCATCTACCAGGTGGCGCGCCTCATCTACCGGACCAAATTCATTCACCGCCCGCGCAAGTACGATGCCCTGCACCGCTACGGCCACAAGCGTAAGGGCAGCCATCAGCACCATCACCACCATCATCATCACCATCAGGCGCAGGTTGGCGAATAGAAGAGTGTAATCAGAAAAAAACAGCGAGGGCTTGCCCACCAGTGGGCAAGCCCTCTTTGCCAGTACGTCATGCCGGCGTTAATCTTTTTTCAATCGTCCCACCAGTTCAAAGTCGAGCTGGCGGCGGTCCAGATTGGCTTGGACCACCCTGATGCGCAGACGGTCGCCCAGTCGGTAGCGGTGGTGCTCGCGGCGGCCCACGAGCTGGTAATTGTCTTCGTCGAACTCGTAATAGTCGTTACCCAGACTGGCCAAAGGTATCATGCCCTCGCAGCCGTTGTCGTCGAGTTCCACATAAACACCAAATTCGTTCATACCGCTGATTTTGCCTTCGAACTCCTGTCCCAGCCGGTCGGCCATGAACTCTACCTGCTTGTATTTGATGCTGGCCCGCTCGGCGGTGGCCGCCAGTTGTTCCATCTGGCTGCAGTGTTCGCAGAGTTCTTCCGTCGTGTCTTGGTTGACGCTCTTGCCGCCCTCCAGATAGCGTGTCAGCAGGCGGTGCACCATGTCGTCGGGATAGCGGCGGATGGGCGAAGTGAAGTGGGTGTAGTAGCGGAACATCAGTCCGTAGTGGCCCACATTGTGTGTGGAGTATTTGGCTTTCATCATGGCACGCAGAGTCACTTCGGCGATGATATCTTCCTCGGGCTTCCCCTTCGAGTCGGCCAGCAGGCGGTTGAGCCCTTTGTTGATGTCGTCTTTCGAGCCAGTGGTGCGCAGGTCGTAGCCGAAGCGGCGTACAAAGCCGCTGAGGCGTTCCAGCTTTTCCAGGTCGGGCACGTCGTGGATGCGGTAGACGAAGGTACGCGGCTTCTGTCCTTTCTCGCGTTTGCCTATCAGTTCGGCCACGTGGCGGTTGGCCAGCAGCATGAATTCCTCGATGAGTTTGTTGGCATCTTTGGCCACCTTGAAATAGGTGCTCACCGGGTGTCCCTTTTCGTCCACGTCGAAGCGTATCTCCGGCCGGTCGAAAGAAATGGCTCCGTCCGTCTGGCGCCGGGCGCGCAGGGCCTTGGCCAGGCGGTTGAGCAGGATGAGTTCCTTGGCATATTCCCCTACGGGCGAACCGTCGGCATTGGGCTGTACGCGCTGCGGGTGGTCGCCGGGCTGCAACAGGTCCTCGGGTGAGGCCTCGCCGTTCTGTTCCAGTATGGCCTGCACCTCTTCGTAGGCAAAGCGCCGGTTGCTGCGTATGACGGTGCGCGCCGGATGCCAGTCGAGCACTTCGCCCGCCTCGTTCATGCGGAAGATGGCGCTGTAGGTCAGTTTGTCTTCATTGGGGCGCAGCGAGCACAGGTAGTTGCACAACCTTTCGGGCAGCATCGGTATGGTGCGGTCCACCAGATATACGCTGGTGGCGCGGCGCAGGGCTTCCTGGTCTATCTTGTCGCCTTCTTTCACATAGTAGGTCACGTCGGCAATGTGCACGCCCACTTCCCACACGCCCTCCTCACCGGTGGCTCTCACCGAAAGGGCATCGTCGAAGTCCTTGGCGTCGTGGGGGTCGATGGTGAAGGTGAGCACATCGCGGAAATCCTCGCGCCGCGCTATTTCGGCTTCGCTGATGCGGTCGCTGATGTGTTCGGCCTGGCGCTCCACGTCCTCGGGATATTTGTATGGCAGGTTATATTCGGCCAATATGGCATGCATCTCGGCATCGTTTTCGCCCTTGTGCCCCAGCACATCGACCACTTCGCCCACCGGGTTGCGCTGTTCCTCGGGCCAATCGACGATGCGCACCACAGCCTTGTCGCCCGTCCGTCCGCCCTTGAGGCTGGCTATGGGCACGAAGATGTCGCCGGGCAGCGTGCGGTCCTGGGTGAGCAGGAAGGCGTAGTGGTCGCTCACCTTCAGTTCGCCCACAAAGGTGTCCTTTGCCCTTTTTACAATCTCCACCACCTCTGCCTCGGGCGTATGCCGGCGGCGGCGGGCCAGCAGGGTGGCCTTCACGCGGTCGCCGTCGAGGGCGTGCATGGAGTTGCGCTCCATCACCAGGATGGCTTTTTCCTCACCGTCGGGGATGAAACTGTTGCGGCCGTTGCGCTTGCGCACGAAGATGCCCTCCATGGCCTGACTGCGCTGGTTGAGCCGGTAGCCGCCCCCGCGCTTGTGGCTCACGAAGTCGTCGGCCACCATGTCGTCCAGCACGTCGGCACAGAGCAATTTCAGCGGATGCGTCTTCAGTTTCAGTGCTTTCGATATGTCCTGCAGCGAATATTCACGGCCCGGATGGGCGGTGAAGAAGGTTTCCAACTCTTCTGCGATGCTTTGCTTGTTGCGGCGTATCACTAATTTTTTTGCCATAGCTTGTTTCGTTTTTAGTCATGTAAAATTACAAAGAAACCGATACAAAGCAAAGCGATTAACACTATTTTTCTGAATCCGTTCGTTTTGCCGGCTTCCCGTCTTCCCCGGCAAGTGGTACGGAAAATTTCAAAAAATATTGACAACCGGGGGAAGGAGGTCCGATTTCGGCCTTCACAAGTGGGACTTCGTCGCGCAGAAGCGGCGTTTCAAAATGACGAAACGCCGCTTCTGTTTAAGGATATTTGAGATTAGGTGAAAATCAACGGATTATAAAGTGGCCGAAAAATGGTAAATTTTTTTGACAAACGGGTGCATTGCTTCAGCCTTTGGGATGCCACTTGACGACCGGCGCGGTTAACGCTCGCAGAACTGGCGGATGGACTGAATCATCCAGTCCAGTTTCCCGTCGGTCATGCCGGGATATACGCCAATCCAGAAGGAGCGCTCCATGACGCGGTCGGTCTGGGTGAGCGGTCCGGCGGTGCGGTAGGCCGTGGTGTCGTCGCGCAGCTGGTCGAAGCAGGGGTGTTTGATGAAGTTGCCGGCAAAGAGGTTGCGCGTCTGTATGCGGCGGCTCTCCAGATGTTGCGTGAGTTCGTTGCGGGAGAAGGGGGCGTCGTCGGCCACGGTGATGAGGAATCCGAACCAGCTGGGGCGGCTCTGGGGAGCGGCCTCGGGCAGGATGAGGCCCGGGGTGCCGCGGAGGCCGTCGAGCAGGGTCTGGAAGTTGTGGCGGCGGCGCTCGACGATGGTGTCGAGCTTTTCGAGCTGGGCGCAACCGATAGCGGCTTGCATGTCGGTGAGTTTGAGATTGAAACCGAAGTGGGAATAGACGTATTTGTGGTCATAGCCCTGTGGCAGCAGTCCGAATTGTCCGGTGAAACGGCAGCCGCAGGTGTTGTCGGTGCCGCCCTGGCACCAGCAGTCGCGGCCCCAGTCGCGGAAAGAGCGCACAATCTTATGGAGCAGTCCGTTGTTGGTATAGACGGCGCCGCCTTCGCCCATGGTCATGTGGTGGGGAGGATAGAAGGAACTGGTGCCGAGGTCGCCCCAGGCGCCGGTCTTGCGTGTCTCGCCGCCGATGGTGTATTCCGAGCCGAGGGCGTCGCAGTTGTCCTCAATGAGCCACAGACGGTGGTCGTCGCAGAAGCGGCGCACGGCGGCAAGGTCGAAGGGGTTGCCCAGCGTGTGGGCTATCATGACGGCTTTGGTGCGCGGCGAGAGGGCGGCTTCGAGACGGCTGACGTCGATGTTGTATTGAGGAATGGTGATATCGACGAACACGGGCACGGCACCGTACGTAATCATGGGAGTGATGGTGGTGGGGAAACCGCAGGCCACGGTGATGACCTCGTCGCCGCGACGCACCTGGCGGTCGCCCAGCTTGGGCGAGGTGAGGGCAAAGAAGGCCAGCAGGTTGGCGCTGGAGCCGGAGTTGACGGCCGAACAGTGCCTGACACCGAGCCAGCGGGCCAGACCGGTCTCAAACTTGGTGGCCCAGGGACCGGCGGTGAGCCAGAAGTCGAGACTGGAATCGACGAGGTTGACCATCTCGCGCTCGTCGAAGTAGCGGCCGCCGTAGTTCACAAACGTTTCGCCGGGCCGGAACTCGGGTTGCGCGGCGTGGACTTCGGCGTAGTACTGGCGGGTGAGCTGCAATATCTGTTCTTTCAGTGCGTCTTTCTTGTTCATATAACTTATTGTCAATAGTTAATTGCGTTTTCTAAAGTAGCGGCCCACGACGGGCAACTGGTGCAAGGGGAAGTCGTGGTAAACAATGTGGCCCACGAAGAGAAGAATGAGCCCCGTGTTGGCAGCCAGACGCAGCCATACGGGCCAGTCCTTGGGCAGGACCAGCATGATGGCCGTGAAGAGGGCGGCAATGAGCACGTAGGCGGCAATGCTTTTCAGAGGATAGGCAATGGGATACTTGCGCTGGCCGACGAAGTAGGAGAGGAGCATGGCGGTGCCATAGCCCGCCACGCCGGCCCAGGCGCAGGCCATATAGCCGTAGCGCGGCACGAAGACAACGTTGACCAGAATGAGCACCAGGCAGCCGGCTCCCGAGAACCAGGCGCCCCAAACGGTGCGGTCGATGAGCTTATACCAGAAAGAGAGGTTGAAATAGATGCCCATCATGATTTCGGCGACCATGACGATGGGCACGACGCGGAGCCCGGCCCAGTAGCCGCGGTGGATGATGTATTTCAGCACATCGAGGTATCCCACCACAACGAGGAAGGCCAGCAGGGTGAATATGATGAAATACTTCATGGCCTGGGCATAGGTGCGGCGGTTGTCGTCTTTGTCATTTTCCTTGTCCTTGCCGAAAACGAAGGGTTCGTAGGCGTAGCGGAAGGCCTGGGTTATCATGGCCATGATCATGGCTATCTTGACACAGGCGCCGTAGATGCCGAGCTGCACCTTGCCTTCGTCGCCGGGCACAAGGTGGCGGAAGATGAGTTTGTCGGCCGTCTGGTTGAGGATGCCGGCAATGCCGAGCACCAGTATGGGCCAGGCGTAGCGCCACATGGGACGCATCAGCTCGCGGTCGAAGACCCATCGGAAGCCGGTCAGCTCTTTCCACAGCAGGGGTACCGTGACGAGGGTGCAGAAGAGGTTTATGGCGAAGACGTAGCCCACGCGGATTTCAAAACCGTCCACCAATCGCGGCAACAGGAGGAAGAACACCAGGTTGAGCACGATGTTGAGGGCGATGTTGAGCAGCTTGAGGGCGGCAAACTTGAGCGGGCGCTTCTTGTAGCGCAGGTAGGCAAAGGGAATGCACAGGAAAGCATCGACGGCCACGCAGAGGGCCATCATCTGCACATACTCCGTGTGCCCGCCATAGTGGAGAAAAGCGGTGATGGCATCTGAAAAGGCCAATACGGCCATCACGAACAGCGCACCCACGCAGCCCACGGCAATGAGTGTGGTGGAATAGACACGCATGGGGTCGTTCCCGGTCTTGTTGACAAAGCGGAAGAACGTGGTCTCCATGCCAAATGTCAGGATGACGAGCAGCAGGGCCGTATAGCTGTAAACCTCCGTCACGATGCCGTAGTCGCCCGATGAGGCCGCCAGCACGGTAGTGTAGAGCGGCACCAGCAGGTAGTTGAGAAATCTTCCGACAATGCTGCTCAGCCCGTAGATGGCCGTGTCTTTGGCAAGTGAACTTAGAGAAGCCATAATAAAGAAACGTTGTTTATCCGAAGAAGATGTAACAGATGGCTATGGCCGCAATGACGCCGGCCAGGTCGGCCAGCAGGCCGCAGGCCACGGCGTGGCGGGTGCGCGAGATGCCCACGGCGCCGAAGTAAACGGCCAGAGTATAGAACGTGGTGTCGGTGCTGCCCTGGAAGAGACAGCTCAGCCGGCCCACGAAGGAGTCGGCCCCGAAGGTCGTCATGGCATCGACCATCATGCCGCGCGACCCGCTGCCGCTGAGCGGCTTCATCAGAGCCGTGGGCATGGCATCGACCCAGTCGGCGGGCATACCTGTCAGGGTCACGATGTGGCGGATGCCCTCGATGAGCCAGTCCATGGCGCCGCTGGCGCGGAACACGGCGATGCCCACCAGAATGGCAATGAGATAAGGAATGATGCGCACGGCCGTCTGGAAACCTTCCTTGGCGCCTTCCACAAACGAGTCATAGACGTTCTGTCTTTGGCGCACGCCGGAACAGATGAGCCCGATTATGATAAGGAACAGTATCACATTGGCCGCGGTGGTGCTCACCACGTTCATTGTTTCCTTGTCCATCTGGGCAAATCCCCACACGATGGCGGCCACAAGCAGGCAGGCGCCGCCGAGGAAGAGAATGAGCGCGGGTTGCAGGAGATTGATGCGCTGGTAGAAGCTCGTCACGATAATACCGGCCAGCGTGGCGATGAACGTGGCCAGCAGTATGGGTACGAACACGTCGGTGGGCTGGGCGGCGCCGAGCTGGGCGCGGAACACCAGGATGGAAATCGGGATGATGGTCAGGCCTGACGTGTTGAGCACCAGAAACATTATCATGGGGTTGGTGGCCGTGTCTTTCTTGGTGTTGAGCGTTTGCAGGCTCTCCATGGCTTTCAGGCCGAGCGGGGTGGCGGCGTTGTCGAGGCCGAGCATGTTGGCCGCCATGTTCATGAACATGTGTCCGTAGGCGGGGTGACCCTTGGGAATGTCCGGAAAGAGTTTCACAAGTACGGGACTGAGCACCCGTGCCAGGCGGTCGATGAGGCCGCTGCGCTCGCCTATCTTCATCATGCCCAGCCAGAAGGCCAGCACGCCGGTCAAGCCCAGCGAAAGTTCAAAACCCGTCTTGGCCGAGGCAAATGTGGCGTCCATCATCGAGGGGAACACTTGGTAGTCGCCAAGAAACACCAGTTTGACCAATGCTATAAGAAAAGCGATGACGAAAAACGCCACCCAAATGTAGTTCAATACCATACGTAACAGCGCAATTTAGCCAGTTATACCATGCAAAATTACGTTTTTTATGCCAATGACACCAAATAATATTCCTGACAATACACCGATATTAAAAACTTTTTCTTACATTTGCCCGTGTGTTTGTATGTACCGGCCGCATTAAACTCCTGCGGTCGAGACAAGTCTAAGTATTAAGAAACATAAAAGAACAGCAAAGATGAAGAACAGATTTTTTTGTGTTGTAATGGTACTGTTGTCCGTGCTGTGCCTGCCGTTGCAAGCGCAGAATGCGCCTGCCCGTGGCGGCCAGTCCCACCGCGGTCCGGCCACGGTGGAAGGCATTTGGCAATTGTGCACTTTCCAAAAAGGCGAGACGGGTGAGACCGAGATTCATCTGGCCCCTGTGCTCAAGGTTGTTTCCGGCGACGGAACATACAATGACATTATCATCAAGACCACGGCCGGCGGCTGCGTCATCACCGGCAGCGGCCGCTACACGAAGGCCAACGACAGCCTGTTGGTTTTCCAGCCCTCCAAGTTGCGCCACCTCGACGCCGGAGCCCCGAAAGCCGACAGCGTCACCTTCCGACTGGAAGGGCCCCAGTGGATGCTCCTGGAGCGCAAGCCGGCAACAGGTGAAGAACCTGCAGCCGAAATATGGATGCGCCTGCGCCAGCAGCCCGGCAGCAAAGCCATGATGGAAAACGGCGACACCCTCCAGAAGGGTGCTACCTTCCAGAAGGGCGAACGCCCCAAGATGGGCCAGGGTCGCGGACAGCAGGGCAAAGGACGCGCCAAGAAACAGCAGCAGCCAGTCATCAGCGAAATGGGAACCATGGACGACTCGGGTGTCGATCACAGTTGGATGAACGAAGATTAAACAGAAAATTTTTAATGGTTATTATGCTCAAGGGGGCGCGGCCGTATGGCTGCGCCCCCTATTCTGTTTTTTCTGGTGGTCAGGTCCTGAGACGGGTGTCCGGCCTCAGCGGCGCAGCACGTCGAGTGCGGCGGCGTAGTCGGGCTCGTCGGCAATCTCCGTGACGAGCTCCGTGTAGGCCACGCGCCCTTCTTCATCGATGATGACCACGGCACGGGCCAGCAGCCCGCGCATGGGGCCGTCTTCAATGAGCAGGCCGTAGCCTTTGTCAAAGCAGTCGCAGCGGAACTGCGACACGGGAACAACGTTGTCCAGTCCCTCCACCGTGCAGAAACGGCTTTGGGCGAAGGGCAGGTCTTTGGAAACACACACCACGACGGTGTTCTCCAGCGACGAGGCTTCCTTGTTGAAGCGGCGCACCGAGGCCGCGCACACCGGAGTGTCCATGCTCGGAAAGATGTTGAGCACCACGCGCTTGCCTTTGAGCTGGCTCAGACTGAGTTCGGAGAGGTCGGCTTTCACGCCGGTGAAGTCGGGGGCTACAGACCCCACTGCGGGTAACTGGCCGCAGGTGTTGAAGGCATGGCCTTGCAGAGTTATTTTTGCCATAATTATTAATAATGAAGATTGGTCATTTATAGAATGGAGGTTGGCCCTTCCGGTTCTGCCGTACAGACGGCATGGCGAAGATACGCTTTTTTCTCCGGTTACGGGGCGGAAAAGTGAAGAAAAAAGGTGCCTCTGGCCAATCGGCCGGTCCGCGCCGGAAAAACCAACTCCGTTTTCGTCGCGCCTAAATCCGATTTAGGCGCGTCCAAATGCGTTTTCGTAGCCGCCGGCCGCGGTGTGGGCCGTCGCGCTCCGGAAGGGCAGGTTTTCGGGCGCCTGCGTTTGTCGGAAAACCTTCCGTTTTGGTCGTTTTTCCTGGCCAGAATGTGCGATTTTGTTCAAAAAAGAGACTTTTTATTGAAAAAATGCGCTCAAATGTGCGGCCGTTGAAAAATTTTGTTTACTTTTGCAGTCTATTGTGCTGCAAAAGGCGCATAAAATTCCATTCGGCCGACGGTGTGCCTGCCCTATATTAATAAGGAAAAGACACTGGCCCGCCCCGTAAGGGAGCAGCCGAAAAAAGGAATATGCGGAGACGATAACATTAAACAAATAAAATCAATAAGCGAGAAATGAAAAGATTTATGTTGTTCTTGACGTGCCTGCTCATGATGGCAGGTAGCGTAATGGCCCAAAGCCAGCGTGTGACCGGTACGGTGACCGACGCGGCCGACGGCAAGCCGATTCAGGGTGCCCGTGTCTTTGTGAACGGCACATCCATCGGTACAGTGACCGACGCTCGCGGTATGTTCCAACTGAACGTGCCACAGCAACACAAGGAACTGACAGTGACTTTCATCGGCATGAAGACCCAGAAAGTGCCTGTAGCTTCCACAGTAAACGTTAAACTAAGCCCGAACGAGCAGATGCTCGACGAAGCCATCGTAACGGCCTACGGTACGGTGAAGAAGTCGGCATTTACCGGTTCTGCCGCCGAGGTGAAGTCGGAAGATATCACCAATCACGTGGCAGCCAGTGCTATGAGCTCCGTATCCGGTAAGGTAGCCGGTGTGCAGACCACCTCGACCGGCGGCCCCGGTAGCGCCCCGACCATCCGCATCCGTGGTTTCGGTTCCATGAGCGCCAGCAACGAGCCCCTGTATGTCATCGACGGTGTGCCCACCTCCATGAGCATCACCAACCTCAACCCGCAGGACATTGCCTCCATCTCCATCCAGAAGGACGCCGCCTCCAACGCCCTTTACGGTGCACGTGCCGCCAACGGTGTCGTTATCGTGACCACCAAGAAGGCCAAGCAAGGCGCTCCTGCCAAGATTAACTTCGACGCCCGCTGGGGTTCCAACTCCCGCCTGATTCCGCAATACGACGTGATTACGGACCCGGCCGAGTACTACGAAACCCACTACAAGGCTCTCTACAACAGCAAGTACTATCATGGCTCCACCGCAGCCGAGGCTTACGCTTATGCTGACCAGTACCTGCTCGACCAGAAGAACGGCGGTCTGGGTTACCTTGTTTACACCGTGCCCGAAGGCGAGCGCCTCATCGGTACGAACTTCAAGCTCAACCCGCACGCCAAGCTCGGCTACAGCGACGGTACTTACTACTATAAGCCCGACGACTGGTACGACGAAACGTTCCACAACTCGTTCCGTCAGGAATACAACGCTTCCGTATCGGGCAGCAACGATCGCATGAACTACTACGCCAGCGTAGGTTACCTGCGCGACGGCGGTGCCGTGGCCAACAGCCGCTACGAGCGCTACACCGCCCTGACCAACATCGACTACCAGGCCAAGAAGTGGTTGAAGCTGAACACCAACATGGGCTTCACACAGAACATTTCGCAGACCCCGTCCTATTCCGACACCTACGGCAGCTCGGGCAACGTGTTCTACGTAACCAACAACATGGGCCCCATCTATCCGCTCTATGTCCGCGACGCCCAGGGTAACATCATGCGTGAAAACGGCCGTATCATTTACGATGCCAACCAGACCAACTTCCCCCGCCCGAACATCGTGGGCAACGCCGTGCGCGACAACGCCTACGACAGCGACCATTTCACCAGCGACCTGTTC
>JAEEGL015198107.1_pt1 | contig 17561 bp, 9 predicted proteins | sample 9134231 | NCBI WGS metagenome assembly JAEEGL01 (sample SAMN16246548, study PRJNA631951) | gut metagenome | biome: gut microbiome; feature: rumen; material: fiber-attached | host: Bos | place: Iran: Karaj | collected 2018-10 | reverse complement strand
TCCCACGTCTTTTGCCTTCCTTAAGATATCCTGGATAACTGACATAGCCAAATCTCCTTAAATCGATAGATAGCGTATTGTCTATTAATTATGCCGCTTAAGCGTCAAAAAATCAACGTGAATACATATTGCAAAAAAAGCGGGCACTCCGCAAAAGCACTAGTTTTCGCAAAGTGTCCGATTCTTATTTTTTTATAAAATTTTTAGGATATATTACTCAGCTTTTTTTGTGCTGAAAAATGCACCTATTATTCCGACAACAGCTGTGATGCCGAGACAAACGATATTTGCAATGGCGCCATGGGCTGATGAGATGTTTGCCGGAGTCTGAACTTCCTGAAGCACCTCTGCATTTGAAAAGTATATAAATGCAAAACCCTCAACCCTTGCTGATACAATCGTAAGAAGTGCTGCGATAGAGAGTGCAGGTATAGCAATTCTTCCAAGATCGGATACGAAGGTTGCAGCCTTTGATGCTCCATCTTTTAACGGAAGATTGGCAAGGACTACTACGCAGAGTCCAATGGCGATTGCAAGGATCATATATCTTACAGCCACCTCTACAGATGCGCCGTGGAAGTATCCCTGTCCCGCAACATTTGCGTTATAAACTATAAATGAAACAATACCGAGTATCAGTGTTAATATTGCAAAGCATGAACCAACTGTCTGTTTTTTGATCATATTCATCACTTGTTCTCCTCCTTTTTACCTTCAGGGATCAGGGAAAATGCTACAAATCCAAGCATACCGAGTACAAGAAGGATTGTGCTTACACTCTTTATTCCATTAAGTACATTATCCCACCATACATTTACCTTAATGGTAGAAACATTCATGATGGCACTGTTTGCAAATGTGTAGAGCTGATACTTAAGGTTCTCTCTAGCTTTTTCTACAAGTACTGCATCGTTCTTAACAGCGTCTACAGAAAGGTAGCTCCAGGTTCCGTCTACTCCGCCTTCTCCAAGGCTGATGTGGTTATCATTTGTTGCAAAGTCAGCAATCTGAGTTACGCCGGCCATGATGCTTCCTTCAGGAGTGAAGTAGTACATGTTGTTCATCATATCTGTAGAAATAACGCCTGTGAATGCCCACTCTTTTCTGAGGATATCTGTGATAAGAGGTGCATATGCAGAAGCATTTGTAGGTCCAAGTCTGTTGAATGCGATCATTACAGCAAGGCCCTTTGCATCCTCAAGTCCTCCCTGGAAGCCTCTAAGGTCGGTCTCACGAAGCTTCTGCTCATTAAGGTAAACTGCAACACCGTTTCTGTTGTGCTCCTGATCATTAAATCCAAGGTGCTTTGGTCCGTTTAAGATTCCTTTTTCTGCGCATCCAAGTAAAATGCCATAGCCGATTCTGTTTGTAAGCATCGGATCTTCTGAGATATACTCGTAGTTACGTCCGTTGTAAGGAGTTCTCTTAAGTGTAAGGCCTGTGCCCCAGAGGTCGAATCTCTCAAGCCAGAGTCCTGAGTTTCCTTCTACCAGGCCCCACTCATAAGCAAGCTGTGGGTTAAAGGAAGATCCAAGGAGTGACTGTGAGTTTACGTTGAAGTGATATGTCTTTCCTGTTGCTTCATCTGTGTAAGCAGCTGTGAATCCGCATACACCCTCGTTCTGGTTAACAATAGGGTTCTCAACGTTTGTGAGGACGTCACTCTGGCTACCACCGTGGATTACAGCACCAACTGCCTCATCAATGGTGATCTGTGATACAAGATCATTCCAGTAAGCATCATCTACATTTTCAAGCTGCTCATAGCCAATTGAAGCTGAGTCAAATCTAAGTCCCTTATCTTCGCCTTCTGCAGCAGGGTTGTCACTTGCGATTTCGTAAACCTTACCCTTTAAGAGATTGATCCACTCATCAGCCTTTGCGCTATCTGCAAGAGTAACAGTAACATCTTTGTTGTAGTTTACTGGGTATGTTCCGTCCCAGTCCTGTCTTGAAAGATATGTAACTGTCTCCTCACCTGTCCAGTAGTTAAGGTCTGCATCATCAGCCACATTTGTTACTACAACTTCGTTTTCTACAGAGTATGTAGTTTTGTCGAACTGCTCCTTGTTCCAGGTAAGCGCATTGCCCTTAGCCTGTGCATCAACGCCCTGCTCCTCATTAAATCCGAGAGCTGAAAGGACATTGTTTGTAGCTTCATGTGCTCCGGCAGCTGCTGTGAAGTAGTAGTCACCGTCATCTAAAATATATGTTTTTGCGTTCTTGTAATCATAGCTTGCAAGATACTTTGCAGGTACTTCGATTGTAACTTCTGCGCTCTTTCCTGCCTCTACAAACACCTTTGCAGAATTTAGGAACATGATTGCTGATTTTTCTACATTATTTGCCTTGTCATAATCTGTATAAGGCTGTGAAACATAGAGCTGAGCCAGGAACTTGCCGTCCTTGTCAGAGTTGTTCTTAACCTCAACAACTGCTGTCACATTGCCGTCTACTGTATCTGTGACCTCAACGCTCTTAAGGTTCTGCTCATAGTCAAGGTATGAAAGTCCATGTCCGAAGGTGTAAACCATCTCTGAATTGTAATCCCAGTTTGCGCTCTGTGTAGCACCCTTTGAAGAAGATGCATTAAACTCAGGATTTGCGATCAAGTCAAAGTATCTGGTCTCATAGTACTTGTAGCCAACGTAGATGCCCTCTGCCTCTACGATGTACTCACCGGCACTGTAGGTAGGACTTCCGCCGCCAAAAGAGCTGGCTGATGACTCGTTCGAAATCTCAACATTTGGATAACGCTCATCAAAACCGTTTGTTGCATTTGCTGCAAGAGAAGCAGCATCAGCATAATAATCACCGCCAAAGTTCATAACTGCAGGAATTGAATTATTGTCAACAACATATGCCTCTGTAAGAGCGCCTGTTGCGTTCACCTTACCTGTGAGAACATCAGCGATACCGATGCACTGATAATCGTTAATGCATCCGATGTATCCGATACCGTCTACTTCGTGGCTTCCGCCCTCAGCGATATCAGAAATGAGCATTGCATTTCCTGTGTTCAAAAGAACTACAACCTTAGAGCAGGTCTCTTTTGCCGCATCAATTACTGAAAGCTCGTCAGCAGAAAGCTTTAAAGGATCCTCTCCTGTTGCATTTCCGTAGTAATCAACAGCTGTGTCAGTTCCGTAGGTATTGGACTCTCCGCCGGGACGTGCAAATACACAGATAGCTGTTGTGTTGTCCTTGTTAATCTTGCTCTTCCAGTCGCTTGAAAGTCCAAGTTTTTCATACTCACTTACAGGAACCTCTGTGATCGCGAAATCTGAAAGGTCTCCTACTGTAGTGTTATAAATATAGTCAAAGCCGATTGAAACTTCATCAGCTCCTGTCCACATATTCTGTGTGATGACTTCGTGCTTGTTAAGAAGCTTGTTAAGGTAAAAGTCCTTAAGTGTCTCATTTACCTTCACTCCTGATTCTTCAAGAGCCTGCAAAAGCTCAACAGAATCATCGTTTCCGCCTCTGAAATCCTTGGCGTTGTATGGGTATGGAGCATATGCAGCAAGTCCGAACAGTGCAACTTCTCTGTCCTGCGCAAGCGGAAGAACGTCGTTGTCATTTTTCATGATGACTGTTCCTTCCTGACCTTCGCGGATCGCAATATCTTTTGCCGCAGCTGCCATATCTTCGATGGTCTTGTAGTCAGATACAAATCTGGCATTCTCACCATCTGTCGAAGTCACATAACTCTGTGTTCCCAGCACATCATCAAGGTTTTTTCTGTAAGTCTCAGCGACATTTGCTCCAAGTGATGACAAAACAAGCATTGAAGCAGCAAGGGCTGAAACGCCTCGCATAGCAGGAACAAATTTCCTTGTTTTCATAAATACCTCCTAAAAAAATTTTTGGATACTCCCCTTTTTTGAATTTAAAAAAATTTATATCTCAGAAATCCGCAAGAGCTGCGTATTTCGTGATAACATGATAGCATTAAAAATTTTTCTTCAACCGCCTCGTGCGCCATCTGTCATTTTTCAAACATGAACGGCACATATAACAGCGTTAAAGCCCTTTTCTCTTTTTGATCTCTTCCTGCTCAGCCTTAAGATTTTTTTCCACGCCGAAGGCTAAGATAAGAAGGGCACAGATTCCGTAGCAGATAGTTTCTATCCAGATATACGAAATTGAAAGAGCCATCTTTGCTGATGCTGACTGCACTCCCTCACCGAAAACTATCGTTGGATCAAAGCCGTTTGCTGACAAAAGTCCGTTAAAAATCGCTGTTCCGATAGGTGATGCTGCCACCATAAGTGATGAGTAGATGGACATTGTAAGGCCGTCTGTTCGTAGCCCAGTCTTATACTCAATGTGATCGATAACATCAGCCAGCATCGCAAGGATCAGGTAACATGCAGGTGATGATCCCAGGCACTTAAGACCTACACCGATGCCCACAAGTACAAGATTTTCAGCAAAAAGACCTGCTATCGCGCCTCCGATGAATCCTATCACCAGAAAGATAAAAGTAGTCTTTGCTTTTCCTATCCTGTTAGCCATAGGCATTACAATGACAACCGCTGCAGCCATCGGAACCGCTCCTGCAATAGAAAGGATCGTCTGGGCGATTCCCCAGTCTCCACCAACTATGTCAAGGCCAACTACCCACTCACAGAACTGCGTCATTGAGCCATTCTTTATGGCCCCTGCCCACTGGAACAGCAGGTAAAAGATAATGATGATCCACCACCACTTTTCTGAAGTAACAGCCTTTAGCTGCTCGACGATAGTTGCGCTCTTTTGAAGCTCTTTTCCCGTCTTATCATCTGAAAGAAGATCCTCTTCAGTAACTCTCTCCCTTGTAAACTTGTACTGAAGAATGATTGTAAGCGCTGTGATGATTGCTACAAATATCATGACCATAAGCCATTTGCTCCGGTCATTCTTCAAAATATTGGAAGCAAGGATTGGGAAAACCATTGATCCGGTTCCCATTACGCCAAGACCTGCGATATTACTGAGTGAAGCAAGTGCACTCCTTTGCTTGCCGTCTCTTGTTGAAACAGGCACCATTGTGGCATTGGCTGTATTGTAAATTGGATAAGCAACCGAATAGTAAAGGTTATATGCAATCGCGATCCATATCATTTTGGCAGTGCCCTCAAAGGGAACTATAAACATCAGTATTGATGCTATGGAAAGCGTTGCTGCAGACAGCAGTATCCATGGCCTTGCTTTTCCTGCAAGAACTTTGGTCTTTTCAATAAGCTGCCCCACCACCAGATTTGCAATGATAATGAATATGGTTGATATGAGCGGCAACGCTGTAAGAAATCCATTTGAAAGACCAAGAACTTCATTTAAATATTTCTGGAGCATGCTGGTAAAAATACCAGAGGACAACAGTGCTCCAAAAGGACCAACAAGATAGCCCAAAAGCATCTCGGGCATTTTCACGTCATCACTCTTTATTGCACTCTTAAAGAGAGGATTATTCCAAACTTTATCATTCATATGTTATCTATTCCTTTCGTGTCACCCTCATATCTATGATTTTATCCTAGCAAAAAACTCATGAAAAAAACGGCCGTTGCGGAAACGGTCGTTTTTTGACGTGAACTGTAAATATATGTGTCCGCCTGGGTTTTTACCTCAGGCTACTGATCTTTGAGCAGCTGATATGGTGCTTGCAGAGCTCCTGATTTTTGAGCAGCTGATATGGCGCCGGCAGAGCTCAGGATTTTTTATAAAATATGATGAAATTCCTTTTCTGACCCAAAATGTCAGTGTCCTCTTCTTTTGACATTCTTTTGAGGGCTGGATAAATCTGCGCCATGATAAAAAACATCAATCATTTCGGATACAATATCTTATTTATCTTTACTGGTTTCCCAAATTATCGAAATTCTAAAGATTTTACGAGACGGCACTCTGCCTATATTTTAAAAACACAAAATATAGCAGTGGTTTGGCAATCATATCATCGTCGTAATTTGTTGTTGGCTGATTGATCTATGATTACGGCCTTAAATTTTGCTAGTTATTACGATATTCCGTTGATTTTTGCTGTTTTTTCACTGCCTAATTTGTAAAAATCCCCAAAAGCAGCAGACACCCCCAAATCAGACTGAGGGATTTTTTTAGTTTTGTATGGGCTGACCTGCGATTTCTTACTATATTGGAAAAAGTTATCTCGTGAAGTTGTTGGAGATAAGCTTTTTTCATAGCCGCACACATTCGCTGTCTTACTTTTCGCTCATTCTTTCGTGGGGATAAGGATGGACAGGTGAAACCAGCCGTCGCTTGCTTCGGCCTGGATGGAGCCGTCGTATTTTTCTGCGATACTCTTCATGCTCTTGATGCCAAAGCCGTGATAGTTTGTATCGGCTTTTGTAGTAAGTGGCAGGTTGTGCCTGAACTTAAGCTTTCCGGTATACCTGTTCTCCACAAAGATCCTTACAAAGCTCTTTTGCCTGTCGATTGCCATGTGAATAAGACGTTCCTGCTTATCAGCAATCTTTTCTGTTCCCTCGATGGCATTGTCCAATGCGTTTCCAAAAAGTGCACTGATATCCATAGGATCCATGAAGGAAAGGATTGAACCATCTGCAACGCAGGTCAGCTCAATGCCTCTTGCCTGACATTTCATGGCCTCTGCGGAGAGAATGGTGTCAAGCACTCTGTTTCCGGTATTGTAACTGGTCTCATATTTTTTGATGTCCTGAAGCATTCTGTCCAGGTACTCACTTGTATCTACGCTTGCTCCGGCTTTAAGAGCCAGGATCTGGTGTTTAAGGTCATGATACTTCTGATTTACCAGCGCCATGCTCTCTTCCTGGATCTGGTACTGGCTGTACTGCATCTCGTACATATTCTTTAAAGTCCTGGCTTCAATGGTTTCCACCATCTGAAGCATCAGCTCGTGATAGAGATAGAGCATCGAAACAGCCGCAAAATCTATGACCGTCCTTATGATAAAAAGTTCAGAAGTATGGACTGTCGTAAAAGGTGTTCCCGTCACCACATAGGAAAGATTGCCCAGAGAATAAAGGATCAGCATTGCAAAAAAGATGATAATAAGCTCCCACTTTCTTATGATAAGCTCGCGGTTTCGTATCGCATTTCTCTTCTCAAGCAGTATCCCTATTCCCAGTATTACCAGGTATGTTATGATCATTGCAAATGCCTGGTGGAAAAGATCTGTCTTTACAGCCTTGTTCCTCTCACCATAGTAGTAGATCTGCCAGCCAATTGAGGCCATGAACTCGCCCAACATAAAAGAACGTATCGTATAATAAAACTTCTTATAAAAATCACCCTCAAGGCAAAAGTGAAAGATAAGGTACATATCAGTTATGATAACAAGCATGACAAATATGAAGAAAAGGCCATAGCTTCCACCTGTGAACTGCATGAAAACCACCAGAAATATTCCAAGTAAAGAAAGAACTCCCCATTTCTGAAGTCCCTTTCTTGTGTTATGGTTAACCGCAAGGAATAGCAGGGATGATGCAAAATACGCAACCGCGTACCACAATCCCGGAGTATTACCCAGCTCTGAAATCTGTCTTATTCCTATTTCCACTTTAATGCCCCATCTTTCTCATGTACTCGTTAAGTGCATCGATCAGCGGTTTCTTTTTGGCCCTTGATACAAGTAGATACTCATCTCCAACCTTAACATCATTTCCTGTTATCGCATCAACAAACTCGAGGTTAACAAGGTATCCCTTGTTGCACTGGAAAAAAGAAAGCCCCTCCAGTTCTTTCATGGTTTCTTTCATGGTGCCCTTGGAGTTTATGATCCCGTTTTTTGTATGAAAAATGAGGTCATGATTTATGACTTCTACATACAAAATCTCTGAAGCATCGACTTTTTGCTTCATTCCCCGTTCAGAGGCAACGATATATCTCTTTTCACTGCTCTTTCTTCGCCCGATAGCTCTTTTCATGGTCTGGGAAAAAGCGTAATAACTCAGTGGTTTTAAGATATAATCGAGGGCTCCCACCTGATAACCGTTTATGGCATACTGAGGCATGTTTGTGATAAAGATTATGATGACATCCTGATCGACCTCACGGATCTTTGTGGCTGCAGTCATTCCATCCACAAACTCCATCTCAATATCAAGGAGGATTATGTCAAACTCAGGTCTGTAATCCTCAAGGAGCTCGTCGCCGTCTGTGTATTCAGAAATCTGGAACTTCTCACTATATTCAGTTTCATACTGTCGCAAAAGAGCTCCGATCTCCCTGCGATAATTTGGATCATCATCCACAATTGCAAGTTTCAGCATATGTACCCCTCACGTTAATTATACAGTGAATTGCAGAAATGTGCCTGATACAAGTAAAGATATATGCTCACTGTTCCTTCGCAGTGATTCGCATATATCTTTATCTTGTATATGGCACATTGTAGGGAAATCAGTTGTTTGACATAACACAATACATATTCTTGTAATTTAATTCGATAGCATGCACGTTTCGGTGTACTCCCCACTCACTAGGGTTTTCTCTGTGCCGTCGGGGAGGACAAGGCGACATGTGGTGCCAACAGGAACCTTAACGTCGATCACAAATGCTCCGTTCTCAAGCTTCCAGGAGCTTATGATCTCACCGTACGGTGTTCCCAGCTTGCCTGTTGCGTTTGTGATCCCGCCGCCCGGCATCGGCTTAATCTGAAATGACTTATATCCTGCCAAAAGAGGCTCGATTCCTGCAATCCTTCTGTAAAGGAAATCACCTACAGCGCCTGACGCATAGTGGTTGTAAGAGATCATGCTGCTAGTTCCGTCGTCACCGATAGGGCAGTTTCCATCTTCATCAAGGCCGTCCCATCTCTCCCAGATAGTTGTTGCTCCGACTCTGACTTCATAGAGCCAGGATGGGCACTTATCACACAGCAGCATCTTGAAGGCCTCTTCTTTATGCCCGTTATCGGCAAGTGCAAAAAGAATGTACGGCGTTCCAGGAAAACCTGTACCGATCTTGTAGTCGTTATCCCTTACAAGCTTGGCCAGATTGTCTGCTGCGTTCTGCTTCTCTTTTCCCTTGAACATATCAAAATAGATTGGAAGAACATAAGCTGTCTGGAATTCATTCTTTAGTTTGCCGTTTCCGTCGGTCAAGTACTTACTGTAGGCCTCTGCTGCGCCCTCGGAAACGCTTCGATATAACCTTGCATCATCAGTTTTTCCCAAAACATCTGCAATCTCGGCAAGGAGTCCTGCGGTATTGGCAAGGCTTGCCGTGGCTGTCCACTTTGATCTCTTCTGCCACTGGTCCATCTTCGGCGCGTCCGGTGCAACCCAGTCTCCAAAGTGGAAGGTGTAAAGTGTATTCCAAAGATACTTCCTTTTGCCGAAGCTTAAGAGGCCCGCCCAGAATCTGCAGGCATCCACATATTTTTTCATCATCTCGTAGTTATCCGAGAGAACTTCTTTTTCACCGCTGGCCAAATACTGCGCATACGGAACGAGGATTGAAGCATCTCCCCAGAAATCTATTGCCATAAGCGGCATTGTCACAGGGAATCCAAAGCCTCCCGAAGGAACAGTATTGGGAATTCCTCCGCCTTTTCCCTGCTCGGCTCTCATATCCTTAAGCCACTTTTTGAGGAATCTTCCCATGTCATAGTTGAAAGTAGCTGTCCTTGCAAAAAGAGCTATATCTCCGGTCCAGCCCATTCTCTCGTCCCTCTGTGGGCAGTCCGTCGGAATATCGACAAAGTTCGACTTTGCTCCCCATCTGATATTCTCCTGAAGGCGGTTTATCATCTCATTTGAGCAGGTAAAAGAACCATTGTCCTCAACATCAGAGTAGAGCGCTCTTGCAGTCACCTTTATCTTGTCAGGATCTATACCCTTTACACTGACATAACGAAATCCCATATAAGTAAAGGAAGGATAAAACTCCTGATGTCCATCCTTACAGATGTAGCGTATTCTTGCCTTTGCCGAGCGAAGAAAATCCGTGTTAAGGCTTCCGTCCGGGTGAAGAACTTCCGCATGGTGCACAAGAATTTCCTGTCCCTTTACTCCGTCAAGTTCAAAATGCACAAGGCCTGCAAAGTTCTGACCAAAATCGTATATTGTTTCATCTCCGCATTTGGTTACCGATACAGCCTCGAACGTCTCATGCTCTTTTACCTGAGAGCTGTAATCTGCCAAAAGATGCGGTTTGAACGGAATATCAGCTACACTCACCTGCTTGTAGAGCATCCTGTTTTCATGAACTGTTGCGTCAAACTCCTCGCCATCATAAATATCTGCGGAAAGCACAGGTCCGTTCATTGATACATCCCAGGACTCATTGGAACTAATAGTGCTCTCTTCTCCGTCCTCATATTCAATGTGAAGTTCGCACAAAAAGCTCTGCTTGTCCGCAGTTACCCTGTTTTCTCTTGAGTAGACAAAAGAGCCTACAGCCCAGCCGCCTGAAACAGTGGCCACAAGCGTATTATTCATCAAAAGAAGCTTAGTGACATCATATGTCTGGTACTGCAGGTTCGTCTTGTAAGAAGTAAATCCGGGAGTGAGGAAAAGATCTCCAACTTTATCTCCGTTGAGGTCAAGTCTGTAGATACCCAGGGCAGTAGCATAAAGCCTTGCTTTTTTTACCTTCTTTTTCTTGAGCTCAAAGGACTTTTTAAATACCATCACCTTTGGAGAGACTTTTTTCTCGGTAAAAACATAGTCTCCATCAGTGATGAATTTGCCATGCCATCTTTCATCAAGCTTTCCCGTTTCGAATGTAAGCTCTGCAGTGGCTTCTTCGCCGTTATCGGCCTTCGCTATAAGCTTTACAGCGTAGACTGTGCGGGCCTCAAGCTGTGGTCCGTCATAGGTAAAAAACTGATCGGCACTTATCTCCTTTTTATATTCCCCGATTGTAATCTCTTGTGTAGCTATGCGAATCCCCTTGACGTCGCTTTCAAAAGCCCACGTAAAGCGTGGTGCAGTGTTATCTGTCACAAGGCCGCTGCTAAGTCCCTCAACAGTAAATTTACTTACCTTTAACATCTTTGTTCCTCTTTCCCCTTATTTCAAATTGCATTTTCAGGTACTTGTATTTTCTGACATATCCCTGTCATTACCTTATGTCGAGGTTTATGGTACTTGAACCTCTCTTTTGCCCCGTAGCGGTAACTGTGATCTTGTCGCCATCCCCTGCCCTTACGATAGCCAGCATTTCACCATAATAGGTGAAGGTCTCGTCCCTTAAGTATCCATCAGGGTTATACGGGCACGCATTTCCAAGTGCAAGAAGTTCACCGCCTGTGACGCTTACCTTGATCCTGTCCTTCTCCATCGGCTTTACTATGCCGTTTTCATCCGTCAAAGAAATTCTGATGTATGCCAGATGTCCCTTTGACACATCTGCTTCTTCAGGGCTTATTGTAATGGTTGTGCTTTTTCCCGCTGACTTTAAGGAGTCTCTTCCTATTACTGCTCCTGTATGATCGTAGCTTACAGCTTCTATAGTTCCAGAGCTGTATGGAGCTGAGAATCTGAAGACACAGTCTTTTCCCTTTTTCCTGCCTACAGAAACACTGTTTATAAAGAGCTCAACCTCTTCAGCCCTTGCGTAAACTTCAATCTCTGACTTGTAGCCCTCACATCCAGGATAAGACCAGCTTCTTATGGCATCTGACATCTTCCATGCTGAAGGAGAATGCTTTCCTGTCTGATACACCGGCTTCACCGCTATGATCGGGCCCTTTTCCCTGTCCAGTGCTACTCTGGTGTAATAAGCTTCGCCCAGCGGTTTTCCTGTTATATCTAGTCTTCCGGAGCCTGCGGTGAGCCATCCTGCCCAGTCAGCATCCTTTGGCGCATAGTCCTCATATTCCCAGGAGCCAATCCCGGCTTCTCCCAGGTAGTCCTGACCTGCCCAGACAAAGTCTCCGATCACGCCGGGATTTCTTTTGGCAAATTCATAGAATTTATAGGCATCCTTGCAGAAGGTCTCGCTGCCAAGGATAAGCCTTTCGGGATACTTTTTAAGATCCATCCTGTAGCGAAGGATTCCGTAGTTGTAGCCTGCTATATCCATATTGGCAAAAGAATCTCTGGTCTTCACATCACAAGGATATGTTGCAGCACCTACCTTCATAAAGGTATCTCCCAAAACACCTGCCATCCGGTTGTAGAATTCACTGCCCACTGCAGTTTTCTTTTTGCCCGGATTCTCAGCGTCCTTTTGAGCTTTCTCATCGCTGTAGATACCAAGTCCCATGGAAAAGAGGAAGTTGAAAAAGATATTTACGCCGCAGCTTACAGGTCTTGAAGCATCCAGCTCATGGAGATACTCTGTCATGCGCCTTGTGAGCATTATGCCACGCTTTTCTCCTGTCTCTGCCACTTCATTTCCAGTGGAGTACATTACCACACAGGGGTGGTTGTAATCCTTTTCCACCATGGACCTTAAGTCCTCTTTGTAGTTCTTTTCAACAAGCCCTGCATAATCGTATTTAAGCTTGTGAATGTACCACATATCCACGTATTCATCCATCATATACATGCCGTACTTGTCGCAGGCATCCAAAAGGTACTTGGAGCATGGGTTGTGTGCGCTTCTTATGGCATTGTAGCCCCACTTCTTAAGGAGCTTTACCCTTCGCACTTCCGCATCGGGATCTGTAATTGCACCAATAAGCTGATTGTCAGAATGAATGCAGGCTCCGCGTAGAAGAATTCTTTTCCCGTTTACCCTCATTCCGCCTTTTCTGTCCCAGGTAAGGGTCCTGATTCCGAAGGTCTCACCAGCAGTATCGCCCTTATACTCTATTTCAATGGTGTAGAGCCTTGGACTCTTTGCACTCCATAAAAAAACATCCTTAAGCTCAATCTCTGTCTCTTCCCCGCTCCGGGTACTTCCGCTTGCGATGAGCTTTTTTTCCTCGTCTGCTGTGAAAATCCTGTATCTGATATCTTCTGAAGAAGCACTTGTATTCGTGAGAACTTTAAGTCCGATCAGAGCATCCCCTTTTCTGCAGGTCTTGTCGAAAGGAGTTGTTGAAATGGTTCTTACTTTTACTCCGCCCAGCTTGATGTGCTCTTTCTCGGCCACATACATCCAGACAGGCCTGTAAATACCTGATCCTGAGTACCATCTGCTGTTTGGCTGATCTGCATTGTGAGCGATTACCTTTATCTCATTCTCGTTCTCTTTTCCCTCTCCGAAGTGAAGATCAACCGGGGAAAAAGACCTTTCGGTGTAGCCATAATCCCACTTTGCCTGAAGTTTGCCGTTTATATAAATTTCAGGGCTGCGATAAACGCCCTCGAATTCAAGGATAATATCCTTATCCTTGCAGTCTTCCGGAAGGTTAAAGCTCTTTTTATACTCATAATCTCCGCCTTCAAAGTAGCCCAGATTGTGGATTCCCGGGTTATTTATGCTGCGTTTCTCAGAAAGCATGGCGTCGTGAGGAAGTGTGACCGCTTTGTACTCATCCTCTTTATCTATTCTTTTGTATGACCAGTTTTTATTAAAATCTATCTTATGCATGTTCTGCTTCCTTCCTTAAGTGCTCCATGATTTTATATCGCAATACTGATATGATATAAAACTTGAGCTATTGAATAGTATCATCGCAATTCTACATATCATTTTAATATATAAAATGCGCCCTGCGATATGCAGAGCGCAAACTGTTCCTTTTTTATCATGAAGTGTCAAAATCCGTGATCATGATCCTGATGAAGAGATTTTTCCAATATATAGGTAAAACTGAGTTTTACCCATGAAAAAATCAAAGGCAATAGAGGCTGACCAGAGTGTTTTTTTCAATATATGGATAAAACTGAAATTCACCCATGAAAAAATCAAAGGCAATAGAGGCTGACCAGAGTGTTTTTTCCAATATATGGATAAAACTGAAATTCACCCATGAAAAAATCAAAGGTAATAGGAGTTGACCAGAAAATTTTTTCCAATATTCTGGCATATCTTAAGTCTACCCATGAAAATCAAGTGAGCTCATCCAGTGTGCTGCCGTAAGAAGATAAAAACTCATTCACAAAATCAACCACTTCGGGAAGCTCCTTGTAGAGATTGCGGATTGCCTTTCCGGTGCTCTCTTTGGCGGTACGAAATTCACTGTTACCTGCATTCATCTCGCAAATGCACTTGATGAGCGCAGAAAGCTTATCTGCTGCCTTGACGAGCCTGCGCATATAGCGTTCTTCCTCGGTATCTTCGGGTTTAAAGATCTCCTCAAAGGAAGGGCGAAGGTCGTCGGGAAGTTTCTCCAAAAGCTTGTCATCAGCTATTGCCTCTACCTGTTTGTAGGCCTGCTTGAGCTCATCGTTGTAGTATTTTACCGGAGTTGGCATATCTCCGGTTATGATCTCAGATGCATCGTGATAAAGACCGATAAGCGCAGCTTTGTTGGCATCAAGATGTCTGCCGTACCTCACATTTCCTATGGTACAGAGTGCATGCGCTATCATGGCCACCTCCATGGAGTGCTCGCAGAGGTTCTCCTCCCTGGTGTTGCGCATAAGAGCCCATCTGTTGATATATTTCATCCTTGATATAAGTGCAAAAAAATTGTAGTTCATTTCCCCTCTCCCATCAAAATAAATTTTGTATATATATTCCCCAAAAAGATAAGGCTCAAGGATCCATAGTTAAAGATCAGTCCATCAAAGTCTCGATTTCATCAATGATACCGCCGATGTAATCAATTGTATCGAGAAGAGCTGCATCAGTAGTCACGTCAACACCTGCCATCTTGGCAAAGCCGATAGGATCTACACTGCTGCCTGCTGCCAATGTCTTTTTCCAATCATCAACAGCCGGTTGCCCCTCTTTAAGAATTCTCTTCATGACCTGTGTTGCGATCGTCAGGCTTGCGCTGTAGCTGTAAGAGTAAAGTCCCATGTAGTAGTGAGGCTGGCGCATCCAGGTAAGTTCACACCCTTCTGTAAGCTCCACATCATCGCCCCAGAATTTCTCAAGGACGCCTCTGTATATCTCATTGAGCTTCTCAGCAGGAACTGCCTCGCCCTTATCAACGATCTTGTAAACCTCTCGCTGATAAGCTGCCTCAAGGAGATGCGTAACAAAGTTGTGATAATAGGTATTTGAAATCTGTGATGCCAGGACCCATCTGCGGAATCTCTTGTCATCTCCGCTCTTTTTCTTGAGGTATTCTGCCATCAAAAGCTCATTGATGGTTGAAGGAGCTTCCACCACGTACTGTGAAACATCGGTATCAAAGATGCTCTGTGCATCTCCGCAGGCCTTGAAATGTCCTGCATGTCCCAGTTCGTGAGCCAGGGTAAAGACATCGCTCATCCTCTCATTCCAGGACAAAAGAATAAAAGAGCCGTTTCTATAGGGGCTTGCGCAAAAGCCGCCTGTAGACTTTCCTATATTCTGGGCAAAATCAATCCATCTCTTTTCATAAGCCTCTTTTAACATAGCCTGGTACTCAGGGCCCATGATAGAGAGGCCATCAAGAATGTATTTCTTGGACTCCTCAATTGTTACCTTTGGATCATACTCAGGATCAAGAGTGATCTTCAGATCCGCATAGGTCATCTTGTCAAGTCCGTGGGCCTTCTTAAGAAGCCTTGCATACTTTCTCATGTGAGGAGCAAGCTTCTCCATGATAAGGTCAATCTGACGGTCATACATCGGCCTTGTCACTTTTTGCCAGAATAAAAGATAATCAAAAATGTTGTCAAAATGTCTAAGGTCAGCCATTATCTTCTCTGTTCTTATGTGGGCGCCATACTCAGCAGCAGTTGTGTACATGTAGTCCTTGAGCTTATCGGAAAATGCCTTAAACGCTGCGCGGCGAACATTGGCATCTTTTTCATACTCGTAATTATCTTCGAAAAGAGAATAGCCCAGCGGATGCTTTACTCCATCCACCTCAAAATCAGGAAATTGCATATCAGCAAGCTTGGTTGTCTCATAGAGCTGATAAGGTGCCCCGATTGTCTCATTAAGAGAAACCAACGCAGCCTCTGTCTCTGCTCCCAATCTGTGTGGCTTATCCCTAAGAACATCCTCAAGATAGCCTTTACCGATGGTTGCTGTCTTAAGTGCTTCGTTGACAACCTCTAAAGGCGCATCAGAAATCTCACTTGAAATAAAGGAGAGTCTGCTAAAAATCTGTGAAGCCTCCGATGAAACAACAGACTCAGTCTTTTTTGCCTCAGCATCCGTATAATCCACGGATACATTAAGACTCGCGTACTCGGAAACAAGGTAAAGGTCCTGAAGAAGCCCTGCATAAGTCTCCAGGCACTCATTCATCGCTTCTCCCGTGCAGAGTTTCCCCTTATACTTCTCCTCTATCTCCTTGCTGCGATCATTGCAATCATGAAGGACCTTAAGCATGTCCTCCTTGGTCTTATAAAGTCTTGAAGTATCCCATTTGAGGTTCTCCGGAACTTCACTTCTCTTTTTTAATGTTTCTGCCATTTAATATTCCTCCAACACTGTTAATTTCTATGTTCTTTTTAAATCGAAATCGCTAATCAATCAGAAATTCAGCCATTACCGTATTGCTGACATCAAGGCCTTTCTCTGTAAGGCGCAGGAATTCTGCTTCATTTGCTTCTTTCCCATTACCAGGATAACCGGATTCATGAAAATGCACTTTCTCCAGGAGTCCGAGCCCAACATATTTCTCTATAACACTCCCGTACACTTCATTTATCTTTTTCCCAAAAAGTTTCTGAAATTGTCCTGTATCTACGCCCTTTGTAAGGCGAAGTCCCAGGAACATGAACTCCTCCATCTGCCCGTTAACGGTCAGCTCTTCAATGTTCTCGCATATGCTGAGAAATTTGGGCTCCACGCTGTCATTCCCAGGTTCCTCACTTCTGCCGGAACCAGCTTCATTCCCGGATCTTAATCGGATATCAGAAAGAGCATCCACATATTTTCCCATGTCTCTCAAATTGTTCCAGCGCACATTCTCAACCATCGATGCAGCGCCTATGCCTACGCCAAGGTAATTGCCCCTTTGCCAGTAGACCTTGTTATGGCGGCACTCATATTTTTTTCCCAAAGCGTAATTGGAAATCTCATATCTATGATACCCGTTCTCCCTGAGGATTTGCAAGGTTTCATGGTACATCCGCCTGTCTGTTTCCTCATCCGGAAGTTCAAGGTCCATGTCAAAAAAGGGTGTTCCCTCCTCAACAATCAGACTGTATGCGGAAATATGCTCAGGCCTTAGCTCTGTGACCTTTCTAAGGGTACTTACGTAGGATTCGAGGCTCTGACCCGGCAGCGCGCTCATTATGTCAATGTTTATATTGTCAAAGCCCGCTTTCCTGGCATTTTCATAGGTTTCAAAAAACATCCTTGAATCGTGCAGTCTTCCAAGTCTTTTTAGTTCCTCGTCATTAAGGGACTGAGCCCCGATGCTGAGCCTGTTTATCCCGGCGCTTCTATAATCCTGGAGTTTCTCATACATTGCTGATGCAGGGTTTGCTTCGATAGTGATCTCTGCGTCTTCCCTAACCCTGAACAATTCTCTGATAAGCTTAAGCGTCGAAACAATATGACGAGATTCCACGAAACTCGGCGTCCCACCACCAAAGAAAATGGAAACAACTTCGAATTTATTG
>JAEEGL011484311.1_pt1 | contig 17561 bp, 11 predicted proteins | sample 9134231 | NCBI WGS metagenome assembly JAEEGL01 (sample SAMN16246548, study PRJNA631951) | gut metagenome | biome: gut microbiome; feature: rumen; material: fiber-attached | host: Bos | place: Iran: Karaj | collected 2018-10 | reverse complement strand
TCCGCGTAATATCATTCCGTCTATCAAATGGGCGAAAGCAGCCGGCATGACCGCTCAGGCAACGATGTGTATCACTTATTCGAAAGTGCATACCGCCGAATATTATATCAATCTGGCAGAGCAACTGATCGAAGGCGGTGCGCAGGAGATATGTTTGAAAGATATGGCCGGAATCGGTCGTCCGCATATGCTCGGCGTGATCGTTGCCGCCATCAAAGAGAAACACCCGGATATCATCATCCAATATCACGGTCATACAGGTCCGGGCTTCTCCGTAGCTTCCATGCTGGAAGTAGCTAAAGCCGGCGGCGACGTGCTGGACGTAGCCATGGAGCCGCTGAGTTGGGGTAAGGTTCATCCGGATGTGATCACTATCCAGGCGATGCTGAAAGATGCCGGATTCCTGGTAAAAGATATCAATATGAAAGCCTATATGGAGGCCCGGAGTCTGACGCAGTCATTTATCGATGATTTCCTGGGTTACTGGATAGACCCGAAGAATGCGTTGATGACGTCGTTGCTCGTTGGTTGCGGTCTGCCCGGCGGAATGATGGGCAGTCTGATGGCGGATCTCAAAGGCATGCATGCGGCTATCAATGCCAACCTCAAGAAGAAAGGCGAGAAAGAGCTGAGCGAAGATGAGTTGCTCGTGCAACTGTTCGACGAAGTACAACGTATCTGGCCGATGCTCGGTACTCCTTGCCTCGTAACGCCATTCAGCCAATATGTGAAGAACGCTGCGCTGATGAACCTGTTCAGCCGTTCGATGGGTGAGAAAGATTTCACCCGTATGGATCCGGCAATGTGGGGTATGATCCTCGGAAAGAGCGGCAAGCTGCCCGGCGAGCTGGCTCCGGAGATTATTGAGTTGGCGAAAGAGAAGGGATTTGAGTTCTATACCGACGATCCTCAAAAACTATATCCGGATGTGTTGCCGCAGTATATCAAAGAGATGAAAGAGTTAGGTTGGGACCGCGGTCAAGACGACGAGGAATTGTTCGAGTTCGCCATGCACGACAAACAATACCGCGAGTATAAATCCGGCTTGGCTAAAGAGCAGTTCAACAAGGATCTCGCCGAGAGAATGCAGAAAGCAGGCAAGGAGGTGCCGGAGGAACTGCGGAAGTACCTGCCGCAGGCTCAGCCATCAGCAGTCAGCAGTCAGCAGTCAGCCGAGGATGAGATGGCGGCTGTGGCTATGGCGCTGCATCTGGCGCAAGGCAAGCAGCACAAGGAAGGAATTATCGAACTTCCGAGAGTTCATTCTACCGCATGGAACAACAAACATTTTATACTGAAATAATCATGAAGAAGTACAATTTTAATGCGGGTCCGAGTATTCTCCCGCAAGAAGTAATCAAACAAACCGCAGAAGCAGTACTCGATTTTCAAGGTGAGGGCCTTTCCGTCTTGGAAATCAGCCACCGCGCCAAGTATTTCCAACCCGTCATGGACGAGGCAGAAGCGCTGATGAAAGAGCTTTTGAATGTGCCGGAGGGTTACCGCGTACTATTCCTCGGCGGCGGTGCAAGTTTGCAATTCTGCATGGTTCCGTTCAATATGCTGGAGAAGAAAGCCGCGTATTTGAATACCGGTGTATGGAGCAAGAAAGCGCTGAAGGAAGCCAAAGGTTTCGGTGAGGCGGTCGAAGTAGCTGCTTCTACAACGGATATCCCGACGGATTACGAGATACCGCAGGACGCCGATTATTTCCATATCACGACTAACAACACCATTTTCGGAACTGAGATCAACGACGAGAAACTGGCAGAGATATACAAGAAAAAAGGCAATGTACCTCTGGTAGCCGATATGAGTTCGGATATCCTGAGCCGTCCCGTGGATGTGAGCCAGTATGATATTATCTATGGCGGCGCACAGAAGAACCTGGCTCCAGCCGGTGTGACCTTTGTCATCATCAAAGAGAGTTGTCTGGGCAAGGTAAGCCGTTATATCCCGACGATGCTGAATTATCAGACCCATATCGACGGCGGTTCGATGTTCAACACGCCTCCGGTACTGCCGGTTTATACGGCTCTGCTGACCTTGCGCTGGCTCAAAGCCAACGGCGGCGTCAAATGGATTGAGGCTCGCAACAAGGCGAAAGCGGATCTGCTGTACAAATGCCTCGATGAGTCGAAACTGTTCACTCCGACTATCCTCAAGAAAGAGGATCGCAGCCGCATGAATATATGCTTCGTGCTTAAACCCGGTTACGAAGAACTGCAGGACGATTTCTTCAAGTTTGCCACCGAGCGCGGCATGGTAGGTATCAAGGGACACCGTCTGGTAGGCGGATTCCGCGCTTCCTGCTACAACGCTATGGATATCGAAGGTGTCCAAGCTCTCGTGGACTGTATCAAGGAATATGAAAAACTGCATTAATTATGGGATTCTCTTATCTTATTCCAGTGGGACACCCTGTGAACCATACTAAGGGTAAGACAATAGAACTCACTACATTAGTAAAACCTATGAAAGTATTAGTAGCAACAGAGAAACCCTTCGCGAAAGTAGCTGTGGACGGCATCCGCGAGGTGGTAGAAGGAGCAGGGTATGAGCTTGCCCTTCTGGAGAAATACACGGACAAGCAACAGTTACTGGACGCAGTGGCAGATGCAGACGCACTCATCATCCGTTCGGATGTGGTAGATGCGGCGGTATTGGATGCTGCCAAACAACTGAAAATCGTCGTCCGTGCCGGCGCAGGGTATGACAATATCGATCTGGAAGCCGCCACGGCTCACAAGGTAGTGGCAATGAACACTCCCGGTCAGAACAGTAATGCCGTAGCAGAACTGGCTCTGGGTCTGATGGTCTATGCTGTCCGTAATTTATACAATGGCACAAGCGGCACCGAGCTGAAAGGCAAGAAACTGGGTATTCATGCATTCGGAAACGTAGGCCGTAATGTAGCACGTATTGCGCAAGGCTTCGGCATGGATGTATATGCTTATGATGCATATTGTCCGGACGAGGCAATGACGGCAGCTAATGTCAAACCGCTACATTCCGCAGAGGAATTATACAAGACCTGCGACATCGTGAGTCTGCATATCCCCGCAACAGCAGAGACTAAAGGAAGCATCAATCATGATCTTGTCAACCTCATGCCTAAAGGTGGTGTTTTAGTCAACACAGCCCGTAAGGAAGTGATTGACGAGGAAGGTCTGATAGCCCTGATGCAGGAGCGTGCAGACCTGAAATACATGACAGATATTATGCCCGTAGCAGATGCGAAGTTCCGTACATTATTCGAAGGACGGTACTTCGCAACACCCAAGAAGATGGGTGCACAGACCGCAGAGGCAAATATCAATGCCGGTATTGCCGCTGCCAGACAGATCGTGGATTTCATCCAAAACGGTAACACACGTTTTCAGGTAAACAAGTGAAAAGGTATCTGATTGCCATATTATTGACGCTTGCGGTAGTTGTGTCATACGCCTCCGATGTGGAGTGTGTGGGCACGGCTACGCAGGTGGTCAAGGGAAATGACACTACGTTCATCTTCCGCGATGAGATCCATATGCGCTCCACCGTAGGTGATGTGGACTGGTATCGGGCAGACGGCTCGCTTTACGCATCCGGGACAAGTGATATCTATCCGGACGAAGGATGCTATCGGGTCAACAACACGCATTTCTGTGTTCAGTTATATGCGGGTATAGATGATCTGGATTTTACCATCGAGCCGTCATGCGAAAACACAATCCTGCGTGTGACAGGTGACATATCATCGCGCGCGCACACGTATTCCTTATTCTATAATGCATTGGCATGGAATACGGAGGCGTGGGTGGATTCCGCGGCGCATGAGACGGGCGATCTGAAGAATACGATCTTGTTGCCGCCGCTCTACGGTCCGACACCGGTACGTTTGTGTTACGATACAGAGATCCGCTCGGCTCTCGGGCTGGATTCCGCGTGTGTAGAGGTAGAGTTTCCAATGGACAGTGTGAAGGCTGTGAAAATGGAACTGACTTCATTGGCAACAGCGCGCGGTTCGGAAGACGAACGCAGCAATGAGCGCAACAGACCTACCAGCCAGAATCTTATTCAAGGGTCCGAATACAGCGGTCCGCTTGAGGTGGCGTTTTATTCCAATCCGACCCCCGGAGTTCAGTTCTACCAGTGGAAAATATACAAATCCACCGAACTTCTGGTAACCCGGAACGCTCAGGATATCCGCTATACATTCTCCGAACCGGGAGCGTATAGGGTGGTATGCGCAGTGAACAATGCTTATTGTACATCGGATTCCTCTGAGGTGGCGGTGCAGATATCGGAATCTTATCTGGCTGTACCTAATGTCTTCACGCCAAACGGCGACGGCAAGAACGATGAGTTCCGCGTTGCCTATCGCTCGTTGAAGGAGTTCCATTGCTGGGTTTACAACCGATGGGGCAAGTTGGTTTTCGAATGGACTGATCCGGCAAAAGGATGGGACGGTACTATAAACGGCCGTCCGGCAGCAGAGGGGGCGTATTACTATGTAATACGGGCCTTGGGTACTGATGCAGCGAAGAACGCCGGATATAGTTCCAAAATCTCTTACACGAAGAAGAAACTGGGAGCAGACGAGTCGGTGATAGGTGTGTATCAGATGAGCGGAGACATCAATCTGCTGCGAGGGAAATAATATCTATTAACTTCGATATATCGACATATCGGTATATCGACATATCGAAAAAACAATGAGAAAATTTATGCTTATGGCTTTAGCCACTACCGTAATGGCAGCGACTGCTGCTACGAACCCGTTCTTTGACTACAAGAACTGGAAGACACCGCACGGCACATATCCGTTTAACGAGATCCATGCGGAACATTATATGCCGGCTTTTGAGGAAGCGATGAAGCAAGGGCTGCAGGAGATAGACGATATCGTTAACAATCCGGCAGCTCCTACTTTTGCCAACACGATTGAGGCTTACGAGGCCTCCGGAGAGATGCTTTCCATCGTTGCCGGATGTTTCTATAACCTGACGTCCGCCGAGACGAACGATACGCTCCAGCAGATTGAGATGGAGTTGAGTCCAAAGATGTCGGAGTATTCCGCAACGATCCGTTTGAACGAAGGTCTTTTCCAGCGAATCAAAGCCGTTTATGACCAGCGTGCCAAACTGAAACTGAATAAGGCACAGATCAAATTGCTGGAAGATATCTATGAATCCTTTGCCAACAATGGTGCAAACCTCTCGCCGGAGGATAAACAGATCTATCGCGAGTTAAGCGCCAAACTGAGTAAACTGACCCTCCAATACGGTCAGAACGTGCTGAAAGCCACCAATGCCTGGACCATGCTCATCACCGATGAGGCACAGCTGGCGGGTTTGAACGACGACACCAAAGCCATGCTGCGTGCTAATGCAGAGAAGAAAGGGCTTGAAGGATGGCTCCTGAATCTCAAACCGACGACTACTATTCCGGTTATGCAGGATCTGGACAACCGTGATATCCGTCGCGAGCTTTATATGGCTAACGCCGGCAAATGTGTTGGAGGCGAGTTTGACAACACCGCTATTATTGTGGAGATCGTGAACACCCGTCTGGCACTCGCGAAACTCTTTGACAAAAAGAACTACGCAGAGAAATCTCTCTATAAGACTATGGCAGAGAAACCGGAGACCGTTTACAGCCTTTTGGACCAATTGCGCGATGCGTATATGCCGGCTGCCCGTGAGGAGGTGAAGGAAGTAGAGGATTATGCACATGCGCACGGATTCTATGCCAATCATCTGCAACCATGGGATTTCAGTTATTACTCCAAGAAACTGAAACAGGAGAAATATGCTATCTCAGACGATGACCTCCGGCCGTATTTCGAGTTGGAGAATGTCAAGAAAGGTGTGTTTGGGCTGGCGGAGCGTCTGTACGGACTGAAGTTCAAGGAGAACAAGAAGATCCAGGTTTATAACCCGGAAGTAACGGCATATGAGGTATTTGACGAGAAGGGTAAATTCCTGGCTGTTTATTATGCTGATTTCCATCCGCGGGACGGAAAACGCGGTGGAGCATGGATGAATGATTTTCAGCCGCAGTATATCAAGGGTAGGAAAGATCACCGTCCGCATATCGTGAACGTCATGAATTTTACTCGTCCGACTGCGGAGAAACCGGCTCTCTTCACGTATGATGAGGTGCGCACTTTCCTGCATGAGTTCGGCCATGGCTTGCATGGTATGCTGACGCGTTGCCAATATGCGGCACAGAGCGGAACCAACGTTCCGCGTGACTTCGTAGAATTGCCATCGCAGTTCAACGAGAACTTCATCGATGAGAAGGAGTTTCTTGATACTTTTGCCAAACATTATATCACAGGTGAGCCTCTTCCGCAAGAGCTACTGGATAAGATGCACGCTTCTCAGACTTATCATGCAGCGTATTCATGCGTACGCCAGCTCAGTTTCGGCTATCTGGACATGGCATGGCATATGCTGGAGAAACCATTTGAGGTAAATGAGGTTATCGGTACGGTAGAATCGGTTGTCCGCTTCAGTGACGAAGCGATGAAGCAGGTGCAGGTATTGCCTAATGTACCGGGAACGCAAATGTGTTGTGCGTTTACGCATATCTTCTCCGGAGGATACGCAGCCGGCTATTATAGCTATAAATGGTCAGAACTGCTGGATGCCGATGCTTTCTCTGTTTTCAAAGCGGCACAACAAAAGAAAGGCGGCACAATCTTTGACAAGAAGGCCGCCAAACGATTCCGTGAGAACATCCTGGAGAAGGGTGGTACGGAGAAAGCGATGGATCTGTACAAACGTTTCCGCGGTGGAGAACCTACCATTAATGCGCTGTTGGAGCGCGATGGTATTAAAGCACGGGAGATAAAATAAGTTAACTACACTAACTATGCAAGCGTGCATGAGTGCCAACGTGTGAACAAGTACAATAATCTGAGGACGACGGAGTAGTGTCTCCGCTTCCTTCCATAAACAAACGCAGGACAAAATCCTGCGTTTGTTGTTTTAATTTGTAAACATCCGGTTTCATAAAGTTAATAGGTTTTAGGTTTAATGGCAATAGCCGCTGATAATTCTCTTTGTCTTAAATTCGATGCAAAGGTAGTACTTTTTTGTGAACTATGCAAGTAAAAAATCAGAAATGTATTCACAATAAAGGTGAACACCTGACAGGCTAATTTTATTCACAAATCTACTATTCACAAATTGCATAATACTGCTTATATTCCGGGATTTTCACAAGAAAGGCCAAAAAGAGTAGAGTAGTTATCCTTATATATAAATCATAGCTGAAGTACTCCTGATCAATACTGTTTAACGCGCACAATATACACGTATTGCGCATATATAAGTTATTGTAAATCAACGCGAAATAGTTTTAAGTAAAATATTACTTTAATGTGATTTTAGAGAAATGTGTATATGTCTCAATTATCCATGTTTGCATGGTAAAAATTATAGTTAAATCACTTAAAATGAAGCGTTTATTACATTTGTGTTAAGTATAATAGAAATATTATATGGTGCTTATGCTGAGTATTTGGTGGCGGGCGGCTTATTGAGTAAAGGAAAATGTTCCACGGATGTAGTGTTGTTATTTGTGTACACGGATGTATTTATGTGCATTTCACAAATATATCAAAATAATTCACAAAAAGTTATGTATATATTTGTGTATTTCGATGTTTTTTTGTATCTTTGCACACGATTTGGTATATGTGCTCTAAATAGCTGAGAATTGAATATTTTTAAAGAATTATATTATGAATGAAAGAGAACGCATTGACGCTGTGCGTAAATCGATGAATTTGTCTGCGCGCCAGTTTGCAGAAGAGATCCATGTACGTCCCGGAACGATCAGTAATATGATGGCGGGACGCAATAATCCCAGTCTGGATGTGATGAAGCGTATAATGGAGCGTTACCCTACGCTGAATCCGGAGTGGCTTATCTTAGGCGTAGGCGAAATGTGGCGTACGGCTCCCGGACAAGAAGCCGGTTTGTTTGATAGTCTGGCACCGGAAGGAAAAAGAAGCACTACGCCGTTGCGTACCGTAAAAGAGGAGCCGCAGACTCCTGCAGCTCCTCCTAAACAAATCCGGAATATCGTCGTCTATTATAAGGACGGTACGTATGAAGAGTTTCTCAGAAATTAAATCTCTGATACTCTTGCATCAATGAAACGCGTTTATTGAAGCGCTTCTTTTAGCACCTCGCTGATGTCGTGCACGTAATGCAGAGTCAGCCCTTTGAGATAAATCGGTGCTATCTCGGCCACGTCTTTTCTGTTGTCCTCGCAGAGAATGATATCCGTTATACCTGCTCGTTTGGCGGCGAGCAGTTTTTCTTTCACGCCTCCGATAGGCAGCACTTTGCCGCGGAGTGTCATTTCTCCGGTCATGGCGATACGGGGTTTGACGAGGCGTTTGGTAAACGCGCTTACAAGCGCTGTCGTCATGGTTATTCCGGCAGAAGGTCCATCCTTCGGAATAGCACCTTCCGGCACATGAATATGAACCGAAGTCGTTTCGAAAACGGCGGGATCAATCTCCAGCTCTTCCGCATGTGCTTTGACATACCCCAAGGCAAGCGTGGCGCTCTCTTTCATCACATCGCCTAAGTTTCCGGTCAGTGTCAGAGTCGGATTTTTAGATGCCGAGAGGCTGGTCTCGATAAACAATATCTCGCCGCCCACTTGCGTCCACGCCAAACCAGTCACGACTCCTATATATTTGTTGGTCTCCCAACTGTCACGACTGAATCGCGCCTGACCGAGATAGGAACGCACATCATCCAGCGTCACAGAGATATTATATTCCTCGCCAAGAGCCAGTTTGGTGTCGATCTTGCGGCATATAGTAGCTATTTGCCGTTCCAAGGAACGCACGCCGGATTCACGGGTGTAATCATCGATGATATGGCCGATGATCTCTTTCTTGAACTTCAACTGCGACGCCTTCAGACCATGGTTAGCCAACTCTTTCGGAATCAGGTGCCGTTTGGCTATTTCTTCTTTCTCTTCCTGGAGGTATCCGGTCATTTCGATCAGTTCCATCCTGTCCAGCAGCGGACGTGGGATAGTCTCCAGACTGTTGGCGGTAGCAATAAACATCACTTTGCTCAGGTCGTAATCGACATCCAGATAATTATCGTGGAAAGTGCTGTTCTGTTCCGGATCCAGTACTTCGAGTAAAGCGGATGTCGGGTCACCCTTGTAATCCGCACCTATCTTGTCTATCTCGTCCAGGACAAAAACGGGGTTTGACGTTCCGCATTTCTTAATGCTGTCAATGATTCGTCCGGGAAGTGCTCCGATATACGTGCGTCTGTGTCCGCGTATCTCCGCCTCGTCGTGAAGGCCGCCTAAAGAGACACGCGCATACTTGCGTCCAAGCGCTTCTGCAATGCTCTTTCCGAGACTTGTTTTTCCGACTCCCGGAGGGCCGTAAAGACATAGGATAGGGGACTTGGCAGGATGATTTTCTTTCTCTTTTTTGCTGCGAAGTTCCAGTTGGCGTTGTACGGCAAGATATTCGACGATCCTTTCCTTCACTTTGTCCAATCCGTAGTGGTCGCGGTTCAGTATTTCCTGTGCGTGCTGCATGTCATAGTTATCCTCGGAATAGACGGACCATGGCAGGTCCAGCATGGTCTCCAGATAATCCAGTTGGGTGGAGTAGTCCGGCGAGTGAGTTGGCATGTGTTCCAGCCGTTGGAGCTCTCTGTTGAACACTTCAGCGACTGCCTCTGACCATTGTTTCTTGCTTGCTCTGTCGCGCAGTTCTTTCAGTTTCTGCGCACCGGTATCCGTGTCACCCAGGTCCTTTTTGATGGTTTCTATCTCTTGCTGCAGGAAATACTCACGTTGCTGCTTGTCCATTTTCTCAACGGTGCGGCGGCGGATATCTGCTTTGATATTCAGGATTTCGTTTTCTTTCTCCAGAGCGGCAAGTACGTTTGTAGCTCGCTCCATGAGAGAATCGATCCGCAGCAGTTCTTGTTTGTATTCCGTGCTGAAATGGTATATCGCGCACACATAGTTAACCAGCGATGGGGTACTGCTGATGCTCCGGATGGTCATTCCGGCATCCACCGACGGGTTCTCTTTGTTGCTGAACAGTTGCAGCACCAGGTCGCGGATGCTATCTACGGTTGCTTCAAACTGCTTGTCGCCCGTTTGGGGCATTTCTTCTATGCAGACCTTCACGTTTGCCAGAAGCGGTGAGTTGGATTCCTTTTGAAAATCAACCACTTGTACGCGGTGTACTCCTTCAAAGATAGCCATCACATGTCCTTCGCCCAACTCCGGCATTGGAATGATCTGAAGCACTTGGGCGTATGTTCCTAACGTGTAGAGATCTCCGTCTCCGGTTGGTTCGTTAACTGATTCGTCTATCTGCGTGAGCACAATCAGCGGTTTTTTCTCCGCAAGTGCGGATTTGACCATTCTTAAACTGCTTTTCCGGGAGATAGCGATTGGCATCATTATTCCGGGGAAGAGTACTACGTTCTTCACCGGAAGCACTTCAATCCAGCTTTCTTCAATTTCTTTAATATCTTTCGTCTTTCTCATGTATCTGAGTTTATTATTTCTATACTATTTTACATAATCGCGATTAGGTTTCATTGGCTGAGGGATTTGACCAGTTCGTCACTGATATTGTTGCCGATTTGCCGGCAGACGTCCTGACTCCAGCGTTGCGCCATTGCGATACGGCCGCATTGGTCTTGGACACCTTGCAACATCGCGTAAATATATCCGGCATTGAAATTGTCTCCGGCGCCAACAGTGCTTACCGTTTCTATGGCTTGGACCTCAAAAGTCTCGGTTTCATCGGCATTAAATATCCGTATGTCCTTGGCTCCGTCAGTTAGAATCAGCGTCTGGCAGAACGGTCTGACACGCTCATAAATGGCTTTGCCGTCATTCAGTCCGTACAGATAGCCGAAATCCTCGATGGAACCGCGCACAATGTCCGCCAAACGCATATTTTCCTCTATATTTGACATAACTTCGGGCAAATCGGCGATATGCGTTTTCCGGAAATTGATGTCGTAGTACAGCCATGCGCCGGCTGCTTTTGCCTCATGCAGCAAACGGCTCACAACACCACGAATCGCCGGATTGATCGCGAAAAAAGAGCCGAAAAGCACCACGTCATCCTTTGTAAATTCTGGCATCGGACCTTCCAACGATGCAGCCCTGTGATCCTTATAAAAGATATACTGCGCATCGTTGTTTTCGTCCAGAAAAGCCAGCGTGATATGCGATTTGGCTTGCTCATGACGGCATACATAAGCCGCAGAAACGCCATTTTCTTCCAAAAACCGGCAAATCATATCTCCTATATGGTCTCCGCCTACGTCTGTCACCATCGCGCAGGGCACCCCTGCCCTACCCAATGACACGATGCTGTTGTAGGTCGAGCCGCCCGGAACGGCTTTCTGAGGCTGGTCATTCTTAAAAAGAATGTCCAACACCGTCTCTCCTATGCCGATCACACGTCTGTTCATAGCTGCTTTTCAACCTTTGCGACTGCAAAGGTACTACAAAAAATGCACATATGCAAGTATGCAACTGTTTTTTGCTGAAAAATGTGGTTAAAGGCCTTGATTTTGTTTCAGTTTTTCGCGGATTATCGCCTGTATGAAGTTATCAAGCTTGCCATACTGCTTTCTCACGAGCTTGCTTGAACCGATTCTGGGCTTCTTCTCAAACGGTGCTTCCGGATCGGGTCGCTTGAACTGGGCGTAGAAACGCTTTTTTAAGTGTTCCAATTCAGCGCGTAGTTTAAGCACTCTTGCCCGCTTATCGGGGGGCATAGCAGCTAATTCTTCATCTGATATTCTCTCAGAATTGATAATTTCAGAAGTCAAGCGCTTAGAATCAGTAAAAAGCTGAATATTAGCGAGTTCAGCGCCTTTAGGAGGTGTTTTTTCAAAATCCCGCGGGTTAAGGATCCTGTAAGACTCCTGAACTCCTTCTTTGAGTACGGCTCCATTAGGTGCGCGGTATTTCTTTCTGCGCATGACAATACCACTTCCCTTTTCAAATTCCCCGTTCATTTCCTTGACGGGTGCGTGAAACTTAATTTTAGTCATAAAACAGTATGATTTTTGTAGTATATATTTAAATATTTGTCGTTCTGACAAATGGTCAGATATGAAAGTTTTCTTGGTTTTATATTTCACTGACGTTAGATGAATCTCCCCGTAATCACCCTGTAATCACCCCGTAATCACCCCCTTTTAACTTGCATTTGGTCCGATAAAACCTCGATTTTTCATCGAGGTTTTTTTATTCGTGGAATTATAGAGGGTCAGAGAGAATTACTCTACCCTTTTGGGGGCAGTTTTATCGCTCCAATTTGGTCGATGCCAGCCTTTCGAATGCAAAGATACAAAAAATATTTGGAATATGCAAATATTTGTAGATGAAATTGGGAATTTTGTTAAATTGTTTACGCACTATTAAAGCTCTCGCGCGTGCAGCCACCGAAAGGAAACATCCGCGGCATTAGACAGCGGCATCAGATGCCGGAGAAAAGAAGAAAAAAGAAACGGAATTTATAATCCGCCAAACTTGGCGGGATACAATTAGGATAAAAGGGTGAAGACGGGATAAAAAAAGGGCGAGGACGGGAGAAAAAAGGGCGAGGCACTGCCCCACCCTAAATGATTTGCATATCGGTATAATACAAAAAATAGTTATTTATTGAAATGGCGATATATATTCTCCCATGAAGAGGATACTATATTACGAAATGGCTCTTTCTCGCAACGGGGTATGAAATTGCCGGCATTCTGCTGATAGTGTTTGAAATTCCCACATAGGGAACAGAACTTTCGATAATGGTCTTGCAGTTTTTCATCCGTTAATAAGTCAAAAGATTCTGCCCCATTCTGCCCATTCAATACCCGGTCTATACCGCCACAAGCAGCGCAAGCATAATAGCCACGCGCATTAAGCCCAATCCCGCAATACGCCGTAACCCAGCAGGCATTGGTGAAGTCAGCATGTGCGAGATGCTCATCATCAACAGGTGCATCGTTGAACGGAGAGAAATATTCTATTTTGTTATTCGTTTTGTAGGAATCATAATCAATCACTACATTCTCAAACGAGTGTTTCACCTCTTCACATAATTGTCTGGATTTTGCCGTAATTCCGTTAGACACCACTTTGATAATGGTATCCGGAGAATATGTATCCGCGTAATGCTGCAAAGCTTCTATGATTTTCAGAAAATCTTTGTGCAAAGTCGGTTCGCCGCCTAACACATTGATGAGTTGCCATTTCTTCCCTGAACGCACCGAATCAGCGATAAACTTCTCAATCGTATCCATGCTGATTTGTTCTTTAGTCGGTGCTTGCGCACATGAACGGTTACAGCCTATACATTTGAGATTGCAATCATCGGTTATATCTATTTCTATTCTCTCAAAGTCGGGTCTGAATTTCTGCCGGGAGGTAAAGACTCTATTCGGATTAAGTTTCGGCTTATTCAGGATTGCGGCAATACAACATTCCTTACGTTCCCGATCATCATTCCTGTGTGCATAATCACGCTCATAAAAATAATTTACATCGTCCATCTGCAAAGGGTTGGAACTCATTTCCACCATAGGAATCATCATGGCATAATCATCACATGTATCAAACCAAGGACTTGCATTAGGCCGTACTTTATCCACCGCATCAAATTTGAAATACGTGAGTGGAATGGAATCAAACAAGTATTTCTTAAAGGTTTTTAAGTGCTGATATACATTACCTCCATTATTTTCCCTTGGCGCATAAAAATTAGCCGGATATCTGTAATGCGGTTGCAGACGGTAAGTCTGATGCACACGACCCAATACCAGATCTTTGCCCCAGGTATCATATTTTTCCCACACATCTTGCAAAGCGCCCTTTCCGATTAGCGCATCATCTCCGTCCACCATTACGATAATGCTTTCCGGATTGGAGCAATAATAATGTATTGACCGATACACGTTAGCCATTCGGGTATCGCGATATTTGGCGCTAACAAAGGTTATCCTGTCTTGGTATGGCTTGATAAGATGCTGTATGAATACAGGCAATCCGTTGTCAGAGTTATCATCGTATAATATTACTCCGAAATCTTGATATGTTTGGCTCATCAACGAACACCAAAAACGAAGGAATCGAGGAATAGACACATTGCGGAAGCATGAGACGATAACCATTTTTTCTTCTCGTTTAGCACTATGACACCAGTCATAATACGACCCTTCGCAATCATATCCGCCATACTGGATTGCAGGAATCTGAAGTTGCTCAACCCTGTCGTGCATTGTCATCCACGCATAAGGTAACTTTTTCCTGTAATTCTGCGGATGTATATAAAATGCCCGATTGTCCCCTCCCCTTATGGAGCAATACCCTGTTTGCTTTTGAAACAACTCGACCGACCGATGCCAAGCCATCTTGAGCCTGCCGGAAGTATCCAATTCGTTAGGATAAGGTCGGAGAGAAAAGAAGCGTTTTTTATCAAACAGACCGAGACGAACTTCCGGTACAAAACCACCGTTCTCAAAACCGAAATACGCTTTAGACTCGTGATTATAGATATTAAAGCCAACAGAAATAACTTTCTCATTACGTTTCAGTTGATTCAGCATATCTGTCAGATACGAATGCGACATATCTTTCCGCCCGATAATAACATCGGAATCCATCTGCAATATATAATTTCCCTGGCATTGTTCAAAAGCATATAACTGAGGCGTAACCGGAATATTCGTAGCCGTATAAGCAAATGGAGATGCCAAGCCAAACCAGCGCTCGTTGATGGCCTCTGTTTGGGACGCGTCGAAGATAACATAGCGGTCTATTACCTTGTTCTCCTTTAATCTCTCTATAATTTGAATCAGCCTTTCGAGACTTCCCTGGGCATTATATTGCCGAAGAAAATCGCTTTGTTTGGTATCAATCGAAACGACAACCTCGTAAAAGGGATTCGGAGAGGATAATTGCTTGACAATGTGCTTGATATTCGCTTCTATGGTTTTCTCGTCTTGTGCGCAAGTTTTGATTAAAAGCGTAACCTTGTCCAGTAAGGGTGTTAAGGTTGTATAGGACAACGCTATCTTCTTCGGCTCAAAATATAAATCACCGTTAAGTTGTACATCAGCGCACCGGATGTCCGACAAAAATTTATTTTCTTTGAGCTTAGCGTAAAACAGCTGCTCCAAGTTCGGTAAATCGGCTGCGTCGTATAATTCATAATTAACAGGTATAGAACCCCCAAACGACTCTCTTGCAGATAGAGATTCAGCATAAATAATATGTGAATATACTTTATTAACGAACTCACGCACTCCTTCTAATTCCGGCAAGTCAAAATTGTTAATGGCACTGCGTTTCAACTTTTGAAATTCAGCAGAAGACAATTTCTCAAAGTAATGAATATACACATACATCCGGATGCACATATTCAGGAATAAGTTATCCGTGTAATTGCATGCCTCCATATCTACCAACCTGATTGTTTTTCCCGCTCTGATAAAATTATGCGGCTTGCAATCCCGGATAGCCATGTTATTTTGAAAACATTCAGTAAGAAAAATGATAGCTTCTTCTTCCGTATAATTGACACAAGGAGTAGATGGCTCGTAAGGATACTTGATAATAACCGCATCTTCTGTCTCTATACAATCATTAATCGTATATAGTGTTCGGCAATGCTCAATACCGAGAAAGAAAGATATTCGCCGCTTTATTTCTGTTTTATTCGGGCAATCGACATATACTTTATACACAAACTGATTATCATGGAAGACTACTCCTTCACATCCATGCCCCAGATATTCAGGGGCGCGTATTCCTATTTGGGCTAAAATAGACTTCGCCTTCTTTATTCTGTCATTATCTTGCATATTCAAGTGCTTTTAGATATAATTCTTTCCGGCAACGGATATAACTCCCGGAAAATTTATTATTAGACGTAGCCTTACCTCCCAAATCATAAATAACAGGAAGTAAGGTTTCCGCAAAATGGATTTTGTATCTGTCTTTATTCAATAGATAATGTACGAACAAAGCATGATCCTCTCCGCTTTCAACAGACGGATATGGAAGTATTTTGTCCGGTTTTATAAACAAATTGCATGACGGTAATTCGCTTTCCGGTAAACATTCGGTCATCTGTTTGAGCCGAGCAAGCAAATAGTCGCTATTGGCAAGTCGTTTATCTGTGTGGTTTGTCCGAGAAATAATCGTTCCGTTCTCCCGTAAGTAATTTCCTGCTGAAATGATGTCAGGGCATTCCGTGTCAAAAATAACTTCTATCTTTGCCAATTCATTATCAGACGAATATTCGTCATCGGCATCTAAACGTCCTATTAGAACGCATCTCGGGTGGTGTTCCTGAATATATGTATTGATAGCATTACGTGTTAGTACCGCATTATTGTTAGACAGATGAATGATGGTTAATCTTGAATCTCCTAATAAATCAGTTATTTTCTCTTGCCAATTATCGGAAGAATTGTCATTCGCAAGAACGATTTTTATTTTCCGGGTGACACCTTGTTGGTTCAGAATTGACAATAGACACCGTCTTATCGTAGGTGCATTATTGTGCATGGCTACGCCAATGACAATCTCTTGATTCTCTATAGTTTTAGTTATTGTTTTCTCAATTCCATTGCGAATATCCGTTTCGGGCATCCAGTCTAATAATTGGTTTGCTTTAGAGTTGTCCGCTAAAGTATAATCGGGTTCCTGATAGTCCAATGTGATATTTCTACGGACTATGTTCTGTTTGAAATGAGATTGCAAGATATCTGCTATATAGTTCACCGAGAAATTGTTACCGGTTCCGATATTTATTACTTCATAATGTTTATTACATTTGTATCGCTCTATACATTTTAACATGGCAGAAACAACGTCATCTATATAGGTAAAGTCGCGCCTTTGCATCCCGTCTCCATGGATAACAATTGAAGAATCTGCATGTATATTAGCAATCTGTTTTCCAATAAGTGTGGAATATTTATTCACCGGCTGATATGAATACCCATATACATTGAAAAGCCTTAAAACAAGCACATCGCATGAAGAATTTTTCAACTCTTCATTCAGTACGTTCTCTGCTTCTTCTTTTTGCTTTGCGTATGGGGACATTGGAGCGAGGGAAGAACTTTCTTTGAATTTCGTTCCATCGCTTTGTCCATAAACAGACGAAGAGGAGGCAAAAACTAATAATCTTGCGTTGGATTTCTTAACTATTTCTGCAAGGACTTTTGTCGCCTTTACATTAGCATTATAACTGGCAGAAGGATAATCAATTGAATACTTTATTCTGGGCAACGCAGCAAAATGAAAAATATAGTATGGTTTATACTGATTTATAATATTTTTTATTGTTACAGCATCATTAACTGATACTTTGGAAAATATAAACTGGCTGTTATCCATAAAGTCAGCAATATTCTCCAATACTCCTGTGGATAAATCATCTACTCCAACTACTTTATATCCACTTTGCAGAAATTTTCTGGCAACATTCGAACCTATAAAGCCACATACACCGGTGATTAAAACTACTGTATTTT
>JAEEGL015753839.1_pt1 | contig 17562 bp, 14 predicted proteins | sample 9134231 | NCBI WGS metagenome assembly JAEEGL01 (sample SAMN16246548, study PRJNA631951) | gut metagenome | biome: gut microbiome; feature: rumen; material: fiber-attached | host: Bos | place: Iran: Karaj | collected 2018-10 | reverse complement strand
CAGATTTCGATGTAGTAGCATGGATCAAGGCCGAGATGAGAATGATGCTCGATGAGGAAATCGCTCGTGCTATCATGATCGGTGACGGAAGACTTGCTAGCTCTGAAGATAAGATCAAGGAAGAGCATGTTCGTCCTATTTGGAAGGATGATGAGTTATATTCTGTAAAGGTTCGCGTAACATATGATAATGGCGCTACAGATAACGATAAGGCTATCGCTAATATCAAGGCTCTTATCAAGAATCGTAAGCTTTACAAGGGTTCTGGCAATCCTAAGCTTTACACAACCGAGGATGTACTTGCAGATATGCTTCTGATCACAGATACCACAGGCAGATTCATTTATGACTCAGTTCAGGCTCTTGCTAACAAGCTTAGAGTTTCTGAGATCGTAACTGTTCCGGTATTTGACAACCAGACAAGATCTGATAATGGTACTACATATCAGCTTCTTGGTATCATGGTTAACCTTCAGGACTACTCTGTAGGCGCTGATAAGGGTGGAGCAGTCAATATGTTCGAAGATTTCGATATTGACTATAACAAGGAGACATATCTGATCGAGACCAGAATCTCTGGTGCTTTGACAGTTCCTTTCTCTGCTCTGGTACTTGAGACAGCTGTTAATGGTTGATTATAGGAGGTAGAAACATATGAAGATATTTGCAAAGGGTACACAGAAGTATGCAACCGAGCTTCTCTTCGTTAAGTCTAGCAAGCTTTATACAGATGCTGACAAGACTGTAGAGCTTAAGAGACCTGCAGCTATTAAGCTGGCGGCAAAGCCCGGTGCTATTTTCATCAATGATGGAACAAGCCTTATCGCTATTACATCAATTAAGCTTGATGGATCACAGATTGTAGTTGGAGAGACAACTTACAGCATAGCTGCAGAGTAATCTTCAAAATGGAAAGAGGTTGAAGAATGAGATTTCATGGCAGAGTTGGATATAGAGATACTGTAGAAACAAAACCTGGTTTATTTGAGGAGGATATAGTTTTTAAGGAATATTATGGTGATGTTATTCGTAATACCAAAAGAGACTATTCCGGAAGCAAAGTAAATTCAGATATTCAGGTTCAGAATCAGATTAGTATAGTAGCAGATCCGTATGCTTTGGGTCATTTTTTCAATCTTAAATGTGTCGAATGGCAGGGGACTCTGTGGCAGGTAACAGATGTTGATGCATCTCAACCGCCTAGATTAATATTATCTTTGGGAGGAATGTACCATGAAGACATGGAGTCAACTGTATGAGGTTCTGGAGGAGATAATGCACCCTTATAAGGTGTATTATCAACCTCCGGAAAATTTAAAAATTTCATATCCGTGTATAGTGTTTGAAAACAGTAATGCTTTAACTCAGTATGCTGATAATAAGCCGTATACTGCTACTAAACGCTATTCAGTAACTTTAATGTCGAAGACCGCCGATAACGATCTGTACAAGGATAAGCTTTTAATGCTTCCTATGTGTACTTTTGATAGAGAGTTTAAGACAGATGGAGTTGTTAATACGGTCTTTAATATGTATTTTTAAGGAGGTAAAAACTTATGGCAGCTGGTGCTTTAAAATGGGATCAGACCGGCGAAAGATTTTACGAAACCGGTGTCGATCATGGCGTACTTTACATGTTTAATACTGCTAATTCATCATATGATGATGGTGTAGCTTGGAATGGTTTGACTTCTGTATCAGAGTCACCTTCAGGTGCTGAGTCTAATGCTCAGTATGCTGATAATATTAAGTATCTTGATCTGCTTTCAGCAGAGGAATTCGCAGCAACACTTGAGTGCTTCACATATCCTGATGAGTGGGAACTTTGTGATGGTTCTGTTGCTCCTGTTGCTGGTCTTAATATTCATCAGCAGTCAAGAAGGACTTTTGGTCTTTCTTACAGAACTAAGATTGGTAACGACATTAACGACGATCTTGGTTATAAGATCCATTTGGTTTACGGTTGTAAGGCTACACCTTCTGAGAAGGCTTACAACACCGTTAATGATAGTCCCGAGCCTTTGAGCTTTAGCTATTCAATTAGTACAACTCCTGTTAACGTTGCAGGTTATAAGGCAACATCTATTCTTACAATAGATAGCACAAAGTTCACATCTACTGAGGCTGCTGAGCGTCTTGCAAGACTTGAAACCATCCTTTACGGTAAGGATGCTACAACAGATCCTGTAGCTGAGGCTGTAGCTCCTAGACTTCCTCTTCCTGATGAGGTTATAGGAATTCTTAACGGAACAATAAACAACAACGGCTAATTAAAAGTTAACCAACAGATCACAAGTAGTACACGGGCCTTCAAAATGTAAAGTTTTGGGGGCCCATTTTATGAATAAGGAGAAATATATGTTTAAGAAAGTAATTAAGTTTGAAGATTTTAATGGAACATCTAGAGAGGAAACTTTCTATTTCAATCTTTCAAAGGCAGAATTAATGGAGATGGAACTTTCAACGCAGGCTGGTGTTGAAGAAATGATAAGGATGCTTATCGCAACCAAGGATAATGCAAAGATAATGCAGATATTCAAGGATCTTATTCTTAAGTCTTATGGTATTAAGTCAGAAGACGGAACAAGATTCATTAAGTCTAAGGAATTAAGGGAGGCATTTGAGCAGAGTAATGCATATAGTGAACTCTTTATGGAGATGATTACCAATCCCGACGTCCAGGCAGCATTTATTAATGGCGTTATTAGTGGTGTTAATGCACCTAATATGAGTGAAGAAGATGCCATAGCTAAGCTCAAAGAGCTCGGATATGATACTTCTAGAATAGAGACATCTCTTAAGTCTCAGGATGAGAATAAGGTAGTTCCTATAGATAAGGCTGAGACTACTCCTAATGCCTAAGATAATAACTATCCCTGGACAAGAAATATTCGTTCCTCCGGATAGGTTTATCTATACTAAAGAGACTACTATAAAGATTGAGCATTCATTAGTAGCAATAGCTAAGTGGGAAGCTAAATGGCATGTTCCATTCTTAGATATTAATACAGAAAAAACTAATGAAATGATAATCGATTATATAAGATGTATGACAATTTCTCAGAATGTTGATCCGGAGATATATAAAGTAATTCCGGTAGATGTTATAAAAGAAATTAACGATTACATCGATGATCCAATGACGGCAACTTGGTTTAAAGATACACACAAAAAAGGCAGTAATGAAGTAGTAACGAATGAGTTGATTTATTATTGGATGATTGCTAATAATATTCCGATGGAGTGTGCCAAATGGCACTTTAATCATTTAATGACGCTCATAAGAGTATGTAGTGAAAAGAATGCTCCACAGAAGAAGATGAGTAAACGAGACATACTAAGTCAGAATAAGGCACTGAATGCTGCTAGAAGAAAAGCTAGCGGTTCAAAAGGATGATGCTATGGGATTTAGTTTGAAAAACAAAAAGGGTGATTGGGCCAGCACTACTAGTTGGCTTAAAAGAATACGCACTCTACGAAATGCAAGAAATGTTTTGGAGAAATACGGCAGAGAGGGCGTTGCTGCTCTCGCTGCTGCAACTCCTATCGATTCTGGTGAGACGGCTAGCTCTTGGGATTATGAGATAGTTCAAAATGCGAATACGACAGAGCTAATTTTCACCAACAATAATGTTACTAAGACCGGAGTACCAATAGCTATATTGTTACAGTATGGTCATGGTAATGGCAAGGGCGGTTATGTACAGGGTAGAGATTATATTAATCCTGCCATACAACCTATATTTGATGAAATAGCAGACAAGGCATGGAAGGAGGTGGTTGAGAGTGAGTAAGGCCGTTGATGATAGAGTAGTATCTCTAGAATTTGACAACGCGCAATTTGAGAAAAGCGTTAACGAAACTTTAAAGATGCTCGAAGAGCTTAAGAAGTCTCTTAAATTTGATAAAGCAGCTGAAAATCTCTCAGCCATAACTGACGCCGGTAAAAAAGTTGACCTCTCAACGGTCGGCGAATCTGTGGATAAATTAAATGAGAAGTTCTCAACAATGAGATTGGTTGGTCTTATGGCATTATCTAGTATTGTGGATGGTGCTATGCAAATGGCCAAAAAAGTAGCTTCCATATTAATGGCTCCATTTAACCAGATCAAGACTGGTGGTTGGGCAAGAGCTATGAAAATTGAAGACGCTAAATTTATGTTAGAGGGTCTTCAGGTTCAATGGGACAAAATTTCCAAAGATATTAACTATGGTGTTGCAGATACTGCTTACGGTTTGGATGAAGCAGCTAAAGCCGCTTCTCAGTTAGTGGCGTCAGGAGTTAAGTTTGGAGAAACTTACGGCGAAACTGGTAATAGCCCAATGGCTAAAGCTTTACGAGGTATTTCCGGTGTCGCTGCTATGACTAACTCTACTTATGAAGAGATTAGTTCAATATTTACCACTGTAGCAGGTCAGGGTAAGATGATGACCATGCAGTTAAGGCAGCTGGAATCCAGAGGTCTTAATGTTGCAGCTACAATGGCTACCCAGTTTAATAAAGTAGCAGATGGAACATCTCAGGCTAGCGAAAAATTCCAAGAATCTGTTAAAAAGATGACAAATGGGGCCAAGGTAAATGAAGCTGCTATAAGAGATATGATACAGAAAGGTAAAGTAGATTTTGCCATATTCTCTGAAGCAATGGATGAGGCGTTTGGTCAGCATGCAAAAGATGCAAATAACACCTTTACTGGTGCCTTGGCAAACGTTAAGGCTGCGCTTTCTAAAATAGGTGCAGAGTTTGCAACCCCTCTTATTCAAGATGCTATACCCGTATTAAATGCCATTCGAAAAATGATAAATGCTATTAAAACCAGCATGTCTGGCAGTGGTGGTATATTTGACTTGTTCAGGACAATGTCAAGGGGTATAAGTAACATATTTACCAGTAAGATTGAGCGTATAACAGATTTTTTAACTAATCGCTTTACTGGAATAAGTAATATTAACCGCGGATTATGGTTAATAATGACTAATATAGTTAAAATAGTTAAGACGATTAAGACCGCTTTCCAGAATGTCTTTAGCGGAAATACTGGCGATCATGTTAATCGTATGGCCGAAGGCTTCGAGAAATTAGCATGGGCTTTAACTCCTACTGATGCGGCTTTAAAGGGTTTTGGCGATATTTTAACTGTTGTATTTAGTATTATTAAGAAGGTAGGAGAAGCTATAGGTTGGCTTATTAGTAAGATAGGCGGACCAGCAATAAGAGGATTCGCTAGAATAGTCAATGTTATATTTGCTTTAATTGGAAAATTTGGCACACTTATAAGTACTATATTTGAATTTGTTAAGGGATTTGCCGATGCGAATCATTCGATACAGCTTTTAGAAGACAGATTTGGCATAACATCTGAAAAAGCGCAGAGATTTTATGCCATATTAAACAAAGTAAAGGACGTTTTAAAAAAGGTCGGAGAAATAGCTAAGACTGCACTTAAATATTTAGCAATTGGTGTAGCGGCAATAGTGGCCGCTCCGATATATTTACTTTATCAGGGATTTTTAAAACTTACTCAGATTGATTGGAGTAAGTTCCTTAATGCCTTAAAGAATGCCAAAGCTTTGATTGTTGAGTTCTTTACAAAACTTAAAGAGTCACAGGTTGTTCAAGGAGCTCTTAAAGGCATTGAAACGGCTCTTGGTTTAGTTGCCGGAGCAATTATATATTTAGGAGAAAAGGTTGTAGAATTTTTCACTAAATTAGCAAATGGCGAGATAACTCTAGATAGCATTAAGGAAAAATTAAGTAATATACCAGAGGCCATAAAGGGTGTTGGCGATAAAATAGCTGGATTCTTTAAAAGAAACAAATTCTTTTCGCCAATAGTTGATGGAGTTAAGAATATGGCAACTCAAATTTGGGGATTTGTTAAGGGGATTCCCGGTTTGTTGCAAGCTTTAACTCCCGCTAAGGTAATGTTGATAACATTCTCTGCGGCCATGGTATTTTTAGCAGTTAAGGCTAATTTTGTAGCAGATGCGTTTGTTCATATAGTTGACGTAATGCTTAAATGGTTCCATTGGGATAGAGTTGCTAACATTAAGCTTAACAATTTCTTAAAAACCGTTGGATCATTTACTCAAGCTATAATCGCTTTAACTGGATCGTTATATGTCTTATCTAAAATACCGAATCTTAAAGAAACTGCAATTATATTAGGTAGTTTCATAGCGGTTTTAGCTGGCATAGGTGTTATTTATACAATACTTAATCGATTGGTAGCTGATAAAAATAGTAAGTCGTTATTCTGGCAGTTTGCAAGAGATTTGACTTTAATGTCTCTCGGTGTATATTTAGTTACTTCTGCCTTAGTTAAGTTAAATGCCATAGATCTTAAGGATGTAATGAAGAAATTAGGCGTTTTAGCTATAGCTATAGGCGGAATAATGGGAATAGCCACATTATTTGATAATCCTAAATGGAGCTTAGTCGGAAAGAACGGTTTAGCAACATTATTATCAATGGTTGGTTATGCTATAGCTATATACGCAGCGGCTACGGCTATTAAGAAATTAGATGGTGTAGATTTATCAGGATTAAAAGGTAAATGGCCAGAATTATTAGCTATATTAGTTGGTTTAGCACTTACTGCTAAGGCAATAGCTGGAATAGGTCTTGGTATATTTGCCGGCGCTCTTGCTATTTTCTTAGGTTTTAGTTATGTTACTAAACAAATGGAGAAATATGCATTAAGTGCTGCGGATTCTACGGCTAAACTTATTGACGTTACCAATACGATTAAGAATCATTTATTAACTGTTGGCGCTAATATCAAACAGATGTTCAACGGTATATTAGAAGCATTTAAAGAAGATTTTTGGGGCACTTTTAGTGCGGTCTTCACTAAAATATCTGCCGCGGCTTTAATTATAATTGGAATTATATTGGTATTACGTAAAATAATTCCAGCATTTGTAGCAGTAGCAAAAGAAGGAAGATATGCCAAAAGAGCAGCTAAAGGATTTTTAACAATTGCGGTAGCAATAGCTGGATTAATGCTTGTTGCTAAATTTATAGCTGATGGTATGAAAGATAATCCTAGAGCAGCCGAGAATTTAATGGCTGTTGTCGGGATGATATCATTATTAATAGTTGCTGTTGGTGCCATGGCTATGCTTACTGGTTTAGGTAGTGGACAGTATAGTGCGGGATCTATTAAGCAAATACGAAGGACTTTCGCGTCTATTGCCTTGGTATTTTTGAGTATGGCTGCGCTTTCAGCAGTAATAGCAGATATGTCGCCGGCCCAGTTTAATAGAACTCAAAAAATACTTAAAATGACTTTAATTACTATGGGCATAATGTTAGCGCTTATAGCCGTTATGACTCTATTCAGTAAGGGATCAAAGGCTGGATTCGGAACATTCGCTGGAGTGACCATATTGTTTGCAACTATGCTTGGAGCATTAGCTTTATTAATGCATATGTTCGATAATATGGATGACTATTCGTCGCTTTGGAAGTCCATAGCCTTAATAACTGGTATATTTGTATTAATGGGCGGTTTGTTTATCACCATATCAAAAATAAGATATACCGCAGCTCCAAAAACACTATGGGCATTAATCGGAGGAATCATTGCAATTGGAGGAGCAATAGCGTTATTTGTTAAATTTATGCCAGACAATAACGTTATTCAGAAAGTTGCCGCTATATCTGGCGCAATGGTACTTGTAATGACCGCGTTAATACTGATGACCCGGTCAATTATGAAGTTTGCTAAGGATACTAAATATAGTGTAACGACAGGAGGTAAAACGGGAATAGGTTCTCGTGGAACCATAATGATTACATTATTAGCTTTAGCCGAAATGATAGCTGGAATATTTGCTATTGCTGGCGCTTTAGTTCTTTTGGGCGATAGAGATGCTGGAAAATTACTGGCTCAAGCTGGAGCTATAACGGCAACTTTAGCAGCATTAACAATAATTGCCGAATTACTAGTCGGGTTATCTAAGAAAGTAAAGGGTGATACGGGATCTCTGATGTCATCTTTGGCAGTGTTGGCCGTATTATCTATTATATTCTTATTTTTAGGAAATGTTATGGCTGGAATATCTAGCCTTGGTCAAACTGCAGATAGGATGCTTGCAGTATCACAAACGGTAGTCTTAGTTATATTTGAATTAGGTGTTATAGCTGTGGCCATGAGTAAATTAGCTAAGGATACAGCTTTAGCTACACCAGCATTATTAGCTATTGGTGTTTTAACTATTATATTTGCAGTTTTAGGCACTGTTATGGCTTATTGCTCGGCCATTGGTCAAACCGCAGATAGGATGCTCGCTGTATCACAAACTGTAGTATTGGTGATTGCTGAATTATCAGCCATATCTGTCGGCCTTGGAGCATTAGTCGAAGCTGGCGGATTGGGCGCAGCAGGAGCATTGAGTATACCAGTTCTTATTGGATTAACTTATGTATTTAAAGAACTTGGTACTGTAATGGCTGAATGTTCCGCTCTTGGTCAGTCTGCTGATAGAATGTTAGCAGTATCGCAGACAGTTGTGTTAGTTATAGGTGAACTGGGTCTTATTGCTATAGCTATAAGTGCTATTAACATGTCTGGAGCCTTAACAAATAACGCATCAATTAAAGCGTTAGCTGGGATGGTAGCTATATTCCAGATGTTGGGCGGAGTTTTAGTGTCTATTAGTGCGTTACCATTATCAGACACAGAACTTAAGTCTAAGATATTAACCGTAAATGAAGTATTATGGGCACTTATAGGCACTTTAACAGTTATATCTGCCATATCTTCTGGACCTTTATCATTAGGCGGAGCCGCAGGAGTTGGAGCTCTCGGCGCGTTAATAACTGAGTTGGGTGGATTAGTAATAGTACTTAAACAGATAGAGACTTTAGATAATGTTAAGGTATCTAGTGGTATTGAGGCTATTACCAGAGCATTAAATGGCTTGTTATCATGTACTGGTGCCGTGTTAGGACTGTCCGCAGCTATTATAGCATTTTCTATAGCACTAATAACATTTGGTGCGGGCTGTTTAGCTGCCGCTGCAGGAGTTTTGGCATTTGGTGGAGCTATTGCATTAATAGTTAATACTGTAGCTAATGCTTTAACGGCTATATCAACTGGTACGGACGGGCTAGTTACTAGAATTAAAAATAGCCTGTTAGATCTTAAGAATAACATTATACAGTCTTTCACAGAAATGAAGGATTATGTTATTAACAATTTCCAAAATTTTGCAATGGATATTGTTAAGACAATAGCTTCACAATCAATAAAGACAGTATTACGGTCTATGGGCTTAGAGTGGGGTCTTGCGATTGTTGAAGGATTTAGAGCAGGTGCAGAATATCATAGTCCGCCGGTATGGTTGGTAAAATTCTTTAATGAATGTGGTGTGACAATTAATACCGAAGCTCAAGGCATAACACACTGGTTCGATGATACGGGATATACTTGGGGTACTGCTATTACCACTGCATTCCAAAATAGAGTAGAAGGATATTTTGGAGGTGCCAATCTTAAAAGTATGATGTCTGGTGCGGGATTTAATCTCGGTAGTATCACCGGAATAAATATGGAAAACGGAATTATGCCCTCTATCGGAAGTATTCAGAATGAATTAATGAATACTTTAAATCTGGCTAGTATGGTCGGAAATAGTCTCAACTTAGCTTCCCAAGGATATATGACAACTCAGACTATGTTCATGGATCAGTTAAACCACGAATATAATACGCTTAATAGAAAATTAGAGGCTAGTAGAGAAAATTTAGCTTATTGGAAGAAACAAGGCGATCAGCATGAGGTCGATCGATTAACCAAAGATGTTGCCAATTATTCCAATGAAATGTATAAGCTAAAAGATAAGATGGATGCTGTTTCTGGAGCAACAAAAGATGCCACCGAAACAATGGAAGATTACACCAAGGGTTTAGGCGGTGCCGGATCAGCAACAAAAGACTTTATGTCTAGTTTAACAGATACCCTTGAATCTCAGATGAACATATTCTCAAAGTTCGAACAGAAGTCAGCAATGTCTAAGGAAGAACTTCTTGGTAATATGAGATCTCAGATAGAGGGTATGACTAACTGGGCTGCTCAAATGGCAGACTTAGCAACCAAGGGCATCGATAAGGGCTTATATGAAAAACTTGCTATGATGGGTCCCCAGGGTGCTGAGTATGTTGGTGCATTTGCTAGTATGACGGCTGAAGAACTTCAGGAAGCCAACACATTATGGGCACAGTCATTAGTATTACCCGGTCAGGCCGCAGCTATGGTTTCCGGCTCATTCAATGGTATCGGCACAAATGTGGCTAAGGGATACGCCAATGGTATAACTGGAAATACTGATTTAGCAGTAAATGCGACTGTCGATATGACTAGGCAATCAAGTGAAGCGGCAGATGAATTTAATGAAAGTCATTCACCGTCTAGATTATACGAAAGAAAAGGTATGTTCATAGCTCAAGGTTTGGCACAAGGTATTGAAAAGAATCAGAAGCGACCTATAGAAGCTATTGAAACAATGTGTCAGGCTATGGTGATGAAAGCCGAAAAGATATTAAATAAAGAAACATTTGCTTCATTCGGAGTAAATATTGTTGATGGTTTAACAGAAGGCTTAAACGATGAAGAAGCCAATAAAAAGCTTACAAGTAAAATTAAAGCAGTTAGTAAGAGTCTTCAAGACACATTTAAAGGTCCGGAAGAAAAGGGCGGAAATGAAATAGACTCACCATCTAAAGTATTTTACAGATATGGTAAGTATATTGATGAAGGCCTTGCTAATGGTATTTCGGACTACACTGGTAAAGTTGTATCATCAACAGAAAATTTATCGACTTCGGCTTTAGACGCTATGCGCTACACAGTAGCCAACATTGCTACTATGATTAATGATGAGATGGAAGATCCCGTTATAACTCCTGTACTCGATTTATCTAATGTGCAGGCAGGTGTACGGACGTTAAATTCTGTCTTAGCAGGCAATGCGGCACTTGCCGCCGGTATTAGTGAGGACGGAACACTTCAAAATGGAAAGTCTCGTATTGGCGGTACAACATTTATACAAAACAATTATTCGCCTAAGGCTCTTTCTAGAGCTGAGATTTATAGGCAAACTAATAATCAGTTCGCCCGTTTTAGGCAACAGATGGGTTAAGGAGAGAGTTATGATTAAATCCATAACAGCGATTAATTATTTAGGTGAATCACTGACATTAGAACTCGCGGCTCCCGAGAAATCGGGGCTGTGGGTTAAGTCAGTAGAGGGAGTAGGCCCAGGCAAAGCCACAATTAATGTCACAAATATGGCGTCTAATGATGGTGGAGTGTTTAACTCGGCCAGGGCTGAAACCCGTAATATTAATATTGTATTGGGAATGTATGATATAAAAATAGGAGATAGTGGCTGGTCTATCGAGAAGTCAAGACAAGAAACCTATAAATACTTCCCGAAAAAGAGATGGGTAAGACTTATATTTGAAACAGATAATAGATTTCTCTATGTTGACGGATATGTCGAATCAAATGAGCCCGATATATTTGACAAAAGGGAGACTACTGACATAAGTATTATTTGCCCAGATCCTAATTTCTATGAGTACGGCGGCGGTCATATTGTGGACTTGGCCACTGTAACAGATAACTTTGAATTTCCTTATAGTAATGAGTCACTATCAGAGGACTTAACGGAATTCGGTATAATATCGATTGACGTGTCGACATCCCTTATAGATTATAAGGGAGAAATCGAGACCGGATGTATATTCAGGATAAAGTGTAGAGGTAGTGTAGAAGGGATTAATCTATATAATGCTGTTACCGGAGAGTCTATGAGCATAGACGATTCAAAGCTCGATTCTACAGTATTTCCAAATGGTATAGTTAATGGTGATATGATAGAAATCTGTACTATTAGAGGAAATAAGTCAGCCACAATAACTAGAGAAGGAACTACTTATAACATAATAAATGCTTTAGGTATGAATCCGAACTGGTTCCAAATTTATCAAGGTGATAATATATTTGCCTTCACGGCTACGTCCGGAGTTAATAACATAGAAATTGAGATATTATACGAAGAGGCATATGAGGGTATATAAATGATAGATATTAAAGTTTTAAATACTAATCATGAGATAGTGGGTATAATAGATACTTATGAATCCTTCATATGGACCGACAGGTTTGATTCTCCTGGTGACTTTGAGCTTTATACACCCTTTAGTAATTATATTCTTAACTTGTGTCAGCAGAATTATTATTTAGCAATAGACGCGTCATATCATAATATGATAATAGAAGATATTCAGCTTCAGACAGATGCTGAAACTGGAACACATCTTATTATTAAGGGTAGATCTCTAGAATCTATATTAGACAGACGTATAGTGTGGACCACAACAACTATAAGTGCAACAAAAGATCACACACTTATAACTGGTATTAATAAGATATTATCTGATGCGTTCCTTGTATCTCAGAAAGAATACACCAATAAGAGAATCTTACCGAATTTCTTTATCAAGAAACCGGAGCCAAATTTTGTAGACGGTAGTGGTAATGCGTTTGAAATTGAGAAAACACAGTATACTGGAGATCAGATAGATGTCATAATGACTGATATTTGTGAGTCGTTTGAAATTGGCTACCGCATATTATTTGGATATCAGTTAAAGAAATTATATTATCTGCCGATACAAGTTTGGAATCCAAATAATAAGACATGGGTTGATAAGTCAGATGTTGGCGACTTTGACCTGTATTTTGAATTATATTTGGGATATGATAGGAGCTATGATCAACCGGAAGGTAGTAATTTACCTTATGTGGTGTTTAGTCCTAGTTTCGATAATATTATTAATACTAATTATTTGGATAGTGTTAATCCTATGAAAAATGTAACCCTTGTATTGGGTGAAGATCAGGGAAACACTAGAAAAAGACTTATCGTTGGTGATGGTGAGGGTTTAATGAGGCGTGAGCTGTATACGGACGCTAGAGATTTAAGATCGTCTGATTATGGTACCGCTGCTAAATACCAAGCGGCCATGAAGCAACGAGGACTTGAAAAATTATATGAAAATAGTAGACTTACGAGCTACGAAGGAGAAGTCGAAGCTTTACACTCATTTATTTATGGAGTAGATTTCTTCATGGGAGATGTCGTGCAGATATCTAATGAGTATGGTATAAGTGGTAAAGCTAGGGTCGTCGAGTGGGTTAGATCAGAATCTGAGACTGGAGTTGAGGTATACCCTACATTCTCAGGTATACAGATTATTAACGATGATATCCAAGAAGACGACGAACAGGAGGAATAATAAATGGCAATTACCGATTTAGATTATGGATTTTATAACTCTTTAAATGGAGATAGAACATATAATGCCACAGATTTTACAAAAATATTCGATGGTGTGATACAGGACGGGGTTTTTCAGACTATAGGCGATCACTTTCAGGTAACACAGGATACTGGTAGTAATAACGTATGTAAGGTTAGAACAGGTAAGGCATGGTTAGATCATACCTATACAGTACTTAACTCTATTGGTACGTTGGAATTTTCTTATGTGGCGGTAGGCGGTCAGTCTAGAATAGATGCAGTAGTTATCGAGATCAATACTTCTGAAAGAACTAATGACATTAAGATAATAGAAGGAACCGCAGCATCTAACCCAGTTAAGCCCAGTTTGGTTGATCCCGAGCATCCAGAGATAAAGAATTATGCATTGGCCTATGTCACCATTAAGCAGTCCGAAGGCTCAGTTGTTAAGGATGAAAATATTGAGAATAACGTCGGAGCTAACAATAATACGGACGAGACGCATCCGGTATTACCTTATGTCATCGGCGCCATGCAGGTTATGACACCAACTCAAGCGGTTAATCAGTTAGAAGCTGCAATTCTCAGTTGGTTTGATGATATGAAGGGGCAGTTATCGACTGATGCGGCAGCGAACCTCCAAGAAGAACTTGATGATTTAATATCTGTTGGAACAGAACCTCTAACCTCTGCAAGTCAATTGGGTAATGGTAAAATATATCTCCAGTACGAGGAGTAATTTATGGCTATATTTATTAAAGATACTGATAATAACCGAGAAACACCATTGTTAGTTAACACATTAAAAGAAAATTTAAGTGTTGAAGAAACGGATAACTCTCAACCTATAGAAACAGATTCATATTCTGCAATAGAATTTGCGTCGTTTTTATTCGATTCTCTTTCTAATACTGAATCTCATCCAACCACCTCTGTTTCAGATGGCGACAACATATATATAATAGCGACTGCTTATACTGGTTATATCGGAGATGTTCAAACAAATCCAGTTATAAAAATATTTAAAGATGGGGAAAATGCTTTAAATGCTACGATTTATAAAACTTCTGATAATGGAAATAGCTTAAAAAGCCTTCCGTCAAGTCCACCTGGGTATCTCCCATTTATATTTGATGGTGATTTATGGGTTATAGGACATGTATGTACAGACGCCGATTGGGAGTCAGAAGTAATATTGAGCGGTAAAAGTAGAGCTTATTACTTTGCTGAAAATGTGGGGTATTGGAGTAGTGTCTCTCTTTCCGATATACCATATCGAATAAGCAGTTATTCTGCCGTTACTGCCGATCCCACTGGCAGACGATATTTTTATGTTATTTCCCCATACAATCTTGGAGCCGGTTGTTTTTTGAGGTCTAATGGATTCACAATTAATCAAATAGGCACTAACGATTATGCAGATTTTGATTATTTTTATAAATTATTTTTCCATAACGATCAATTGTATGTTTTGGGACATGATAGACATGATGATGCAAATATCATAAAATTATGTTTGGTAGATTTGAATACTGGGGATTTAACATTATATGATACATTGGAATTACTATCGACTAGCAAAGATAGTACGAATAAAACTAATTTTAATATTTTCATAGTTAATGGCGATATTCATATTATTCAACGCTATGCGGCTAGTTCAAACCCCTATACTTATTCGGCACATTATATATATGATTGGTATGATTTAAAAATACAAAATGATGATATATATCATGTGTTTAGTGGATATTCATATAAATATTATTTATTACCAAAAAGATTTGGCGTTCAGTTTTTAAATAATAATTCAAATGGATGCAGTTTTTATTTCTTTGGTGGATCTTATAATATTAATAAATCGGGAGCGGAAAGTAGCTATACACATAAGCCGGTTATTGAAATTTTTAATACTAATTTCGAATCTATACCGTCCGATTCTTCTTGGAATAATTATGGTGGGTCTAATAATATAGAGTTAGCATATAATTTTTCAAAAGGTAGCGCCGTTCATTATTTAGCATCCAATAATAACCGAGAGCATGTATTGTTGTTTGGAAGCGGAACAAGTGCCGATCCAAATGGAACTAATTTAGATAAGGTCAATATTTTAGGTTATGATGAAGATTATGAAACTGAAGAATATGGATACTGGATGTATGAACAAAGAGCAAATCTTGATGATACCTCATATAATCAATTATTCTGCGTCTTAGGGAATCAAGTATATCAAATACAAGCAAATAAACAAGTGTCTTGTTTAGGCGTTAGACAATATGAGACTTATTTGGAACGAGTTGCGTGGTCCATATTTGGAAATGATAGTATATGTCCATTATCGGATTTAGAAGGATCCTTAGCAATAACTTATAATAATAGAATACATATACTTGGTGGGTTTGAATCTCCACGGGCACATTATAGTTTTGACGGGGAGTCATCAACAAGTATGTATACTTTATGGAATACTGAGCCAGCTATACCCTATGATTTTAAAAATGGTGCAGCAACCGTAGCCGATGGAAAATTATTTATTTTCGGAGGGTATAGAACGACAAGAAATATGGCAGTATTTGATGGGACTTCTTGGACTCTTTATGAAAATGTTTTACCATTTGAAATGGACGGTGGATATGCAGAATTTTTAGATGGTAGAATTCATTTATTTGGCGGGTTATCTGTAGATCATTACAGCTTAGACGTTAAAAAATGGAATAATCCGTCTGGTAATTGGGCACAAGAAACTAGCTTACCTTATAGCTCTTGGAATGGCTGTTCGTCCGTGTTTAAAAATCAAATTTATATTTTCGGAGGAATTGACCCTTATGGCGGAGATTATTCCCTGATACATTCAAGAGATACCATTTTGTTAAATGTTAACGCGTTTTCACATATTTTTAATAGAATTAAAAGAATATGGGCAAAGGTAAAAATCCCAACGTATGATCAATATGGGAATTGCGTGGTTAGCGATCAAATTAAAAAAGTTAAAGGCGTTTGGATTGGCGATTCAAACAATAGAGCTAGGAGAATTTAACATGACCTACGATTATATTATTACTAAACCTCCACTTAATGAAGGCACTCTCGCTCATTACGGTGTTAAGGGCATGAAGTGGCGGCAGCATAATAAAGCCATGTATCAGAAAACTGGTTCCGAAGCCTATAAGATTCTTAGTGAATGGTCAGACAAAGACTATCAGGCCAGACTAGCAAGAGTTAAATTAGTTGGTGGTAAGGGTGGTTCTAGTAAATCATCAGCTAAAGGAAGCTCTGGGTCAAAAGCAGAAAGTTCTTCTAAGACTTCTACGGACGCTAAGAAAGAAGAGAAAAAGACTGAGGATACACCTAAAATTAATGTGGATCTTGACCATATTAAAGGTCTGGAAAAGATGGTGGCTAAGAGCAATGAGTCTAAGCTACCAGTTATCGGGAGAAATGCAGATGCGACTGAAAGAAAGCGTAAGCTCTTAAAAAGTCGTAAGATGTATTTATGAAATAGCTTTCATCTTATTCTCCTTTATTCATATATTTGTTAAAGGGCTGTGGTGCTATAGGAGACGCCACAGCCTGACAAATAATTCGTAAAATTTACAGGTTTTATTATAGAACTGATGACTATAAAAGATACGTCGATTGTATTCGATAATATTTTATAGCTACAAAAGGGACCGACTTCGAGCGCGGTTGAGTTACGGGGCGAATTAGTACCTGATTATACTAAGGGGAGAATTTACGAGTTTGTGGGTGCCGACGAATCCCACCGGTTTATTTATAAGAAGTAATTAAGCTTATAGATGATAATCAAGAGATACAACTCTTATTATTTTTTGTTCGTAAAATTTACAACCCCTTTGATGAAGAGAAAGGATGGGTTCGAATCCCATATGTCCAATTCCAACGGGCATTAGTTGAGCGGTACAACGTCTCTTCTTTTTCTCGTATATTTTACACCTCTTATGTTAGAAGGAGGTAATATTTATGATTAAGAACGAATTTATTTTTGACGAGGCAAATTTTGAAGCTTGTAAAAATCTTGAAAAGGATTTGAGGAATGTTATTGACTTGTATGAGAGCTGGATGCATATTTATAATAATGAAAATCATATCCAGCACATTACGGGTCAATGGCCTATGAGAACGGCTCAAGATGCATATCAAGCAAAGACTCTGTTTACAAAAATGTTTAACAAGATCATAACGGATTACATCGAGAATCAAGCAACAGGAGAGTCTACATAGGCT
>JAEEGL015479999.1_pt1 | contig 17562 bp, 14 predicted proteins | sample 9134231 | NCBI WGS metagenome assembly JAEEGL01 (sample SAMN16246548, study PRJNA631951) | gut metagenome | biome: gut microbiome; feature: rumen; material: fiber-attached | host: Bos | place: Iran: Karaj | collected 2018-10 | reverse complement strand
GGGGCACTTGCACATCATCCTTAGCATGGTCACGTAGTAGGTGTAGAACCTAACGCCTACATCCTGAAGGTCAAAAAGCATCACGTCAAAGCCTTCCATCATCTCCTTGTCAGTCATCTTGGCGCCGTAGAGAGAACGGATCGGGATTCCGGTGCTCAGGTCCACGCCTGAAGAAACGTGCTCGCCGGCATCGGCCGTGCCGCGGAAGCCGTGTTCAGGACTCATCAGGCACACGATGTTCACGTCCAGGCTAAGAAGAGTGTCCAGAACGTGGGTGTAAAGGTTCTTAGGCATCTTGTCCATGGCGTCATTTCCGTCACTCACCAGAAGCTCCATAGGAAGCTCCTTTCCCTTCTTGAGCATTATGCCCGTCTGGTTGGAAAGAAGACAGACTCTCTTTCCCTGCAGAAGAGGAAGATACTCGTCGATGGATGCTGCTCCAGGCTGAATGGTGCCGTCATAACTCCAAAGATGGTCTGGCTTTACAGGATCTCTTTGAGCGGAAGAAGCGCTTTTCCCGGCAGAGCATCTGCAGGCAGAAAGAGAAAACACGGCCATCATAGCCAGAGGCAGAAAAACTTTAAGGATACTCTTCATATTGGATATGTTATTTTTCAATTACGGAAACAATCTTTTCGGTGGCGCCAAGATTCTTTTCCACATACTGGCGGCAGGAGCGGCCGCGGAAATCGCGCAGTTCCTTGTCTTTGACGCAGTTGTCCAGAACCTGGTAGAGTTCAGAGGCGGAAGATACGCTGGTGGCTCCGTTGCATTCTATCAGGTCTATTGCTTCCTTGAATTTCTTGTAGTTTGGCCCGAAAGCCAGCGGAACTCCGTAAACCGCGGCTTCCAGAGTGTTGTGTATGCCAACGCCGAAGCCGCCGCCTATGTAGGCGAAATCTGCATAGCGGTACAGGGAGGAAAGAATGCCGATGCAGTCTATCACGAGAACCCTCTTGCCCTGGGCAAAAGACGGTGCACACTCGCTGACGGTTTCCCTCAGGGCGTCTTCTTCAATCTCTGAATATCTGATGGTGCCGTATGGCTGATAAACTTCCAGAACCTTGTCTATCCTTTCCTTGTGTATTTCGTGAGGGGCCACTATGAGCTTAACCTTGGAGAAATTCTTCATCACCTCGGCTATCAGTTCATCGTCAGGAAGCCAGCTGCTGCCGGCTACAATCGTGAACGAATCTTTTGCAAAGGCCTCTATAACAGGAAACTCCTTGCTCTGCGAAGCTATCTTCTCAACCCTGTCGAACCTGGTGTCTCCCGCCACAGTCACATTGTCTTTTATCCCGATGGATTCCAGGTTCTTCCTCGATTCTTCATCCTGGACAAATATCGCCGAGAAATTCTTCAGCATCCTGCGGAAGAAGCCTCCCCACCACTTGAAGAAAGGCTGGTATCTGCGGAAAATCGCAGAGACAAGATAGAGTTTGCATCCAGACTTGCGGGCCTTGGAGATATAATTGTTCCAAAGATCGTACTTTGTGAATATCAGCTTCTTGGGCTTTATTGCCGAAACCAGTCTGCGGGCATTGGAAGCAGTGTCTGTCGGCAGATAGAACACCCAGTCTGCAAGGGAATAGTTCTTCCTCAGTTCATAGCCGCTCGGAGAGAAGAACGTCAGGAGTATCTTGATTTCAGGACGAGAGCCCTTGTACCATTCGATAAGAGGACGGGCCTGCTCGAATTCGCCCACCGAAGAGCAATGGAACCAGACAACATCTTCCCTGACATCTTTGAACGTGTCTTCTATCTTCTTGACAAGCCCCTTGCGGCCAGCATAGTAAGACTTGACCTTACGGCTGAACAGAGAGGCTATCCATATTCCTGGCTGGATGGCCCAAATGCCGATATTGTATAAAATATTCATTATTCAAATTTAGTGATTTTTTCCAAATTTGAGTAAATTGCACCTTCAAGAGCAGAAGTCGCAGAGCAATGAACAATTTGTTCCAGATAACAGGAGAGTACTGCCAGCTGATGGCCAGGGTTTTCCGCAAACCGGAAAAATGGAGCATCTTCCGCAAGCAGTTCTGGACGGAGTCACAGAAGCTGATTCTGGCTTCTCTGCTTCTGCTGTTCATTGTTTCGGCTTCTATCGGAGCGGTTATCACCATCCAGACAGCCAACAACCTGGAAAGTCCTTTCATCCCAAAGTACTATGTGGGAGTGATGGCCAGGGAAACTCTGGTGCTGGAATTCTGTTCAACGATGGTGGCTCTGATCCTTGCCGGAAAGATGGGTTCCAGCATATCTTCCGAAATCGGCAGCATGAGAATCACCGAGCAGATAGACGCCATGGAGATTATGGGTGTCAACTCGGCCAACTATCTGATTCTCCCGAAGATTTGCGCAGCAACCATCTTCAGTCCGCTGCTGATGCTCACAAGCTTTTTCATAGGTCTTCTGGGCGGCGGAATACTGATTGCCCTGACCGGCATCATAACCCTTGCCCAATACATAGAGGGCCTGCAGTTCGCCTTCAGGGAATGGTATATCTTCTACTCTATGATCAAGATGGCGGTGTTCTGCTTCATAATAACATCCATAGCCGCCTATTTCGGCTATTATGCCAAGGGTGGCTCTCTGGGAGTCGGAAGATCTTCCACAAAGGCCATTGTCGTCACCAGCACACTCATTCTGGTATTCGACCTTATTCTTACCAAACTCCTGTTGTAACTGTTCTTGGAATATGATAGAAGTCAGAGGTTTATATAAGGAGTTCGACGGCAAGCCGGTGCTCAGCGACATCAACATCAAATTCCAGCCCGGAGAATGTTCGCTTATAATCGGGGCCAGCGGAAGCGGCAAGACCGTGCTTCTGAAAAACCTCGTGGGCCTGTACGAACCGGACAAGGGAGACATACTCTACGACGGCAAGAACTTTACCAGTATGCCGCTCAAGGAAAAGAAACTTTTCCGCCGCGAAATGGGAATGCTGTTCCAGGAAAGCGCCCTGTTCGATTTTGCCACCGTCCAGGAAAACGTGATGTTTCCAATGGATTTCTTCACAGACTGGAGCTTTGAACAGAAGCTTGAAAGAGTGAATTTCTGCCTCAAGAGAGTTAACCTGGAGAATGTGAACCACCTCTATCCCAACCAGATATCCGGTGGTATGCAGAAAAGGGTGGGCATTGCCAGAGCCATCGCGATGAACCCGAAATATCTGTTCTGCGACGAGCCTAACTCGGGCCTGGACCCTACCACCTCAATCGTGATAGACCGCCTTATCCAGGAAATCACAAAAGAGTACCAGATAACTACGGTCATCAACACTCACGACATGAACTCAGTTATGGAAATCGGAGACCATATCGGGTTCATTCACAAGGGAAATCTCGTATGGGAGGGAAACAACAGGCAGATAATGGACTCAGACTGCCAGCCTCTGAACGACTTCGTCTTTGCCAACAACCTGGCCAGACAGCTAAAGAAAAATTCTCTCTAACAGCCCGCCTTGTCAAATCTTTTCCGCGATTATTTCAGATGGAATCTTACGCCGGCCTGGGCCTCGATCTGAAGAGGCTGGTCTGTACGTATGCTGGCAGGAATCTTGGAGTCGAAATAGTAAACCATTGCCGGCTCAAGATAAATACCGACGCTCTTGCTCTGGCCAAAGCGGTATTCCATACCGGCAGAAGCCCTTACCGAGAACTGCACTCCCTTAACTGTTCCGTCGGAAGAAGTGGTCTTGCCGTTGAAGGAAGTCATCTGGTAATTGGCCTTGAATCCTTTCTCTATAGTTCCGCCCGTTGCGGCATAGAAATCAAGGTTTCCGACTGAGCCGAGATTTACATACAGGTTCAAAGGTATGCCAACATAGTGAACACTCTGCTTGATGCTGTAGTTGGTCATGTTGACTCTGCCGTCATACTTGCTGTGAAGGTAGGAGTAAGTGATTCCCGAGCCTACAGAGAAATAATGGTTAATCTTGTAGTTGACTCCTATGCCAAAGTTCAGAGGCAGAGAATAGGACACTCCGGAAACCTGTTCGATTACAGGAGCGTGGGAGTACATCACATAGCTTGTCTTTTCGGCCAGAGCCTTGACCAAAGGACTTGAGGAACCGTCCATCTTGCTCCTCTGGGAGAAGTTGGAAGAAGCGGACAGGGAGAACCTCCTGCCAAATGCCGGATTGTCCGAATAGTCTCTGCGGCTCTTCCTTGAGGAAGTGTTCTTCTTTAATAGAGAAGTGCTTTCAGAAGGCTTTGAAGCAACTTCCTTCTGTGACGGCTCTGAAACAGTTTCCGTCTGTGAAGGCTCTGATACCGCCTCTTTCTCTGACGGGACAGGAACATCCTCTTTTTCTGAAGGTACCTCAGCTACTGCTAAAGGAGCCTCTTCTGGTTTGGAGACACTTGGACTATCTGCCTCAGAGATTCCCTGCCGGCCCTTTGCGGCTGGTTTTGCGGCATAGGCCAGCACAGGATTCTGAGCATCCTTCTCCTGCTTAACCTCAATGGCACTGTTTGCCCCGTTCCCTTCAGCCAAGGTTGTAGTTTTTTCAATAGGTGTGTTTTCAGGCTGGAAAGGGGTTGGGTCAGAAGAAGGTGACTTCAAAAGGAAAAAGCCCGCGACAACAGCGGCAGCCACAGCGGCGGCGGCACCCGTCCAGTAGAGATAGCCTCCCTTCTTCGGAGCGGATGACGGCAGCGACTGTGAAATAGACTCCCAAAGGGAAGAAGACTCCTCCTTTGTGAGCTGCCATTTCTTGTCCAGGCCCTTGTCCAGTATGTCTTTTAACTTTCTCACTTCGCTTTTTCTTTAGACGAGTTCAACTTGCTGATTCTCTCCTGCAACCAGGCTCTTGCCCTGCTTAACTGAGAACGGCAGCCTCCTTCGCTCAGGTTCAGCATCTTGGAAATCTCCTTGTGGGAGAAACCCTCGATGGCGTAGAGGTTGAAAACCGTGCGGAAGCCGTCCGGCATGGAAACTATCATTTCCATAAGCTTGTCGGCATCCATCTGCGCCGTCTCTTCAGGATCGAGTTCCAGAGTCGCTTCGGCCTTGGAGGATTCTCCGTCTATCTGCACGGCCTGCTTCAGAATGTCAGTCTTGCGGAGCTGCATAAGGCAGGCCGTAACGAATATCCTTCTGGCCCATCCTTCGAACATTCCCTCTCCGCGATAATCTGAAAGCTTGGAAAAAAGAGTTATGAAACCGTCGTGAAGCACGTCCCGGGCCAGTTCCCTTTCTCCCATATAGCGCAGACAGACGGGGAACATCCTCATAGAAAGCTTTTCGTAAAGCTCTCTCTGCGCCCTTCTGTCCTGCTTTCTGCACTTGGCAACCAAGCTGGAATAAGGGTCCTGAAGTTCCCGTGTCTTTTTCTCGTCTGACATTAAGATGCAATTCTACGATGAAAGGTTGCAAAAGCAACACAAATTTAATGAATCTGAAGATAACTGGAGACGGTTAGCACATTATTTGCTAATTTTGTCTGTATCGTATGAGGCATGTTTTTTCCATATTTTCCGTGACATTGTGCCTGTTATGGAGTGTCACAGCATCCCGGGGCCAAAACCTTCGGCAGACAGCGGCTAGCGACTCCTGCATGATAGAGGCGTCGATGGCTTTCAATCTGCACGACACTCAAAAGGCAACGGAGCTTTGCCGCAAGGCTCTTGAGTTCAACAGTAAAAACGATGCCGCCTATTATATGCTGGCGAAAATCGCCATAGGAGAGGGAGACTATCTCCAGGCGGAAAAGCAGCTCAGGGAAGCGGCCCAGATAGACAGCGCCAACTACTACTATATGGCTACACTGGGCGCCATATATCTGCAGAACAACGATATCACTTCCGCCATAAAGCTTCACGAGTCGCTGATAAAGAATTTCCCCACTAAGCCGGACTCCTATGTGGCGCTGATCAACCTCTATACGCCGAGGGGTCAGTCTGACAAGGCTCTGGAACTGGCCAACAAGCTGGAAAAGGCTATCGGCCCCAACGAGCAGTCCACAATGGCCAGGTTCAAGGTCTATACTTCCAGAAGGGAGCACCAGAAAGCCATAGACGTGCTGGCAAGGGCAGATGAAATCACTCCAAGCCAGATGTATGAAACCTACATCGCCGACCTCTATGCGGGGCTGGGAAAAGACTCTTCCGCACTGGTGTATTACAGCAAGGCACTGGAAAACGACCCTGACTACATCCCCGCCCTTTACGGAAAGATGGAAACCTTCAGAAGGTACAAGAACTATCCGCTTTACCTGGCTTACCTGAAGTCTTTTCTTTCTAACCGCTACACCGGCGCGGACATAAAGAAAGAGCATCTGGAGGAGGTGCTGAAAGATCCTGTCTTCTACCAGCAGTACAGAAACGAAATGGCGGAGTGCATCGAGGAATACGCCGCTTCGGCCCCGGCTGACAGCGCCGTTGCAATCTCCAGCGCCATAATGCTCTCCCGATACGGAGAGTTCCAGAAGGCAGGAAAAGTGCTTGACGGAATTCTGAAATATTATCCCGAGGACCCTTACATCAGGAGAAACATGATGTCATTCCTCTACAGCACGGAAAACTGGGAGAGGCTGGAAAGTTTTTCCGATTCAACGATGACGCTGTTTCCTGACCAGGCCCCGGACCTTTTCCAGTTCAAGGCGTTCGCCGAGCTGAACCTGAAAAAGTTCAACGCCGCAATCCAGACGCTCCTGTCGCAGGAAAAGGCGGTAAAGAAGCTCAGGGACACTTCCACGCTTCTCCAGATTTATTCTCTGGTGGGAGATATGTACCACAGCAAGAATGACGACAAGACGGCCTTCAAGTATTATGACAAGGCTCTCAAGATAGACCCGAAGAATCCTGGCGTGCTCAACAACTACGCCTGGTATCTGGCAACCGGCAGCACGGACAAAATTCCGGACAGGAAAACTCTGCAGAAGGCTCTTTCCATGTCAAAGGCCGCCGTTGAGAACTCTTCCGGAGAATGGCATTACCTGGACACCTACGCCTGGGTGCTGTTTTTGAACGGAAACGTGGAGGAAGCCAAGAAATACATGCAGCAGGCTGTGGCTTACGGCGGGTCTGACGATTCCGGCATCCTTACCCGCTATTCAGACATACTGACCTCTGTCAAAGAATACGACCTGGCCCTGATGTACTACAAGAAAGCCCTGCTGAAGGCGGCAGAGAGCGGAGACCAGGCAGAAGTGGACAAGATAAGCGCAAGGATCGAAAAGACGATAGCCCTGCAGCAGAACGAAAAAGGCAACTAGACTGATATGAAACTCTGGCGGAAAACGGTATTTGCGGTTACGGCGGCTATGGCTGCCGCGCTTCTGACTGTCCCGTCAGCAGCCCTTGCCCAGAACAAGACCATCGAGAGCAAAAAGAAGGAGGCCGGAAAACTCCAGGAAGACATCAAGTTCCTGGACAAGCAGATTTCCGAGACCAAGAAGCAGAGGGAAAACACCCTCACAGAACTCAAGCTGATAAACAAGAAGGTCGATACCAGAAAAAAACTGATCGAACGTCTGGAAGAAGACATCAAGAGGCAGAGCGACGAGATTTCCGGAAAAACCAGGGCCATCGAGATAATGAACGCCCGTCTGGACAGCCTCAGGGCCGCCTACAAGAGGATGATAATCAAGGCTTACCGCAACCGTGACACCCGAAAGTGGTTTATGTACATCATTGCCAGCGAAAATGTCGAGCAGGGTTATCGCCGATGGAGCTACCTCAAGAAATACTCCGCCTCCCTGTCTGAAATGGCAAGGCAGATAAGGGAAGACACCAGAAGAATGGAGGGAGAGAGAAGCGAACTGTCACATCTCCAGGCCGAGAAGATAAAAGACCAGCAGGCTACAACCGAAGAGTACAACAAGCTCAAGAAAGACCAGGACAAGAGCAAGGCCTACGCCAACACTCTCGCCAGGCAGCAGAAAAAGTACACCCAGGAACTCCAGAAGAAAAAGCAGCAGGCAGACCGCCTGAACAAGGAGATTGAACGCCTTATTTCCCAGGCTATTGCGGCGGAAAGAAAAAAGGCGGCTGAGGCTGCCAAAAAAAGCGGCGCTTCCAAAAGCGGGTCTTCCGGCAAGACATACGCCGAGACTCCAGAAAGCGCAAAGCTCAGCGGTTCTTTCGAAAGCAACAAGGGCAATATTCCTTGGCCTGTGAAAAAGGGCATGATAGTGGAAGGCTTCGGCTCTCATCCGCATCCGACCATAAAGGGAGTGACTCTTCCGTTCAACAACGGAGTCAACATATCTGTGCCTAAGGGAAGCCAGGTCTACAGCGTGTTCGAAGGAGTGGTCAAGCAGATTATAGTTATACCAGGTTACAGCCACTGCGTGCTTATTGAACACGGCAAGTTCTTCACCTTCTACTGCAAGCTGGGGAAGGTAAGCGTAAAGAGCGGCCAGAAAGTGGCCCAGGGAACTGTCATAGGAACGATTGACAGCAACCAGGAAAGCCCGGAGATACACTTCGAGCTTTGGAACGGGACCCAGAAACAGAATCCTGAAAACTGGCTCAAGAAATAACTATTCCGTAAACAGTCCGCCCAGTTCAGCCTGTATGGCGTCGATGATGGAACTCAAGTCCTTGGGATTGTTCTGGAAATCCAGCTTGTCCACATCGATAATCAGAAGCTTGCCGTCCTTATAGTTCTCGGCCCACTCTTCATAGAGGTCGTTCAGGCCCTTGAGATAATCCAGGCGTATACCCTCCTCGTACTTGCGGCCCCTCTTCTGGATGTTGGACACAAGATGCTCTATGGAAGAACGCAGATAAATCATCAGATCAGGTGGCTGCACCAGAGAAATCATCAGAGAGAACAGGTCTTTGTAGTTCTGGTAGTCTCTGGTAGGCATCAGCCCCATCTTGTGGAGGTTTGGCGCGAACACGCAGGAATCCTCGTAGATTGTCCTGTCCTGGATGACATTGTCTTTGGAATTCCGGATGTTGACCACCTCCTGGAATCTCTTGTTCAGAAAATAGATCTGAAGGTTGAACGACCAGCGAGGCATGTCGTTGTAGAAGTCTTCCAGATAAGGGTTGTTGTCAACCGGTTCATACTTTGGGACCCAGCCCAGATTCTTCGCCAGCAGCCCTGTCAGTGTAGTCTTTCCGCTGCCAATGTTTCCTGCGATTCCGATATGCATAGCTATTGATTGAAGTTTAAGCAAATTTAGCAATAATCTTGTACAACATCAACACGGGCGTTAAATAAATTCAACGCAGATTCGTTAAATTTGCAGCCGATGAGCATCGGCGACAAAGACACTTTGCTTTTTAAGGGCAGAAGGAGCATTCTGGAGCGGCAGCTTAAATCCTGCGGCATATTCAACGATAAGGTGCTGAAAGCCATCGGGGCTGTTCCCAGACACCTTTTCGTGCAGAAAGGGCTGGAGGACCAGGCATATATGGACACTCCGGTAGCCATAGAGGCCGGGCAGACTATATCCAAGCCCTCCACCGTGGCTCTCCAGACACAGCTTCTGGAACTAAAGCCGGGAGACAAGATTCTGGAAATAGGAACCGGATGCGGCTACCAGAGCGCTGTCCTTTTCTACCTCGGCGCTAATGTCTATTCCATCGAAAGGCAGGAAGACCTTTTCCGCCAGGCAGAGAAGAACCTCTCTCAGGCAGGATACCTGTTCCCCGATGAAGAGCAGACCCTGTCCACGCCTTCAAAGATAGTGTCCGGAAAACTCCATCTTTATCTGGGAGACGGCTTTGCAGGGCTGGAGGAGGAAGCTCCGTTCGACGGCATAGTGGTAACCTGCGGAGCGCCTGAAGTGCCCGCCTCTCTTCTCAAGCAGCTCAAGCCCGGAGGAAGACTGGTCATACCGGTAGACGAAAAGGAAGATGAAAAGGCAGGGCAGAAAAAGCAGATCCTGAAAGTGATTGTCAAGACGCCGGACGGAAAGTTCAAGGCCAGAAACGTCTCCAAAATGAGTTTTGTCCCAATGCTCAAGGGTGTGAAAAGAAAAAAGCCAAGACAATGATAAAAGTCAAACAGTTTTACCTGAACGAGCTGAGAGAGTGCTGCTACATTCTTTCAGACCAGACCAAAGAATGCGTGATAGTCGACCCGGGCATCAGCAGCAAGAGCGAGCAGGACAGGATTGTAAAGTACATCGCCTCCGAAGGGCTGAAGCCTGTCAAGCTGCTCTGCACCCACGGCCACTTTGACCACGTCATGGGCAACCGTTTCATTACAGACACATACAGTATCCCGACATATATCCACCCTTCAGACAAGGAACTTCTGAAAGTGGCAAAAAACACCTGCCTTCTGTTCTCCATCGCGATAAAGGAGCCTTCTCTTGAAACCAGAGACCTGGCAGACGGAGACTGCGTGACTTTCGGAAACTCGTCGCTGAAGGTGATATCCACTCCAGGCCATACCTGGGGAAGCGTCCTGTTCTACAGCCCTGAAGAGAAAATGTGCTTTACCGGAGACACCCTGTTTGCCGGAAGCTGCGGCAGGACAGACCTTCCGGAGGGCGACAGCAAGGCTATGTACAATTCTCTGGTCAATATTATTGCCGGGACAATCAGTCCAGATACCACAATCTGGCCGGGACACGGCCCTGATACAACTATGGAAGAAGAGCTTGCACACAACCCTTACTTGAGGGAAGATGTCTGGAGAGGATTCAACCTGGATTTTTAATGGACAGCATAGAGGTCATAGGAGCAAGAGAACACAACCTGAAGGGGATAGACGTGACCATCCCCAGGGGAAAGTTCGTGGTAATAACCGGACTTAGCGGAAGCGGAAAGTCTTCCCTGGCCTTCGACACCATCTACGCTGAAGGCCAGAGGCGCTATATGGAAACCCTGTCGGCGTACGCCAGGCAGTTTATCGGCATACTGGAAAGGCCAAAGGTGGAGAGCATCACAGGCCTCAGCCCGATCATCGCCATAGAGCAGAAAACCACCGGCAGCAACCCCCGCTCGACCGTAGGCACAATCACCGAGATCTATGACTTTCTCAGGCTGCTTTACGCCAGGGCGTCTGACGCCTATTCGCCGATAACAGGCAAAAAGCTTGTAAAGCACACTGCCGAACAAATCACAAACCTGATAATCAGCGAATACAACAAGCAGAAATGCTATCTGCTGGCTCCGCTTGTAATCGGCAGAAAAGGCCATTACAAAGAACTTCTGGACGGACTTCTGAAAAAAGGGTTCACCCAGGTAAGAATCGACGGAAAACTCCACGAGCTGGCGGACGTAAAGCCGCTTGACAGGTACAAAGTCCATTTCATAGAGCTGGTGGTGGACAAGATCATTCCTTCCGAAGAAGACGCCAAGAGAATCTACACATCGGTGAACACCGCTCTGGAAAGAGGCAAGGGAACGGTGGCCATTATCAGGCTCGGAAAGGAAGATGAACAGATGAGGTTCTTCTCCATGCACCTGACCGACGCCGAGAGCGGAGAGTCTCTTCCCGAGCCTGCGCCTTTCACTTTCTCCTTCAACTCTCCGCAGGGAGCCTGCCCTGTATGCAAAGGCCTGGGCTACATAACCCGGATAGACCTTGACAGGATAATCCCCGACCCTTCAAAGTCCATAAACGGAGGAGGCATAATCCCGATTGGCAAATACCGCGACTGCGACACCTTCAAGGTGCTGGAAGCGATGGCAAAAAAATATGACTTCTCCCTCAACACTCCTGTCAGAGACCTTCCAGAAGACGTTATGAACATGATTCTCTATGGAACCCAGGAACTGTTCAGAGTCAGCCTTTCAGACGGAACGCTGCTCGCTTCTTTCCCGGGAGCGGCCGCCAAGATGCGCCAGAGTGAGGAAGAGGAGGAGGTTGACAGCAAGAAGAAAGACCAGCTCAAAGAAAGGTACATAGAAGAGATCCCGTGCCCGGAATGCGGCGGCACAAGACTCAAGAAAGAGGCCCTGTACTTCAAGATAGACGGCAAGGACATAGCCCAGGTTGCGGCTATGGACATATCCACCCTCAAGCAGTGGATAGAGAATCTTCCTAAAGTGCTGGACAAAAGGCAGAACACCATCGCCAGAGACATAATAAAGGAACTCAGGGACAGAGTAGGATTCCTTAGCGCAGTTGGACTGGACTACCTCTCTCTGGACCGCGGGACTTCTTCCCTGAGCGGAGGCGAGAGCCAGAGAATAAGGCTCGCCACCCAAATAGGCAGCAAGCTGGTAAATGTGCTCTACATACTGGACGAGCCAAGCATCGGCCTTCACCAGAGAGACAACATAAAGCTGATTAACTCTCTCAAGCAGCTCCGCGACGAGGGTAACTCGGTCATGGTGGTCGAGCACGACGCGGAAACGATGCTCAGCTGCGACCGGCTGATCGACCTGGGCCCCGGAGCCGGAGACAAAGGCGGAGAACTTCTTTTCAGCCTCACCCCTTCTGAACTGAAGAAAATGCCTGTGGCCAAGGTCAGAAAACTGGGCAGCCTGACAGCCGAATACTTGAGGGGGCTTAAGAAAATCGGGATACCGGAACAAAGGCGCAAGGGAAACGGCAAGTTCCTCTCTCTGAGTGGAGCTTCCGGCAACAACCTCAAGGGCGTGAACCTGAAAGTTCCGCTGGGATGCCTGGTAGGAGTGAGCGGAGTGAGCGGAAGCGGAAAATCATCGCTGATAAACCAGACGCTGATGCCAATACTGACAAACCACTTCTACCGCGCTCTGGACAGGCCGCTGCCTTACAAGAGCATTGAGGGGCTTGAGAATATAGACAAGGTGATTGTCGTGGACCAGGCCCCTATCGGGAGGACTCCGCGCTCCAATCCGGCAACTTACGTGAACGTGTTCTCCGATATCAGGAAACTCTTCGAAAAGACACCGGACGCCCAGATAAGAGGCTTCAAGGCCGGAAGATTCTCCTTCAACACCAAAGGCGGAAGATGCGAGGTCTGCAAGGGAGCCGGTGTGGAAACCATAGAGATGCACTATCTGCCAAGCGTCTATGTTACCTGCAAGGAATGCCGCGGCAAGAGATACAATTCGGAAACGCTGGAAGTCAAGTACAAGGGCAAGAACATAAATGACGTTCTGGAAATGACCATCAGCGAAGCCACAAAGTTCTTCTCGTCCATCCCGTCCATTTACCCAAAGCTCAAGGCGATGGAAGATGTGGGCCTGGGCTATGTGAAACTTGGCCAGCCGTCCACCACCCTCAGCGGCGGAGAGAGCCAGAGAGTGAAGCTTGCGGCCGAACTTTCCAGGAAAGACACCGGAAATTCAATATTCCTTCTGGACGAGCCTACCACCGGCCTCCATTTTGAAGACATCAAAGTGCTGCTGGGAGTGCTCCAGAAAATTGTGGACAAAGGCAACACAATCATCGTGATAGAACACAATCTGGATGTGCTCAAAAGTGTTGACTACCTGATAGACATGGGCCCGGAAGGAGGACAGGGCGGCGGACGCATAATCGCCGAGGGAACTCCTGAACAGATAGCCGTTAACCCCGCCAGCGTGACCGGGGAATACCTGAAAGAAATTCTCAATTCAAAATAGATTTATAACTTAGCGTTCTGCAAACAATAAAGACACTAGAGATGGAACAGGTTAGAGTATATTGCTCAAACAACAATCAATATTACGAAGTAGCAGCCGGTACCAGCCTGAAAGAGCTGCTGAAAATCATAGATTACGACTGGAACAACATGAACGTGCTGGCGGCCTATGTCAACCACGACCTTAAAGAACTGGGAACCCAGCTTTATCTTGCCTCCACGATTCATTTCATAACATACCGCAGCGCAGACGGAAGAAGGTGTTATAACCGTTCTCTTAACTTCCTGTGCCAGAAAGTTATACACGACCTGTTCCCGGACCGCACCCTGTGCATGGACTATCATCTTCCAAACGGCCAGTACGGAGAGCTCAGGTCTAAGGACGATTTCTCCAAGACCATTCCGATGACGGAAGAAGAACTCGGCGCCATCAAGAAGAAGATGTGGGAACTTGTCAAGAAAGACATTCCGTTCATCAAGACCAAGAGAACGAACTCCAGCGCGATCAACCTCTTCCGCGAACACGGACAGAACGCCAAGGCGCGCCTGACCGAGATGACGGGAGACTTCTTTGTAACCCTTTATTATATGGATGGTTACGGAGACTACTTCTACGGCCCGATGGTATATTCCACGGGAGACCTGGACAGATGGAGCATCAAGCTTTACAGCGACGGATTCTGCCTTCAGTCTCCTGAACCGGAAGCTCCCTATAACCTTCCTCAGCAGAAATACCAGAAAAAGCTGGCGGATATATTCGAGGAATACAGCAACTGGTGCAACGTATTGGGAGTAAGGGATATCGCCACAGTGAACGAAGCCATAAACAAGGGCTACGGCAAAATCGCCATCTCCATTTGCGAGGCTCTTCACGAAAGAAAATACGCCAGGATCGCGGACAAGATAGGAGAGAGAAGAGACGATGTCAAGATAGTGCTGATTGCCGGCCCGTCTTCTTCCGGAAAAACCACAACCTCCAAGAGAATCGCCCTCCAGATGAAGATTCTCGGATTGAATCCGGTGGTTCTCGGAATGGACGACTACTTTGTAGACAGGGAGCTTACACCAAAGGACGAAAAGGGAGAATATGATTTTGAAAGCGTCTATGCCCTCAATCTTGATATGCTCAACGACCATCTTTCCAAACTGCTCAACGGAGAGGAAGTGAGGATGCCTAAGTTCGATTTCCAGACAGGAAAGAGCACCTTTTCAGACAACTCCATAAAGCTCAAAGACGGAGACGTGCTGGTCATGGAGGGTATTCACGCCCTGAATCCGGTCCTTACTGAAAGGATTCCGGATGAAAGAAAATTCAAGGTTTACGCCTCTGCCCTGACCTCTCTCTCAATCGACGAGAACAACTATATTTCAACCACGGACAACCGAATGCTCAGGCGTATGGTCAGAGACCATTATTTCCGCGGATACAGTGCCGAGGAAACCATCATGCGCTGGCCGAGCGTAATTGCCGGGGAGAGGAAGAACATCTTCCCTTACCAGGAAAACGCAGACATTATGTTCAACGCATCCCTGCTCTACGAACTGCCTCTGCTCAAGTATTTTGCAGAGCCGCTTCTAAGAAGGATCTCTCCAATGAGCTATGCCTACGCGGAAAGCCTGAGGCTGCTTAACTTCCTCGGCCGTATAGTTGCCCTTTCTCCTGAAGAAATGAAGGCGGTTCCGCCGACATCCGTCCTGAGGGAATTCATCGGCGACAGCGTGTTTACCTATTGATGGAGGAATAACGGTTTTCAGCCGGCGTTATCCCTTGAGGATGATGCCGGTTTTCTTTATAATCTCGATTGAAACATCGGGGTCTGCCTTGAGTGCACCCCTGAGCTTGTCTATCTGGACATCCAGGTTATGGGAGATGCTTTCGTTGTCATAGTCTCCCCAGATAGTGCCCTGTATCTTCTTGCGGTCCACGCACTTGCCCATTTCGCGACAAAGCATCTCCAGCACCTTGGCCCCGGTAGGAGTCACGCGTATTTCCTCGTCGCCCAGAAGGAGCCTTCTGGCTGATGTGTCGAAGGTGAACTTGCCGATCTTATACGTGTTGTCAGACTCTGTTCCAATGCCTTTCTGCTGGAGCATGGATTTTATGTTAAGGTCCAGCTGCTGAACGTTGAAAGGTTTCTTGAGGTACATGTTCGCGCCACTCTGCTTTAGGAATTCCATCTTGCCGGTAAGCACGATCACAGGTATATCGTTCTTGGTCTCCCTGATTTTCTCTATCATAGTGTTGCCGTCCATTCCGTCTCCCATCTCAAGGTCGGAGACAACTATGTCCGGACGGAAAGCGGCAATTGCCTTCAATCCTTCTTTTCCGTCGATGGCGGTTTCAACTATGTAGTCGCCTTGCTTTTCCAGTTTCTTCTTGATAAGGAAACTGAGATTGGTGTCGTCTTCAACGATGAGCAGTCTTATCATATCTCCTGATTTTTATTATTCTGCGATTTCATACTGTCGCCTGGAAGGAAATCCGAGAATCACCTCTGTGAAAAGCCCTTCCTGGCTGTCTATAGTAACATATCCGCCAAAAAACTTCATAAGCTGGTAAACATAGTTCAGGCCAATTCCGTGGCCGGAAATCCCAACCGTGTTCTCCCCTCTTTCAAACTTTTTGAAAAGGCGCTTGGAAGCGTCTCTGGAAAAACCGGTACCGTCGTCTTTTACTCTAAGTTCCGTGTATTTCCCCTTCTTGACACTTCTGACAGCTATCTTCACCTTGCGGGAAGAATACTTGATGGAATTGTCCACCAGATTGTCTATTATCTCGGTAAGATAGAGGCGGTCCGCTATCAGCCATTTCTCCTGTGAAAGGTCTGCAGAGAACTCCACTTCCTTGGACGGGGTCGGATAAAGCGCCTGCAGCCTTGAGGCCACGCCGTCGAAGAACTGCTCCAGGTCTATCTGCTCGTACACGAACTTGAGGCGCTTGTTGTCCACCTTGGCAACGTTTATGACTTTTTCGCAGATACTGTTCAGATGACGGCACTCGTCATCGAGTATCTTGAGCTGTTCAACCGTGTCGGGGTCAGAGTTGATGTCCGGATTATCCTTGAAGTCCTCGGCGATGATCATAATAGAAGAAAGCGGAGTCTTCATATCGTGGATCATCGCATAGGTGTGGTCTTTGCGGAGGTTGTTGATGAAGGTTACCTTGTTAAGGGTGCGGATCATCTTCCAAAGGCAGAAAATCACGAACAGGGCTATCAGGAAAGAGAAGATTATCAGCATCTTCAGGCTTGGAAGGATGGCACTGTACGGATTGGTGATGATCGCCGCGACTCCTTTTGTGAGGTCTGATGATGTCGGGACGATATGTGTGGACAGAGAGGAGAAAGTGCTTTTCTCCTTGTCCGGGTCTGTCAGGAAATCATCTGCAGTGCGGAAAACATTGGTGTCGTTGACCGTCTGGACAATCTTGAAACTCAGGGTCTGAAGCTCTTTCGCGGAAAGATTGGCCGCAAAAATAGACCTGAGGGTATCCAGGTTTACCGAGCTCCCTTTCTTCTCCAGCGTTTCCCCGATGTCTATAAGGACATTAGACGAAGGGAAGAAGGAGGCGGTGGAATCGCTCAGCGAGTAGAAACGCATCATCGACTCCTCCTCCACGGCATTCCTGAAGCACTCGTCCACCGTCACGTACAGGTTCTTCTCCAGAGAGTTGTAAACTCTGGCCAAAAGGATGTACTGCAGAGGAAGCAGAGCCACTGCAGCAATTATCGCCAATATCTTGAAAGGCCACTTCATCCTATGCTTTTTCTATAATCTCAGCGATGCCGCTTTTTATTCCATCCCAAGTGGCTTGGTCCATCTTGGTGCCGATGATTTCCACAACCTTTGAAGACACCAGAGAGCCTATCTTGCCGCAAACATCAAGCGGAAGACCTCTGGAATATCCGTAGAGGAATCCGGCGGCAAACATGTCTCCGGCACCGGTAGCGTCCACAGCCCTTGCCGGGAACGGGGCTATCCTGTATTTTTCGTCTCCGCTCTTGACAAACGAACCCTGCGCCCCTATCTTCACAACCGCTATCTTGCAGACTCTGGCAAGTTCATCCAGGGCATCTTCAGGCGCCTTGCGG
>JAEEGL015377274.1_pt1 | contig 17562 bp, 15 predicted proteins | sample 9134231 | NCBI WGS metagenome assembly JAEEGL01 (sample SAMN16246548, study PRJNA631951) | gut metagenome | biome: gut microbiome; feature: rumen; material: fiber-attached | host: Bos | place: Iran: Karaj | collected 2018-10 | reverse complement strand
CGGGGCCTGCTTCAAATTAGGTCTGTTAATACTTAGTCAAAATGGTATATAATAGGCAGTGGAGACCGATATGAGAAAAACCATTATCATCATCATCAACGTGATCATCATAGCCGCCATCCTGGTGTTCGTGGTCCTCTACTCAAGGTATGAAAACACCAATTCCTACCGGATGCAGGTAGAGCACTTTGTCGACTCTACGATCACCATGGAACGGGTGACGGAGAACTATCTGTCAGGCGAACAGCAGATCTGCGATGTATGGGCGCACTATATCAACCACGAATCCTTAACGATGGAAGATGCGATCACCTACATCCGCGCTTCGCATGTCTTAAAGAACGCCTCGGCACACCTGATCGACCCCGAAACGTTCTTAGGTCTCTCAACGCGTCCGAAACAGGGAAGTACTGATGACTATGACGTTTCCTATCAGCGCGTGAACCTGCTGCAGGATATGGATCTCCCGGATGAGATCGGTCAGTCCGTCAATATTACCCGTGCTTATACCAACCCGATGAACGGCGAACAGTCCTTAGCATTCTGCAATAAGGTGACGCTCTTTGATCCTGAGCGTTCTGCCCCGTATTCCGCGATTTTGCTTCGCGTGATCCCCATCCAGACACTCGAGCAGAAATGGGTGTTCCCGCAGACCGAGTTGGAACATGCGGAGCTTTCCATGATCGATGCCGACGGGGATTATATCTTAAAAGGCTACAGCTTTAAAAACTCCAGTTTCTTCGAATTCTATAATTCCTATAATCCGACGGATCTGGGATCTTCGGATCAGCTGCTTACGACGGTCACGAAAACGACCGGCTCCCTTACCATGCGCAACTCGCACGGACAGGATTGCATCCTGGCCTATACGCCCGTCACTGCCACGGTCGGCTGGACGCTGCTTGGTTTGGTTCCTGCAGCGGACCTGACGGTCAAAGGGCAGAACTGGCTGCTCTTCGGTGTTGTCTCCGCAGGACTGCTGATGCTCTTCCTCTTGGATCTGTTCCATATGCTTTACTTAAATAAACGGTTACTGATCTCGGCAAGAGAAGCGGAATCCGCCAACAAAGCCAAGACTGATTTCCTCTCCACCATGTCCCACGACATCCGCACGCCCATGAATGCGATCATCGGGCTTACGACCATTGCCGAGAAGAATCTCGGGGATCAGGAATCCACGAAGGAAAGCCTGCGCAAGATCTCTCTTGCCGGCAATCACCTGCTCACACTGATCAACGACATTCTGGATATCTCGAAGGTGGAGAGCGGAAAGCTGAATCTAAGTCCCGTGAAATTCTCCATTGTCGAAACGGTCGAGAATCTGGTCAACATCTCACAGCCGATGATCAAGGAGAAAAACATCGACTTCAGTTTTCATATCCACGGGATCGAAAAAGAATACCTCTATACAGACCAGCTCCGTCTGAATCAGATCTATATCAACATCCTCTCAAACGCCATCAAATACACGGAGCCGGGCGGTACGGTCAGCGTGGATCTGATCGAAGAAGCAAGCGATAAAGATGGCTGCGTCAAGCTGGTCTATGTGGTGACCGATACCGGCATCGGTATGAGTAAGGAATATATGGAAACAATGTACCAGCCCTTCTCCCGTCAGGTAGACAGCCGTGTCAACAGCATCCAGGGTACCGGCCTCGGGCTTGCCATTACCAGGCAGATGGTCGAACTCATCGGCGGCACGATCGATTGTGAGAGCGAACAGGGGAAGGGAACCACCTTCACGGTTGCACTGCATATCCCCGTAGCCGATAAGCAGTGGGAAAACATGCACTTAGAACCCATGGACATTCTGATCGTGGATGATGATGCAGTGATGCTGGAAACCGCCGTTGATACCTTAACGGAGCTTGGTGCGAACGCAGAGAGTGCGAAAAGCGGCATGGAAGCGCTCGGCATGATCGAACACAGGCATCAGGCCGGACGCGATTACCAGGTCGTCATCATCGACTGGAAAATGCCGGATATGGACGGACTTGAGACGATCGCAAAGATCCGCTCTGAGATCGGCACGAATGTTCCGATCCTCTTAATCTCCGCCTATGACTGGTCGGATATCGAAGATCAGGCCAAAGAAGCCGGTGCGAACGGCTTTGTCAGCAAACCGCTGTTTGCCTCCACGATCTATCATAAGATCAACGATCTGATCGGCAAGGAATCCCAATCCATCGAACCGGAAGATGACGATTCCGATCTTGCGGGAATGCGCATTCTGATCGCCGAAGATAACGATATCAACTGGGAGATCATCTCCGTCATGCTTTCCATGTACGGGATTGAAACCGAGCGTGCACAGAACGGACGCATCTGCGTGGAGATGATGAAAGAAGCGAAAGAAGGCAGCTACGCACTGATCTTCATGGATGTGCAGATGCCTGAGATGAACGGTCTGGATGCAACAAGAGCGATCAGAAATCTGCCTGATCCCTGGGCATCCTCCATCCCGATCATCGCGATGACGGCAGACGCCTTTTCCGAGAATGTCACGGAATGCCTGAACGCAGGAATGAACGGACATATCGCCAAACCGATCGATAATAAATTAGTCATCCGGGAGATCCGGAAAATCAAGGAAGGAATGCAATCATGATGAAAAAAACAATGCAGCTATTGTTAACACTGCTCCTGTGCGTAAGCCTTTGCGCATGCGGGAAGACGACGGAGCAAGCAAAACAGGAAGGCTTTGCACCGGCCCTGGATGCAACCACATCCTGCCACATCAACGTTGCCGGCGGGTACGATAACTTTGAGGCGCTGGAAACGGAATTTGACCGGTTCAACGTATACTATCCCAACGTGGAACTGGTGTTTACGAAAGTGGACGATTATAACAACATGATCGGCACGGTACTAAACGGCAACGACGCCCCGGACATCTACGTCAATTATTCCTGGATGTACGGCAGGGACCAGTACAAGTCTTCGATCGACCATGCGGAGAATCTGGCAGATCCGGCGCTGAACCTTGACCTTGACTGTGTCAGAAGCAACATCATCTTAAATACGGGCGATAACACACTGCCGATGGTCCCGGTCTTTGCGAATACTTACGGGATGCTTGTGAACAACAGCCTGTTTGAAAAAGAAGGATTGAAAGTTCCGGCAACTTACAAGGAACTGGTTAACGTATGTAATGCGTTTCGCGATAAGGGATATGAAAGTCCGATGATGGGCTTTACCAATGAAGAGACCACCTCGCTGTTCACGCTTACGATCTATCCGTTCTTCTGTGGAACCGTAGCAGATGATGCAGAGGCTGTGAAGAAACTGAATGCGCTCGACCCTGCTGCCGGGGAGTCTATGCGTCCTTCCCTGGAAAAGATCGAACAGTTCCTTGGCGACGGCTGTGTGGATCTTGCTGCTTGCGCCAAAATCGAGAACAATTACGACGCCGTGATCCTTCGCTTCTTTGAAGGCGACGTCCCGATGATGGTATGCTCCGGCGATACCGTTTCCGGAACAAAAAAGAGAGAGAGCCGCTCCGAAGCGTTTATCGCAAAGCCGTTTACCTACACCTTTGTTCCCATCCCCTTGTCGGATGAAGGCGCAAGTTTCCTGGATATGCCCAATCTCCAGTTCTCCGTCAACAAAGACAGTGCGAACAAGGATATGGCCAACGAATTTATGCGTTTTCTGATCACATCCGGGGAACTGAATGAAATGGCACAGAACAAGGGACTGATGTCTCCGACAAAGGATCTCTCCTTCAACAACATGTATGCCGCATTCGGAGACATTCCGGAATCGCGGATCTTATCGCCGGAAGAATTCGGCTTAACGGATGATGCGGTTATACAGTTCCGGCAGGCCGTTTTTGCGGTCGCGACCGGTGAAATGTCGATCGACGAGGCGATCGCAGGCTACGGATCGTTCGGCCAATAAACGCCAATAAACCTCTTACCGCCTCACCCCGCCGCGATGACGGTCATGACCGTTGCAATGACGGCGCCGATCAAGCCGAGACTGTAAAGGATGATCTCAACGATCCCGATCACATAGAATTTTTGGGACGCGGGGAAGCCCGCCTGCTTTGATTTTGCCGCAGCTGCGGTTCCGACGATTGCCAGCACAAAACACGGCATCGCCGTAAAGATCAGGCACATCGAGCCTGCGAAAATGAGCGCGACTGCGGCCGGATCACTGCCCGTGGAAAAATAACTGACCGCCAACGGGGTCAGAATTGCGGCATTGACCACGAAAACCACCAGCGGGATCAGGGTCATGACTTTTGCTCTCGTATGATATCTGCGATCCATGATCATCCTCCATATCGAACTACGGATATGGTCTATTCTATCACAAATCTGATCGGTATGTGATCATCAGATGCTCATTTGCCACATCATTGTAAACAGCGCACTTTTTGTCACTGACATCATAGACATGAACGATATCGGAAAGCTCTGCGCCATGCTCGAATTCCGAAACGACATCCTTCGAGGAAGCCAGCTTCTTCGGCGCAAAACGGATCGTTTTTTCATTGTTGAATACGGCCGTGTACAAAATCTCCGCCTCGACAAGATCCTGAAAGATATGACTTCCGTAGGACAGCTCGGGATTGTAACCGGCCTTTGACTCCTCCGTCTCGCAGATGATCTCGTACGCACTGATATCGGAAAACGTCGTGGGAACGCCAAGCTCCGGCGATGTCGTGCCAACCCTGCCCGGCACGATCAGCATCATGTGTTTGCCCATGTCGCGGTAATGCCAGTTGATCCGGCCGATCAGCTTCGCGACCAGATCCTTGTCCTTATAAGGCATGTTGTAGTAATTGACCGGATCGACATAGACGATGATATCCAGCTCCGTTGCCTTGCACATCCCCATCGAAGCGCCCCTGCTCTCAAGCAGGATCTGATCATACGGCACATCCGGCGGGATCACGGTGCCCGCCTTGCCCTTCTGCACCTGCAGCGGGCGGCATTGCAGCAGGTCGACGGAGTACTCGCCGCTCTCCGACAGATTGATCGTAAACTCCGTATCCACGGGATATTCATACTCTTCCTGAATGCAGTGAAGCATCCGCTTCATCTGCTCCATCAGCGTCGCATTGGCAACAAGCCCTTTGCAGGAAATGAATTTCACATCCCGCGGGTGCCCCATCTCGCGCAGTCTCGTTTCCGCGTCAAAATCATGTTCCAGGAGGATCCTGTCAAGATAAGGCGGAATATCCGGCGCAATGTCCGACAGCGAAAGCTTTTTGAGCGCCTGTTCGCTCATGTCGATCACCTCGGCTTTGCCCTGGGAAAACTTGTGCTTGTCGGCCGAAGACGAATAGGAAGTCTTCTCCGGCATATCGAGGTTGACGATCCGCGGATAGGAGCCTTCCGTCCGGTCCACCGCAGACGTTCCAAGACCCATGACCAGCCGCAGCATCCCTGCTGCCGGATCCGAATCCTTCATGATCCGGTACGGACTGTAGGAGTAGCCGACACCGGCCGCGCACGGCATATAGTTGGAGCCGTAATAAGAACCCGACACGCGCTGGATCAAAAGCGCCATCTGTTCATCCCGTTTATCAAGACCGCGCCTCTTCCGATAGTCCAGTGCGGACAGGCTCATGGAACTCGCATAAACGACTTTGATCGCATGCTCGAATTCATTGAGCCGTTCCTCCAGACTGCCTCTGTTCACGCAGAATACCGACTCGTATTTTCCGGCAAACGCATTCCCGAATCCGTCCTCCAAGATCGAACTGGAGCGGATGATGTAGGGATCCTGCCCGTAGTATTCGATGATCCGGACAAACTGATCGCGCATGGCTTCCGAGAAGGTCCCGCCCATGATCTTATCCGCAAATTCGCCTGCCAGTTCAAAATAGCCGTCATCCGTTCTCTGCTTGATCCTCGTATCCCAAAGGTTATTGTCCACGATATAGGTGTAATAAAGATCCGATCCGACATAGAACGAATCATGCGGTTCGAGCACCTCGCTGATATCGGGTTCCCTGTTCCGAATGATCGCTCTTGCAAGCAGCATGCCGCATGCCTTTCCGCCGATCATGCCCGTTCCGACCATATGATCCCTGACGGCAAAATAATCCTCCGGCGTAAAATGTTCCTTGACCATCCGGCGCATCTTATCATCACGGGTCATCATGATGTCGCACATCTGCGCACACTCATCCGTGATGTCCATACCGTTCTCCCGCATCAGTTTGACGCGGTTAAAATACCGGTCCCAGGAGTCGGTATACTGCTCCTGCGCAGCGCGCTGTGCCTGCCCGAGCGTCTGGTAGAAACGGCTGGATCGCACACCGTCTAAGATGGGACGGAATTCCCCCGTTTCCGGATCATAGGTATGCGGCAGGAACATGGTCTCGGAATTCCTGTTCCATACCTTTTCGGGACGCACATAGATGTTTTTGCTGTCCGCATACACATCAAAAAACAGCTGCGTTGTGTTGAGGATCTTATTGACTGCCTGCACGGAATGCTTTCCCCTAATGATCGGGAAAAACGCAACGGTATCCAGAATAAAGAGAAACGGACAGGTCACTCGGAAAAAGTTTCCCATCATCAGGTCTGTCGCCCAGGCCGTCTGCAGCTCCGAGAGGCAGTCAAAAACATAGAACGCATCCTTCCCCTCTTCTTCGATCACGTTATGGATGTCCACGGTAAAATTCTCAAACCGGTGCGATAGCGGAACCGTTACCCGCTTGATCTCAGGCCGCTCTTCCAGCAGCGGCTCATGGCTGGCAAAGCGGAAGTAGATGATGTTCCTATGATCCGCGATCGCCTGCCGGATGTAGGGTTCCATGAACAGCTTAAACTGTGAAAGCTCCGAGACACGCCAGACCACGTTATCTCCAAGCCTGATGTTATCAAGTGCTGTATCCATCTCCGGGATGCCGCTTAAGATCCTGTCAAATGCCGCCATTTCAACACCTCCCAAACAATCAAAAAAGGCGCTTCATCCTATGCGGATGAAACGCCCTTGTTTCCTTGATTTTCCTACCCCAATCATAACATCAAACCGCGCATAACGCAATCATCTCTTCATTTTGTTTTCCATCCGAAACGATTTGATCAAAAGATTATTCTACTCGAAAATCAGTGTGCCGAAATACTCCGGGCAATGGAAATTCGGCTTTTCCAGATCGATCATGGTCCAGGACAGATAATGCTTGTGCACGGTATTATTGCCGCACTTATACATGTTGCCAAGCAGCTTTCCTTTGAACTGATGATCCGGTGCAAAGAAGCGGATATATTTAAGCGGGATTTTGTAGAACACTTCCCACCCGTCCGCCGTCCGGTCAGTATGAATGTCAAAATAGTCCGCCGCATCGTTTCTGACGATATCGATCCGGTCGGTTTTTTCGGGCCCGTACTCTGTGCACAGGCATCCGTTCGGATTGATCTCAAAGTTAAAGTAATTTGGGCTGCCTTCGATCATGAAGAAAAACTCCAGGCAGCTGTCCTGATAGACCGGTGAGAGCGGTTCGGTATTCTCCGCACGGATATCCTGCTCCACAGCACTCTGATGCACGTAGAGATTGTCCTCGTCATAGCAGAGCTGGCCCGTCGCACGGATCCCGTAATCTTCGGTCCATAAAACTTTATCGATCGGCATTTCGGGAATCGTACTCCAGTCGATCTCACCGGAAACCTTCGTGATCGTATAGGTATCGGCGGCGTTTTTCGATACGTCCTGTGCAGTCTGATCGGCACAGCCTGTAAGCATTGCCGTAAAAATCACGGCCGTAAGGATCACGGCCGAAAGCATTTTATTCTTCATTGCTGCGATCTCTCCTCTTCCCCAAGATCATGACAAAAGCAAACGACAGCAGCTGCGCGATTCCCACGCGGGCGATCATCATTTCATCGATGCCGCTCTCCGTGGTCACATGCAGCAGATTCGTCGCAATGCAGTTGTTAAAGAAATGGTCTGCCATCCCCGCATACAGGCTGCCGGTCATCCGGTAGAGCAGGCCCCATTTGATGCCCATTAAGCCCGCCAGAATGATATAGCCGATGCTGAGGGCGATAAAGGAGGCGATATTGATGTCCCCGTCGATCAGGTTGTGGAGCGGCGTAACGATGTGCCAGACGCCGAATAAAAATGCCTGAAACAGCAGCGCAAATTTCGGGGAATGATCCAGGCTTACGAGATGATCGAACAGTCCCCGGAACGTCCCCTCTTCCATAATCACGTTGATGATGTTAAAGAACACGCACATTAAGATAAAGCCGATCCCGGTATGCACGGCCGCTTCTCCCGTCAGCGAAAAGCCCGTCGTGAACACGCCGAAGGTAATCGCATGCCCGCCGGCTTTCAAGATGATGCACTCGACGCCGTAAGCGATCACAAAAGAACAGCACGCGAGCAGCAGCCCGCATCCGATGCCTTTTCCGACTCCCGATTTCGTGAATCCGATGTCCGCTGCCTTCCAATGAAGCATGTGCAGTACGATCAGGATGACTAAAATCCCAAACACCTTGTTGATGAAATTCTCACCGAACACGGTCTCATCCATCCGAAGAACGATGGCTTCAAATCCGTGCACCGCGATCAGGATCGCAAAAATGATCCAGCACGACAATACAGTATTCTTCTTCATCTTCAATTCTCCGCCATTTCCTGATTGTTTCATGACCGGGGATCCAGGACCAGCTCCATGGCCGTGTACATCGGTTGCATCCCTAACGAACGGTAGAATCGTTCGGCCCACGGATTGCAGTTCCAGACATGTAATGTGATATGATAAGCACCCATTACGGACGCTTCCTGCTTAACAAATTGAAACAGCTTTGTGCCGATCTGTTTCCCTCTGCACTCCTCATCCACGCAAAAATCATCAATGTAGACTGCACGGCGCGCATGCCGGTTGCTGCTCTCCTCCTGGTCCTCGATCACAGTAAACACATACCCGAGAACGCAGTCATCTTCTACGGCAACATAGATCCGCTCATTTTCAACCTGCAGTTTTTCCTTGAGGGATTCCAACGTATATTTGACACCGCCGCCCTTAAAGAGATCCGGGCGCAGATTTGCATGCACCTGATTCACCTGAACGAGCAGACGCAGGATTCCTTCAAGATCCTGCTCACGAGCAATCCTGATCTCCATTGCCTGTCCTCAGCCGCCCATCGATGCAATGAGCGCATCGATCTCAGCCTGAGATAGGATCCTGCCGGAATTGCCGGCATCCGGTGCGGGTGCTGCCGGTGTGGGTGCTGCAGCGGGCGCCTGCGCAGGGGTAACCTGTGCAGCAGTAAACGCACTGCCGCCGCCCGGCTGTGTGGACTTGCCCATTATACTTGCAAACAAAGCCTGTTGTTCAGGCGTTAGACCATTCGTATCCATTGCTTATCCTTTTTATTGCTTATCCTTTTATGAACGATGATTTCGTTTCGTAATTAACTTCCATTATACACCGCTTACGGATTCTGTGGTAGGACTGTTTTGCATCTTCTTCAGAATTCCCGCAATGATCACAAAAGCAAGGCATCCGGTCAGCAGGTCCGATGCGGGCTGCGAAACAAGAATTCCCGTGAACCCGAAGCAGCGTGGCAGCACCGTGATCGCGATAAAGAACAAAATTCCCTGTCTGCAAAGCGATAAGATCAGGGCGCCTTTCGCGTGTCCGACCGCCTGGCAGACGCAGGTGGCAACAAGTGAAAATCCGACCAGGACGGAACTGATCTGCATCACGCGCAGCATCTGCGTCCCGGATGTGATCACGGTTTCATCCGCAATAAAGCCGCGCATGAACAGGGGCGCAAAGAAATAGAGGATCAGCGCGAACAGACAGCCGAGACCGAATTCCAGACTGTATGCAAAACGAAGCGTACTTTTAAACCGTTCCCGGTTGCGGCTTCCGTAATTGTATCCGAACAAGGGCTGTGCGCCAAACGCAAATCCGATCAGCGTCATCTGGCTGATCATGTTGATGCGCATGGCAATTCCCATGGCAGCGACCTGTTCATTCCCAAATGACACGAGAGCCCGGTTGGTCAGAAGCATGCTTAAACTGAACATGATATTTGTCACGGATGCGGGAATCCCGATCCTGAGGATCTCCTTCACATTACCCGCAATCTGAAATGCCTTGGAAAAGTCCAGTGAGATCACATGACACTTTTTCCGGATGATCAGAAGATACATGACGCAGGATAATACGTTGCTTAAAGAAGTTGCAAGTGCCGCACCGCCGGCACCCATATGCAGGGTAAAGATCAGGATCGGATCCAGAATGATGTTTGTGACGGTTCCCGCGATCGCAGCCCACATTCCCCAGGACGAAAGCCCTTCGGTACGGAGCAGGTTATTCGGAACCAGTGTAAAGACGATAAAAGGCATCCCGGCCGCGATCCACATAAAATAAGCGTAGGCATGCGTCATGGAAGCCTCGTTGGCACCAAGCAGCCCTAAAACGGGATTATGGAACACCAACATTAACGCCATAAAAACAAGACCGATCACAAATGCCGCACACATACAGAATGCGGATACGATACCGGCTTCTTCATCCTTCTTTTCTCCAAGGAGTCTTGACATCAGCGAACCGCCGCCAAGTCCGAAGATATCGCCGAGTGCGACCGACAGGACAAACACCGGCGAACAGATGGATACCCCGGCCACCAGATTGGGATCTCCCGTTAAGGAAATAAACCATGCATCCACCATGTTGTAGACAACGCCCAGGACCATGGCGAACACGACCGGTACGGCCAGTTTCAGATATGCTTTCGGGACGGACATCTCCTCAAATAGTTCGCGCTGCATATTCCTTTCTTCTTTCGTGGGTTAAATAGAAATTGCGCTTGTCATCATACATCAGCTTATCGATCTTATCGATAAAATCATACCCGTCTCCGATATCAAACGGGGCACCGCCGATCGCCACATAGATCTGATACGGTTTCCCGGAAGTGGCATTATAATGATCGATCGCCTTTGTGATCCGCTCTCTGTATTCCTCGACGGCATTCTCGCCAAACGTATGCAGGATGATCACAAACTCATCGCCCGCAAACCGGATGACATCACCCTCGTTTTCACATGCCTTCGTCAGGATGTTTGCGACCACGCGCAGCGCCTCATCTCCCTCTTTATGGGAGTAATTATCATTGATGAACTTAAAGCCGTTGAGGTCGAGCATAATGGCGACAAACTGCTGCTTCCTGCGGTTCGTATAGTAATCGATCAGTTTATCGAGTTCATACCGGTTATAAACGCCGGTCAGTTTGTCAATATAGAGATATTCCTTCTGCAGGTTGACCACGATACTGCAAAAGGCAAGTGCGAAACACACGGGCTGTGTGGAGATCCCGTAGAATAAGGTCTGGATCGAAACCCCGAGGAAAATGGGCAGAATGAATTCCCAGACCGGAAAATAGCGCAGGGACCCGATCTTGCGTCTGGCCTTCAGATAAACGATCAGTCCGTATGCAAGCAAAATCGCCGCAGCCACGATATACACAAAATACAGCGGCCCGCGTTTGTATACGTTATTTTCATCCACGGAAAAAACAATGGGCGTAAAGTAATTGACGATGAGCAAAATCGTCTCGATGCCCGTCAGGATATACACCGTCACATGCTGGAACTTCGAAATCTTCTGCCGGATATGCTGCACGATCAGCGAAAGCACCCCCGCACCGACGATCAGGTTATAGAGGAACAAAAACGAATTGCCAAAGAAAACAATACAGAAATTCAAACCGCCCGGTTTCCCGTCAACCATAAAGATAAACGGATCGATCAGGTTGTCAAACAGTGATGCCAAGATCAGAACCAGCAGGATCCGGCTCTCGCCTTTCCTGCCCGGCAACTGCCAGCCTCTCGCCAGCAACAGGAGGATCAACAGCGTGGTCCCTGCGAAGTCCGCAACAACCGTGGCCATGATATTGATTCCCTGTGACATACATACACCTCCAGTGGACCTTTGGGGACGGGGTTAGTGGTTCATTTTTCGAACCCTCGAACCACATGTCCGCCCCATCTACCAATTCTTCCTCATCTCCTCAAAATCAAAGTTCCTTCTTCGCCTTCTCTTTATCCTTCAACTTCTTTAAGAAGATTCCTACCGCAATGAACGCAGCACCGGCCAAAATCATGATCAGGCCCGTTTTCACATCATCCGCACCGGTCGGAGAAACATTCGGGATATAAATATGACTCACGGTAAGCGGCTCGTAATATACATCCAACTGTGTTCCGACCCCAAGGTCCTGCTTAATGATATACTCAGCCGTGCATTCCACGTCTTCTGCCACATAATCGACCGTATTCAGATATTTGGAACCGGACTGCTTCACATCCGATACGGTACCGACGGTCTTTTCCGTGCACTTAGCGATCTTCGCATTCGTATTGCTGCGAATGCCCGTGGTAAAATACAGGCCGCATAATGCGATAAATATCCCGACGACGATTGACGTGATGTGCACGTATTTCATCTGCTGTTTACGTTGGCTTTTTGTTGTCATATCTTTCCCTCCTCCAATTCCGTGATGATGATTTTATAATTTAATAATTATTATATCATATCGCGGATGATTTATGCGTTTTTTCGTAATGCGCGCGGATCGGCTCCAGCATTTCTTCCTCATCGAGCGCTTCCCCGACCATTTCGGGCGCCGAGCACTTGCGGACACAGCTCACCATTTTGGACATCACATCATAATTCAGGGCGGTTCCGACCGCATCGCACGCATAGGTGACTGCCCGGTTTGCGCTGACACCGAATCTTCCGGCCACGTCAATCGCATCCATGTTGGCACCGAGGAACACGAACTCCCAGTGCTGCTTTTCTTTCTTCTTCTCCACCATCTTTTTCACTTTGTCGTAGGAATACTTACGGCTCGCATTTTCCATGCCGTCCGTTGTGATGATAAAGAGTGTCTTATCCGGGCGCTCTTCTTCCGGCAGTTCCTTCTGCACCTTCCCGATGTGCTTGATCGCCAGCCCCACGGCATCAAGAAGCGCTGTACATCCCCTGACGTAATACTCCTTGCTTGTGATCTGCTTCACATCCTTAATGTCTTTCCGGTCATGCAGCACCTCCGTCTGGTCATCGAAAAGCACCGTGGAAACCACCGCTTCGCCCTCCTCGTTCTTCTGCTTCTTCAGCATCGAATTGTATCCCCCAATGGTGTCCTTCTCCAGTCCCTGCATGGAACCACTGCGATCCAGGATAAAAACGATCTCTGTTAAATTCTTCTTCATATGCTTACCTCACTTTCTTTCTGCCGCAGCCCGGCCTGCATTTCTTGCTTCAGCCGGCCCGCATCTCTTCGTTGCAAGGTAAGTATAAAAAAAGACGGGCACCCAATGGTCGCCTGTGAAGCGACAAAAAACCCGCCCAAACGAGTGGGCGGGATATATATAAAGCTATTTCTCCACGTATTTCATAACCTCATCCAATGTCATCCCATTGAAAGCGGCGATGTCTTCCGGGCTCTTCCCTTGCGCAAGCGCACTTCTGATCACAAAAGCTACCCCTTCTTCTCTTCCTTCTTCCAGACCGTCTTCATGCCCGGATACGTAGCTCTCAGCCCAGTCTCTTTCGTATTCCTCTCTCGCCTCACATTGCAGCCTGATTGCCTCTTCTTGGGAAACAGCATAAATGGAAGTCGCAGCTTCCTTTGCAAATTCATGATCCTCTGCAAGCATCTTTATCTCCTCCCAGGTCTTCGCCTTAAACAGTTTCGCCCAGACGTCCAGTTCATTGTCTTTGTCTTCTTTTGTTGCATGTTCCGTCTGCCTTAAATTTAGCACATTGATCCCGAATTTAGAAGTGTAAATACGTTGGTTTCTTGCATTCATTAACCGATATCGGGAATAAAACTCCTTGTCATCTTCAAACAGGTTAAAATCAATAATTCCGATATGCAAACAAGGTTTGATCTTTCCATAGTCCTGCCCAGACTGCAGCTGGTCATAATTCCTGCATAAATACAACAGAGATCTTTCTGCCCAATACTTTCTTTTCGACACCTGCATTTCGATATTCAACAGCCGTTCCCGATTCAAAATAGTCCGCAGATCCATAATGGTTTCTTTCTCCCCGATCGCGTCTCCCAAAATTATCGGATTTCTCAACTCTACAGAGATGATCTCTTCCCCGGAAAGCCCTAACAGGCTGGCGATCAGCCCTCTTAGCACCTTCTCATTCTCCTGCATTATTACGCGAAACATATAATCATTCGTCAAACCAAAATCCAACTTCCCTGTCGCATTCTGAAACAAAGAATCCGCTCCCGCCTTATTCAGTTGTGCATTTGCCATAGACATGCCTCCCCTATCGTATTGTTTTCAAAGCAATGGTATTCTTGGCGATAGGAAGTCGCCAGATATGCCTACGCAAAGCTGCGCAAAATCAGATATGCCATTTGCAATGTGCCCACAGTATAACACCCCAAAATGCGCCTGCAAACACAATTCCGCAAGAAAAATCAAATCTGTGAAAATCAAACAAAAACGCCAATTTTCGCATCCGGCCAAAATCGACGTTTTTGTGAACTATATACAAAGAATGACCTTATTTTCCGCCCCTTAGCAACTCCCCGGTCACCGCGATCAGCTTCTCCTGCTCGACCGGCTTGCTGATATACTCCGCAAACCCTTCCTCCAGATACGAGGAGCGCATGCCCACGATCGCATTCGCCGTCAGCACAACGACCGGCGTATCGTGATTGATGTTGTCCGCATCATCCCGGATCCTGTGGAACGTCTCGACCCCGTCCATCTCCGGCATCAGATGATCCATGAAAATGATGTCGTACTTCGTCTTCTTCGTCATCGAAAGCGCCTCATTTCCGGAGTACGCGCAATCGATCGTCATCTCCGTCCCGCGCAGCAGCCCCTTAAACACCAGCACGTTCATCTTCACATCGTCAACGATCAGGATCCGCTTCCCGGCCGCCTTGAACGTTTTGGTCTCGCCGGAAGCCACGTTGATGTGTTCCTTCTGCCTGACGGCAAAATCACCCATATGTTTGCGTCCGACAACCTTCTGCGGAATGCGGACCGTGAAGACACTGCCTTTGCCGTAGGTGCTCTCCACATCGATCGATCCCTGCATCATGTTGACCAGGCGCTGCGTGATATGCAGCCCGAGCCCCGTACCCTCGATGTTGCGGTTACGGTTCTCCTCCAGGCGACTGAAGCTCTTATAAAGACTCGAAAGATCCTCCTGTTTGATCCCGATGCCGGTATCCGAAACCCTGATCACAAGCGTGCCGTACGTGTTGCCGCTGTCATCCGCATGCCGGCTGCCGATGAAATCGATCCGGAGTTTGACCGACCCCTCCTGCGTGTATTTGATCCCGTTCGATAACAGGTTGTTGATGATCTGGCGGATCCGCACCGCATCCCCGATATACTCCGCAGGCATCTCGGGATCATTTTCGACCGCAAACGAAAGCCCCTTCTCGGAAGCGCGCATGCGGTTCATCTGATAGCAGTCATTCATGATCGAAAACAGATCATAACGGTCGGAAAGCAACTCCATCTTGCCCGACTCGATCTTACTTAAATCCAGAATGTCATTGATGATCGAAAGCAGCGTGTTGCCCGCGATCCGGATATTCTCGGCATATTCCACGATCTGCGCATCGTTGCTGTCGCGCAGGATCATCGCATTCATCCCAAGGATCCCGTTGATCGGCGTACGGATCTCATGCGACATACTGGCGAGAAAATCACTCTTCGTGCGGTTCGCGATATTCGCTTCTTCCCTGGCCGCCTCCAGCTCCTTCATCGTCTTCATCAGTTGCCTGTAGTCCGGTGTCTCCAGCGCAAAAATCATAATGAGCGCAGAGAACATTTCCCCGAACGCGATCAGCAAAACGTTTACGAAAAGCATCTGGATCACCGTAAAGATCGTCGGCAGGAAAAGGAAGAGCAGAATGATCCGCGTTAACGCCTTCGTCCTGTCGGCACGGTTGATGATCACGACAAACAGCATATGGAACACGTTCGCCAAAGGCAGGGCGTATCCGACATAATACAAAATGCCGTGATAATAGACGCCGTTTTCAAACCGGAACAGACATCCGGTAAACAGATTGATCGTCACTATAGCGATCATCAGGTATAGCAGGATCCGGTTGATCCATATGGATCTTTTGGAAGCACTCGGGTAGTAATTCAGAATGGTCCGCATCGCAGCCGCAACACTGAAAATTGACGCGTAATGATACAGACTGTTCAATATGAGATTCAGAAAATCCGGCACCAGCTCCCCATAACAGATCGTGTACGCCGACACCACATCGATCGCGGCAAAAGCGATCACGGAATACATATATGTGCGCACAAGCTTATGCCCCCGCGTGTCGGTATAAAGAACGGTCTTCATCCCGATCGCGAGAACGATCAGCACCAGTATGGCAGCAATGTCGAAAGAAATATTGTAATACATGCTAACAGTATATCACATAAAATCACAAGCCACCATTGACTTGCCTCCGCCGGCGGTTATAATATCTATGAAGTAAAAATCAAACAGCGAGGTCTATACGATGGGAATTAATTCTATTGATGCAGAAGACGATCAGTTTGCATACCGCTATGACACGCAGCTGCTGATCGACAGACGAGACAAAGATCTGGATGAAGACGAAATTGCCGACTACATCACAGAACATTTCGAAGGCAACAGCCTGATCGCCGCCGGTGACGAAGATCTGATCAAGATCCATTTTCATACAAATGAACCCTGGAAGATCCTGGAATACTGCAACAGCGTCGGCGAGATCTACGATATCGTAGTTGAAGACATGATCAGACAGACCAACGGTCTGCAAGGTTAACAAATCCCGATCACTCCTCACTGTCCAGCAAAATCGTAACCGGACCGTCATTGACGGAGGCGACCTTCATGTCCGCCCCGAACTCGCCGGTCTCAACGGAAAACCCGCGCGCCCTGCACTCGGCGATGACCAGTTCATACAGCGGGATCGCGGTTTCCGGCCTTGCCGCATTGCTGAAACCGGGACGTCTCGACTTGCAGTCGGCATAGAGCGTAAACTGGCTCACGATCAACAGACTTGCCCCTGCATCCGCAGGATTAATGTTCATTTTGCCGTTTTCATCTTCAAAAACACGAAGACCGCAGATCTTATCTGCGATCTTTTTTGCGATCTCTTCCGTGTCCCCTTCGCGGACACCGAGAAGCACCAGGAATCCTTTGCCGATCTGCCCGACGATCTTGCCGTCGATCGCAACCGATGCTTCCGTAACTCTTGTAACCACAGCTCTCATGCTTCATTCACCTTAATAGTGCACGTTTATATTCGTCGTCAGATTTCCATTGCGAAGCATCTGGATCACAAAGAAAAGGATCCAGAAGAGCACCGTTACGGTGATCTTAACGGGCAGCTTCCATGTGCACTTCGGCCGCCAGATCAAGATCATAACAGGCACCGGGAAAATGAACACCCAGCCTAGGATCCACCACATCATGGTCCGGTTATTCTTAGGGATTCCGTCGTATTCGTATGCTTCAGGCGTAGGCTGATCCTGCACGGGTACTTCCGGTTCCTTATGCTCCTCATAGGAAATCCTTGCCCCGCAGTACTCGCAGACATT
>JAEEGL013954396.1_pt1 | contig 17562 bp, 19 predicted proteins | sample 9134231 | NCBI WGS metagenome assembly JAEEGL01 (sample SAMN16246548, study PRJNA631951) | gut metagenome | biome: gut microbiome; feature: rumen; material: fiber-attached | host: Bos | place: Iran: Karaj | collected 2018-10 | reverse complement strand
GGCGGAATCCATGTATGAAGGTGTGGAGGGCATAGGGTAATCTGTTTCTATATCATCAGCCGTATTCTTCCATCCGACTTGACAAAGGTTTCCGGATGCGACAATACCACAGCCCAAATTTGCTTCTCCGAAACCGGCTCCTTATCCCAACGCTGATAAAGGCCGCGCTCATTGATTTCACGGGCAATTTGGTCGGTCTTCATTCCTTGATTTGAAGAGGCAAGGAGGTATACTATGGCTTCGGGGAGGGTCATTCAGCCGGTCGGTTGTAGGTTAAGGGTTGAGGGTATTGTAGGTAGCAACTATATCTTGTGCCATCACATCCAAAAGCTGTTCAACATTCTGAACAAGATCCTTATAATTCACATACCGATAAATATATGCGTCATCATATTCATTATACGGCCCGGCTTTATCTTTATTCTTGCATTCGTGGGGAACTTTATTAAGTACCTTATTTAAAAACTGATTTGCTCTAGGGTCATTCAAATGCCTGTTCCACATTTTATCAAGCATATCTCTCTTGTCTTTCCCGGTCTCCTTCTCTCTTGGATTGATACCATGTCTATACTGTTCACCTTGGATAACGACTTCGTAGATATCTCCTTTACCATCCCAAATAAGAGCACCAACTTGTCCAACGGCATTAAAGACATTAACATTTAGATATACTCCGGCTTTATTACGATACTGTTTCGTTGTTTTATCCTTCTCTCGAATCAAATTTGCAGCAAGTATTTCTACGGGGATACTTTTCATAAGACGATTCCTAAGTTGCATCATGAACTTTGTACAACGCAGTTTAATATAAAGATCATGAAGTCGATGCTCCTTAAACTTTTCATACTCCTTAAACAAATGCTCACTCCCCATCGTATTCAGAATCGCCTTCTGAAGAAAATGAAGGCGATAAATGAATTTACAGTAATCAGAGATATAGGACGATCCTTCCGAGTCTTTCCACCTAGTTTGAATCTCATTATAAAGAGTGAGATAATCTACAACTTTCCATGCGACTGAACCAGGTTCCGTTTTCCTTCCCTTTTTGATGATAAATTTGAATGCAACCTCATTTTGGCTAGTTTTATCCGGGAAAACCTCTGCCAACGAAAATAGCAGATACTTTGGTCTAGAATCGGCTTCCCTCCTTTTCCGTTCAACTCGTTCGACATACTTCACCAACTGCTCCTTGTAAGGAATACTCTTTACCTTGTTTTCAATAATGAGGTCATAAACCACCCTTTGTGGCTTCACATTGGGGTCTTCCTCTGCTTTCTTTCTCCTCCTAGGATTTAGATCATCTACTAAATGGTATATGCAGATATCGAAATTCTCCTTTTCTCGATCCAGATAATAATCATTGCCATCCGGCAGTGCTTCTTCATCTCCGAGCAAATTCCTAATCATTTGGATAAAAGCAGACGGGTCAGACATCCACAAGAACTCCAAGAAGTTGCTATGAAACAATTCTTTGGAACTTAAAGAGAGCCGGAAAATAGGCATCCAGAAAAGGTCCTCCAATAATTCAGGAGCAGTCAGACTGGGAATCTGTTCAGGTGTTACGGGTCGGGGTATGCTGTTATAGGTTCTCATTTGCTTAACATATATGTACACTTCGGATAGTTCGAGCAGCCATAGAATCTTCCGTATCGTCCGTCACGAAGAACAAGATAGCCGCCACACTTTGGGCATCGGCCGGAGGCTACAGCCGAATCTCTACGTCCCTTGTTCTGATGGACATTTTCAAGGTGAACTTTACGGTCCACCTCCGAGGTTGAAATTACTTCGAGCAAGCGTCCCCTGTAGAAACCCATCTGGTCTGATGACAGGACCACGTTACGGTATTGTTTTATGAAAGGGACGACCTCGCGCATGTGCAGTACGGGTTTCTCTGCCGTAATCATCAGGTCTGCATCGTTAGGAAAGACGACAATTCCATAAACGGGGACATCGTTGCCGAAAACGAGTCTCAAAAGCGTCTTTATGTGGCCTTCGTTTTGCCAGATGGGATTTCTCAACTGATGTTCCTGGGTAAAGCCGAAGCGTTTATAGCCTATGTCAGGCAAGTACTGTTTCCAGAATTCGGCATTACCGCCTCCATACACTTTCCCGTGAACATTCTTTGTCTCCAACACAAACACGCCATTACGAGAAATAATGATATGATCTACCTGCGTGGTGTATTTCCCATCCCGAATGAGAAGATCATTGAAAACACGGTAGTCTTCACAGTCCAAATCCTCCAAGAATGAAGACACCCTCTTTTCGCCGAAATCACCAAGAGCCTCCGCTCGAATGCTATATTTAGGTGTAAACAAAGCAGCCCAGAATCCCTTCTCTTCCTTGACGGCGCTACCGGAGAACTGGGTTTCGCGGTTTTTCTTACGGAACTGTTCACGCTTGATATTCTCTATGATAGATTTAACTATCAAATAGAGAATAAAAGCGATTAAAGCGACAAGGCCTATGTGAATAAGTATATCCTTCAAGATAGCGGTTCCTTTTTGCGAAACGTTAATCTTGGTACATCTTCAAAGCCTGGCCACATCTAGTTAGTATTTGCATACAGTTCAACTTGAGTTGTCCATCCGACGTCCCCGTCCTTGTCACAAACAGAAAGATTTCCACTTGTTATCTTATAGTACTCTCCAGCCTTGTTATGCTTTCCATTCTCAATGACATAATAGAGTCCATCACCTTCTTTAGCCAAATTCTCATGGTGAACACTCTTATCGGAGAAAACAATCCGTCCTTTATAAGAGCCATTCTTTGAATAAATAACAATATTACCTTTTAATGTGGCTTGTCCAAAGTGCCAGTACCCTACTATCTCATCAGCCCCCAAATTTACCTTGAGTTGTTCATCTCTTTCGGCCAATAATCTCATTCTTGTTTCTGTTGCTTGGCGAGCTTCTTCGACCGCTTGTGCTTCGATTTCTGCTTCTATCTCAGCCAAAGACTTGGTCTCTGATTTTTTCTTACTATTGGATTGGCCGCAAGAAACAAAAAGAGCTATAATGCTGAAGATTGGGACAATAAATCTTAAACTCCTCATAATACTATTCATTGTTTTGGTTATTAGTAATCTCTTTCTTTGATTTCTCTGCTCTCAATTCTTCCAGATAGCTAGCAGTGATGACACCCGAAGGTAATGCGATAATCGCAACACCAAATAAAGAGGATAACATACTCACAAAGCGCCCAACATCGGTAACTGGAATCATATCACCATAGCCAACAGTAGTCAGCGTTACGGTTGCCCAATACAAAGCATCAAAGAAGTCATTAAAGGTCGTTGCACCCGTACTCGGGTTAATATGTGGCTCAGCATTAAACATAATTAACGCTGTAAGGAAGACATAAAACACAGCAATGCCAAGAACCGTTAACAGCACGCCCTTTTCCTTTCGAATGACTCTTCCCAGAACTTGGATCTTATCAGAATAGCGGATGAACTTGAAAAGGCGTAGTATTTTTAAAAGCCTTGTTATTCGGAAAATCTTGAATCCTTTCCCCAAAATGCTAAGACCAGGAAGGATTGATAGCATGTCAATAATGGCCCACGCCGAAAAAGGGTAAAGTGCAAACGACCACCCTTTTTTATTTAGTCGATAGTCGGCGGTGATCCATCGGAGAAGATAGTCTATGATAAAGAAACTAACGGTAACACTTTCAATTATAAGAAAGAAAGGATACTCCTTAACGAACATTAGTGGGATAATGCTAACCGCGATAGCCACGAGCATTAACAAATCGTAAACGAGGCTGGCAATATCGCCATCTTTTCCTCGCTCAATTATCTCATAGATACGTTTCCTCATAGGGCTAAAGTGATTTACGTATATCTTCTACTTCGATAGATGCTAGTATTTCCGAAGTAACATCTGCCTCAAGAGAGAGCCTGTTTGCTTGGTTTTCAATAACCTTTTCGAAGAGATTACGAACAAAACGACCATTACCAAAATTCCGATCCTTTTCTTCGACTGCCTTCACCATTGCCTCTTTCAAAACAGATTGAGCATCATCGGATAAAGTATACTCATACTTTTTGGCATTGGAGAGAAAAATCTGGTACAATTCTTCCGCCGAATAGTCCGGGAATTCAATATAGCGATTGAAACGAGACTGAAGACCTGGGTTGGATTCAATAAAACGTTTCATATCATCAGTGTAACCGGCAAGAATCACTACAAGTCGATCACGATCATCCTCCATTCTCTTTATCAGAGTCGAGATAGCTTCCTTCCCATAATCCGAATTACCGCCATCTACAAGGGAATATGCCTCATCGATAAATAAAACACCATCAAGTGCAGAGTCAATGATTTTGTTGGTTTTAACGGCTGTTTGACCAACATACTCAGCAACAAGTCCGGAACGGTCTGTCTCAATAAGATGACCTTTCTTAAGAATACCCAGTTCCTTATAAATTTCTGACACTATCCTAGCCACAGTAGTTTTTCCCGTACCAGGTGAGCCGGTGAAGACACAATGATATGAGACAGGCGAGGTCTTCATCCCCTTTTCTTCACGCATCTGCTGCACCTTTATATAGTTAGTTAACGTGCTGATTTCCGATTTAACCGAGGTTAATCCAATCAAGGAGTTCAACTCCTTCAAGGCATTTGTACGAGGCTTTTTTGTCGATTTTTTATCTTTTGGGCTATCAATGGGTTCAGTAGGAGCCATGACATCATCAATACCCTCGGGCTCTTTCAGAGACATGATTCTATTTAGCCAACTAGCTTCGGTAGAAGAAACACTCTTGTCTGCCTTGGCAATTAAAGAGGCAAATCTGTAAAGGAGAACAACGTATTGATTATGCACTTGTTTCTTATGCTTTCTCAGGCATACCTCCAACATAAATACGTCCTCATTACCCGACATAGACGAGACAGCGTTCCGAGTAAAAGCCTCCGACGACGCTGAAAGCTTCTCTCTAATCAAGTCTAAAAAACGATACTCTAACTGGAAGTTAGGGTCAATCATTAATGTGTTGAACATCAAGATTCCAAGTCCCTCGTTTGTGGATAGAATAAGATCATGTCCGAGCCCTAAATAGCAATGAATAACATCTGCCCAGAGTAAAACTGGCATCTTCTCCTCCGGTTTTGTAAGGATTCTTCCATTCCAGTTGATAGTTCCAGTAATTGAATCCCCGACGGTTTTGCAAAAAACAATGTCCTTGGATAATTTATCTCCGAACTCCCATAATCGTTTTGCGGCATCCAGCAAATCATTGAAATATGGCTCACTTATAGTCCCGTTCTTGGATGTAGAGCCTCGGCCATCAATAACGGGCCCTTCAGAGACAGGGGTATCGGAGATGGAATCGATTTGATTCCCATATGTTGATGAATAGCCCTCTTTTAGTACACGAAATGCAAGCTCTAGCTTCATAGCAGCATCACTATTACTCACTTGAAATGTATCGCCAAATGGGCTAATGATAATGTCGCCATAAAGCAAAACAGGCATGACTGGATTATAAGCATACCTCCGATCCGGCCCGCCATTCTTGTTGACATATTTATAAGTGGTATCTACCTGTTGGGCATCTGTCGGACGTACACCATCCTCTATGAAACGGGTAGCTTTATATCTAAACGAGACCGAAGCTAATGGATATACTTCGAAATCATCAATAGAGTCACCATAAATGACGAATCTCGGATAATAATAACAATGCCCTCTGTCCCCCGAAGGAAATACAGGAATCTTGTACGGAATCGCCAATGACGGGAATGCACCTGTCTTAAAACTTGCGGGAGACTTTTCGACTGTAGTATATGCAGAAGACTTCAGTTCTGTGTTACGTTGGCTAGAGATAATAGCCCACGTCTTATTACAGTTCTTAAAAGCCTGGAAGGCATCACAAAAATCTTTATAATTGTTGCGTTCCAACTCGCTTAAACCGGAATCGATGTCAACAATCAGTTCCTTGGCTTCAGAAATCGCCGAATTATATTGGTCTTCATATATCTTCAGTTGTTCTTCGTTTTTGGGAATAGGATTTCGCCGAACTCGTTTCTTATACTTCTCAACCAACGGCTTTAGTCGTTTCTCAGCATTATCCTTGATTACATGCCCCAGATAATTGCTCAAAACAAGTCTCTTCTGAGGATTATTTGTGGTTGATATCTGACTCCTAAGCTTTTGTATCTTTGACTTCGAAGGTTCTGACATTAATGCCGAACTAGTCGCCGTGCCTGATGAAGAACGTTTAATGAGCCAGCCTACACAAAAGAGGAACTGCAAAATGAAGAATACAAGCATCAAATAGTAGGTCCTGAGGTCCTTTTTTAGTTCTTCAATTTTAGTTAACAACTCTACCTCCCCCATGCTCTTACCCTCAAGAACATCCTCTGAAACTTTATCTGTCTTTTTTGATACAACCGATCCATCCTCTACTGAAATAGGCTCACCTTCCGAAGAAGAGGCCACGAAATCACTATACTGAGCCGTTTGAAATGAAAGGTCTTTCTTGGTATCATTAATATTCATTATCGTACCAGCTACCATCAAGATACTGAATAGTAGAAGGCAAATGATGAATGCAGGGAGACATCCTTTGTTATTTGAGGTTTTTTTGGACGCATCCATGCCCGGTGATCTGAATGAACCTAATGCTGAAGGAGAAGAAGGCGGAGTGGGGCCTCCCGGAGCAGGACCAATCTTTTGACGATTGTAAATCCCTGTTCCCGGAATACCCGTATGCAAATATGTTCCTTTCGGTCCTATAGTAACCTTTGCTCCTTTGGGACCAATAGAAGTACTAACACCACTTTTGCTCAAGTTAATATGTACTCCCGGAGCAATTCTAATCCTTTTTCTAAAAGACCAGGCCATGTTTATGTTATTGCTGTATATCCACAAAAATAGTTATTTTTCAGGGAATTCGTGTTTCCTCTGCGTGAGAATCACTATATTTGAAAGTTTATCAATAGGAATCGTCATGAAACGTGTATTATCCTTCATTTTCTTCTCACTTTGCATTTCGCTAGCTGCATTTGCCCAGGCAAGTGATCGGTTTGACACCTATGACTCAATGGTGGGAGAAAGGGTTATCATTTTCGATGCATACTCTTCATTCCTTTCTAATGGGCCTTATGCGTATGAAAATAGGGAGGGAAAGTTTAAGGTACTGAAGGAGGCGTCCATTTATCAGAGTATCAATAGTGTTCCGGTTTCAGTTATCAGCCTGGTGCAAGATAAAAGAAAACAATACTTAAGTATAAGAGCAGAAGGGACAACATTGTTTTTGATAATTGACAAGAAACACGACTATCTCAACAACACTCGTTCTGTTTCGTATTGGGAAGGAGAGTTTGAAAAGCTTACTGATAATTATTCTCACATTTCTTATCAATCCCCTCTTATTTCATTTAATGGAGATAAGAACGACCTTGTATTTGGAAAGTATTTGCCCATTTCATGGTTTTCCATTCAATGCCCCAAGCAGATACAGGACGTGTTCAAAATAGAGAATAAGGTCCAAAACAATACATATTATTGGACAACAGAGGATATCACCAAAAACATATCAACATTCCTGTCCCAAGAGCAGTTTGAGACCAAACTGGCAATCGAACAAGCTCGCCTCTTAGCAGAGAAAAAGGAAAAAGAGCGCCTCGATTCAATTGCAGATGTGACGACCATATGCGAGGCAAAGATTCTTCATACCACTGAGGCGAATAAGATCTTAAAGGATGGGAAAATAGATAGTTATGATGATGAAGAAACATTGTTTCTTTCTATATTTGGCTTTGAGGAGGAAGAAGTAAATCCCTATTTTAAAGATAGGCGTCGACAACTCTATAAAGGATATGCTCTTGGCAAGGAATTCACTTTCCCTGCTTCGGCATTGTCTTTTCCTGATGAGAAGGCTAAAGCATTTATCGAATCTCGTGGAATGGCAGATGCCGATAGGCGAAAAGAAGTAGCAGAAAAGAATGACAAGAAACGAAGCGATGAATATCTCCAAGATATCATCGACCGGACAGATCAGCTATTAGAACGGATCAATGCATTGGAGAAGTTCAGACAGCAGAAGAAGATTCTGATTGTTAGCCAAGAGTATTCTTTTTCTGATTACCAATTTGGGTTGAAGTTCAAATTCTATAATTGCTATCAAAAGACGATTAAGTATATTAATCTGACAATCTGTGCATATAACAGAGTTGGTGATTTACAAAGGGATGACATTGGAAGGTCGAAACAGGAAGTTCGCTGTATCGGCCCGCTTGAAAAGGGTGAAGTCGGGTCTTATGACTTTGATGAGTTGTTTTGGGACGAAAACGATATTATTCATCGATTGATTGTTACCAATGCAAAAATTACTTTTATGGATAATTCTGTGGTCACATATTCGGGTCAAAAGGGTGTTGAGCTACACACGACCGATCACTATGCCGAAGAAGAGAGGAAGATATTATACGAATGAGAAAAGACGTAATGAACATTCTCGTTCTTTTAGGAGAGCGACCTTCAGAATCCAGAGAGTATTAATAACTATTCATATGTCATTTATTTAATCTAATATTATTTATGAGAAAGCATGTGGTACCCAATAGAGTCCTTTCATCGTGAAACATCAGTGGCCATGTGACGTACACTGGGCCTGTCAACCAATGGTCAACTCGAAAGGGTTGACCATTATTATTGGAAAGCGAAGAGGAAAGCCTATGAGGCTCACCTTGACATATGGAATGTCCAGCCTCCTTCATCAGTATGAAGATGTCGGAACTTCAAGAAATGCCCGTCAGGGAACCAGGTATAACCGTTTTCGTCATTATCGGAAATATCCGGCTCCCCGAAATAATCGATAAGCCTTTTTCGTACCTTCAAACAGATATCATCAGATGTCCTAGATGTAATGAATACAATACTCTTCACATCGTTGGATCCTTCTTCATAGCATAGATTCATCCCAAAAGGAATGCCATCAATTAGAACGACCTTTGTCCTGTTCGTATCCACTGAGAAAAAGGAATTGGTGCATAATCCTTGAAGAATCTCTTCTGGCGTCCCGGATAGAGTGACTCCCCAGAGGTCCATCCTCTGACGATGTGATGGGTTAGCAATCAGTTCCTCTTCTTGAAACTCTTGGTAAGCTACTATTGCTATGGAATCGACAACCTGTTCCGTGGATTCCAAAGGCCCACTTTTCCTATGGCCGCATCCTACGCAACTGAAAATCAGTAGCACTGCGATAAGTGTGGTAAGTCGAAGGTTCATATGCAATTAATTCAAAGTCATAACAAAACTGTGACTTTCTCCCAAAAAGGAAATACTAAATGTATCCAGGCGCTAGCGTTTCAAACCATGTCGTATAATCCATTCCTATGGTAATATACTGCATCAGATTTCGGAAGTAATCCGAATATGTATAATTGCGAATAATACCCCACAAATATGTACCTGCCTCCGTCGATTTCATGCCATCTACATCAAATGAACAAATCAAAAAAGGCTTTCCTCGATAAAAGCACTCAAATAATGGAGAATAAAGTGTATTATCTTCCTTGTCAAAGATTCTTATGATTGGACGAAAACGAGTTGTGTCCTTCAATTCAACGGGATAGGATGATTCTAGGATGCGTTTTAAACCATCTGAACCAAAACGACAATCATATTGCATCGAAAACTGAGGTTCAAAACTTGTAAGGTCCACAGCCGAATCAAACGAATGCTGTTCCCAATAATTCTTTGGCCTATACTCTAAGGGCCACTTAATAACAAGTAGAACCGGGGCGACGTTGGGTGCGATATCATTACGTAATGCTTCAGCTGTTTCTGATGCCGCCCATGGATCTTCGAGAACCAGTGTTTTTAGTGTCTGATGAATAGAGTCGGCATAAGCATTATTAATCCGCTTTTCCCATCCAGAGACATATCCGGTATAGCTTGGATTTGAGCGATTTGCTTCTCGTGGGGTTATTAATGGAGCATTGGGAAGTGTTTGAAAAATAGATATGGTATCGTTTCCTGGGAGATCCTCTTCATAGGCTTCTTCGGAGATTACTGTCTTTGCATGATTTCGACCACAGGATACGATGAAAGAGAAGAGTGTTAGAAGAACGGAAAAGATCTTGATACTCTTTTGAGAAATGATCATGATGATATACTTATTGAATGGATTGAATGGTCAAATATAGTGATTTCTTATCATTTTGCAGCAGAACACGCTAAGTGTATTTTTATATTGAAACCACGTATTCTTTGTTGCAATATTACGGATTCTCCGTATATTTGCAAAATTCAATTATACATAAACACATAGCTAGATAAACCATTCATATGGAATTCTTTATTGATAAAACCCTCTATTCACGAGAGGCAATAACTGCAACGGTATATCGTTTTTCTGGAGAGTATTCCGTTTCTGTTGAGTCTTCTGGTGATAATAATGATAAGTATATTATCACCATAGGAAAGGTTAACAATGAAGAAGTTGATGATGGTGTCAAAAACGCTTTTATCAAGGATCTTACTGATCAACAAGTTAGACTTGATATTGAATCCCGGTTTGGTCATATCAGGGACCTTATTGTAGAAGAAGCATTTAAACCGGTAACGAAACGGTAAAAATCATGGCTAATTATACGCTTCTTCCCTTTAGGTTTTGTAGATTCAATAATGAACAAGTCTTGCTGACAAATGATGTCGGCGAGTTTCTCTTTGTCGGGAACGACGACTTCGATGCCCTTGTCAATGGAACACTTGATGTAAAATCGGATGTGTTCTATGACATCGAATCAAAACAAATTGCCACTACTGATAATCTTGATGATGTCGTCCAAATGCTCGCGACAAAATTCAGGACAAAGAAAAGCATCCTGCGAGACTTCACGGCATTACATATGGTCGTTCCAACTCTTCGATGTAATTCTTCTTGCATCTATTGTCAAGTCGCGAGAAAGAATCTAGATGACCACTCTGCCGATATGACTAAAGAGACTGCAAAGAATGTTGTCAAAACAATCTTTGAGTCACCATCTCCATGTATTAAGATCGAATTCCAGGGAGGTGATCCCTCTACCGATTTTGACATGGTCAAATATATCATTGAAGAAGCGGAGTTTGTCAACTTGTTCAAGAAACGGCAATTGGAGTTTGTTATTTGTACCAACATTTGCCTCTTAACTGAGGAAATGGTTAAGTACCTAAAAAAACATAAGTGCTATATTTCCACTTCATTGGATGGCCCTAAAGACTTACATAATACAAATCGTCCCCTTCAAAATACCGAGCATACCCATGAGATTTTTGAGGAAAAATTAGCAATGATTAGAAGCGTCTGGGGTGAGAATGGGTGTGTTTCAGCATTAATGACAACGTCCAAGTATAGTTTAGGGCGATTTAAGGAGATTATAGACGAATACGTCAGATTAGGGTTCAATAATATTTTCTTAAGAGCACTTAATCCTTACGGATTTGCAAAGCAATATAAAGAAAAGATTGCCTATCCTGTTGAAGAATTCATTGATAACTTCATCGAAGGGTTAGACTATATTATTGAATTAAACCGGAGAGGGACTTGTTTTGTAGAAGGCTACACAGCTTTGCTTCTAAAAAGGATGTTAACTCCTTATGCAACTGGCTTTGTGGATCTTCAATCGCCCGCAGGTGTTGGAATCGCTGGTGCTATATATGACTACGATGGTAGCGTTTACGTCTCGGACGAAGGAAGAATGATGGCTCGCTTTAAGAACTATTTCTTCCGTCTTGGAAATGTTAACGAGAATTCATTTGAAGAGATGTTTAACGGTAAACTTCTCCACCAAATATTGAATTCGGCGTGTAATGAATGTCTTCCCGAGTGCTCTTTTTGCGTTTTCCAACCCTATTGTGGCGCTGACCCTGTTCGGAATTTGTCAGAACAGGGAGACATGGTTGGATATCGACCGACTAACGAGATGTGCAAAAAGAATAAGGCTATCTTCCATTACTTGTTTGAATTGGTGAAGAAAAACGATCCGGAGCTTAATCGTATTTTCTGGTCATGGATTAATCCCAGGTAGCATTATGAGACAGTTTCAAACAAGTGTTCTAAATATAGCAGAGGATATTCTGGGAATTATTACGGATAAACCCTTGCTTTGGGGTAAATCTCGCTATATCTTACTAGGTAATTTCTCTGAAGGGAAATCCGGATATGCCGCTACGTTATCTTTCTCTCACTCTGCATCGGGGTTAAAACAGATTGCATATAATTTACCCGAGACTCTTGAACTGAATAATGGCGATGTCGTATTAATTACTCCGTCCGGATTATGTACGGTTGTTTATGAGATTAAGTCTGCTCATAATGCTATCATGGCGACAGAACGCTGCAACCACCGATGCATTATGTGCCCTCAACCCCCCATATCACAAGAAAAAGATAAAACCGATTTTAACCTTAGGTTGATTGATTTGTTTGATCCATCCACCAAGGAAGTTGGTATTACTGGTGGGGAGCCGACTCTCACTGGAGACAACTTGTTTGTACTTATTCGTCATATTCAAAAGAGGCTTCCACATTCTGCTATTAGCATTCTTTCCAACGGTGTTCGATTTGCTGACAGAGACTATGCGAAGCAATCAGCTCTATGTAATCATCATGACTTGCAAATAGACGTCCCTATCTTTTCGGATATTGCAGAGGAGCATAACCGTATTGTCGGAGCAAAAACATTTTATAAGACAGTCCAAGGTTTGTATAATCTTGCATTATTCCAGCAACGAATCGGTTTACGTGTTGTGGTTCACAAACAAACTTACAGAAGGTTGCCCCAACTTGCTGACTTTATATATCATAATTTCCCTTTTGTTTGTCAGGTCGCGTTTATGCAGATGGAAACCATTGGTCTTGCTGAATCAAACTTGGAACAGTTGTGGATAGATCCTTTTGATTACCAAAATGAATTGAGAGAGGCAGTACTCTTATTAAGAAATAGGGGCATTCCATCATACGTATATAACGCCCAGCTTTGCATTTTGCCTGAAGATATACGTGAGTTTGCCGTTCAGTCCATCTCAGACTGGAAAGATATCTATATTGAAGAGTGTTCCGACTGTGTGTGTAAGGGCTCCTGTGCTGGTTTCTTTGCCTCTAACAAAGATCACCATAGCGCCCATATTAAAGCATTATCGGAGCCCATTATAAAACCCATTTGTTTAACTTAAAATAGGAGGTATTATGAAAAAATTATGCTTTTTTCTGGTATCTGCTGTTTTAGCTAGTGTTAGCTTTGTTGCTAACGCGGGCGAAAGGGTCGTGAACCGGTTTTCTAGCGACGAGCAGAAAATCGAGGAACAGAGTCAGCAGCAGCTGGTCCTTCAACCTGCCCTTGATTTAAGCAGTCAAGGTAGTTTCATGGGACACAGTTCGCATAGCTCTCACAGTTCCCACAGCTCTCACAGTTCGCATAGCTCCCATCGCTCTCACTATTCTAGCAAGTAGATACTAGAATTTAATGGGTAGCAGAGCACCTTTCACGGTGCTCTGCTTTTTTTTACTCGAATAACGTCTCTTTTTTATCCAAGGAGCAAAAAGGGAACTGACTAAGTTCCCTTTCATAATGCGTTTTTTTCGGTCAAATGTATCGTAGTTTTGGTGGGGCTAATCACAAATCATCCATTGCTTTCTGTTGTACGGATGCAGTATTAATCTTATCCCAATAGGAAAGCCTCACGGCCGCACCATTCCCGAAGCCTTGGTTTATGATTTCCAACTCGATATCACCTGTGTTAACAGAGAACACGGTCGAATAAACACACCTATCCATATTGAGTTCATGCATTTTTGCATTGTCATCTCGTGGTTGAGTATACCCTTGGAACTCCTCAACACATTGAGAGGGCTCACCATATTTAGTAGATAACATCTCCTTTAATTGAGAATACACCGCATACACATCGGCCCATTTATCCTGAGTATCAAACAATACGGAGATACGATTTACTAAATCAAGGCTCTTTAATGTGACGACACCAATTTTACAATTTCTAAACCCAGCAAAATCCCCTGATAAAATCGCGATACCGTCCTCCTTCCCTAAATAGGTAAAACCCGCCTTTTGCATATTCTTCACATACGCATCTAAAGAGCCATCTATCGGGACGCCCTTAAATGTCATATGATTAGATTGGGCCCCTAAACTAAGAGCAACGAATGCGAAAAAGAGGGATATAAATATGCGTTTCATAAATTAATCAAATAACTACTGGTTAATCTCTCTAATCTTTGTAAGACCCTGATTGACAAGTGAAATAAGGCTATCGAGTTCTTCTTCTGTCAGGTTGATTTCGGCGCGATCTTTTCTGTAATCAACCGAAAGGGCTATCTTCCACTTTGCACCTCCGCCGTCGTTTGTCGCAAAAACCCTTATATCATCCTTTGTGATATAGGCATAACGCTCTTCGTGATCAGTTTCCCTACGCCAATTGGCCTTAATTGTTTCAATGGCAGACATTAAATACTGGCATTCTCCAGGCAGGATTCGAGCATCTTCCCAATTATAGTAATACTCGTTTCCAATATCTTTTCGGAGATTAATAAACTGAGTGGTCTCACCTTCAACATCAATGGACTGAACAGAAAAATCTATTGACTTTAGTCTCCCAAGTTTATAGATGTCCACATGAAGCAATCGACCAGAATTATAGAGACTATCGAGGCGATGAAGCTGTAAAGCCAATGAGTCAACAGATGCGGTTTCTTGATTTTGATTTGTGGTGGTTTCATCTTTTGTCTGGCCACAACTCACGAAACCAAGAAATGCTATGGAAGCGGAGACAATAAAAGCAACAAGATTTTTCATATGGATTTGTTTTGATGTTCAATAATTCATATCATAACATATATAGTCAAGAATAGTCACTATCGTCCTCGCATTATTTCAAAGAATCATAAGTAATCTTACGGACTTCTTTGCTTCTACTGTTCACATAAAACAATTCACAGGTTTTTAGCAATTCTTCTTGTGTAATTGCTAAACTTTTGTACTTAGCAACGGATTCTGCCGGTGCGATAACAGAGATGGCTTCACCTTGTGCATTAAAATCCTCTCCGGTCAAATTATCGGAAACGAACGTATAGGTAAGGCCATAATACTTTATTGTTTTATCAAAGGTTCCACTAAAGCAAGAGAGCACTGGCACTACCTCTTCCCTAAGGATGTGTGCCAATCGAACCTCTTGAGGTTTTTTGATATTCATCAAACTAGAAGAAATAACATACAAATACGGTGTAAGGCTCTTTTTAAACGCAGTAAAATAGACTGGGCTATTGTATGCGGAAAGCAAAAAAAACTTCTCTATTCCTCCAGCAGAGCTAGCTTTTGATAATAACTGCTCGACACTGGTTTTATACCTCGAATACTGCTGAATGCCTTTTATCCTTTTCTCAACAAACTTTGTATAACGAAGTTTTGCTTCTTGGTAATTTTCAAAAATAAACGGCCTGATAATATCGAATACGGGATTATCGGCGCTATCTTTTCCATAGTGATCGATAAGATAATCTTTCGCATACTTATGATACCAGAAATTGCAATAATCGCTTGATTCCCGAACATGAATCATTGCATCCCCGATTTTTGTAAATACGGAGTCGGAAAAGCACACATCACCGACATCAATGCCGGATAGCATAAGAACATATTTTGCTGTTTCATCTTGGGTTAATTCCGGTATATTTTGTGAATAAACCAGAGAAGAGATTAGACATGTGGCAACGACTGTCACTGTTCTTATTTTGCCGATTATCATAATTCTAAATGCTTATTTATGCCGTACTATCAAATACTGTCAGTCTTGCTATACGGAGACTTGACCACACAAAACAGACGGCCAACAAGAAGTCAGCCGCCAGATAAAACTCGTCCTAGAAGTCGTCCGATTTTTCAATAGTCGATTTAAAGGATGAGACTAAACCATAGAAGACACTATAAATAGAATCATACCTTGCCTTGCGTTCACGAGCCGTTTTTTCTTGCTCTGCTATCCCCCTTCTAATAGACTCTTCCTGAGCACTAATCTGATTCTGCAATTCCTTTTTTTGCATTCTTATAGTATGATTACCTTTTTCGGGCAAAGAAGCCAATGTTGATTTAAGCGTATCCAATTGGGCTTTCTGCCAGTCCAAATAGGCATTATTGGAGGTATAGGGCTTGCAGTATTCGTTAACCAACCGATCCTTCTCCGCATCAATATCAGACTCCCTATTACCCAAAACAAAAGTTTCTGTCTTGGAGTTAACACGGATATCATCAAAGAGTATTCTATATTTATCCTCCTTTGAATCAATCGTTATCGTATAATATAGAGCATAATACACATCGATTTTGGACAAAAGCTGAGGCATATCTATAGTCTCCTTTGGCAAATCTGAATGCCCCTTAAGAATGAGTTTAAAGTTGTTATCGTCTTCGAACTGAATAACACTTTTATAGTCTCCAAAGGTTTTTGCAATCCATGTTTTGGCATTTAGATGCTTAGTTTGAACAGGATTATCGTTCGTAAAAACGAATGAAACGCTTTCTCCTATCTCATACGGGTTAATCTGAATGGATTCGTTCTGCCCAAAAGAATTGATTGTATGTATAAGTGCTAGGGAAAGAAAGGCAAAAAAAATAAAACGATTTCTCATTATTTCTGTTGTGTTGTATTCCCTACAAATATAAAACAAAGGTGTATTTATTCCAAATTGTCCCATAAATGATATCTGATATGGCTGATAATTCTGATATACAATTGTTTACAGACTAGAGCCAAGAAAATCCGCCATAATCCACTGCCAATTTTAGTATCATATTTTTATCACTATATAGAAGAAGGATAAAAATTGGCACTATGAGAGTTAAGGAGGATTCAGTAGGCTTAATCCAGAGAAGACATAATCCGGCCAGAGAGACATTGGCAGTGAGATGGAATGGACATGGAATCTCACTGGATTGAGGAAAAGAAGGCCTGGGGTATTAGATTTGTAGAAGGATATGGAAAATGACAAGACTATGGACAAGCATATCCTTCCTGTCCTCCTGGCTGGCCTTTTTTGTGTCTCCGTGTTCCCTGCCGTTGCCCAGACCGAGCGTTATCAACCTGTCGATAAAACAAGTCTTGAAGGTTCCCGCTATGAGATTGTGATACCGACAAGGGACGATATACCCTCTCTCTTCAAGCTTGACAAGTATACGGGGGATGTCTGGGTATTGCCGAATGATCTCGTTCTCCCAAATAAGCTTTTCCTTTTCACTAGAGAGCCCTCCGAGAATGACATTGTGAAAGAAGGAATGGTCAATTATCAACTCATTGCCGTATCATCTTCACAAATCTACCTTGTCAATCTCAATTCTGGAATCCTTTGGGAATATACCAATGATTTGTTCAGTCGAAGGGGTCGGGTATTCCGCTTGGTAGAGAATATGGAATAACACGATGCAGCCACTGAATGTCTCTTTCGGGATATATGCCTTTCTTCCGATGGGCTGGCTCTTCATGGCCTTCATCATCTTGGGAGAGGCTTTCCTGATGAGTCGCTACTTGGTCAGGAAAAAGTTCGACAAGAAGATCTAT
>JAEEGL011268859.1_pt1 | contig 17562 bp, 15 predicted proteins | sample 9134231 | NCBI WGS metagenome assembly JAEEGL01 (sample SAMN16246548, study PRJNA631951) | gut metagenome | biome: gut microbiome; feature: rumen; material: fiber-attached | host: Bos | place: Iran: Karaj | collected 2018-10 | reverse complement strand
CTTGATGTGCCCTTCATAGATCTTCACGGCCTGACATTTGAGAAGTGGCTTGAGTTTGGAGACAATGCAAAAGACTTCTTCATGCCCGGCGATGTGACCCACACCAACGAATACGGCAGTGTGATGATTGCCGATATCTTCATGAAAAACATGGGTTCGGTCGGCAAGGCATTGTCCAACTCCTTGACATGTGCCAGATAGTTTCGCCCTATACAAATGATTTTCATTATTTTACATTTTTACCACCCATGCGCAGCTTGATGGCGGTCGCCACCTTCTTCGTATAGCGCGGGAAATCGTTGTTCATGATCCAGGAATAATATGGCGGCTCCATGCGGAACACATCCTCCACCCTTTTGCCCTTATGCTTGCCAAACATGAAGACCTCCTTACCCTCATCGTCAAAGATGATTTGTCCCGAAAGGTCGGCGTTTTTGTGGTGCGCCGAGAACTCAGAAAGCTGTCTCATGTCGTTAATGGGTCCTTGTGACTTGTTTCCCTTACCATCTTCATAGTCAACACCTTGGTATTTATCGAGCATGGCACACAGCACATCGTAAGTGGCCTTGGTATCGGCCATGGCGCCATGCGCCCCTTCCAATTCGGCATGACAGAAATAGCGATAGGCGCTCTTCAGGTTGCGCGGCTCCATCTTCATATATATGTTCATCACATCGATGAAGTCACGATCCTTGAGGTCGAAGTCGTAGTCCACGCGGAGAAACTCCTCCACCAACATGGGCAGGTCAAACTTCAGGATATTATAGCCAGCCAAGTCGGCATTGCCGATGAACAGGGCTATCTCCTTGGCCTTTTCGCGGAAAGTGGGCTTATCGGCCACCATGGCATCGGTATAGCCATGCACCGAACTTGACTCGGGTGAGATGGGCATCTCGGGATTGAGCAGCCACACTCGCTGTTCTTCGTCTCCGTTCACATTGATTTTCAGAACACTCATCTCCACGATACGGTCGTGAGATGGGTTAAGGCCCGTAGTCTCCAAGTCAAAAAAAGCTATAGGTCGTTTCAGATTCAGTTGCATAGGATGATAGATTTTGAGTGCAAAAATAACGATAAAACGCTCCGATATTTATTTTTTTCCTACTTTTGCCCCACTTTTCAAACTAAATTAGAACGATTAGAAAGTATCAAATTATTGAAAGACATGATGGAAGAAAATGAAATGAAAGAGAGAGAAGATCTGTTCTCGAAGGCAGTGAAAGCAGGAAAGAGAACTTACTTCTTCGATGTGAAGTCAACCAAAAACGACGAGAAGTACATCACGATAACCGAGAGCAAGCGCCGTTTCGATGAAGGCCTGCAACGCTTCTTCTATGAGAAGCACAAGATTTTCCTCTACAAGGAAGACTTTGAGAAGGTATCGAAAGGCCTCGCCGATGCCATCAAATACATCGAAACCGGCGAATATCCTGCCAACTATTACGACCAGCCCGAGCCGCGTCACTTCGAGCACACAGAGGGCGAAAGCCACAGTGAGATCGACAGCGCCATCGACAAATGGTTCGACAGCCTGGACAAATAAACAACACAAAAAGTCAGAAACACGAGGCCGCAGGTTTTTGCGGCCTTTTTTGTTGCCTTTTCCATGAGCGACAAAAACTTATCAACAAATCGTCTCTTTGTTGATAACTTTCCCCTTTGCACGGCAATATTTCGCGCCAAAAATCGTATTTTTGTAGCGAAAAATTTTTGATTGAAAATGGGTAAGACAATAGCGATAGCCAACCAAAAAGGCGGCGTGGGCAAGACCACTTCCGCCATCAACCTCGCGGCCAGCCTGGCCGTTCTGGAATATAAGACCCTCCTCATCGATGCCGACCCGCAGGCCAACGCAACTTCTGGTGTGGGCATCGACCCAAGGACCGTGGAGACAAGCGTGTACGAATGCATCATCGACCAGGTGGACCCGAAGACGGTCATCACCGAGACGGAGACGCCAAACCTCTTCCTCCTTCCTGCCCATATCGACCTCGTGGGAGCCGAAATCGAGATGATCAACCTGCCCGAGCGCGAGCTGATGATGAAGAAGCTACTCGCACCTATCAAGGACGACTACGACTTCATCATCATCGACTGCTCGCCTTCGTTAGGACTGGTGACCGTCAACTCCCTCACTGCAGCCGACTCGGTCATCATCCCCGTGCAATGCGAGTATTTTGCCCTTGAAGGTCTTGGCAAGCTATTGAACACCATTAAGATCGTGCAGACACGACTCAACCCCAACCTGGACATCGAGGGCATCCTGCTCACCATGTTCGACACACGCTTGCGTCTGTCGAAACAAGTCGTGGAAGAGGTCAAGATGCACTTCCAAGACATGGTGTTCAACACCATCATCAACCGTAACACGCGCTTGAGTGAGGCCCCGAGCTTCGGCAAGACCATCGTCATGTATGACGCCAACAGCACCGGTGCCATCAACTACCTCAACCTCGCCCGCGAGATCCTCGAAAAGAACAACCTATCCACCAAAGCCTAACATACCATGCCCGACAAAACCAGAAAATCATTGGGACGCGGCCTCGACAGCATCCTGCAAAGCCCTGAAACCGACATCACCAGCCGCGACATTAGCGGCGATTTCGTGGCCGGCGCCGTTGCCGAAATCGACATCGACCTTATCGAGACCAACCCCTTCCAACCCCGCACCGAATTCGACGAGACCGCATTGAGAGAATTGGCCCAGTCCATTAAAGAACAAGGCGTCATCCAACCTGTGACAGTAAGGAAACTCGGCTATAACAAATACCAACTCATATCAGGCGAGCGCCGCTTGAGGGCCTCCAAGATGGCCGGACTCACGAAGATCCCGGCTTTTATCCGCGTGGCCAACGACGAGCAGATGCTAGAACTTGCTCTCATCGAGAACATCCATCGCGAAAACCTCAATGCCATTGAAGTGGCCATCTCCTACCAGCGCCTCATCGACGAGTGCAACCTCACCCAAGAGGAAGTGAGCGAGAAGGTGGGCAAGAGCCGCAGTGCCGTGGCCAACTTCTTGAGACTATTGAAGCTGCCACCCGAAGTACAACTCGCCATCCGCGACGGCCACATCACTATGGGCCACGCCCGTGCACTCATCAACATCAGCGACAAGGAAGAGCAACTGAAGCTGCTCCAACAGATCATCATGGATGAGATGACCGTGCGACAAACCGAGGAGCTGGCCGACAAAGCCAAAGGCAAGGCCGAGCGGGAGCACAGACAGACCAACTTCATCCCCGAACATTTCAAGAGCAAAATCAAGAAGTTGTCGCAGACCCTCAACACCAAGGTGAAGGTGAAACGCAATGTGAAAGGCCAAGGCAGCGTGGTCATCGACTTCAGGGACGAGGCCGAGTTTGACCGCATCATGGAACTCTTCAACCAGCAATAAACGCCATGCCGCGCCGTTTCCTGTTTCTTTTGGGCATCCTGATTCTCATCGCCTTTCAAAAAACGGAAGCGCAAAACATTGTGTTTGACACCATCGGCAACACCATACTCACCGCCGACACCATCGTTAAAGAGACGAAGACTCCAAAAGCCAAAACCAAGAAGCCTCACAGCCCGAAAAAAGCCACCATCATGTCGGCATGCCTGCCTGGATTGGGACAAGTCTACAACGGCAAATGGTGGAAGGTGCCCATCGTCTATGCCGGATTGGGCGGCTTGGGTTATCTGGTCTACAACAACAATTACGAATATCGTTCCTATTTGCATGCGTATGAATACAAGACCGGCGACCTGCCAGAAGGCGCGACCTTGAATGAGCATGAAACCGAACTCGCCAACCGCTATGCCGAAAGCCAACTGCAGACTTATAAGGAGTCATACCGCCGCGACTTTGAGTTCTACACCATCCTCACCATCGCTTGGTACGGCCTCAACATCTTGGACGCCTGCGTCGACGGGCATCTCTACGACTACGATATCAGTGACGATCTCTCTTTCAGCATTGACCCATATCGGCCCATTGAACAGCCAATAATGATACCACAATACGCACAAGTAGGACTATCGTTTCAATTGAATTTTTAAAACATGAAAATCGCAATAATAGGATACGGAAAGATGGGCCATGAGGTGGAGAAAGCCGCTCTTGCCCGCCAACATAGCATCGTCGTTACTGTCGACAATCCCCAAGAATGGGAAGAACGACTTGAACTTGTCAAACAAGCCGATGTCGCCATCGACTTCAGCCAGCCCGACCAAGTGGTGAACAACATCCACCGCTGCTTTGATATGCACAAGCCTGTCGTAGTGGGCACCACAGCCTGGCAAGACCATTTCGAGGAAATTAAACAACGCTGTTTGGCAGAAAAGCAAAGCCTCTTCACCGCACCCAACTTCAGCATTGGGATGAACATCATGTTCCTGCTCAACAAACAACTGGCCAAGTTCGCGGAGAAGTATGGCTACCAACTCTCCATGGCCGAGACGCACCACATCCACAAACTCGACAAACCCAGCGGAACCGCCGTCAAACTGGCCAACGATATCCTTGCCATCAACCATGATTATGATCGATGGAGCATCGATGCGCCTGCCGAGCATACCTTATATATTAACGTAACCCGCGAAGGTGAGGTAAACGGCATACACAGCGTGATGGCCGAGTCGCCTGCCGACAAAATCACCCTCTCCCACGAGGCCTACAATCGCCGAGGCTTCGCCATGGGCGCTATCGCTGCTGCCGAGTTCCTTGTTGGAAAAACAGGGGTGTTTGGGATGGAGGATTTGTTTGGTACATAGAATTGTGGTCCACAAAGTTGTGAACCGTTATTATATCATTGTAACTAATTCAAAATCATTAAATTAATTACACCATTCCCTAACAAACCACAATTCAAAAACGGGGTCTGTAAGCACAATTCCGTTAGGTGTTTGCTCTATCAGTTCTTTTTGCGTCAACACGGTCTTGATTCTTGCAAGCCTCAATAAATTAAGAATTTCTCCCTACTTTTGCAGCCGAAAATACTATTTCAATTATTCATTCGTTAATCAAGAAATCACAAATAAAAATGTCACTAATACTTTTCATTCTTATCGTCCCGGCATTGTTTACCATCCCGATTGCCTTCTGCTGGAAGCAATTCGAGAAAGCCGGACAAAAAGGCTATAATAGCCTCATCCCCTACTACAACATCTATGTCATGCTGAAAATCATCGGCAAACAGAAGAAGTTCTGGTGGTGGTTCTTCATCGTCTTCCCCTACATCAACATCTTCATGCTGCTGCTCATGCTCGTCGAGCTAGGCAAGTGCTTTGGCCGATTCAAGGTCTGGGAGGAAGGCATGGCCGCCATTCTGCCCTTCATTTTCTTCCCCATCATTGCCAAAGACGATAAATACCAAGACCCACTCACGACCAAACGCCCCAAGAAATCAACCGCCCGCGAATGGTTCGACGCCATTGTCTTCGCCGTAGTCGCCGCCTTGATTATCAGGACTTATGTCTTCGAGATGTTCACCATCCCTACATCGAGCATGGAAAAATCCCTTTGCGTTGGTGATTACCTGGTTGTCAGCAAGATACATTATGGCCCCAAAGGCCCTAACACGCCGCTCTCATTCCCCTTCGTGCACAACACCCTGCCGTGGAGCAAGACTAAAAAATCATACGTGGAATGGATCAAGATGCCTTATCACCGCTATCCAGGTGTGACAACGATGAAGCGTTACGATCCCATCGTGTTCAACTACCCCGCTGGCGACACCGTGTGCGAGAACTATCAAAGCAGCGTCAGCTATTATGACCTTGTTCGCGAATACGGGCGCGAAGCCGTTTGGAACGGTAAGGTGACTTTAGGCCTCAATGGTCAACCGACCCCGAGCGGCAAAGTCATCGCCCATCCTGTCGACAAGCGCGAGAACTATGTGAAACGCCTCATCGGAATGCCTGGCGACAACCTAAAAATCGTTGACGGCGTGGTCTATATCGATGGAGAAAAGGCCTACGAGCCCGAGAACATGCAGCATAACTACACCGTAGTGACCACTACTGGCGGCATCAACAAGCAGACCGTGGAAAAATACGACATCACCGAAGGCTATCCCATCGACGAAAACACCTTTGTCCTCAACATCAGCGCGAAAGTGGCCGATGAACTCATCAAACTGCCCTACATCACTTCGGTGATGCGCAATGTGGAAGCCCCAGGCCAAGGCACCAACACCAGCATCTTCCCCCATCGTCCCGACCTCTACCCATGGAATGTAGACAACTACGGTCCCATTTACATCCCGAAGAAAGGCGAAACTGTGAAGCTGGACCTCAACACACTGCCACTTTATGAGCGTGTCATCCATGCCTACGAACTCCACGACCTGAAAGTGGAAGGCAACCAAATCTACATCGATGGGAAACCTGCGGACAGCTACACCTTCGAGATGGACTACTACTGGATGATGGGCGACAACCGCCATAACTCCGCCGACTCGCGCTATTGGGGCTTTGTTCCCGAAAACCACATCGTTGGAAAGCCCATCCTCGTTTGGCTCTCAAGAGACAAGGAAAATGGCGGCATCCGATGGAAGCGAATGTTCAAGATCCCGAAATAACTCCTCATAACAGGCTGTCAAAAAATGGCAGCCTGTTTTTTTGCCCAAAATTCCCTTTTTGCGCCATGCCCAAACCAACTATTTTGTTTATTTTTGCAAGCCTATAACGACGTCAGAAAATGAGCGACAAGAACAACCGTAGAGAGAACACTTTCAAAAAGAAACCGACCGAGCTTGAACTGGTAGAGACTCCGGCGGTCATTGCTGAAGAAACCGAAGAAAAGAAAGGCAAGAAAAAAGAAATCACAGATAAGGAAAAGAAGGCACCGAAAGCCAAGGAACCTAAGCCCAAGAAGGAACAGAAAGAACCGAAAGAAGCCGGTAGGATTCAGAAAATCATCGGCATCCTGTTCGTCTGCCTGGCCGTCTTCCTTGGACTTTCCATGATTTCGTATCTAGTGAGCTTCTTCAGCGGACACTACCAGGAACTGGGCTACCAGATTTTCAGTCACAAAGGAGAGATTGACAACTGGACAGGAAGCGGTGGCGTATTCTTGGCCCAAACGCTCATCAAAGAGTCGTTCGGCATCGGAGCGTTTTTCTTCGTCTACCTTTTGACCCTTATTGGTCTGCGGCTGACGGAGACAGCCAAATTCAAGATGTGGAATGTTTGGAAATGGGCACTCCTCTGCTTGGTTTGGATGCCGCTATTCTTCGGGTTCCTCTCCCAATTCGCTCCTCAATGTGCCATCTTCGGCGGTGCGGTCGGCAAATGGCTCAATGACCTGCTGACCAACTACATCGGCAACGCGGGTGTCATCATCATCCTCGCCTTCTTGCTGCTGGTCTTCCTCGTCTACCAGTTCAACTTGACGCTCAACTATTTCAAGCGCAGACGCGAGAAGAAAGAGGAAGAAGCACGCAAACAGGCTGCCATCCTCGCCGAGCAACGCATCAGGGAACAATGGGAAAAAGAAAACCAGAACATGACCGACGGCGGCGAGGACATTGACCCCGATTTCATCGACGATGAGGAAGAAGACGATGAAGGCAACAACGGAACCGCTTTGCCCCCCGTCACCTCGTTCACTAAAGACCCGACCTTCGTCATCGTCAATCCCGATGACAACACCGAGAAGACCGAACGCAAAGAGAACACCATCATTCCTAAAAAAGAAGAGGAGCCCGAAATCACCCCTCCTTCGCTGACGACTGAAACCGAAAACAAATCGGACAACACAGCCGAGAAGAATGGCAATGAAGCGGAAAAAGTGGAGTTGGTCATCGAGAACACGGAGGCCGAGAAGACCGTGGACGAAGGCAAGAACATGGAGCATCACACCATTGACACGCCTTTCGACCCGCACTATGAATTGCGCGATTTCAAGTTCCCCACTTTGGACATGCTTAATGACTACGGCGGTGGAAAATCGGAAATTGACGAGGAAGAACTGAACGCCAATAAGAACAAGATTGTCGAGACCTTGGGCAACTATGGCATCGCCATCGATAAGATCAAGGCAACCATCGGCCCTACGGTCACGTTGTATGAAATCGTCCCAGCTGCTGGTGTCCGTATCTCAAAAATCAAGAACCTTGAGGATGATATTGCCTTGAGCCTTGCCGCTTTGGGTATACGTATCATTGCCCCCATCCCAGGTAAAGGCACCATCGGCATCGAAGTGCCCAATAGCAAACCCGAGACTGTCTCGATGCGTAGCGTGCTCAGCTCCGAGAAGTTCCAAAAATCCAAATATGCACTGCCTTGTGCCATCGGAAAGACCATCTCCAACGAGACCTATGTCTTCGACTTGGCCAAAATGCCACATATCCTCATGGCCGGTGCCACTGGTCAAGGTAAGTCGGTGGGACTCAACGCCATCGTCGCTTCATTACTCTACTGCAAACACCCTTCAGAGTTGAAGTTCGTCATGGTCGACCCGAAGAAGGTGGAACTGACACTCTACAACCGCATCGAACGCCATTATCTGGCCAAACTCCCCGATTCGGAAGACGCCATCATCACCGATGTCAAGAAAGTGGTACGCACGCTCAACTCGTTGTGCATCGAGATGGACCAACGCTATGACCTGCTGAAGCAAGCCGAATGCCGCAACATCATCGAATACAATGAGAAATTCAAAGCGCGCAAGCTACTGCCGACCGAAGGGCACCGCTTCCTGCCTTACATCGTCTTGGTCGTTGATGAGTTTGCCGACCTTATCATGACGGCAGGCCGCGAAGTTGAAGCTCCCATTGCGCGTCTGGCACAGCTGGCCCGTGCTATCGGCATCCACCTCATCATCGCTACCCAACGTCCTTCCGTCAATATCATCACGGGCTCCATCAAGGCCAACTTCCCCGCACGTATCGCCTTCCGCGTCATCTCGCAAGTCGACTCCAAGACCATCCTCGACCAAAGCGGTGCCAACCAACTCATTGGCCGTGGCGACATGCTGCTCTCGACGGGTAATGACCTCGTGCGTCTGCAATGCGCCTTTATCGACACGCCAGAGGTGGAAGCCGTCACCGAATTCATCGGCAACCAACACGGCTATCCTGAGCCGTTCCTGTTGCCTGAAGTACCCGAAGAAGAGGGCGAAGGCGCCGACATTGACGACGAAGGCGAGCGCGACAGCCTCTTTGAAGAAGCGGCTCGCATCGTGGTTCAGACAGGACAAGGATCCACTTCCATGATCCAGCGCAAGCTGAAACTTGGATACAACCGTGCTGGACGTATCATCGACCAGTTGGAGGCCGCTGGCATTGTAGGACCGTTCTCTGGCAGCAAATCGCGCGAGGTGAAAGTGACTTCCGAAGCCGCTTTGGAACAGATTTTGAGGGATCTTTACAACAAAGACAACGGAATCTGACAATGAAAACTAGAAACATTATCGCTTGCCTTGTGTTATTGTTTGCAACACAAGTAGTTACAGCTCAAAACAACGCAGAGGCCATCATCCGTCTCATGGTCGACCAAGTGAAGAGCCACAAAAACATGGAGATGGTCTTCAACTATCAAATCAGTCCTGACGGGAAAAATTTTAGCGACAACGAGAAAGGCCATGCCTGGCTGCAAGGCGAGGCATACAAAATCGAGATGGCTGACCAACAGACCATCAGCGACGGCAAGACCATCTGGTCATATCTCGTCGACGACGAAGAGGTCATGGTAAGCAAAGCCAGCGACGGCACTGACAACACGCCACTGAAACTTCTCACCTCATTAGACGAGAGCTATGTAGCCACCTTGTCGGGCATCGACGCGCAAGGTATTGCCACCATCGAACTTGCCAACCCCAAGGGACAATACAAGCGAGTGACCTTGAAAATCAACACGAAGAAAACCGAACTGAAAAGCGCTGACATCTACATGGAAGACGGTAGCAAGGCTGTCATCAATGTGGAAGAGATGAAATTCAACCAAAAACTGGACGATAAATTCTTCACCTTCGACACGAAAAAACACCCTAATGTGGATGTGATAGATATGCGGTAACGCAATAAAATAAAACGATAATTGTTATTATGTAGAGACGTGGCGCGCCGCGTCTCTACAAACACAAACCAAATTAGGCATAGTCAATACAACAATTCTGCAACAATATGAATCTCCTTCAAATTCAACAAACCACCAATGATTTAGGTACAGCGGCTGCTGAAGCTGTCGCCCAACCCACGGAATTCAAACTCTCCATCCTGGAACTGGCCACCAAGGGCGGATGGATAATGATTTTATTGGCCGTTTTGTCGATCATAGCGGTCTACATCTTCATCGAAAGATTCATTGCCGTTTCGCGAGCCACGAAATACGACAAAAGCTTCATGGACCGCATCCGCGAATACATGAAAGAAGGCAAGATCGATTCGGCAAAAGCCTTGTGCAGAGGCAACTCCACTCCTATCTCGCGTATGATCGAGAAAGGCCTCTCGCGTCTCGGAAGACCTTTGGGCGACATCAACTCGGCCATTGAAAACGTGGGTAACCTGGAAGTCGCCAAACTGGAGCGCGGCGTCAGCATCCTGGCCATGATCGCCAGTGCCGCCCCTATGATCGGTTTCTTGGGCACGGTGACCGGTATGATCCGCGCCTTCTATAACATGTCAATGGCCGGCAACAACATTGATATCGAGTTGCTCTCATCGGGCATCTACGAAGCCATGGTGACCACGGTCGGCGGTCTTATCGTCGGCATCATCGCCTACTTCTTCCACGCCATCATCACCAACAAGATCCAGAAAGTTGTCAACCTGCTGGAAGGCAAGGCGACAGAATTCATGGATGTCTTGAACGAACCCGCATAAAACCAGTGCATTATGGCCATCAAATCAAGAAATAAGGTCGAACCCACTTTCAACTCCTCGTCCATGTCGGACCTGGTGTTCCTGCTGCTGATCTTCTTCATGCTCACCTCGACCTTGGTGGCACCCAATGCCATCAAGCTCATGCTGCCATCGAGCACCAGCAAGACCATGGCCAAGCAGACCGTCACCGTCTATGTGGACGAGAACTACCAATATCAAGTCAACGACATCAAGGTTTTCGACGAGAGCCAACTCATGGACCTCATCAACACGCAGATTGGCAATGACCCGCAAGCCACGGTGGTGCTCCGTTCCGACAAGACCGTCCCAGTGCAGTACATTGTGAACGTGATTGATGCCGTCAACGAAATCAACAATGCCACGGGCAACAACCACAAAGTCATTTTAGCGACCTCACCGAAAAAATAACACAACATGGACAAGAAAGAAAAGGCGGACAAAGGCATAGCCATCGTGGGTACCATTGCGGTACATGCGTTGGTGTTGCTCGTTCTGTTCCTGATGGCCTTCAGGACTCCCTTGCCATTACCAGGAGAGGAAGGCGTTGAGGTCGACTTGGGCATGATGGACCAAGGCATGGGCAACATCCAACCCGAGAAGCCCGCCATCCCCATGGCTGCCCAACCCAAACAGGAGCAGAGCCAGACCAAAGAGGACATCGTCACCCAAAACGACGAGGAAGCCCCTGCCATTGAGAAACCCAAGACCACAAAGCCTAAACAGGAAAAGCCTGCTGAAGAGCCCAAGCCACAAGTCAACAGCAGGGCTATATACAAGGGCAGCAACAACCCGCAAGCGGGCGGTTCGGAAGGTATCACCGGTCAGCCTGGCGACCAAGGCAAACCCAATGGGCTTGCTGGCGTCAGAAAGTATGACGGAAATGGCGGCAAAGGCAATGGAACAGGCTATGACCTCGGAGGCCGTGGCGCCAAGAGTCTGCACCGTCCCAATGACGATTTCAGCGAAGAAGGCAATGTCGTTGTTGATATCTGGGTGAACCGGGCAGGGCAAGTGGTACGCGCCGAAGTGGCCCAAAAAGGCACCACCATAATCAACAGCGAGATGCGTCAAAAAGCCAAACAAGCTGCATTGCGTTCCACCTTCCAATCCGATCCAGATGCTCTTGAAGAGCAACATGGCACCATCACTTACACTTTTGTCATCAACCAATAAACTAAATGCAGAATTATGAATGTGGAATGCGGAATGGAGCTTAGCATCACTTTGCATCATTCCGCATTTTGCATTACTCATTCCGAATTAAAACACCGCCTATGAATTATACCGATACTCTCGACTGGATGTTCAACAAGCTTCCCATGTATCAACGCATCGGAGCAGCAGCCTACAAGGCCGACCTCAACAACACCATCCAACTTCTCAACCTTCTCGACAATCCGCAAAACAACTTCAAGTCTGTGCATGTGGCCGGCACCAATGGCAAAGGCTCCGTCTCCCACATGCTGGCTTCCGTATTTCAGGAAGCTGGCTTCAAGACAGGCCTTTACACCTCGCCCCATCTGCGCGACTTCCGCGAACGCATCCGCATCAACGGCGAGATGATTCCCGAGGAGAATGTGGTACAATTCATTGACACCTACAAGGAGAAGTTTGAGGCAATGGAACTCTCCTTCTTTGAGATGACCGTGGGCATGGCTTTCGATTACTTCTCGAAAGAAAAAATTGACATCGCCATCGTCGAGGTGGGCATGGGCGGACGATTGGATTCCACCAACCTCATCACGCCTGAATTGAGCGTCATCACCAACATTGATTTCGACCACATGAAGTTCTTGGGTGACACGCGGGCCAAAATCGCTTACGAAAAGGCAGGTATCATCAAGCCAGGCATCCCCGTCGTCATTGGCGAGACCCATCCTGAAACGGAACAAGTTTTCATTGACAAGGCCAAAGAATGCAACAGCTTCATTTGCTTCGCCGACCAAATCTTCGACTGCGACAAAATCCATATCGAATCCAACTATGTGCAGCAGTTCGATGTTTGGAAAAACAGCGAACTCTATATGGAAGCCCTCGAACTCCCGCTATTGGGCAACTATCAGCAGAAAAACCTCACCACCGTGATGTGCGCCCTCGACCTGTTACGCGACAAGTTCAACCTTTCGGATGACATCATTCGCGACGGCATCGGTCGGGTGATCCGTAACACGCACCTCATGGGCCGTTGGCAGATATTGAACAACGACCCGTTGACCATCGCCGACACGGGCCACAATGTGGCAGGCATCAAGGAAGTGGTGTTGCAACTCGCCGAGATGAATTACGAGAGACTTCATTTCGTTCTCGGTATGGTCAATGACAAAGATGTCGACAGCGTACTCCAGCTATTGCCCCATGGCGCCGAATACTATTTCTGCAAGGCAGATATCCCGAGAGGTTTGGATGCCAACATATTAGCCCAAAAGGCTTTTGACATGGGTTTGCGCGGACAGGTGTACGAATCGGTCAGCCACGCCTTCCGTTCGGCGGTCAACAACGCCCATTTTGGTGACATCGTCTTCGTCGGCGGAAGCAATTTCACCGTGGCCGAAGTGGTGTAAAGGAAATATTCTTAACTTTGCGCCAAATATGCCTTCCCAATGTTCGGCAAAAAGTACCATATTCTTTTCATCGGTCTACTCGTCGCCATTTTCATGTCGTCGTGTTCCCTTCGCCGTTTCGTCCCCGAAGGGAAATACCTGGTTCAGAGCAACAAAGTCGTCATAGAGGAAAAAGGCACCGAAATTAGCAAGTCGGGCATCTCGCAATACATCTCACTCAAGCCTTACAAAAACACATTACAAACTAACATTCCAACTTGGATCTACTACAAGAGCGAACGCCGGCCCAACAGTTCGTTTTGGAAGTGGATGAACAAGAAATTTGGCAACCCTCCTGTATATTACGACAAATCAGAGGCCAACAATTCATCCAAACAGATGATGCGCTATCTCGACAATGTGGGCTATTTCAACTCCAAAGTGACACACACTGTAAAAAAGAGAGAATGGAGGAAGAAAGCCAAAGTCACCTATCATGTCTTTCCTGCCCAGCCTTACACCGTCAATGAGATTGACTATGTCATTGAAGACAGCCTCATCAATAGGCTTATCATGCGCGACAGCGCCAAATTCCCCCTCAAAGAAGGCGACATCTACAACGCATATGCTTTGAAGGACGAGCGAGAGCTCATCACCGAAAGGATGCGCAACTCGGGATATTATTATTTCACACACGACAATGTGTACTATGAAGTCGACAGCAACTACATGAACCACACATTGAAACTTTCGATGAAGCTGAAAGACACTCCTTTGGCCTATAAACAATACAGAATCCGCAACATCAAAATTTACCCCGATTTCTCCATATTCCGGATGAATGAGCGCCCCACCGACTCGGCCACACTCACCGTAGAATTCGGGCGTCTTAAGAGAACCAACACTTGGAATTTCTATTATTATGACAAACCACAGGTAAAGCCCCAGACCTTTTCGCAGGCCATCAACATCATCGAGGGACTCCCTTATAACCAACGTAGCGTCACCAACACTTACAAGGCCTTAAGCAACTATAGCCTGTTCCGCAATGTCAACATTGAGTTCGACAGTGTAAGTAATCACAACGATTCTCTCAACCTGCTGGATTGCCGCATCACCATGCAACAAAGCGACAAGCACTCCTTTACCATACAAGCTGAAGGCACCAACTCCGACGGAGACTTGGGTGTCAAGGGAAGTTTGTCATACAACAACAAAAACATATTCCATGGTGCTGAAACCTTCCAACTCAGTCTGAAAGGTGGATTGGAAGCCCAAAAACTCATAGGCAACGAAGTCACAGAAAGCGGCAAACATGTGTTCAACACCTGGGAATTAGGCATAACAGCAAGCGTCATCTTTCCGAAGTTCCTTTCGCCCATTTCTTTCCTCCAATTTGCCAGAGACTACCAACCAACTACAACCATCTCATTGGGTTACAACTCACAAATCCGCTATTATTACTCACGTTACATCTCTACAGCCTCATATAGTTACGACTGGAAGACCAACTTTAGGCTGGGACAGACCTTCTCGCCTATCTTCCTTAACAGCGTGAAAATCGCAAACATCAATCCAACTTTCCAAGAGTATCTTGATGCCGAGACCAGCCAACGTAAAAAAGCCCAATACACCAGCCACCTCCTTTTGGGCACACGCTATTCGCTGGTATACAACACACAGAACATCAACAAAACAGGTAGCTTTTTCTACCTGAAAGCCGACTTCGAATCAAGCGGCAACTTGCTTTCCTTGTTCAACAACACAAAACTCATCACAACAGAAAACGGACACCATGAGTTGTTGGGCATACGCTATGCGCAATATGTGAGAGGCAGCTTCGATGTGAGACAGCATCTACAAATCGGAGAAGACTCTTGGTTGGTGTTCCGTGAGTTTGCAGGCATAGGTATTCCATACGGCAACTCACAAGACCTACCCTTCGAACGCAGCTTCTATGGTGGCGGTGCCAACGGTTTACGTGGATGGCTCTACCGCACCGTTGGACCCGGTGGCTATGTTGCCAACACCGACGATGTTGAACGGACAGGCGACCTTCAGTTGGAACTCAACGCTGAATATAGATTTCCCATCTACAACATATTCAACGGAGCCGTATTCGTCGATGCGGGCAATGTATGGACCTTCCATCCTAACGAATCCATGCCCAATAGTGAGTTTAACTTCAGGACATTCTATGATCAACTGGCCATCGACGCAGGTTTGGGCCTCCGTCTTGACGTTTCCTTCCTCATTTTACGCCTCGACCTCGCCTACGCCATGCGAAACCCGTACCCAGACGGCAACGGTAACTATTGGCGTTTCGGTAAAGGCGACAACATAAGACTGCAGATGGGCATCGGCTATCCCTTCTGACGAGAAAGGCCATGGAAAGACATGAATTATACGGCCGCCTTACCCAATCCTTCGGATTTGAACCTACTGAAGGACAATCCATTGTACTTTATCACTTGGCCGCATTTCTTCTCTCACAAAAAGAGAACCCCACCTACATCTTAAGAGGTTATGCTGGAACGGGAAAGACCTCGTTGGTCAAGACCTTGGTTCGCACCTTGCCAGCCATAGGAATGCGATATGTGCTGATGGCCCCAACGGGAAGAGCGGCCAAGGTACTCAGCAACTATACAGGACAAAATGCCAGCACCATCCATAGGAAGATCTATCAAGCCATGACCTATCCTGACGGAAGCATACGCATTGCAAGAGCCGAAAACAAATACAAACACACACTCTTTATCGTCGATGAGGCTTCCATGATTGGCGAGCAAAAGGAATTTGGCGGTTCAAGCCTTCTTGATGATCTGTTGAGTTATGTCTTCAGTGGCGAAGATTGCCGACTTCTACTAATCGGCGACACGGCCCAGTTGCCACCTGTAGAAAGCAACGAGAGTCCAGCCTTGAATTGTGACTACTTGAAATCCCAATTCCCCATCACTGCAGCCACCTACGAACTGACTGAAGTCAAACGACAGGCGTTAGAATCGGGCATCCTATATAATGCCACCGACATCAGAGAATTGTTAAGCCAAAACCTTTACGAATACGCGCTTCCCATCTTCCATCTCCAAGGTTTCGATGATATCCAAAAGATTGAGCCAGAGACCTTTGAAGAGATGCTTCACAACGCATTCGCGAATATTTCTGACAATGAGGCAGTCATCGTCTGCAAGTCTAACAAACGTGCCAATATGTTCAATCAAGCCATCCGCGGACGTATCCTCAACATCGAAGGCGAGATTGCGACAGGTGACAAACTCATGGTGGTGAAAAACAACTACTTTTGGGCGGAATGGAACAACGCCATCAGTTTCATTGCCAATGGCGACATGGCAGAAATCAGGAAAATCAAACATTTTGAAGATATGTACGGTTTCCGTTTTGCAGATGTCGAGTTGAGTTTCACCGACTATCCAGATGCACCCAATATAGAAGCAAAAATCCTTTTGGATACCTTGAATAGCAACAGCCCTTCACTAACGAATGAAGAAAGCCAACAACTCTTTACTGCCATTGAGGAGGACTATATGGATATCCCGAACCGTAGGGAGCGGTATAAGGAGATGAAGAAAAATCCATGGTTTAATGCCTTACAAGTAAAATTTGCTTACGCTCTCACCTGTCACAAGACCCAAGGCGGGCAATGGAACTCCGTCTTCATTGACTCGTCGCTCAATCTTAAGGAGACACTTGAAGTGGAGGATCTACGCTGGCTTTACACTGCATTGACACGTGCACAGGAGCGAGTGTATTTTGTGAATTTCAAGGACGAGTTCTTTGGAGAATAACCGATTGAGGACATCATAAAAACAGACGAGCCCGCCAGCAGATGCTGACGGGCTCTCCGTTGCGGGTGGGCGGCGAACTACTTTCCCACGCTCTCGCGCAGTATCATCGTCGCGGCGGGGCTTAACTTCTCTGTTCGGAATGGGAAGAGGTGCGCCCCCGCGCCATAGCCGCCACTTTGCTCTCTGCGGCCTCGACCGGACGGGGAAAGCCGACACAAGGGGACAACTCCGACTCGAGCGGAAGCTTTCGGGCCATTAGTGCCGCTCGGCTCAACGTGTCGCCACGCTCACACCTGCGGCCTATCGACGTCGTCGTCTCCGACGGCCCTCTAAGGAGGCCTCATCTCGGGGCCGGCTTCGCGCTTAGATGCATTCAGCGCTTATCCG
>JAEEGL010157199.1_pt1 | contig 17562 bp, 12 predicted proteins | sample 9134231 | NCBI WGS metagenome assembly JAEEGL01 (sample SAMN16246548, study PRJNA631951) | gut metagenome | biome: gut microbiome; feature: rumen; material: fiber-attached | host: Bos | place: Iran: Karaj | collected 2018-10 | reverse complement strand
TGGCCGCGTTGTCGGCAGGGCTTCACACCCGAGGGTCGCCCCTCACGCATGCCTGCTTAGGCTACTGCTGACGGAACAGCAGATTCAGACACCTCCTCCGAGGGCTGAATAATTGCTTTTGCGACTTCTGGTCGCACATTTTGATGCAAATTTAGGCAAATAATGCCAACCTGCCAAAAATGCATGACACAAAATATGAGGGATTGATTTGGTCATCTCAAAAACATGTATTATATTTGTGGCATCGATATGATAACAGAACAACAGAAAACAGACGAACAGTATATGCGACGCTGTCTGCAACTGGCAGCGTGTGGCAGGATGGAGTCACGGCCCAACCCGATGGTGGGGGCGGTGATAGTGGCATATGACCGGATCATCGGCGAGGGTTATCATATACGATGTGGGGAGGGGCATGCCGAGGTCAACGCTTTCGCGTCGGTAAAGGCAGAGGATGAGTCTCTACTCAAAGAAGCTACTGTCTATGTCAGTCTTGAGCCTTGCGCCCATTATGGCAAGACACCCCCTTGTGCCGACTTGATTGTCAGCAAAGGTGTGAGACGTGTGGTCGTGGGATGCATAGACCCTTTTGCCAAAGTGAAAGGGCGTGGCATACAGAAAATTCAGGATGCGGGTATAGAGGTCACGGTGGGGGTACTGGAAGAAGAATGCCGGTGGCTCAACCGACGTTTCTTCACCTTCCATCAGAAAGGGAGACCTTATATCATTTTGAAATGGGCACAGACCGCTGATGGGTATATCGACGACCATGGGCATCCGCTGGCCATCTCGACCCCTTTCACCCGGATGCTGGTGCATCGGTTGCGGGCAGAGGAGGATGCCATCGTCGTGGGGCGTGTCACGGATGAGCGTGAACACCCGTCATTGAATGTGAGAGAGTGGAGTGGACCGTCGCCAGAGCGCTTTGTGCTTTCGCATGACTTTACAACACAACAACTCTTCGATACCTGTTATAAAAGGCAACTCCAGTCACTGATTGTGGAGGGGGGGAGGCGTACGCTGCAGTCGTTTATCGACGACGGACTATACGACGAGATACGCATTGAGACTGCTCCCATTGTCATAGGGGGAGGCACCGAGGCTCCCACTTTGCCCACAGGCTTAAGACTACTGTCGCAGGAGTGCTATGATGGCAACATCATCAGACGTTACCGTATGTTGCTGTAGCACAGCAACCCCTCAAAATCTCAAAAACCTCACCCCCTCAAAACCTAAAAAAATCATTTCTTCCTTCCAAAGTCGGCGGGTATCTCTCCCCACCGGGCGGTCTCCCATTTGATGATGGGCACCTGGATATGGTGAGAGAGCAACCATCTCTCTGCCCGCGTGATGATCTCATGCAGACGGCGGGTCTCCTCATTCAGCTCCAAGGTAGTTTTGCATTTCTTCTTGTTGACCCATAAGATGGCATTGTAGCTATCCGAGTAGATGGTCTTACGAATGCCTTGTTGGTCCATCAGGGCAAGGGCATGTACGATGGCAAGAAACTCCCCGATGTTGTTAGTACCAAAGACTGGGCCGAAATGAAACACCTGTGCTCCTGTGGCCAAGTCAATGGCCTGATATTCCATTCGTCCGGGATTGCCCGAACAGGCGGCGTCTACAGCCCAGGCATCGGCTGTCACTTCCATGGGAAGGGGCAGCACGGTGTCGTGACGGTAGGAAGGGGGATTGACTAAGTCTTTGTTGCTCATTTGTTTCATTTGCATCTCCCCTCCTTTGGAGGGGCTGGGGGAGGTTTTTCCCATTCCTTTGGAGGGGCTGGGGGAGGTTTTTACATTCTCTCTGGCACCTCGATACCCAGCAGACGCATGCCGTTGCGGATGATCTTGGCCACATTGGCTGCCAAGACCAGTCTCAGGGTCTTCTCTTCGGGTGTGTCGGCATTGAGGATGCTGTAGTCGTGGTAGAACTGGTTGAACTGCTTGGTCAACTCATAGCAGTAGTTGGCGATACCACTGGGCGAATAGTCTTTGCCGGCCTGTTCCACGGCGGCGGCATATTCGCTCATCTTTTGTATCAGTTCGGTCTCTTTTGCATTGACGGGCAACTGCTCGTCCAGTGTCTCGGGCAGGTCGATGCCCTCGGAATGTGCTTTGCGAAGGATACTTCTGATACGTGCGTGGGTGTATTGGATAAATGGTCCGGTATTGCCGTTGAAGTCGATGCTTTCCTCGGGGTTGAACAGCATGTTTTTGCGGGCGTCGACTTTGAGGATGAAATATTTCAAGGCACCCATGCCTACAATGCGGGCAATCTCATTTTTCTCCTCTTCGCTGATGCCTTCCAGTTTGTTCACCTTGTCCTCGCTCAACTGACGGGCGTCGGCAATCATCGTGGCAATCAGGTCGTCGGCGTCGACCACCGTACCCTCGCGGCTCTTCATCTTGCCGTTGGGCAGTTCCACCATGCCGTAGGAGAAGTGCACCAGTTCTTTGCCCCATTTGAACCCAAGGCGGTCGAGCAGGATGGAGAGCACCTGGAAGTGGTAGTTCTGCTCATTGCCCACCACATAGATCATCTTGTCGATGGGGTAGTCTTTGAAACGCATGTCGGCAGTGCCGATGTCCTGAGTCATATAGACGGAGGTGCCGTCGGAGCGCAACAGCAGTTTCTGGTCGAGTCCATCAGCAGTGAGGTCGGCCCAGACGCTGTTGTCTTCCTTTCTGAAAAACAGTCCTTTTGCAAGACCTTCTTCTACTTTGGACTTGCCCTCAAGATAGGTCTCCGACTCGTAGTAAATCTTGTCGAACGACACCCCCAGTGCTTTATAGGTCTCGTCAAATCCGGCGTAGACCCAGGAGTTCATCTTCTCCCAGAGTGCGCGCACCTCAGGGTCGCCCTGCTCCCATTTCACCAGCATCTCATGGGCCTCTTTGATGAGTGGTGCTTCGTCTTTGGCTTTTTTCTCGGCGGCTTCAGCGTCCATGCCTTCAGCAAGATACTGGGCGGTGAGCTCCTTCACCTCCTCACGATAGTGTTTGTCGAAAGCCACGTAGTAGTCGCCTATCAGGTGGTCGCCTTTCTTGCCGCTGCTCGCAGGGGTCTCACCGTTGCCCCACTTCTGCCAGGCCAGCATCGACTTGCAGATATGGATACCGCGGTCGTTCACGATGTTGGTCTTCACCACTTTGTTGCCGTTGGCAGCCATAATCTGTGCCAGCGACCATCCCAGCAGGTTGTTGCGCACATGACCTAGGTGGAGCGGTTTGTTGGTGTTGGGCGATGAGTATTCTATCATCACCAGGGGGGAGTCTTCGGTGGCGGCACGCTCACCATAATGGGCATCGGCGTGGATGTCGCCCAGCAGACCAATCCATGCCGCAGGCGCTATCGTCAGGTTGAGGAAACCTTTCACCACATTAAAGTCTGCCACACATTTCTCATGAGTCTTCAGCCATTGGCCGATCTCCGTGGCGGTGTCTTCGGGTTTCTTCCTCGAAATCTTAAGGAATGGGAAAACGACGAGGGTGAGATGTCCCTCAAACTCGCTTCTTGTCTTTTGCAACTGTACCATCTTGGCAGGCACTTCCTGCCCGTAAAGGTCTTGAATGGCGGCAATGACCGCACTACTCATCCTGGTTTCTATATTCATATTGATTATTTCACTAATAGAGTGGTTATCACCCTCTGGTATCATTTTTAGGGTGCAAAGATACATCTTTTCTAAGGAATTACACTCAAAAGTGGAGAAAAACTGACGCTGCACCTGAAGAATCGACAAAAGGCGAAGGTGATAGATGTGCGACCTTTCATCAAGTGCCATCTTCAAAGAGCGGACTTCAGTCTTCTGAATGCCGGTATCAGAAAGAGATCGGCGGCAATCCATGCCACAGGGTCACCATAACATACGCCCAGGAAACCGGCCACAGGCACCAACCACAGACTGACACCACCGCGAGCCAACATCTCCATCACACCCGACAGCATCGACAACTGGGAGTGCCCCAGACCTTGGATGGAGTATCTCAGGATGGTGAGCAGTCCGAGCACAGGATAAAACCAGCAGCAGATGCGCATCAGTTGGGCAGCATTGTGTATGATGGGGGCCTCGCTACGGTCTACAAACAGCAGCATCATCTCATCGGCAAAGGGTTGGATGATGATGAAAGTGAATACAAAGTAGGTCAGTGAGAGAAGGAGGGCGGCACGGATGCCCTGCCCGATACGTGCCACTTGTCCAGCCCCGATGTTCTGTCCGCAGTAGGTGGCCATCGCCACACCAATGTTTTCAAAGACGCAAGTGAACAGGTATTTCACACGCATGGCTACGGTGAACGATGCCACATAGACGGTGCCGAGGGCATTGTTGCTGCTTTGCAACATGATGATGCCCACACCGGTGATAGAGAACTGCAGGCCCATCGGCACACCCTGGTTGAGCAGATGGAGCGCGATGCGACGGTCGTAGGACCTTTCGCTGCCTCTCGCCACCAACAGATTCATTCTCTTGAGGATATATAGCCAGCAGAGCAATGCCGAGACGGCTTGTGCCACCATCGTGGCCACACCCACGCCGGCCACACCCATGCCAAAACCGATGACCAGCACGAGGTCGAGCACGATGTTGAGCAAGGAGGTGAAAATCAGAAAATAGAAAGGTTGCGTGGAGTTGCCCAAAGCCCGTATCATACAAGCCAACAAATTGTAGATGAGGGTCAGGGGGATGGCCCATAACTGGAGCATCAGGTAGATATAGGCATCGTGGAAGATATTGTCAGGCATACTGACCAGATGCAGGATTTGGGTGCATGACAGGGTGGTGACCAACGTCAGTATCAGTGCGATCCATGCGCTCAGACGGATGGCATTGGCAGCGTAGCGGCGCATCAACGTGAAATCTTTGGCACCAAACGACTGTGCCACAGGGATGGCAAAACCCGCACACAGGCCATTGCAAAATCCCATGATGAGAAACATCACCGAGAAGGTGCCTCCGACAGCCGCCAGGGCATTCACTCCTATCCAATGACCCACAATGGCGGCATCGATGACAGAATACAACTGCTGGAGCAGATAACCGGCAATCAGTGGAAGGGAAAAACGCAGGATGCACCGCAGGGGGCTTCCTGTGGTCATGTCATGGATGCTGGCACTCATTTAGTCGTTTTTTGATGTCGTCCATCTTGCGTAGACGGTCGAAGGAATAGACACCACTGTGGCGGTCGATCCATTCAAAGAGTGGAAGGGCGCGCCGCAGTAAGATGTCATTGAATGGGAGGGCACGCATGCCGGACTCGACATAGTAGAGTTCTGCTAACATCTCCATACGATGGATGCGCTGCTCTTCAGGGTATTTCTCAAATGACTGCATCACTTCATCCATGGATGCATCCTGATAAAACTCGTAGGGCCCGAGATATTGCTCATACATCTCATGCAGGGCTTTGGTTTTATCTTCTATTTCATTCTTCTCAAGCAACCGCTGCAGGGCTGCAAAAAACTCGCGGATGAGCCGCATGATATAGTCTTGTTGTAGCATGGTGGTTTTTTTATTTATTTTTTTCTGGGGCTTCTAGACTATCTAGACCATCTAGATTTTCTAGACCATCTAGACTATCTAGCCCCTCTAGATCTTCTATCTTCTCCGGGCTTTCTGAGTGTATAAAATGATATAGCTTCTTATAGAAGGGATGGCTTGTCATCGTCACGCTGTCGCCCAGGATGATCAGCTTCATCCTGGCTCTGGTGATGGCCACATTCATGCGGCGCAGGTCGCGTAGAAATCCAATCTGGCCCTCGTCGTTGGCACGGACCAGGGAGATGAGGATGATGTCGCGCTCCTGCCCTTGAAAACCGTCGACGGTATTGATGGAGATGAGTCTGCGGAAAGGTTTGAAAAACTCTTTTTTCACCAGCAGACGCCGCAGATATTGCACCTGGGCACGATAGGGTGAGATGACACCCACATCGATGCGCTCCTCCAAGATACGCTCTTTGCCGATTTTCTTGAAATAGTTTTCCAGTGTCTGGAGGGTCAGTTCCGCCTCTGTCTTGTTGATGCGCCCGAAACTTTCCCCGATAAACTCTTCGCGGCAGTTCATCTCCGAGGTGTCTATCCACAACATCGGGTGGTCGTAGTCAAGGATGCCGCGATGCCTGATCTGAGGGGCGGTCTCCACTTTGCCTCCATAGAAATAGTCGGAGGAGAAACGCATGATTTTCTCGTTCATGCGGTATTGCACTTGAAGCAGTGACACCACTTCTGGCTTATTCTCCACGATGCGCTCCATCAATGTCTTACCAAGACCGCCTTTGAGCGCGGCGATGCTCTTTACCGTGGGAGGCAGCTGACAGTGGTCACCGGCGAAGATGACACGCGACACTTTGCGGATGGGAATCCAGCAGGCGGCCTCTAAGGCCTGGGCGGCTTCGTCGATGAAGAGTGTGGCATATTTCTGACCGTCTAACAGACGGTTGGCTGCACCCGTCAGGGTGGAGGCGATGACACGGGCTTCACCAAATAACTCGCCTTGGATGCGGATCTCCAACTCGGTGGCACGGCTTTGCAGACGGTCCATCTTTTGATGATAGCTGTCGTTGCCACGGCGCCGCTGGGCGCGTAGTTCACGGATGGCTTTGCGGATGCTCCATAGCTGTGGATAGTCGGGATGAGCCTCAAAGCGCCGCTCGTAGGTGAAGGAGAGCATCTTGTCATTGACACGGGTGGGGTTGCCGATGCGCAGCACATGGATGCCGCGGTCTACCAACTGCTCTGAGATCCAGTCTACAGCCATGTTGCTTTGTGCACACACCAACACCTGGCTCTCACGGTGCAGTGTCTCGTTGATGGCTTCTACGAGGGTAGTGGTCTTACCAGTGCCGGGAGGCCCATGCACCACCATCACGTCTTTTGCTCGCAGCACCTCATTGACGGCACGCTCCTGAGTGGGGTTGAGCCATGGAAACCGCAGGGGAGAGAAAGTGAACTGTGCTGCTTTTTGCCGCGAGTAGAACAGGTCGCGCAGATAGGCCAACCGGTTGTTGCGGGCCTGCATGGTGCGGTCGAGGGCCTCAAACGTCAGTCGGTAGGACGTCTCGTCGAAAAACAACTGTACTCCGAGATTCTCAGAGTGCTGTATCTCTGCCACCCTGCCACTGTCGGGCACAATGACCACCATCCGGTCGCCGTCGGCATAGTTGACGGTGCATGTGAAGTTGAAATATTTGATCTTAGTGCCTGTGCCGCTCTCATTCACTTGAAAGAAACACACGGGGCGGCCATACTCGAAGTTGTGCTCGATGTCGTCATCAGCCGTGCGGTGTATCTCTACTACCAGTTGGTTGAGTGAGTTGTAGTAAGAGCGGCCGGCACGAATGGGATACCAGGCATCGCCACGTTTCACCTTCCGTCGCAAGCCGATGGTCTCGGTCTGGCGGCGGTATGCCTCGCGCTCGGTGTTGTACTCTATCTCGAGCAACAGCCGTTGTTGGCGCAGCGAAAGGATGGCGGCGGTGGCGCCTTGCTTGTTGTCTGACATCTTTTTTGTTCTATCTCAATCCTCTAGATTTTCTAGATTTTCTAGATTCTCTAGATTTTCTAGATTTTCTAGATTTTCTATCCCTCCCATCACTCAAAAAACCTCACACTGTAAATCTCCGCCGACTGATAGATATCGGAGGGCAGCCAACAGGTGCATTTCAGCAATGGCAAATCGTAGGAGTGGGTCGGAGGCCCCGTGAGTTGGATGCCGGCTTTGCGGTAGGCTTCTATCACCAACTGGGTGCAATAGAGTTGGGTGGTGTCTTCACTGTCGTAGTCATGGTCGAAGAGCATTCCTTTTTGGTAGAAGGCCAGGGCAGCAGCCGCGGCTTGTCGGGCGGCGATGCTGTCGTGAGCGCGACACACTTCTCCCTTGCAAGCGTTAAGGCTGGAGAAGAAGCGCGAGGGTGTCTCCATCTTCACACGGTCGAGATCGCCTTCGTATTCGGGTTCTCCCGGTACAGCGTGTACCACCATCATCACACCGGCGGAGTCGACCACGATGCCCACATGGGAGTACTGTCCACTGCGGTCGGCCAGCAACACGACGTTGCTTGTCGCACTGCCTCCGCGTCTGAAGACGATGTCTCCGGCGCGCAATTCGCAGTCTTCAGGCATGATGCTTCTCTCCTGCTCTTGTTGGCAGCCCAGGAGCGCCAACAATGCCAACATCACCCATGCGGCCTTTCTCATGGCATGGGGACAAGGCCTTCCCATCGCACGTCCCAACTCCCATCAGCGGGGAAGCCAGGGTTTGTTTTTTCATTGCCGTCCCAGCCGGCGCACATCATGGCGACAGCCGTAAGCAGACCGCCATTGCCGGGGAGATACAGGCGAAGCCTGTTGTCTTGATAGTTGTGGCCGTTGGGCAGATAGGTGTTGGTGCGCTTGTCCATGAGCAGGGCGTCGACAGCATGCTGTGGCTCGTCCATCCTTGCGGCATTCATCGCCACCATGGGGAAGTCCCATCCCCAGGTCTTGTCCCAGTTCCATTTGTCGAGAATCCAGTGCAGCGTGTTGCGCATGATGGATGTGTCGGCCTGAGGGGTCATGGGCAAGATGCCCACAGCACCGAGTACGGCGGGGTGGTCGCTGGTGAAGCGGATGTCTTCGTAGGTCTCAGGGGCTGTCTCGGCGGCGAGATAGAGACTGTCTTTGGCGGCCAGAGGTGAGATGCGGTTGATGAGTTCGTCCCAGTCTGTGTTTCTGGGCATGCCACAGCGCTCACGCCATGCCTGTGCCACCTGCATGGCATAGTGCCAATAGGAGAGCTCGAAGGGTGGGTTCACCGTCTCTGCGGCCCGCAGCGTCTCCTGGGCAGGGATGCAGCCTTTGAGCACAAAGCGGTCGCCACGATGGTCGTAGGTGGCAAAAGAGTGCATAAAGATGGCGGTCTCCTCAATGAGACGACCATATTTCTTTAAGTAATACTGCTTCTTTTGCTCATCAGTGGTGGAGCGGTAGAGCAGTTCAGCCAGATAAATCAGATGGGGCTGTTGCCATATCAGGAAACTGCCCACATTGGAGGGGGCCTCCGTTGCTGAGGGGTCGGTCATCTTCATCCATCTCACACCTTTGAATCCCTGGCGGGTGGCGATTTCGCGAGCCATCGGCTCTGCCTTGAAGTACCATTCGAGGGTGTGGTCGAGCAATTCTGGATGTCCCCAGAGCGCAAACTGTGCTTGGTGCCACCAGATCATCTCCAGATGGAACTTGCCAAACCACGAGTTATAGGTCAGGCCGGTCTCCTGAGGGGGCGTGTCGCCAGCGTCGTTGACCGCCAGCAGGTATTGGCTCAGCACGACGCGACGCTCCAGCTCGGCAGCGCGGGGGTCGGTGCAGGCAGAGAAGTCGACGATGGCACCCTCTGTCCAGTATCGTTCCCAATAGTCGGCCGAGGCCGCTGCCACCTGGTCGAAGGTCAGCAGTTGGCGGTTGGGGTCTTTTTGTTCGAAAAACTCACAGGTGAAAGAGGTGGTGGGACTGGCACAATTGAAATATACTTTGTTCCATGTGGGATGTGATCCTCCGCAGAGATTGATATGCGAGCGGGTACCCTCGCCCCAGTGGATAGCCACATAGTAATCAGCGGTATCAAATCGTGACTTCCCGTCGAGCACACGTTTCAGGGTGTCGGTATTGGTGGAGAGCGCACCGTCAAAACTGGTGATATTCTTCTCCCATTCGTCCCAGTTGCAAGCGTCGTCGCTATGTTTGCCGGTAGGATAGGGGAAGTCAAAGTGTACCTCCATCTTCCGGTCATCAGTGACGATGCGGGTGGCAATTAGGTCACGGGTAGGATGACACACGGTCTGCACATGATACGACTTGCCGTCATAGGTGAAACGGCTGTCTATCATACCCGTCCAGAGGTCTAATGTCTGGTCGAGATGGGTGATCTTCTCTGGCTGGAGCCCTAGACCCACGGCACCTAAGTGCATGCGGTGGGGGTTCTGACGAAACCATTCCGTCGCGTCGTGTTGACGGCCTCGGTCACGGTATTGAATGGAGTAAAACTCGGCATGGCCGCGCCCGAAGTCGTAGGCCTTCAAGGCGTCTTCTGGACGGAGTTGCTGAGGATTGTCAAAACTGTGCCATCCCCAGTCGCTCATGGTGCCTAAAGGCACACCGTTGGAGTACATACGGGGGAAGGACTGCAGGCCCGTGGCGTCAACGGTGAAGGCAAACCCTCCGTTGCCCACGGTGAGCGATGCCAATGTGTCGAGAGTGGTCACATGTGGGTTGTTGCGGCGCACCACACCTTTCCTGTCGATAGGCTGTGTGGCAAAGGCCGAACAGGATATGATTGTCGCTAATAGTAGAATATATTTTTTCATTTGCGTAGATTTATGGTACAAAAATACATAAAATATCGGAGTTTTTAGTACATTTGCCGAAATTTTCGAAAATGTGGTCATGAAAAGACAAATTCTATTGATTAATGATATGGCTGGCTATGGCAAAGTGGCCACCGCCGCCATGCTCCCCATTTTGTCATACATGGGGCTGCCGGTGTATAATCTGCCCACGGCCCTGGTGTCTAACACACTGGACTATGGCAAATTCAATATTCTTGACACGACAGACTATATCACGGGTGTTTTTCCAGTATGGAAAGAACTTGGCTTCCGTTTTGATGCTATAGCCACTGGTTTTATCGCCTCTGAGCGACAGGCAGGCATCATCTCTAAGTATTGTCTGGAGCAGGCCAAGAATGGCACGACCATTTTCGTAGATCCTATCATGGGTGATGAAGGCAAACTATACAATGGTGTCACACCATCGACCATCAATAGTATGCGTGAGATGTTGTCGGTGGCGCATCTCATCTATCCCAATTACACAGAGGCGTGCTATCTCACGGATACGCCTTATTGCGAGGAGGGTGTGACCGAGAAAGAGGCCTATCGGTTGGTTGACACGCTCCGGGTGTTGGGACCCAAGTCGGTGATCATCACCAGTATGTTGATCGACGGACAGCATTGTGTGATAGGATACAATCACAAGGAGAAGGAGTATTTCACGCTGGACTACACGGAGATACCTGTTCACTTCCCAGGTACGGGCGACATCTTCTCTGCCGTGCTGATAGGGTATCTTTTGCGTGATGAGCAACTCATTGTGTCCACACGCATCGCCATGGACACAGTGGCTAAACTCATCGACCTCAACAAAGACAATGAGGATAAAAACCGGGGCATACCCATTGAGAATTATCTCAGTATGATATAGAAAAACTCATCTCCTCCCCACTCTCAGGATGAATAAAAGTGATCCTGCCGGCATGCAGATGCAGACGGTCGGCGGGATGACCATAGAGTGTGTCGCCCCAAATGGGACAGTTCAGACCATCGGGATGGGCACAATGGAGGCGTAGCTGATGGGTGCGGCCGGTAAGGGGATGAAGTTGTATGCGTGTCCTGCCTTGGGCATCTGTGCCCACCACTTCGTATTCGGTGATGGCGGGTTTTCCATGTATGTGGTCGACGATTTGGCGTGGACGGTCTGTGGGGTCAGGACGCAGCGGCAAACTGATGACTCCATGCTCCGGTAAATGTTTTTCGAGTCTGCCTTCCAACAGCGCAAAATAGGTCTTGTGTACCGTCCGGTTCTTAAATTGCGCCTGCAGATTCTGGTGGGCGCGCTTGGTCTTGGCTACCAACATCAGTCCGGAAGTGGCCATGTCGAGGCGGTGTACGATGAGAGGACCATCGGCGTCAGGACAGTGGCTGCGGACAAATGTCCAGACGGAGTTGCCCTCTATCTTCCCTGGAACGGATAGCATCCCCGCAGGCTTGTTGACGACCATGATGGAGTCATCCTCATAGACGATGGCTGGCTCAGCTTCAGCAGGATGCTCATGGGGGTTGTCCTCCACATCGAGACCCTGCAGCATGAAGGTGAGGATGGGATGGCATTTGCCGCGGCAGGCGGGATAATAATGCAGGTGTCGCCGGATCTCAGCCTTGGGCGACTGTCCCCACCAGAACTCGCCTATGCACAAGGGGTGCAGGTGATGCTGGTAGGCATATTGCAGCAGTTTGGGAGCACAACATTCTCCTGCTCCTGATGGTGGGACTCCCTGGGTGGTTGGGGCAAAGATCTCTGTCAGTGTCTTTGTCTCGCCGTGGGCATTGAGCATCACAAAATGGTCGAAGAGCCAACGTTGTAGGCGGTCTGAACGTTGCCGGCGCTCTTTTTTCAGCATCTCTGCCTGACTTAAAAAGTCATGGAGCTCGGTTTTCTTCTCTTCCAAAAGCAGGTCATAGCGTTTTTTGATGCGATGCAACTCCGCTTTCATATACTGACTTTCTTGTATCAGCCGCTTTTCGGTGTCGCTGTCAAGGGGCGTGGTGCTTTGTCTGATGGCGTCGCGTCTGCTTTTGGCTGCCGACATGTCTCTCTTGTAGGCCTCAGTCTGTAGGTCTCTTTCTTTCTCAAGTTGCAGGATGTCGTGCTGGAGGGTGCAGATCGAAGGGTGCCGGGTCAGTGTGTCTACCTGCTGGTTGAGGGCGCTGATCTCTGCCTCTTCTCGTTTGAAATAACCGTCGGGCTGTTGAAAGTCGAAGACTGCGGGCACGAAATAGTCCCAGTCGTTTCGCTCTGCCAACAGCCCTGAATAGGCCGCTAAAAAACCGAGTTGACCGTCACGGTCCTCCACGACGAGCACGCCAAACATTTTGCCTCTTGCGATCTCTTCCTGCCAACAGTCCACAGACTGAAGGTAGGCTTGCAACTGTGAGGCGGCCAACAAGCACAGAGGATGCGGCTCGTAGCCAAAGGGATTGTTCAGCCGCGAGGGGCGAGGCAGGTCGCTGTAGAGGGGATGGAGTGCGGTGGTCATTTCAGGAGGGTGACAGCCATCAGTCCGATGACCACGTCGTTGGACAGGGTGCGTAGCGTCATGCTCCGCAGTTTCTTTCGTGGATGGAGAGGCATCTTGAGGAGGATGGCTGCTCCGCAGTCGATGATACGTGGTTCGGCGCTGTCAGGATTGTCCGTAGGACGGGCGAAAGGCAGGTCATGTCCTTGGGTGCTGATTGTTTCAGGTGAGGCGTGGAGCAGTGCGTCGCCGATGTTTCTCGAAACGATGCCACTGCCGAGGTGTACACGGTAGGGGCGGAGCCCGGGGCCGCTAAAGGCCAGCCCGTCAAAATAGTAGTCTTGCTCGATGGGGCACCAGTTGATGGGATTCTCCAAATGCAACACGTCGCGGGTGCCATCGCTGTAGTTGACGACGACGATGCCGTTGTCTATACGACTTTGCATGTTGTTGGTACTGCCGGCAAGCAGCAGACAGGCATATTCGGCTTTCCCTTTCAAAGGTAGGGTGACGCTGTCGGGGTAGTTGTCCCACAGCGAGGTATAGATGATGTTTTGACCCTCTGCGGGTGTGAGGAAACTCACTCCGAGGCCTGTGTCAAAGACTCCTTTCACCGTCTTCTGTCTCAGTCCGTCGTCCTCGATATGGGCGGTGCGCTGGGGCTGACACCACTGGCCGATGCCCTGCTTGGGTATCTCTAAGGTGGTGTAAGGAGAGCGGGGTGAGAGATACTCATTCTTGAAAATGTCGTCGGCGTTGGCATTGAATAGGGCGCTGATGTCTATCATCTGTTGTTTGGCACCCACGATGAAGTCGGAGAGTCCGGCCATGTCGATGTCGGTGTCGGTGCCAGTGTCAGAAAGGGGCTTTTCCATCGTCATCTCCGCCTCTCGATAGGAGGCCAGGTCGATGCTAAAGGTCTGCTCTTCACGGTCACTGGCGGCGAAGTCGATGAAATGGCCGTTGCCGGTGTGTGCGCGAAGCACGATTTTCAGTGGACGACTAAAGTGCTGGGTAATATGGTAGGTGAGGCGGTCGCCGGAGCGGCTCATCTCGTAGGAAAGGTAGGGCGTGGAGATAGAGGCTTCCTCCCATGACTCCGGCAGTGTGTACTGGATGATGCACCGGCCATTGAGGGCGTCGGGGCGGATACCGAAGAGTCCGTTGACAATGGCGCGGGCGGAGATGCCGATATTGTCGCCAAAGTCACGGTAGGCCTCGTTGCGGGCTTTGTCGTAATAGCTGATCTGGCCGAAATTGCCTGGACAGGCACCAAGGAACATGCCGTCGAGCACATCGCTCTTGAGCAGACGGAACCCTTCTTCATTCCTGCCGGCGATGAAATAGGCCAGTGCCATGTTCATCACCTCCTCATGGGCCACATTGTTGGTGCTCCAGTCGTAGGGCAACCAGTCTGAGGTGCTCACAGTGGCGTATTCGGCATCATCCAGGGCCACCATTTGCCCTCCGCCTTCCCATTCCACAGGGATATGGGGCAGATGACGGGTGGCATACTGGGTGGCCTCCCAGGCCTGGGTGGGTGAGCAGGCACCGCAGTCGATAGGGGTGTAGATAGACCATATCGCGGCACTTTTGTGCAGACGTTTTAGACCCATGAAGTCTTGAAACTCTGCCCAGTGCCCTTCGTCCTTGAGCCACAGCCTGCGATTCATGGCTTGCAGAATGGCCGCTGCCTCCTCGGCGTAGGGCCGTGGGTCGTCGCCGATGATCTCGGCGATACGGGCGGCTAGATGATTGGCGCGGTAGTTGTAGGCCGACGAGTGGGTCACGGCTCCACTGTTGTAGTAGAGGGCGTCGCTGGCCCAGATACAGCAGTAGGCGTCGTAGAGATGGTCGCCGTCGGGGTCGAAGTTGCGTTTCTCCCATTGCAGATGGAGCTTGAGCGTGGGCCATATCTGTTGCATATAGGTGGTGTCGGCGTCGTAACACAGGTGCCAGAGCAGTTCGTCGATATAGTTGAGGTTCATGTCGTAGTGGCTCATCTTGTCACTCTTGCCGGGCAATTTGCAGATGTAGCCGTTGCTGTACATCTGTGTGCCCCACTTTTCCTCAGCTCTGGCTAAGTTTTGGACGGTATCTTGGGTGGGGTGGGGATAGCGTGGCGGGATGTTGGTCACCATACTACGGGCATAGGCATTGAAATGGGAACGCGCGCGGTCACTCCATCCCAGCACGTCGGCCACGTAAGCGGCACGCCAACCGGCCAGAGGCGTGCGCCATCCACAACAGCCATGCAGCCAGGTCTCACCATCCCACAGACCGTCGGCCGCGGCAGCGAGGCAGGAACCTAGGGTGTTGATAAAGGGGTCGGGGGTGTTGATCTGCAGGCAGGACACCAACTGTTGTCTCACCGAGTCTTCCACTTCAAAATGCATGGCTCCTAAGGTGTCGGCTTCTAACCGCAGGTCGGGGGTGAGTAGGATGTAAAGGTCGGAGTCGCAGACGCAGGTGAGCTGTTGCAAGGGAGCTTCGCCGCTTTTGGCCTCATAACTGCTGCGGGGCTCGATGCCATAGTCGCCGTCGCGGCTCATCTTGGGCTTAGCCACACGGCTGAGCGTGATGTGCAACAGGGGCGGAGCTGCAAAGCCTGTGGCACTGACCCTCCAGATAGCTCCCTCTGTCTCATGCAGGGCCATGGCAGCCATCTGCAGGTGTCCGTCGCCCCAGGAGGTGTCGCCGAGTGAATAGTCGCGCCGGCCGCCGTTGTACCTGGCCTCGCAGAGCGTGGTGGCATCCAGGTGCTGGCGTTGTCCGTCTACCGTCACATCGAAGGCGATGTTTACACTCTTGTCACGGTCGTAGGTGGCAAAGACGGGGCGGTCGCTGGTCTCCAGTCTGAAACGGGTATGGCCGCCATACAAGGCCCTGGTGTAGCGGTTGTTGCCATTGATACAGACGATATCACCACGGTCGGGGAAATAGTTCATCGGCCGTGGGGGCATCTTGTTCTCGTCGGCTGCGAGGGTAGGCAGTGCGAACAGAAGGAATAATAGGAGTGTTATCATTTTTGCTCCAAAATTACCGATTTTTATGTGAATAGCCAAATAATTGGAAGTAAAACAATGATTAATTTGTGGAGATGGAAAAAAAAGTCTACCTTTGCAATTCATAAATTGTTTAAGGTGGGTTCTATTTATTGATGTCGAGGCGTTTTTTGTCTTTTAGTCGAGGACAAAGTGTAAGTTGATGAGGGAGTGTAGCGGGCTACACGACCGATGATACTTGGCACTTTGCACCGAATAAAAACAAAAAGCGGCCGAAATGAAATTTTAGAATGCAGCCTTCATAAAAACATAATAAATAGAATACGCCTTTACTACAGATAGATGGAAATGTTATCAAAAATCAGAAGGACTTATAAGCATGCAAAAGAGATCATCAGGGACAATTGGGTGCATAGTGGTGAATACGCTCATACGGGTATGATCAAAAAGGCACGGTTGCCTCTGTTTCTCGATATGTTGTATGCGGAGATCACGGTGGGCTCTGACTATGGCAACTATTATATCTTCGACTATGAGCACAAGAGTCAGAAGGAGCGCAAAGAGTGGATCACCAATCATTTCAACGCACATATCTCATACAGCCACTCCGGCAAGAAAACCTGGGACCTCTTTCTCGACAAAGGGAAGTTCAACGCACGCTTCAAGGACTTTGTCCACCGTGGATGGCTCGACACCAGAGAGGCATCTTTGGAGGAGGTGAAGCGTTTTATCTCGAAATATGACAGGGTCATCATCAAACCATTTGACCTCAGTAAGGGCGATGGCATTTTCATCCTTCAGACAGACAACAAGAAAGGAGTGGAACAACTGACGGGACAGATAGGCCGGGGGCACCACTGTCTGATAGAGGAGGTGATGGAGAATGTGCCGGAACTGAAAGCACTCAATCCCACATCGCTCAACACCATCCGTATAGTGACTTGCGTCAACAGCAAGGGTGAGATACGATTCTTGTGCACCGTCATCAGAATGGGGTGCACAGATGGATGTACGGACAACTCGTATGGCGGGGGTATCACCAGTTATATCAATCCGGAGACAGGGAAGATCAGTGGCGAGGCAAAAGACCGCCGTCGCAACTCTCTCGCTGTGCATCCTCGCACCGGTATCCATCTTTTGGGTTATCAGATTCCTCAGTGGCAAGAGGTGATGGAGTTTGCCCGGCAAGCAGCACGCGTGGTGCCTGAAGCCAAATATGTGGGATGGGATATCGCCGTGACAACCAAAGGTCTGGAACTGATAGAGGGCAATATCCCTCCCGGTGAGGGCATCATTCAGGTGTGCGATGGCATACCTAAGCGCCGCATGCTGGTGGAGTATCTGAAGTGACGTAAGAACCACAATCTTTTCATGTGGAAGTATTTTTGAACTACGTAAATAACTGAAACACAGACGGAAATACAACACTCCCAAAATTGAACGGTACAAAAAAGTGCAATAGCAAAAAATGGGAAATCTGAGAGTTTTGCAGAGCGAAACAGCCTTCAAAGATGTGCAAGTTTTAACAGATCGTTAAGATTATTTAACCTTTTGTTTTGAGGTATTTTTGCCGTTTGCTAAGTCTGGCTGACAATAGGAAGTCATTTTAAGGCTTTGCCGATAGCACGAAAATCAACGACAAATAAGGTCCTTGTACCGCAGTTGTATATGAGATGCTCTAAATCTCTAGGATTCAGTGGCAGTTAATGATGTAAAGCCAAGTCTCGTAT
>JAEEGL014088502.1_pt1 | contig 17563 bp, 12 predicted proteins | sample 9134231 | NCBI WGS metagenome assembly JAEEGL01 (sample SAMN16246548, study PRJNA631951) | gut metagenome | biome: gut microbiome; feature: rumen; material: fiber-attached | host: Bos | place: Iran: Karaj | collected 2018-10 | reverse complement strand
CGTACACTGCATCCCGATAACATGGCTGCAGGTCCCGCTTCTTACGGTATGACCGATACCATGGGCCGTATGCATTCAGATGCACAGTTCGCAGGTTCTTCTTCAGTTCCCGCTCACGTTGAGATGATGGGTCTGATCGGTGCCGGCAACAACCCTATGGTTGGTATGACTGTTTCTACAGCCGTTTCTATCGAAGAGGCTGCAAAGGCAGGTAAGTTCTAAACTGATCAAACTTAAAAGGCGGGTCTTGCGACCCGCCTTTTTTAATACCGTCACTTCACTTCGCTTCCGCCCCATTCAACTACCGTAAGCCCGCTGCGTTCAAATCCCGTAAAGATCTGTGGCTCTATATCTTCCGGCTCTTCAAGTGCCTTCCAGATCATCATCACGCGCAGCATGGAATCGGCTGCCTTCCCGTTCTCATCAGTCACGCTCAGAGCATAGTCCCTGTTATAAGCATCAGATGTATCCAGTCCTTCAAAGCTTATCAGATTATAGGCATTATCCTGCATCAAGGGCAGCCAGTACACTATAAACTCATTAGCTTCCTTATCACTGAGCCCTATCTCTTTCAATTTTGTCCAAAGGAATCCGGCCGTGTCGCTGCCGGCTACACAGAAGCCCTTTTCAAAAGAAACCATATCATAAGAATCCGTCTCCCAGAAAAGATATGAGTACTCTGTCCCTTCGCTGTCAGTGAGCGTGCCATTCTCTGCCGCCGTCACATCCCAGCTGTAGACATTCCCGTTTTGTTCAGCTGCCGGCCATAAAACCGACATTTCGTCATCCTTAAGCTCAAGCTCCACATGTACCCTTGTATCTTCACCATAGATATAGATAGCCGGCTTTCTCTTTCCGCCGCCTATACCATAATCCGGCTCCGTTACCGTATTGTCATCTTCGTCGCTTTGGCCGTATATGGTATCCATGTTATCGGAAATGATGATCAGCTCATCACCGATATCAGACACTTCCTCTGCCATATTCTGAAGCTCCCTCCCTGCATCGGCAGTCTCTTTGCCCCTGCGTGCAAGCATGGCTATCAGTATGCCGCCGCATATCAGCACCACCGCCAGCAGTATTGTAAGTATCACATTTGTATATCTCAGGTTATTTCCACCGGCCTGCGGCAGGTCCGGCTGTTCCTGATAAGATGTTTCCGGAATGTATTCGTTCATGATCATCACCTGCTCACTTCGCTTCCGCCCCATTCAACTACGGTAAAGCCATTACGTTCAAAGCCGTTGAATGTCTGGGGCTCTATCTCCACAGGCTCATTGACAGCCTTCCAGGCCATCATCACACGGAGCACACTGTCTGCAGTATTTCCGTCGCCGTCGGTCACCTTCAGTTCAAAATCCTTATTATAGCTGTCCGAGGGATCAAGTCCCTCAAAGCTTATCAGATTATAAGCATTATCCTGCATCCTGGGGAGCCAGTATACTATAAACTCATTGGCTTCTTTATCGCTTAAACCTATCTCCTTTAATTCCGTCCAAAGGAAATCCGCCGTATCACTGCCGGCCACGCAGAAGCCCTTATCAAAAGTATAATTGCCGTAATCCTGCGCTTCCCAGAACAGATAGGAATATTCTATACCTTTCTTATCATATATAGTGCCGTCTTCACCGGCAAATACATCCCAGCTGTAGGTATCTGCATTCTGATAAGCCAACGGCCATACGGTCAGCATCTTTGCATCATGAAGGACCAGCTCCACATGCGCTTCTGTCCCGCCCTTATCGCCGTAAAGATAGATCACGGGCTTATCAACTTCGTCGGGGTAAAGGTAAAAAGGATCATAGGGGTCATCGGGATCGTCCGGATTGGAAGATCCTGTGCAGCCCTGCTCCATGATATCATACACCGTGTCCGAGATACGGTCTACTTCATCGGCGATATTATCTACGTCATAAGACATCTCCTGCAGCATCTTTGAATTTTTTTCACTTTCCTTGCTTGTCCGTGCAAACATGGCTATGACTGCACCGCCCAGGATCACGGTCGCCGCAAGTAACACGGTAAGGATAATGTTAGTGTACTTTAGATTCATCTGTTTCCCTCCCTTTTTCCGCTTTGTTTTTGTAATTCCTTATCAGCATAAAGCTTTTCGTCAGCACGCTGCATGCATTTATGAAAAGCATCCTGTTCCTTTTTCATCTCATCATACCCCACTCCTACACTTATGATATACGGTTTTTCTTCTTTCACACATCTTTCTGTAAGTGCGCTGCGTATATCTGCTATGATATCATCCAGCTCTTTTTCTTCAGCCAGGTGGGCAATCATGATAAACTCATCTCCGCCGAAACGCCCCAAAAAAATAGGATCGTTTATCTTTCTAACTATATCTATCATTGTCCGTGAGAGCATCACCAGCGCATGATCCCCTTCCGCATGACCGTAATTATCGTTTATCTTTTTAAAATCATTGATATCCATCATCACCACAAAGGTCTTTCTGCCTTCCATCCAGAGATTATTCTCCTGGGAAATGTAGCGCATAAGCTGTCCCCTGTTATTAAGCTTGGTAAGTGGATCGGTAGATATCTGCGCCTCAATAGACTGTATGAAAAAGCTGATCATCAGGATCGTACCCGCAAAGCAGAATATGGGCAGAGAAGGCATAAGAAACATCTGCATAATGCCTCCCGCCACTACCATTATAGGGAAAAAGCCGATATACAAATGCTTTCTCCGCAGTCTGGGATTATCCTCCCTTCGCGCCTTTTTCACCGAAATGACAACTTCCGCAATAACATAAATATATGGAACACTTACCAGAAAGGCATCAAACAAAGGCCTGTTCTTAAAATTCTCATCGATCAGAAGATCCGGTGCTGCAAAGAATATCCCCGAAAGGATGGCCAGCGAAACGGCAAAAGGTATGACCAGCGATATCCTTACCGCCTTATCATCTCTCTTTTCTATCTGCTGTACAGCCATCACATAACGCAGCCAGGTATAGGTAATGGCCGTCATAAGTATGAAATTAGACAGGTTGGTTATAACAACAGTAAAGGTATTTACAGGGAAAACGCCGGAATCCACGCCGGCCCAGACAGCATCGGAAATAAAATACAGCAAAAAAGAAAGCAGTGCGTTGTCATATTTCAGCTGCTTCTCCTGCCTGTCTATGTTAAGGCAGTCATGCATGAGCATGATACCAAAGACTATGGCTCCTACTATATTGAAAGATGAATAGTATATAAAATATTCGTTCATACCTTATTATTATAAACTTTTTTAACACCTTTTTCCAGCATTTATGAATAAGACAGCGCCCCGCATGGATCTTTTTGGTATCTCCCGGTATAATTGGCAATCCCCCCGTATTTATGTTATAATGACCTTTATGTTTAAAGGGATATTTACCGTAATTGAAATACTGGTCCTGGCTCCGCTTTTCTGCGCAGGACTTTTCAGCCGTAAAGACAGCTCCATAGTTGAGCGTTATATCTGCGGTCTCATCGCTGTATGGGCACTGTTTGAGCTCGTATCCGTTCCCTTTATCTTAATGTCGGCTCCTTTCAGCCTTATGTGCACCGTCTATGAGATACTGCTTACCATAGTGATGTTTGCAGGCGTGATCAGATATACTGTCAGGAAAAAGAAGAATAAAGATGATCCCGATCTGAAGATACTTACATTTTCCGATAAAAAGACCATACTGCTCTGGATCCCCGTACTGGTACTGCTCCTTGGACAGTGCGTTTTCTTCGTAATGTTCCAGCATTATGACGGCGACGATTCCTATTACGTTGCGCAGTCTACCATCACCCTTGAAACAGATACAATGTTCCGGCATGATACCAATAACGGCCATATAATCGATGTGGAAGGCCGCCACGCCCTGGGTGCCTTACCCATGTGGATAGCATGGATCTCAAAAATGGCTGATCTGCATCCCGCCATCACGGCACATACCATCCTGGCTCCCTTTTTCCTCTGCCTTATGTACGGCGCATATTCCATACTGTCCGAACGGATCATAAGCAAAGAAAAATGGCGTCCCGTATTCGTACTACTGATGCTTCTCTGGTATTTTCATTCCAATGTATCGCTCTATACGGCAGAGACCTTTGCCTATACCCGTACCTGGCAGGGCAAGGCTGTATTTTCCAATATCATCATCCCTCTCGCCTTCTGCCTGATATATGACATATATAAAAATAAAAAGAACACTCTCTTAATTGCCTGCCTTTTAAGTTTATGCGGTATCATGTCTACAAGTACCGCCGCTTACCTGCTCACCATCGTATACGGCTGCGCCGGACTGGTACTGGGTATCAGCGCATATATAAAGACAAAAAAGTTAAAGAATGCAATACTCACACTTTTACCTTTCATCATAGTTTCCCTGCCGCTGCTGATGGGTGGTGTGATCTATATACTGATAAAATAAAAAGATATGGATACAATAAAAGCAACTTTACTTACACTAAAAGATTATAATTCCTTAAGTCTTTACTTCGTCCTTTTCGTAGCGGCGCTGGTCTATCTTTTCGTTGCCGAAAAAGACAAGGTAAAACGCATGCTCTTTATCGCAGTTCCCGTTGCTTTGCTGGCAGTATTCCTCTTCCCCGTATCGGCATGGTTCTCCATGCATTTTATCCTGGATCAGGAGATATATTACCGCCAGCTCTGGCTGATACCTTACGGAGCCGTGGTCTGCTATGCGCTTATACACGCTCTGCAGCATTTTTCAAAACTGTGGCAGAGAATCCTCATCATTACTGCTTTTGCCGCACTGCTCTTTATCGGCAACGGTAAACTGTATCTCAACAGTCAGTACAGCAAAGCAGAAAACCCGTACCATCTTCCCCAGGATGTTATCGACGTTTGTGATATCATAATGTCACGTGACGGCGTGGTTGCCCAGGAATACTTCCCCAACACCGCCTTCCCCGGCTCCATGGTTGAATTCAACCGTCAGTACACCACTCTCATTCACACTCCCTACGGACGTGAAGCCATAGTTGCACGCTGGAACTACGATACGCCTTTTCTGGACCTGCTCTCTTCTGCCGGTCCGATCAGCGCCGAAGAAATATGTACTATGGCTGCAGCAGACTGCATAGAATGTTTTGTTATAGAAAAGGATAAGACACTGACAGGCGACCCGGCTGACTACGGTTATCCCAAAGCCGGTGAAAACAGCCGATATATCGTCTACATGGTTAAATGGCTTTTGTAAGGATTGACACCGGTCATCTTAAAGGCTATCATCCGGCAGGTAATAAAAGGAGGCTTAAAATAAAATGAACATGAACAAAAAACTTATGATCATACTGGGAGGCGTAGCCGGCGTGGCGCTGGTAGTCCTGATAGTCTGCGTAGCCCTTCTGCTGGGCGGCGGGAAAAAGGAAAAATCCGGCAGCGGTGATAAATACAAAGATGCCGCTGTTCCCGATGTTGCGCAGGATGCCGAACCCACAGATGCAGAAGATACTGATGATGCTCCTGACATGACAGCGACAGGCACCTTAACCGTTATAGAAGGCGAAGATGAGGGCGAAGTCACAGCTGCCGGCGGAATGGCTGTAAGTGGCAGCATAAAGCCCGTGGATCCCACTCCCACTCCCAAAAACGATAAGCCCGGCCCTGCAGACGGTGGCCCCGCCGCAGGCGGCCCGGCAGCAAAGGACGGCTATACCCTGACCTATGGCAAAAACAACGGCTGGCAGGATGGCGCCACCAATATGTTCGGCGTAGACTGGATGGTTACCAACAATACTGCCTCAGTAGTGGATGGCTGGACTCTGGTCATTGAAATAGAAGGTCTTGCAAAAGCCGAAGGCTGGAACGGAAGCTTTAAATGCAGCGGCAACACTCTCACCATCACCAATGCGGATTATAACGGAAACATTGCCGGCGGCAGCAGCATCTTTTGCGGCTGCAATCTTGGAGTTACCGCTCCCGATCTTAAGATCACCAAGGCCACACTGAACGGCAAACCCTGCAACGTAGCTGCAGGCAAGGTGGACCAGAACGCCCAGAACAACAACAACAACAATAATAACAACAATAACCAGAATAATCAGAATAACAATAATAATCAGGCAAATACGGATCCTTCCGCCCTTATCAAACGTCCCGCCAATGCAAAGCAGGGTGATGACTGGCTTCATACCGACGGACACCGTATACTGGATTCCTCCGGAAAGGAAGTATGGCTGACCGGCCTTAACTGGTTCGGCTATAATACAGGCACCAATACCTTTGACGGCTTATGGAACAGCCAGCTGGCTCCCACCGTCAAAGCCATCGCCGACCACGGCTTTAATCTGATTCGTGTGCCCATGTCTGCCCAGCTGCTTAATGAATGGGCCGCAGGTACATATCCCAGGGCCAATTACAACAACGCCTATAATCCGGAACTCAACAACATGAACAGCCTGGAGATCTTCGATTACTTCCTTGCCCTGGCCGAAGAAAACGGAATTAAGGTTATGCTTGATATCCACAGCGCAGAGACCGACGCCTCCGGCCACAATGTAAATCTGTGGTACACCTCAAAGGTGTCTGCCGATGCTTACCTCAAAGCCCTGGCATGGGCTGCCGAGCGTTATAAGAATAACGATACCGTCATCGCCTTCGACCTGAAGAACGAACCTCACGGCAAGCCCAACGAAGGCAAGAATGCCGCCATCTGGAACGATTCAAAGGACGCCAACAACTGGAAGTATATGGCTGAACGTGCAGCCCTTACCGTACTTGATAAAAATCCCAATGTACTGGTAATGGTGGAAGGTATAGAGATCTATCCCAAGGATATCAAGGGCAATAAAGACTACCATTCCACCAGCAATGCCGATTACCACTTCAACTGGTGGGGCGGCAATCTGAGAGGCGTAAAAGACTTCCCCCTTAATCTGGGCAAGTACCAGAACAAGCTGGTATATTCTCCCCATGATTACGGCCCTACGGTATACGAGCAGCCCTGGTTTGAAGGCAATTACGATTATAACAGCCTTATGAAAGACTGCTGGCATGACAACTGGTTCTTTATCTATGAGGATAATACCGCTCCCCTCCTGATAGGCGAATGGGGCGGCTTCATGAGAGAGCCTAACCTCAAATGGATGACCTGCATGAGACAGCTTATAGGCAAATATCATTTAAACCACACCTTCTGGTGCCTTAACGCGAACTCCGGTGATACCGGTGGACTGCTGCTGGATGATTTCACCACCTGGGATAACGATAAGTACAATTTCGTTAAGGAAGTGCTCTGGCAGGAAGGCGGAAAGTTCGTGGGCCTGGACCACAACATCCCGCTGGGAAATAATGGAATCAGTCTGAGTCAGGCAAAAGGTATTAAATAACGTAAACAAAACCCTCCCTTTTACGGGAGGGTTTCTTAATACACGAGCCGGTCCTGTTATCACGATACTTATGACGATGCGGGGCCGGTCCTGTTGGGCTTTAAGCTTTTTTATAGGCGCATAGCAGTCAGGCACAGATCACAGACCGCCTATGGAGGAGCATAGAGGCTCTTGAAGCTGCTAAACAAACCAGAAATGCGAAGCCCGGACGGCTGAGCAAGGGAGATATGAGGAATGGATTCCGAATATCGACCGGTTTCGGACTGTATAGATACACTTGGGCAGCTTCTTAGAGCCTCTTAGCGACGGAATCGAGCGTGTCTGTGATCATGCCTGATGCGACGCGCCATGAAGAGTAGTATGAGGCCAACAGGACCGCCCCCGTGTCCTCGGCGTATGAGGCCAACAGGACCGCCCCTGCGTCGTCAAAAAAGCCCTCCGTTTTTGCGGAGGGCTTCTATGTCTTCAGGTGCGTTTGTTTAATTCTTGTTCCTGTATTCGAATACCAGCATGGTGATATCATCGAACTGGTCTGCTTTGCCTACGAAGGTGTCTATATCCTTGCGCATGTCGGTCAGCATGCGTTTCAGGCCGGTGCTGCCGCGCTTCACTATACTCTCATAGATGTTATCCTCACCATAGAGGTCATGGTTTAAGTTCTGCGCCTCGGATACTCCGTCAGTGAACATATACAGCCTGTCACCGGGCTCTAACTGCATCTTCTCACTCTTATATTCAATGTCCGGCAGACCCGCAAGGATAAAGCAGGATTCGGGTCTTACCCAGCTCCATCTGCCGTTATGCCTGTGAAGGAAAGGCTCATGGCCGGCATTTACATATTCCATCTCACCTGTACGTATGTTGACAACTGCCATAAATGCGGTAACAAACATACTCTCTTCATTGCCTTCACACAGCTGGTTATTTACATTTTCAAATACTTCTGAAATGCTCAGGCCGCTGACGGTCTGGTTTTTGATCAGGGTTTTTGATATTACCATGAAGAGTGCTGCCGGAACGCCCTTGCTTGACACATCCGCTATGACCATTGCTATATGGTCTTCATCCACCATAAAGAAGTCGTAGAAATCACCTCCGACCTCCTTTGCGGGGTTCATGATGGCATATATGTCTATCTCAGGTTTATCAGGGAAAGGCGGGAATATCCTGGGAAGCATATCCTCCTGTATCTTGGTGGCAATATTAAGCTCTGCCCCTATACGCTCTTTTTCTGCGCTGATCCTTGCCACTTCATTATTGTAAAGCTCGATACGTTTGGTCATGGCCTCGAAGGATTCTGCCAAATGCCTTAATTCATCTCTCTCCGTGAAACTGTCTACATCAAGATCCATATTTCCATGTTCATAGGAATCAACAGAATCTTTCAGCTTAACCAGTGAACGCGACACCTTCCGGTAGATATAATTCTGGAAGATGATATTTGCAAACAGGATGCAGACAACAACTATAAGTACAGCAAACACTATGACACCTGCCAGGTTGCCATAAATATCGGTGATACGGTAATCTGCCTCCACCATAGCCTGCAGATCACCGTTTTTATCAAGCACAGGAGCCCATACCTCTACGCCCTGGCCCATACCCGAATTAACAAAATGAAGCTTATCGGAAGCCTTCTTCGCCTTAACATCAGGCAAAAGGTACTTATACTCACTATCGGTATAATAGAACAGATCGCCGTAAGGTGATATATTTGCCGGATCATCAGTATCAATATGTGCATCATAAATATATACAAAGCTGTTTTCACCCGGAATAAAGATATACAGAAAAGCAAGGTCCTTATAATTAGCCTTTACAACATCCATGTATTCTTTAAGCATACTGGAGTAATGATCATCCACACCGCTCGTTGCATATGGTTCCAGCAGTTCCCAGTCAATCTGGTCGGCAATAAGACGTACTATGTCTTCCGCCTTATTACTGTACGTTTTCACGGATACATACCCAAAACCGATCACGCTTGCCAGTATCAGTATCAAAGCCATACCAGCCATTATCCCGCTCTGATATCTGGCTATTTTCCTGCCGAGTATCGAATCGGCTCTTTTCATCATTCTTCTCCCTTCATTGAATAGATGATTATCTCTGCACTGCACTTGCACTTCTTGCCGCATATGGGACAGCTCATCCCATATTTGTCAAGATCCGCATAAAACCCCTGTATCTTCTTATGATACAGCGGCTCTCCGAAAACATTTGAGAGTGGAAGTATAGTGGATTTCCCCCCGGGATAGACCCAGTATTCGTTCATAAGATAATCAGCTCCCGCTTCAACAAGTCCGTCATACATGATATGCAGAAGCTTTGTGCCTATGCCTTTATTCCTGGCCTTGGGGGATACCCATACGGCGTCTCCGTAAAACACCCTCTTATCCCCGTACAGTTTTCCTATCTCTTCTTCGATATCCGGATGGGGAACTGTGAATTCAATGCCTTCTTTAAAGCTTATGAAGCCTATGGTCTCACCCTCTTCTATCACCTTATATGCATAAAGATTACCCTCTGCGGCACTCTTACGTACTTCATCGGCAATTGCATCTCCATTCGTCATATGCGCACAGGTCAGCTCAACTATCTCTTCAACTTCATCATCCCTGAATTTTCTTATTTCCATACAAATCTCCCAGAACGCTTACGCTTTTTCTTTTGAATACAGTTTTCCCGATCTTCCCATTATCAGAACATACAGAAGCACAAATACCATCAATCCTCCGGCTGCTATGATAATACCGGTACGGTATCCGAAGGCCAGCAACGCACCGTAGGCCACCGGTCCGACAGTCTGTCCTATGCTTTCAAACACTGAATAAATCCCCAGCGAGTTGCCTTCTCCGAAGGCATCGCATTCCGGCAGCAGCCCGAAGAAAGTATACTGGACGGTATATGCAAAAGATATGGTAATTGAAAATAATACTATACCTATGATGACCGAAGGCATTCCGGGGAACAGAATGAACAGTCCCATTGCACATACCACCATAACACTGGCAAGTATGACACTCCGGTATGCCCCTAACTTTTCCAGCAGCTTAGCCGATAATACAGGTCCCACATAAATGACCACCATACCGCAGAGCAGATACAAACGTCCTACCCCCACTTCGTTGAAACCATTCTCCGAAGCAAACAGAGGGAAGAAATACTCCCTGTAAGAAAGGGCGACCATGAAAGGTACCAGTATCAGCAGGAAATAAGGAAGCACACGGCGGTTTAAGAAGAATTTGCCCATGCTTATCTTCTTTTGTTCTTCCTCTTCTTCCGAATGTCTTCCGGGTCTCAGATCATCCGCTCCCATACAGATCAGGAAACCAATGGATACTATTATGATACCGACAGCATAAATAAGTCTCCATCCCCATAATGAAAGCAGCACCGACGCAAGACCTCCGCCTATAGTAATACCTGAAAGTGTACCGGAAGTCACTCCCGCATATGCTTCGCCTGATTTTTCCACACTCTTTGCCATAGCTGCTGCCGTATTACAGCATACATAAACGATACCCATACCTGTACCGATAAGCATCTTTCCTATCAGCAGGCCATTATAGCTGCAAAGCGCAAAACAGGTAATGAAACCCGACAACTCTATCAGCATACCTGTTAAGAGCGTACGTTTTGTGCCCAGTTTTTCTGCCATACGTCCTGCAATAGCAGATGCTATAGCCATCATCAGAAGCTGTGCGCTCATGGGAAGAGCGACAGCCACACCATCCGATATGGGCAGCGTTCCTTTATACAGATCCGTACATACTACAGCTATGAAGGCATCCTGCATGGAATCCGCCACATACGAAAAGAAAATAATGGATCTGATAGGCAGACGCTCAGTAGGATCCAGCTCTGCGGTTGAAAGACGCCTTTTCTTCTCCAGAGAATTGAGAAGGAAAGCTATCTCCAGCAGCAGCATGGACACCACCAGAGTACAGATAACAACGTTCAGTACCAGCTCACGGATTATCTCGCTTTGCCTCTTATTAAGAGCGTCAAGGCTCTGTCCCACTTCCAGCTCTGCCACTATCTCACCGTCGCTGTTGGTAATCGGCAAAAGCACGAAGGTCCAGGCTCCGTATGCACTGTTCTCCGAATCGGTAACGACTTCCCCTGTTTCCATAACACTATGATAAGGTTCTGTTTCATATGGATACATGGGATACAGTATGGAGGAAGTATCTTCATAATCCATGATGCAGGCCAATGCGTCACCGTTTCTCCTTGAAACTATATAATAATAATACTCCCCATCCTCATAACTTTCATTTATCAGCTCATCCAGTCCTGCCTTGATCCCCATGTAGATCTCATCATGATATTCCATAGTCGAATCAAGTTCCTGCAGATCATCTGCGTCCATTCCGGCCAGCATTAGCTCTCCGAAAAGCTTAAGCTGCTTTTTACCGGCTGTGGTACTGTTATCCATCAGTTTCCCAAGCAATGAATAAGACAGAAGGTCAGCAACAGCAATAGATGCCACCACAATAAAGAGCACACGCATTGCCTGTTCATTATTGGATGCCAGTCTGAAATACCAGGCAATCAGTTCATAAAGAGGAATGATCGCACAGGCTATACCGGCCACCAGAAGTACCCAGGCCAGGATAACCCTGGCATAATATGCCACAGCTCCTTCTTCTATGTATTCCGCCGAAGCCACAGCGTCACCATTCAGTTTAAGCTCACCATACGCCACCTGATCTGTGAGCAGGATCTCCGAACCATCACCTGCCACATTAAGCTTATATACCAGTCCCAGCTCATCCGTGAGTGCTTTCATCACAGAAGGATCATTCTCATCAAAGTATCCCACATAAGGCGTCAGCATCTCTGTAAAATACACTTTTCCGCCCATGGCACACAGATCTGCCATAATGACATCTTCCGAAGCCGGTACAAACAGCTCATCGCCGTCCTTGCCGATAACAGCCAGATCACCGTTACGGTAACTGACAGCTATCTTCCCGCTCTGAATATCATAGGAGACATCATTTGAACGCCCCTTAAGCGGGCTGCTCATGATACAGACAGCATCAGCAGCAGCCTCTTTCCTGTATATACGGACATTATCATCATCTGCCCAGACGTAATAGAGTGCACCGTTGTAAAATTGGAGCTCCCTTATGTTTCCATACTGCAAAGGAGTATTTTCGTCATCCTCCCGGGCGCTGAATTCATCTGCATAGATAACGCTCTTCTTATTTCCGCTTATCTTTACTATACTCTCCCGGTCCAGCAGATTTCCCCTGTCACCGTATTTGATCTCGGTAATATAAATACTGCCGTCGTTTCCTTCGGCCGCATGTGTTGCATAATAAAAAAACGAAGCGTCGTCACCGCCGTCATAGCGTTCCATGACCACTCCGTCGGATCCCACCAGCAGGACACTCTTCTTGCTGTTATCGATGATAAGCCGGTGTCCGTTCTGCCCGTATGCTACTTCGCTGACAGATTCAAACAGATATGTATTCTTTTGTCCAAGATATAAACGCTGGAAAAAAGCCAGGCATAACATGGCTGCTGAAATGACTGCCAAAACTATATTCCGGATCAGCCTTTTTTTCTTTTTTTCGGCCTCCGGCACTGTTTTTTTTGCATTTTTATCCTTCATAGAGATCCTTCTCCAATATCAATAATCATACATGATAATAATACCATTTACGCTCAAAAAGCGCAAGAATCAGCTTTTCCGAAGCTGCTTAAGATAATGCCTTATAGCCATGATACGTTTATACAGCACTGCCGCTCCAAGGCCCGTTGCAGCCGTAAGTTCCTTTATGCTCTCCAGCTTGCCTCCCAGGAAAGCATCCAGCAGCTTTATCCCCTCAGGATCGCCCTTAAGCGACTCGGCAAAGCGCTTTCCGTCCGCCTCGTTTATCTCTTCGGGAACATCCCCGAACATGCCGGGAACGATATTTATACGTACTGATTTAACTTCATCTCCCTGTTCATTATACAGCAGTGTCTCCGGATCCACTATCTGCTGCCAGTCTGTGATGCCGAAGAGAAAACCAATGGTCTTGACCATGGTGAGCTGCATCAGCGCATTGTTGGACATCTTAACCTGGTCGAAACGTCTCTCTGCCGTAAGTTCCGTGTAACTCTTATAACCGGTGGCATCCGCCCTCATCATATCTCCCTCGGTAGTTATCTCAAAAGGCATTACCGCGCCGGCTCCCATAGCCTCCGCACCTTTTACGAATCTCTGCTGAGCGCTTACCGGTTCATCAAGATCCGTATCGATCTTTTTCTTTTTACCGTCGTCATCTCCCATCCCGCCTTCATCTTTGGCTTCCGGTTTTCTGAGGGCAGGCTCGGACAGATACTTTTCTTCATAAACTTCCTCAAAGCCCTTACGGCTCTCTTTAAGGGTATCGGCCTGCGCTCTCAGCAGATTCACGGCTTTCTTGCGTCTTCTTCCCGGCTTTAATATCGGATGCTTTTTCTGCATATATTCCGTGCAGGCGTTTTCCAGCTTATCCAGCCTGCCAAAGGCATTATCCACTGCCGATTCTTTAAGGGAAGCCTTATCACCGTCAAGCAGTGATTCCTTATCCGTAACAGCCAGATAATCACGGACATTTGACTGTACGGTGTCCATCAGTCCGTCTTTATCCGCTTTCTTCCCGCTTATATCTACCTGCCGGTCAAAGCCTTCAATGGTTTCTACAGCCCATCTTCTTAAATGGATCCCGGGCACATACTCGTTTTCCGGATCATTACCACTGTCTTCCTTATGTTCCTCTTCCGCCTCAGGCTTCTCCATATCCGCAGGCTTCAGTTCTTCTTCACTCTGCGTCTTATCCGGCGCTTCTTCCTCTGCCGTTCCTTCCTCTTTAACCTCAGAGAGAGTCTCATCCAAAAGGGTATTAAGATCTTCATCCGTAGTTTCATTCCCGGTTACGGCAGCCTGCTTTTTACCACCGAAAACTGTATCCGCTCCGGATACGCTTCCTGCCGCATCCTTTGCCTTCGCAAGGTCTTTGAGCTGCTCTTTCAGATCCGGATTTCCCTTTGCGCGTTCCGATATTTCGCTGCCGTTTTTATCCGATTCAAGCAGCTCTATCAGCTCATCAAGATCATCGGTGCTAAATCCCGCTAATGACAGATTCTCCATAGTAATCTCCGTTTATTCCTGCATATAAATGGCATACTGTCCGAACTCATCCGAGTCGATCAGCCTGCCGGTTTTCTCATATTCATAGCGTGTTGCAAGGATTATATCCTTCATTCTCACATCCCTGCCTTCGGCTCCCGCCATATACGCTGCCGCCAGCAGTATTGATTTGATATTACTGCCTGTAAGTTCCTTGAAGTTTTCCGCCAGGAAATCAAAATCGATATCCTTATTCATGGGGACGGCCGCAGGCAGCATATTCTTCCACATTGCCAGCCTGGTATTCTCGTCAGGTCTTTCAAACCTTACCACATAAGATAAACGCCTCATGAACGCCGGATCGAAACTCTGGAAATTATTGGTGGCTAGTATCGAAATACCGTTATATTCCTCTACCTTCTGCAAAAGGAAACTGGTATCCGAATTGGCATATTTATCATGCGAATCTTTGATCTCCGTACGCCTGGTAAAGAGGGCGTCTGCCTCATCAAAAAACAATACCACGCTCCTTCTGGCCGCCTCATCAAAGATACGTGAGAGATTCTTCTGTGTCTCTCCGATGTACTTTGAAAATATCTGCGATACATCTACACGGTACAGGGGCGTCATCACCTCATTTGCTATGGCCTGGGCAGCCATGGTCTTTCCGGTTCCCGGAGGTCCGTACATCAATAGTATAACGGCGTTGCCGTAGGCATTCTTTTTATTGATGCCCCATTTATCGCCTACACGTCCGCGCAGACGGTAACGGTCGCAAGCCGCCTTCAGGCGTTTCTTCTGCGAATCCTCGATATAGATATCTTCCCAGGTATATCTGGCTTCCACTTCCGTAGCCAGATGCTCAAAGTCCGAAGTATCCAGTTTAAACAAAAGCTCCTGAAGCATCTCCCGTCCCAGAGTCTCCTTTTGCTCTGCAAAAAGGCTCTCCTTCGCCTGACGGCAAAGCCTCATTATCGCCGAATATGAAAGGGCATGGCAGTCGGCTATATCGTCTATGTCGATATCGTCCTCCGGAACAAGTCCCATATCCTTCACTGCTTTATGCCATATCTTAATACGCTCACCCGCATTAGGCAGCGGAAGCTTAAGAAGCGCCGGCGCCATATCATAAGGCAGGTCCATAAATGGTATCCTGCTGCTTCCGCAGATATGGATCACTCTCCCGGGCAGGGCATTGGCCAGCAGCTTTACAGTTGTTTCAAGAGCAGCTTTAAGCTTTCTGTTATATCTCTCATCTTCCCGCGCAGGGAGCTCATGTATCAGCAATACAAAACCGGGGCATATGCGCATCTTAAACAGCCTGCTCTGCCTGCTGTGCTTTTCGGCTTCATAGAATTCCAGCACCTTAAGCTTATGGAAGGGACAGCCTTCTATGGCGGCAGCATTCCTGAGCGCATACTCCACATCTTCTTTATCACTGCTCTCTATATACCTGATATGTACGCCGCCTTCAACCTTCTGTGTTTTTGCGGCTTCCTTCGAAAAATCCTCAAAAAAAATATCAGCAGCCTGCTTTCTCTCTATGGCATCTTCTTCTGTCCCCAGCAGATAATAATATGCTTCGTCATTGAGCCTGATATGCTGCTTAAGCTTTGTAGCCTGATCAGTATCCGTTCCCAGCAAAAAGAAAGTACAGAGCTTTCCGGCAGGATCCAGACAGTCTTCGATCTTTGTCCCCGGCAGGGACAGAAAGAAATTCAGAAGTGCATCCGCAACCCCTGCATTAAGAGATGCTCCGGTATCGATATCTGCGATATAATTGTACATGCGCAGATACTTAAGATCATATCGCAGCGCCGCAGCCATAAGTATAACAAACAGCTCCGCCACATCCAGTGAAAACTCATCCGCTATATTACGGACAGGCATCTTAATGCCTTTTTTTATGCTCTCATCTTCCCTTGAACGTATATGCTCCAGAGCCTTCTTCATATCCTTTGCCACATTTACGGCGCGCAATTCTTCAGGCCGCTCCAGCGGAGGCGCAGCGATATAGGAAGCTATCTCCCTTTCGCCCACCTCGATCCCTCTGGCGTGAAAACGGCGTTCATCCGTTTTTTCTGCCTTAAAGAACATAAAAGCTTCTATGAGCATATCAAGCGCCTGAAGATGATCCTTAAGATCATCACAGGGAGTTTCATAAGGCTTTTTCTTTTTTTTGATATCAAAATAGTCTTCGAAGTTATACATCAAAGATCCCCGTCCTTAAGGTTATAGATCCTGAGTTCCGCATCTGCTCCGCAGAGGGCCGGCTTTCTTCCGGCAGCTTTCTTAAAGATATAGAACTGTGTAAAACCGGCTGCTTTGAGAAAAGCCTCATATTTTTTTCTGTATTCCGCCGGAAGCGAATACATGGTCTTTATAAAGATCTGTGAACTGAGTTCATCATAGGCAAATCTGAAAGCGGACGACATCAGATCGCTGAGCGCTTTTACAAGTGCGCTCCCATGTCCCCTTCTGCGGAATTCCGGAAGTACATAGATACTTATTATCTGTACATCCCCTGTTTCCGGCTCTATATGCGCTATCAGCGCCCCGGCCCGGTCGCTGCCTTCCTTAACGCCTATGCAGAAATAATTATCTTCAAGTTCCTTCCTGCTTAAGTCCAGCTCCTCATATATAACCGGAATTATAAGATCTTTCCACGATTTAAGATTTCTTGTTGTAATACTTTGTAACGAACGTTTTATGCCGGCCAAATCCTCAGCCCTCCATCATCACACGCAGGATATCGTTCCGTGCTCCGGTCCTGCCGTTCTTTAAGCATTCCCTGTCAACTGCTATTGAGATAAATTCCATATTGATCTTTGAATCTGCCGCCGCAGCCATATAAGCTGCCGAAATTGCTGCCGATTTGATGCTGCTGCCGCTCATCTCCACTGCTCTGGAAAGCACCTCAAAATCGACATCCTTTGCCAGCGGTGCATCCTGTGGAAATGCCTTCTTCCAGAGCTGTACCCTGGTAGGCTCATCAGGCATACCTATAGGTATGATAAAACTCATACGTCGCTTAAATGCCGCGTCGAAATTCTGCATGTTATTGGTAGCAAGTATCGAAACGCCCGAATACTCCTCAACCTTTTGCAGCAGATAGGAAGTCTCT